>WNFY01002046.1_pt1 | contig 31237 bp, 27 predicted proteins | sample 5400091 | NCBI WGS metagenome assembly WNFY01 (sample SAMN13153364, study PRJNA577476) | soil metagenome | isolation source: 60 cm soil or saprolite under grassland replicate 1 | place: USA:California | collected 2016-06-15 | reverse complement strand
GGCTGCGCGCGGCGCTGCTCAAGGCGATGGCCGGGGGCGCGGCCGCCAGCGACGCGCTCGCCGCCCTGACCGCCCGCACCGGGGACATCGCGTACCGGCAGCTCGCGGTGGTGGACGCGGCGGGCGGTTCGGCCTGCTACTCCGGCGAGCTGGCGCTGGGCGATGCGGCCGACGTCTGCGCGCCTGGTGCCGCCGCCGCGGGCAACCTGCTCGCCGACCGGGGGGGTGCCCGCGGCGATGCTCGCGGCTTTCGGTGAAACGGCGGGCGCCAGCCTCGGCGACCGGCTGATCGCCGCCTTGCGGGCGGGCCTGGCCGCGGGAGGCGAGGTTTCCCCCGTCCGTTCGGCTGGAATGGTCATCGCCGAATCCGTGCCGTGGCCGGTCACCGACCTGCGGGTCGACTGGCACGACGACCCGGTCGGGCAGCTCGCCGCGCTCTGGCGGGCCTGGCAGCCGCAGGCGGAGGCCTATGTGCAGCGCGCGCTGCGCCCGGCCGGGATATGATCCGCCGCTTTCCGATCCCTGGTACGGATGGCTTCCGGAGCGAGGAGTTCAGGGCCGCCTCGCGGGCTTCCCCCGCGATCATCTTCATCTGCCCGTACGGCACCTCCATTTCCACGCTGCGATGGGCGATACGACGGCTCCGCCGCGCGGGTTACCACGTCATGGCCTACGAGACGACCACGGCGGTATTCATGGCCGCCGACCCGGCGATTCTCCGTGATCTCATCTCCGCGATGCGAAAGGACATCGAGTCGCAGATATCGAGACTGAGGTCGGAAGGCGTGACCGAGTTCGGCTTCTTCGGCAGCAGCCTGGGATCGTTCATCTTCTATAACTGCATCGGCGGTGCCCTTCCCGCACTGCGCTGGGGGGTGTTCAACACGGGCGGCGACATTGCCCAGGGCATGTGGCGGCTCGACGGGGCCCGGCGGCAGCACGTACTGCGCGGCTGGTCGCTGCCCCGGCTCGAAGCGGAATGGGCCGATCTTCAGTGGCCGCAGTTCGGGCGTCTCGATGGCTGCCAGTTCGTCTTCGTCAGCTCACGGCGCGACACGATTGCGCCGCTGGACGATATCGCGCCGTACCTCGAGCCGATGCGACAGGCAGGCGCCCAGGTAAGCGTGCTCGAGGTACGCGCCATCGGCCATCTCACGACGATCGTCGCGGGCCTGTGGCAAGCGCCACGGACCATCGCCATGGTGCGGCCCGGCCGGGCGTTAGCCGGCCCTGGTGAGGAAGGCGGTCAGCCCGGCGGCGATCGCGCGGGCGGCCGAGGCCTGCCACCGCAGCGAGGTGACCAGGGCCGCGTCGGTGGCGTTGCGCATGTTGGCGCACTCGATGAACACCTTGGGAACGGTGGACAGGTTGATGCCGGCCAGGTCGTCGCGGGGCTGGATACCGTCGGTTCCGTCGTAGCTGCTGAGAGGCTCCCCGGTCCCGCTGAGGAATGCGGACCGCAGGTCGGCGCCGAGGATGCCGGAGGGGCCGACGATGGCGTCGTTGCGCCCGTCGGCGACCGGCTCCAGGATGGCGAACCCTCGCCCGCCGGGCGGCCCTCCGTCGGCGTGGATGGAGATGGCCGCGTTGGCGTGGACCTGGTTGCCGATCGCGGCGCGCTCGGTGACGCACGGTCCCACCCCGGTATTGCTGGTGCGGGTGAGCGCGACCGTCGCTCCTTCCGCGCGCAGGTCGGCGGTGAGGTACACGGCGACGTCCCAGTTGAACCGGGCCTCGGTGTAGCCGCCGTCGGTCTGCGCGCCGTTGGTGTCGCAGCTTTCGGTTTCCCGGCCGTTCCAGATCAGCTTGCCGATGACCGAGGCGGCGGCGAAGTTCCCGCCGTTGTGGCCCGGGTCGACGGTGACTACCTTGCCGCTGAGAATCCCGGTGCGGGTCGGGCGGAACAGTTCCGGGCCACCGCTGGTGGCATCTTGCTGCGCCTTGGCCGAAGTTGCGTTGTTACCCGGCGCCGGCTTCGCGCTAGCCCGGGGAGTAGCCGGATCGCTGCGGTGGGAGGACGGAGCGGAGGACGGGGCCGAGGACGGTGGCTGGGCCGTGGCCTGCGGTGTCGACGCCCCGGCGCTGCAGCCGCAGACCAGCGCGGCCGCGGCGGGCAGCGCCCACGCGATCCGGCGCATCAGAATCCCGTACTCGAGTAGACCGGCTGCCCGTAGCGAGGCGCCATGGGGTCCCAGATGGCCACGAAGGCATTCTTAGCCGTGGTCGCCGCGCCGGAGACGTTCACGGCGGCGGCGTAATTCGAGTCCTGGCCTGGGTCTGATCCGCATGGGCTCCCCGAGCTGGCGAAATCTTTCATCCAGCTCTGGTAGTCCTTATCGGCGGCGATCGAGTCCTGCATCGTGGTGGTAAGGGTACTGACCAGCTGGGTTCCGCTGGGCAGCCCGGACACCGAGAGCGTGGGCAGGGCGTTCAGGATGTCCTGGCGGGTGTCGATGGCACGCTGGAGGGTGGCTTCTCCGCTCGCCGGGCTTTCCGAGCACCCCTGCACACCGTTGATCGCGGCTTGGATGGTCGGCCGCACGGAGGCGCTCCGGGCCAGGTAGGTACCCAGGGTCGCCATGGCGGCCGCGCCGGGGAGCTGGGTCGCCGTTGCGGAACTGGCCGCGGGTGACGTGACCGGCGACGTGGCACCGGCCGGACTGGTGCCGCCCGAGGCGGGCGGCGCACCGCCGTGCCCGGGCCCGATCTTCCCGGCCACGAAGGCCCCGGCCCCGACGGAGGCCAGCACGGCGGCCGCGGCCACGGCGATCAGCCAGCCCCGGCGGGGCGGCCGGCGACGCGCCGGTGCCGCCGCCCGGCTGTCCCAGGGCGGTACGGGTGATGCCGCCGGCCGGTCGAAGCGTGACTCCGGCTCCGCCGCCGGCCGGTCCCAGGCGCGCTGCGTGTGGGTCGGCGGCTCGTCATAGGCGGAGTACAGCTCCGGCCGGGAGGCCGGCTGCACCCTTTCCGGCTGCACCCCTTCCGGCTGCACCCTTTCCGGCGGGAGCTGGCTCAGCCCGGCCAGGAGCTGAGCCGCTGTCGGTCGCTGGCGCGGATCCTTGGCCAGGCAGTGCTCGGCCAGGGGCCGGACTCCGCCCGGCAGCCCGGCGGTGTTGGGCTGGCTGGTGACCACCCGGTACAGCAGCGCGACCGTGGACCCCTGCCCGAACGGTCCCTCGCCGGTGGCAGCGAAGGTGAGGACGGCGCCGAGGCTGAAGATGTCGCTGGGCGGTCCGACCTCGCGGCCCTGGGTCTGTTCCGGTGACATGAACCCGGGCGAGCCGACCACGGTGCCGGTCTGAGTCAGCGCGCTGGTCTCCATGGACCGGGAAATCCCGAAATCGATCAGCCGTGGCCCGTCGTCGGCCAGCAGCACATTCGACGGCTTCAGGTCACGGTGCACCACGCCCGCGGCGTGTATCGCGCTCAGGCCCTCGGCGAGCCCCGCGGCCAGCCTCAGCACCATGGACTCCGGCATCGGCCCGCGGGTGGCCACCGCGTCGGCGAGCGACGGCCCGGCGATGTAGGACGTCGCCAGCCAGGGCACCGGCCCAGTCAGGTCGGCATCCACGACCGAAGCCGTGAATATGCCGCTGACCTTCCGGGCGGCAGACACTTCCCGCGCGAATCGGGCCCGGAAATCGGCGTCCTCAGCCAGTTCCGGCCGGATTACCTTGATCGCTACCTGGCGGCCTCCCGGAGACCGGCCCAGATAGACGCGGCCCATGCCGCCCGAGCCCAGTCGCCGTTCGAGCCAGTACGGTCCTATCCGTCCCGGATCTCCAGACTGCAGCTCATCCAACTCGCCCACCCCCCCAGGTGCACGTCCTTGCCCCGCTCCAGGCGCAAGTCAAGGAATTAGTCGAGTGATGATGATATGGTCCTGTTTCCCTATTCGACCTCCGCGCCGCATTCCCGGTCAAGAGGCGGAGGTCGTCTAGAATGAGACGGTACGGTCACGACCCTGTACAGACCCGAATACTTCATCAAATTCCGCTATATATCAGCGCCACCGCGGATTTAGCACATATAGATGCGGCCAGATTTACCGCATGGAACGCCGGGCCGGACGAATTCTTCCGCGCCCGTCAGGCGGACTGGGCGACGCGCCTGGCGGCGGCCCGGGTCGGCACGCCCAGCTTGGCGAGGATCGCCGAAACGTGGTGGTCCACGGTCTTGACGGACAGAAACAGCTTCGCGGCGATCTCCGCGTTGGTCTGCTCGGCGCAGATCAGGTCGAGAACCTCGTGCTCGCGCCGGGTCAGCCCGAACGGCCGCTTCCGGGTGGCCGCGTGCGGGCCGGCCGGGATCGACCGGGCGCCGAGCATCCGCAGGCGCTGCCTGATGACCTGGGCGGCGGCTCGGGCGCCCAGGCCGATGACGATGCTGAGGGCCTCGCGCAAGGCCTCCTCATCCGGCATGTCGGCCAGGGCCATCGCCGCCTCGTACGGTGAGCCCAGCTGAGTCCAGGCGCGCGCGGCAGCTGGCGGGTCACCGTCGAGCAGCAGCCGGTACGGCTCGGCAACCTCTCCTCCCACCGGGCGCGGGGAACCCAGGCGGCGCAGCCAGACCGCGACCGCGCCGCGAAGCCAGGCGCTGGGGGTCGTGCACACGTCGTGGGCCAGTTCGGCCTCGCGCCGGGCCGCGTCCAGGTCGCCTGCGAGCCAGTGGGCCTCGGCCCGGGCCAGCCGGGCCGGTACCTGGTTCTGCGGCTCGCCGGCCTCGTCCGCAATCGTGGCTGCCTCGTCAAGGTACTCCCAGACCCCGGGCTCGCCCCGCCGGGCCCCGATCACGCCGAGCCGGATCAGCGAGCAGAGCCGGTTCGCCGGGGACGGGCCGACCTTGATCAGGATCTCTTTGCTCAGCGCGACGGCCTCATCCCAGCGACTGGTGCGTTCCAGCACGTTCGCGTGCTCGCCGCGCAGGCAGATCGCGAACGTGGTGATGTCGTGCTCGTCGCAGAACGCGATGCCCGGCTCCAGGTACCGCCCGGCCTCGGCGAACTCCCGCTTGCCCGCGTGGATTCCGGACAGGTTGGTGTAGGCGCGGCCCGCCTCGCGATGGTGGCCTCCGGCCAGCGCGATGTCGAGCGCGCCGCGCATCTGGCCGGCCCAGTCCAGGCCCTGGGCCGAACGGCTGGCGGCCTGGGTGATGAGCGCGTCGCTGTGCGCGTCCGTGGCGCCGAACCGGGTGGCCAGTGCCTGGGCCCGCAGGGCCAGGTCGATAGCGACGTCATAGTCGGCGTACAGCATCCGCTGGTTGGCGAAGGTGGCGTAGGCCCGGGCGAGCTCGACGCTGGGCCCGAGCGGCTCCAGAGCCGACACGGCGGCCTCGGCCGCGTCGACGGCCTCGCGACCGCGGCACAGGTTCCACCTGATGCGGGACAGCCGCCGCAGCGCGTCTCCCTCCCGCAGCCGGTCGCCTGCCTCGCGCCACAGCGTCAGCGCGCGCTCCCCCGCGGTCTCGGCGTCCTCCCACCGGTCGAGCAGCGCTATCTCGTCGGCGAGCCCCTCGTACAGCCCGGCGAGCGTGACCGGATCCGCGCTCGCGGCGGACCGCAGCGCGCGCTCGTACTGCGCGGCGGCCTCCCGGTGCGATTTCAGCCGGGCGGCCCGGCGCGCCGCGGCGGCCGCGTACCGCAGTACCGCCGCGCCGTCGCCCGCCGCCTCGGCGTGGAAGGCCAGGCGAGCGTCGTCATCGCAGCCGAACGAGCGCAGCGCGGCCAGCACCTGCCCGTGAATTACCTGGCTCCGGTGGCCGGCGACGGCGTGCGCCACCGCTAGCCTGGCGATCTCGTGGCGGAACCGGACCCACGCGGCGTCGGCGACCAGCAGGCCGCTCTCCAGCAGCTCGTCGAGGACCGATGGCGGGCAGCCGGTCACCGACTCCAGCAGCCGCGCCTCGACCCGGGCCCCGGTCAGCGCCGCGACATCCAGCACCTCGCGCGCCCCGGCGCCGAGCCGCGCCGCCCGCGCCAGCACCGCGTCGCGTGCCGACGGGGGTACCTGTTCCATGCCGGCCCGCAGCACTTCGGTCACGTAGAACGGGTTCCCGCCGGTCAGCCGGTACAGCTCGGGCGCGGGCAGGCCGCTCCCGCCGGCCAGCGTCCGCACCGCGCCCGGGGACAACGGCACCAGCCCGACGCGCCGGGTACCCCGCTGCGAGCCGAGATCGCCGAGCGTCACCCGGAGCCGGTCGGCGGCGGCCAGGCCGTCGTCCCGGTAGGTGGCGATGAGCAGCACCGCGGCGCCGCGCAGCCGCCGGCTCAGGTAGCGGAGCAGGTCGAGGGTGGCCTCGTCGGCCCAGTGGATGTCCTCGACGACGACCACGTCCAGCACCCCCGGCGCGCCGAGGATGCCGAGCAGCGTGCGGAACAGTTCCTCGCGGCCGGCCCCGGCCCGGCCGCGCTCCAGCAGCGCGCCGCCGAGCTGATCCGCCAGGTCGAACAGCGGCCCGAGCGGGCGCGGCGTGAACAGGCCGTCGCACATGCTCCACGACCAGCGAGCAGCAGGCAGATCCCGGCACAGCCGCTCGACCAGCGCCGACTTCCCCACTCCCGCCTCGCCGCTGAGCAGGACCAGCCGCCCATCGCCGCCGGCCGCCTGCGCCGCGTACTCGTTCAGCAGCGCCAGCGACGCCTCGCGTTCCAGCAGCGGTGGCCCGGTCTCGATCGCCGGCTTACCCCTGACCCGCATCCCCGCCCATCCCCGGTTCGTAAAGGCCCTCTATGTCAACAGACGGACGACGGGGCCGCGCGGTTCAGGACCACCCCCGCGCCCGGCTGCCCCGGGTCGTTATCGTGATGCCATGACCGAACCCGATCGCCCGGCTGACCCGGTGCTCCCGGTGCGTCCCGGCGATTTCCTGCTCGAGCTCGTACTGGTGCCCGTCAGCGACATCGACCGGGCCAAGGCCTTTTACTCCGAACGGGCCGGGTTTGGAGTGGACGTCGACGTGCGGCCCGCCGACGGCGTCCGGGTCGTCCAGCTGACTCCCCCGGGTTCCGCGTGCTCGATCTCGCTGGTCTCCGGAATTAGCTGGTTCGACATGCCACCGGGCAGCCTGCGCGCTCTGCACCTGGTCGTCAGCGACATCGAGGCCGCCCGCGCCACGCTGGTCGGCCGGGGTGTGGAGGTGGCCCCGGTCGAGGATCTCGGCGGCGTCTTGTACGCCTCGTTCGCCGACCCCGATGGCAATACCTGGACACTCCAGCACATGCCGTGGCGTCAGTAGCCGGAGCGCGACGGTGACGGACCACCTCACCAGCTTCTTCCCGGCCGGCCGCGACCGCGGGGTCACCGTGGCCGTCGAGGGGTTCTTCGCGTTCGTGTGGCGGTCAAAATAGAGGTCGCGCCCTCTTTACCTGGATCGGTTCGATGGCTTACGGTTGCCTCGATTTCAACCGGGAGGGGCAAGCATGAGCGAACTGTGGCGTAAGGGCGCTGTCGAACTCGCGGCCATGATCCGCGACCGCGAGGTGAGCAGCCGCGAGGTCATCCAGGCGCACCTGGACCGCATCGAGGCGGTCAACCCCCACCTCAACGCCATCGTCCGTCTCCTGCCGGACCAGGCCCTCGCGGCCGCCGACGCGGCCGACCTGGCGGTGGCGGACGGCGCTCGGCTCGGCCCGCTGCATGGCGTCCCGTTCACGGTCAAGGAGAACATCGACCTAGCGGGCACCCCCACCACCCAGGCGGTGCCGGCTCTGGCTGAGGCGATCGCCCCGGTCGACGCCCCGCAGGTAGGACGGCTGCGCGCGGCCGGCGCGATTCCCATCGGCCGGACCAACCTGCCGGACTTCGGCCTGCGCGTCCACACCGACTCGTGGTTGCACGGCCTGACCCGCAACCCGTGGAACCCGCAGCGTTCCGCGGGCGGGTCGAGCGGCGGTGAAGCCGCGGCGCTGGCGACCGGGATGAGTCCGTTCGGCCTGGGTAATGACCTCGGAGGATCCCTGCGCAATCCCGCGCACTGCTGCGGCGTCGCGTCGATCAAGCCCTCCACCGGCGCGGTGCCGTCGGCGACCGTGATCCCGCCGGAGGACTGGAATATCTCCTTCCAGCTCATGGCCGTCGAAGGGGTCCTGGCCCGCCGGATCGCCGACGTCCGGGCCGGCTTCAGCGTGGTCGCGGGTCAGCACCCGCGCGACCCGCTCAGCGTCCCCGCGGTCTTCACCGATCTGGCCCCCGGCGAGCGGCCGGCCGTCGCCGTGCTGCCCGAGCCACCGGGCGGCAGCACCCACCCCGAGGTGGCCGCGGCCGTGCGCCGCGCCGCCGACGCGCTCGCCGACGATGGCTTCAAGGTCACCGAGGCCGTCCCGCCCGACTATGAGCAGGCGATCGAGCTATGGAGCACGATCCTCACCGCTGACCTGAGGGTCATGAAACCGATACTGGACCAGGTCATGGGCCCGGCAGGGCTGCAGTTCCTCGGCTACGCGCTCGACTACCTGCCCGAATCGGACGTGGCCGGCTGGGCGATGGCACATACTGCCCGGCACGGGCTGGCCCGCCGCTGGAGCCTGTGGTACCAGGAGTACCCCGTGCTGCTCAGCCCGGTCTGGACCCAGCCCGCCTTCCCGCTCGACTTCGACATCAGCAGCCTCGACAACGCGATCGCGACCCTCGAGCTGATGCGCCCGGTCCTTCCGGCCAACCTGCTGGGCACCCCGGCCGCGGTGGTACCCGCCGGGATGGCCGAGGGCCTGCCGGTCGGCGTCCAGGTCATGGGCGGTAAGTACACCGAGCTTCGCTGCCTGGCCGTCGCTGAGGCGATCGAGCAGCGACTCGGAACCCTCACCCCGATCGACCCGGTGGCCGGCTGACCGATCCTCAGCCGGCGGCGCGCTTGAAGATGTCGGGAGGGAACGCGCCGGCCTCGATGCACAGCTGCCCCCAGTGGTTCAGGCGGCTGCAGACCTCATCGAGCCGGCCGCCCAGCACGGCGACGATCGGCTGTTCCTGAGCGTCGGTGCGCTGCTCGATGCTCAGCCGCTCCGTCAGCCCCTCGCCGGTGAGAGCGCCGTCGCGGACCCAGCCGCGGCTCTCGAGCCGGGCCACCGCTCGCTGCATGACGTCGGGTGCCCAGCCGCGGGTGGCGGTGTAGGACAGCAGCGGCATCCCGATCCACAGCTCGGTCAGGATGTTCATCTCGACCGGGTCCAGGCCCGCCGCGGCCGCCGCGGCCACGTGACTGTCGCCGCGGTGCTCGCGGACCAGGCCGCAGGCCCACCACAGGCAGTGCACGGCATCGCGCGGGCGGCCGTCGGCGCGCCGTCCGCTGAACAGCGGGCGGCCCATGCCGTCGGCGGCCGCCGCGGCGCTGGCGAGCAGGCTCGCGACCTCGGCCAGGTCCTCACCGGCCAGGACCTCCCGCAAGCTGGCGACCGTTGCCTCGTCGCGGGCCTGCGCCAGCCGGTCGGGCGGCACGGCGTTCCGCGCGGCTTCCCACACGGTAGCCACGAGGCCTGGCTCGAACCAGGCGAAGGCAGCCGCGACGACAGCCCCCGCCGGGTCGCCCAGGGAGGCACCCCGCCCGCCGACGTAGCTGGTGAGGAAGTCCAGGCCCAGCCGGGCTAGCCGCTCGTTCGTCGTCCGGTTCCAGACCGCGTGCATAGCCACCGGCTCGCAGGCGTCACGCAGCCGGCGCGCGGGACTGCCCCCGGTGACGGCCGCGGGCAACTCGGTGCCCTCCTGGCGAGGCACGAAGAAGGCAGCCACCGCATCGGCGTAGTCCACGATCACGCTCCTGGTTCGATGGCCTGGGGCCGGACGGTGAAGCCAGGGTAGCGAACCGGCGGTGACGCTTCCCGAGGCGAGCGTCACGGCGGCCGGGACCAGACGTGGAAAGTTGCACCCGGCCCGTTCGGCCTCATCGTCCGCCTTGCCTGAGTGCCGCTACCGCATCTGGGTAGTCGGCCAGCTGATAGGACTTATGTCCCGGCTCGGGCGGGCCGGAATAGGACTTGATCGCTGGCGGGTTCGGCATGATAGGCACGCTCAGGATCAGTTGGTAACCCGCATGTTGCCATGGGGCAAGCACGGGCTGATCCGCCTTTTCCGACGGCCACACGTGGTCAGGCAGGTAAACGCCGGCGAACTGCAAGCGGCCGCCCATCAGCTCCCCCATGCCGTTGACAGTGCCAGGGGTGTTGTTCTGCGACGATGCACCCTGGTTGACCAGCAGCGGACCGCTGGCGGTCGAGGCCGGACTGACGTGCCCGCCCGCCCAGTAGAGCCCGATAGCGTGATGGGCCTTCATCCACGCCAGCATGTTCCTAATGAACAACGGGTTGTCTTTACCACCGAACGTATGGAAGTCAAGTCCCCACTCCGGGATGATGATCGGCTTACCCGTGGCGTGTGAAAATGCAGCCATCCAATTCAGGCCGCCCGGCTCGGTGGTAAGGATTTGCTGCCACTTTCCCTGCTGACCGGGCACTGAGCGCATAGTCGTGACAATCTGCCGCCATGCGCGGATGTAAGCATCCGGGTCGGACGATGGCGCGCGACGCTCACTCCATTCGTACCACGAGCCGTTCATCTCACGGCCGAGGCCGATAATGGTATGGCTAAGGCCGTCCTTCACCAGCAATTCGCCAAGGTTACGGAAATTCGAGTTGTAGTTGCCCGCTGCGACCCCGGCGAAGCTCGGACTTGTTTCCTCGAAGTAGTCCTCCGCTGTATCGTTGCGGTGGCCTTTATTCAGAAGGGTCTCAATTTCGGGAGTTACCGCGACGGCTACAGGCTTGGATTTCGGCGGAGAATTACCGGATGATATCTTGATTCCTACCGCGAAACCTGCTACGGCAGCCATGGCCACCACGACGATCAGGATAGGAAGCATCTTCCGCGGGATCTTCCTGACCGTGAACATATCCTTCCTAACTGGCGCCGTGAAGCTTGTGACTCTCGGCTGGTTAGCTACGGTCGATCGTACGTTAGCCTCGGCCTTCCCCTGTGACGTGGCACCCCGAGGCGCAGGTGGCGTCCAGGTCGACCGTGTTTCGGCCGGTTTGCTGGCCTTGTCCGGTACCGGGGCTTTGCTGGCTCTTGCTCCGGCCGACCGCTACGATCCGGGTTGGGAGGGATGATGCCCAGCAGGCGGCGCCGGCTCGACCCTGTGGGCCCGTTCGGCAATCCGGACGGGTCACGAGCCGACCTCGAGGATGTGATCAGCGAGTTCGTCGACTTCGGCGGCGACCCGGCCTATGGCCACCTCGCGACCCGCGCGAACGACTCCATGGTGCGGGTCATCGTCGGGAAGCTCGGCGCCGGCAAGACGGTCTACCTGCGACGTCTTCAGGATTTCCAGGCACATCAGGACTCCGTCTATGCCGATGTGCCGCAGCAGAGCCTGCCGAAGACCGAGGTCGTGGTGAAAGCGTGCCAGTGGTTCTCGGACCGTGTCCTGGTCGAGAAGTGGATGCAGATCTGGGAGCGCGCGATCATGCGGTCGCTGGCCTCGCACCTGCTGTGCCGTCCCGAGTTGCGTCAGCAGCTGCGCGACGAGCAGGCCGACGAGATCGAGCATGCGTACGCGCGGCTGCTCGATGACTTCCGCCGGCCCCGGTCGATCTACAGCCAGGTACGCGACATCATCAATCAGCGGCACACCGCCCACCAGCTGTCTACGTACCTTGACGATCCGCTCTGGGACGACCTCGAGGACCTGCTCGGCGACGTTGTCGGCCAGTGCAAGCCGATCTACTTCTACCTCGACGCGCTGGACGAGGAGTTCAGCCACGCCCCGATGTACTGGCTGAAATGCCAGGAGGGCTTGTTCTACCAGGTCATGCGGCTGCTCCGCGACCACAAGCTGGGCGGCCGCCTGCACATCGTCATCTGCATCCGCGACATCGTCATGTCGTCGGTGTACCGGTCAGAACATGCGCCGCGGTACTACAACGAACCGCACATACGCGTCCTGACCTGGGACCGAAGCTCACTGCTTTACCTGCTCCAGCGAAAACTGCAGCGGCTGCCGCCGTCGCTGCTGATGCGACGCGCCGCCAGCGGCCCGCCCACGATCGGCGACTGGCTCGGGATCAACGGCGAATGGCCGGGACCCGATGACGACGGGCCGATCGAGGACTACCTGCTCAGCCACACCAGGCTGAAGCGGTTCGGCGACTCCCAGCTCGCCCAGTGCGCCAACCAGATCTCGTCGGACCTGATGCCGAAGAACGCCGCCCTGCACGACTACTCCGAATTGTTCACCAGCACCCAGGCCTACATCAGCGGCGTGCAAGAGGACGTCCGGTCCTTCGTCCGGATGATCGGCGTCGACCGGTTCTCGCGTGCGGATCTCGGGGCACTGCAGGAAATGGCGGATCTGCACTTCGAGAAGGCGACGGACCTCGCCTCCGTCCTGTGGCAGAACGGCCTGCTCGGCTACGTCGACGAGTCAGGCCGGCGCCGGTTCTATTCCATGGGCGACATCGAGCAGTTCCACTTCCCGCCGGAAGTAGGAACGTACGTGCTGCATCCGTGCCTGGTGCACACCGTCGGGGGAATCCGGCACGTGCCGGCGGACGCCACCGGACCCGGAGATGCGCGCCGCACCCGCCCGCTCCCCTCTGCCGAGCGCAGCGATCTTTCCGGCGCACCGGACGCCGCGCCGCCCTCACGGGGCAGCCAGGCGCTCCCGGAACCGGACCCAGCCGAGGTGCGATCCTCGGCCGGGGCCACGGCAGCCGACTACGCCGTCGGCGACGTCCTCGACGGCCGCTTCCAGATCATGGACGTAATCGGGCAAGGCGGCTTCTCGAAGGTCTACCGCGTGCGCGATGACGTCGAGGGTGAGGAGCGAGCGCTCAAGCTCTTCGAAACCGCCGCCGGCTACGAGGCGGTGCGCCGCGAGATCGGTGCCCTGCGGCGAATCCATCACCCCAACGTGGTGGAGGTCTTCTGGGCCGGCAAGACCAGCGCCGGCGACTGGTACCTCATCACCGAGTTCATCGACGGGGAGTCACTCGACGAGTTTGTCACCGGAAACAGGCACCTGCGCGACCGGGAAGCAGTAGATGTCACACTCGACCTGCTCGACGCGCTGGTGGCTTTCCATCCTGATTCCGCCCGCCTCAGGGAGCTCGACGCTAAACGCGAAGAAGGCGACCTGGCCGAAGCCGAGTCGCGCGAGTGGACGGAGCTGAAGGACAAAGGACTGGTCCACCGCGATATCAAGCCGCTCAACGTGATACTCACCCGCACGGGAGCGAAGCTGCTGGACTTCAACATCGCCTCCCGGGTCGGCGACCCTGTGCATACCCGCTCGGGCACACCGCCGTATCAGCCACCCGACGCCGACCGGGATCGCTGGGACGTCTCCACCGACCTGTTCGCCGTCGGCGTGCTGCTCTACCGGCTCCTCTGCAACGGCTACCACCCGTTCCCCGATGCCATGCCCGCGGTCGGCAAACCGGTGACGGACCCGAGAACGATCCGCCCCGACCTCCACCCGGGCCTGGCCGTGTTCCTGATCAAGGCCTGCGCTCCGGCCAACAAGGACCGGTTCTCCACCGCCGCCGAGATGCAACTCGCCTTGCGGAACATCCGCGCCGGCCTGTGACCCGGCCTGTTCGGCTCTGTGTGCTCCGTGTGAGATGGTGACACCCAGGAGATCTCAGAGGGGAGCTAGATGCCGAAGCCGACGATCGTTCTTGTGCACGGAGCATGGGCAGACGGAGCGCGCTGGAACGCCGTATCGACCGAGCTCCAGGGTCAAGGCTTCACCGTCCTCACTCCGCCCAACCTCCTCCACGGGGTGGCGGGAGACGCCGCGTACGTCGCGTCGTTTCTCACCCAGCGCACGACCGGTCCTGTCGTCCTGGTCGGCCATTCCTACGGGGGCGTGGTGATCACGAACGCCGGCACGTGGATGCGGGGCCTCAGCTGAAGGCGGGGATGCCGGTGATGGCCCGGCCCATGATCAGGATGTGCACCTCATCGGTGCCTTCGTAGGTGCGGACGAACTTCATCTGGACCCCGGCCGCGTGGCCTCTGCGGGCAGCAAGCGGTTGTCAGCCGCCGTTGCCCGCAGAGGCCGACGGGCGCTCAGCCCTGCTGGGTCAGTCCCACGACGTGGCCTTGCGGGTCGGCGATCAGCGCGAAGGCCACACCGGGCACATGCTGCGGCTCCTGGACAACCTGGCCGCCGAGTTCTGCGGCCCGTTTCACGGCGCTCTCGATATCGTCCACCGCAATGAAGAAGGTGACCAGATCCGAACCGCCCTGCAGCGGGCTGATCGCGGTGTACAGCGCGCCGGGAACACCGGTGTCGACGAAGGTATAGCCGGGGACCGCACCTGGGTCCGGGTAAGTCCAGCCGAGCAAGTCTGCGAAGAACTTGCGAGTCGCGTCGGGGTCCGTCGACCGGATTTCGGCGTGCACGATCGGATGCGGCATCTTTAACTCCCTTGCCCTAACTCGGGCGCCCCCGCGGGCGCCCTCCTGCCCTCATCACGAACGGGAGGTGCACCGATCCGACATCTGACCCACCTGGCGTTTGCCGGCCCGATACGGCGGGTCATCGGCCGCGGCGGGCGGCGGAAACGGACTTCAGTCACCTCCTATCGGGGCAAGCACCACACGCGCGAGCCGGGCCGATAGGTTCGGTGAGGTGGAGGATGATCCATGGTGATGCCGCTGGCGGGCCGCGTAGTGGCGGCCGTGGTGGGCGGCCTGCTCATACTCGCGTCGGTGTCCAGTGTGTCCGGGACGCTGATCGTATCCCGCTTGGTCCGCAGCCGGCTGACACGGTGGGTCGACCGGGGCGTCGACTGGGGTTACCACCTGGCGGCGCGAGCCGTCGACTTCCGGCGGCGCGACCGGCTGCTCGCCACCCAGGCGGCAGCCATCTTGCTGATCCAGCTGGCCGCATGGCTCGTCGTGGCCTACGTCGGGTTCGCCCTGCTGCTGTGGCCGTTCGCCGCCCGCGGCGTGGTCTCGGCCTTCATCGACGCCGGGTCCTCGCTGTTCACCCTGGGCTTCGCCGTGCCCACCGGGGCGGTGCCCGCGGTGATCGTGTTCCTGGCCGCGGCGGTCGGCCTGCTGATCATCACGCTCCAGATCGCCTACCTGCCGACCCTGTACGCGGCGTTCAACCGCCGGGAAACCGAGGTGGCGCTGCTGAACGCGCGGGCCGGGGTCCCGTCCTGGGGCCCGGAGCTGCTGGCCCGCACCCATTACGCGCTGGGATCGGGCACCTCGACCCTGGATACAATGCCGGATCTGTACGCCGCCTGGGAACGCTGGGCCGCCGATGTCACCGAGAGCCACACCACCTACCTGCCGCTGGTCCGGTTCCGCTCCCCCACGCCGCTGTCGTCCTGGGTTACCGCGCTGCTGGCCGTGCTTGACTCGGCCGCGCTGTTCCTGGTGCTGTCGCCCGGGGCGGCGCCGGAGGTACCGGCCCGATTGTGCCTGCGCAGCGGGTTCTTGTGCTTCAACCGGATCGCCCGGGCGATGGGCTTCGATATTCCTGACGAGGCCGATCCGAAAGCCGGGATAAGCCTGACCTACGCTGAGTTTCTCGACGCGGTGGCCCGGATGCGCCAGGTGGGCTTCCCGATCGAGCGCACTGCTGAGGAGGCCTGGCCGGAGTTCGTCGGGTGGCGGGTCAACTACGAGCGGGCCGCTTATGCGGTGGCCGCCGCCGTCGATTCCGTGCCGGCCCTGTGGTCCGGACCGCGCCGCCACACGCAGGCGCCTATCGCTCCCATCCGTCCAGGACGCGGCCGACCGCCCAAGTAGAGTAGCCGGATGCCTGGCGATGACGTCACGATCGAGGTCAACGGCCGCGAAGCCGACCAGGCGGCGGTGTCCCTGCTGGACCATGAGGGGTGGGGCCATTTCACCGCGATGCAGGTTCGCGAGGGCCGGGCGCGCGGTCTGGATTTGCACCTGGCGCGGCTGGAGGCGGCCCACCAGGAGGTGTACAGGCGGGTGCTGGGCGGGCAGGAGGTCCGCGCCCGCATCCGGCATGCCCTGGGCGGGCGGCTCAATGCCAGCGTCCGGGTCTACGGCTACTGGGCCGGGCTGATCGTCACGGTTCGCGAGCCGCAGGAGATGCCGCGGCGCCCGCACTCGATGACCGCGGTGCAGTTCCAGCGGCCGCTGGCCCGGCTCAAGCACGTCGGCAGCTGGGGCCAGGGCCGGTTCGGCCAGATCGCCGCGGCGGCCGGCTTCGACGAGGGCCTGTTGACAGACGAGACGGGCCGGATCTCGGAGGGCACCATCACCAACGTGGGGTTCTGGCGGAACGGCAGGGTGATCTGGCCCGAGGCGCCGAAGCTGGACGGCATCACGATGCTCCTGCTTCGGCGCCAGCTTACGGCGGCCGGCGTCGGGCAAGCCGAGGAGCCGGTCCGGGTGCAGGACCTCGCCAGCTACGACGGGATGATCTTGTGCAACTCGCGCGGCTGGGCGCCGGTCGGCCGGGTCGACGACCTGATGATGCCCCAGGACGAGGCATTCACCGGCGTCATCGCCTCCGCGCTCGACGCCTGCCCGTGGGATGAGATCTAGCCGCCTGCCACGAGCGACCCACCGCCAGCACCGCGGCACCGGCCCGCCAGCACCCCGGCATATGCGGTCACGGTGTCCTGGTCCGCGCCGGGCACGGTGGCGCAGCCGGCCCCGACGCTGGCCTTCTCGGCCCAGCCGATCACGGCCCACAACCCCGGCCGCCTGGTTAAGATGCCTGACCCGAAGCCGCTTGACGTGACGCAGCGGTACGGCGAGGCCGCTTCGGTCAGCTTCACCGACGGGCTCAACGGGCAGACCACGTACTTCTACCACGTGCAGCTCAAGGGGCTGAAGCCGGGAACACGGTACTACTATCAGGTCAGCGACGGCGCACACATGCCTTCCACGGCGGGCGCGTCGTTCGAGACCGCACCGCACGGCCGGGCGAAATTCCGCTTCTCCAGCTACGGCGACCTGGCCACCCCCGTCCTGGGACCTCAACACCTCGGGCAACATCTGGCACGAGTCATGCGACAACTCCTGGTTCGCGGTTACCGCCATCGAGAACCCGGGCGATGGGAAGGGCGCGCCGCTCTTCCACCTGCTCAACGGCGACCTGTGCTACGCCAACCTGGACGTCAACAACGCGCCGGGTGTGTGGCGGGACTTCGGCAACAACGTCGCGCGCAGCGCGTCCAACCGGCCGTGGATGCCGGCGCTCGGCAACCACGAGTGCGAGTTCGGCACCGACACGATCGCTGGCAAGCCGGGCGGCGCCAGGCGGGATCGGGGCGCAGGGCGCGGCGGGGAACTACTGGAACGGCCCGTACGGCTTCGGCCACTACCTGAGCCGGTTCCTGCTGCCCGACAACGGCGTAACCAACTGGGACGGCAACCGCCTGCGCGGCAACTTCTACGCCTTCCAGGTCGGCACCGTGACGTTCATCTCCCTCGACGCCGACGACGTCATCTACCAGGACGGTGCCGCCAACTACGTGATCGACACCGCGAACACCGCGCCGGAGACCACCACGACCGGTGCCGCGATTCCGAACGGCACCACGACCTACACCCGCTTCTACACCGGCGGCCTGAAACCCGACGCGAAGAACAACTCGCTGGTCCCCGACTACGCGAGCGGCCGGCCCAACCTGCAGACGATCTGGCTGGAGCGGACGCTGGCGGAGGCCCGCCACGACCCGTCGGTGGACATGATCGTCGTGTTCATGCACCAGTGCGCGATGTCGACCTCGGTGCCCGGCAACGGCTCCGACCTCGGCATCCGCCAGGCCTGGCTGCCGCTGTTCGACAAGTACGAGGTCGACCTGGTGCTGTCCGGCCACGAGCACGACTACGAGCGGACCTACCCTGTCCGCGGCTACGACGCCGGGGCGCACGGCACCGTCGCCGCGCCCAACCCCGGGCAGACCAAGGGAGCCTCCGTCGACACCCGGCGGCCTTCCGCGGTCACCACCAAGCCGTACGAGTTCAACGGGACCCCGGCGTGGAACACCGCCGAGGGCACGGTGTACCTGGTGCTCGGCGGCGGCGGCACCAACGGGCCGACCAACACCTACGGCACGGACGCCGCCGACGACAAGCCGCAGGCCAAGGTCATCACGACGCGGAACGCCGTCGTCGGCAGCGAGGCGGCCGGGTTCGTCAAGAACGGCGCCGACTCGATCGAGGACGCGCCCTGGTCCGCCGCCATCAACCCGACCGACGCGTACGGCTACTCGATCTTCGACGTCGACCCCGGCCGGCGTCGCGGGGAACCACGATCACCTTCCAGTACTTCGCGATCCCGGCGGTGACCAACGAGGCAGGCTCCGCGCACGACGGCACCACCACGCTGCCGACGCAGCCCACCGAGAAGTTCGTCTTCGGCCGCCGGGTGGGCCGTCGGTAGCGCAGTCACGGTTGCCGCTGACAGCCGCCACGGCCCGTTCGGAAGAAAAGGAACCCTGGCGGCTGACCTGTTCGCTGATTTCACGGGCGAGCCGGCTACGGACGGGTGCTCGTGCGCTGGATCACCTGCCAGGCCGGCGGGTCTTGGGTTGGTGCGGGCCGGGGATGGCCGAGAGCGATGCGGGCGCAGCGCTTACCCTGGTCGCGCAGCGATTGCCGGAGAGTGGTCAGTCCCGCGGGCGCGGCGGCTTCGCTGTCGTCCCATCCGGTGATCGCAACGTCGCCGGGCACGCTGCGGCCGTTCGCGGCCGCGGCGCGGAGCGCGCCGAGGGCGAGTTCGTCGCTCATCGCGGCGATCGCGTCGGGCGGGTCGTCGCCGCGGAAGAGGTCGCCGGCGGCGGCTTCGCCGTGCGCGGTGGCGTTGGCCGGGCATACGGCGACCCGCAGGCCGGCTGGGGCGCCTCCGGTCTCACGCCAGGCGTCGAGGAAGCCGTCCCACCGGTGCCGGGTCACCGGGTAGGTCACCGCCGGGCCGGGCGGGCCGGTAACCAGCGCCCGGCCGCGGTCGCGGTTGACCGGGAAGCCGAGCACGACCGGCCGGGCCGCATCGGTGAAGGCCAGCCGGCCGATCGCGGCGGCCGCGGCCCGGTCGTCGATGCCGACCACCGGCAGCCCGGGCCGGCACGGGCCGGCGTGCACGACCGCAGGCAGTCCGCTCGCCGCGACCGCGTCCAGGACCGGGTCGTCATCGCTGGTGGTCCACACGACGAACCCGTCCACCACCGCCTCGGCGACACGCTGCACGTCGCTGGCGGCCCCGGTAATCGGGACCAGGGTGAGGCCGACGCCTTCGGCCGCGCAGATCTCCGCCACGCCGGCCAGGAACCGGGCCGCCTGCGGGTCGTCGAAGGCGTAGGTCAGCCGTTCGCCGAGGATCACTCCGAGGCTGCCCGCCCGGCCCCGGCGCAGCGACCTGGCGCCCGGATGCGGGCCGGGATAGCCGAGCCTGTCCGCCGCCGCGCGGACCTTCGCCGCGGTGCCGGGCGCGACCCGCCCGGGCCGGGAGTAGACGTAGGACGCCGTCATCACCGACACCCCGGCTGCGTCGGCGACCTGGCGCAGGGTCGGCCGGCTCCGTCGTTGAACCACGGCTACACTGTAGTTGTGTATCGATACACAACACGAGATGCAGGAGACCGCGACCGGGCACCCTCACTCCGGCAGCATGCAGCGGAGAATTCCCGCGACGAGGCCTTCGGCCGGGACGCGCCGACGCTGCTGAGCTACGCCGCGCTGGCCGGCTACGCGTTCTGGCTGTACGCGTTCGGACCCGCCTTGGCGCTGCTGCAGGCCGAACTCCACTTTTCCTACACCATGCTCGGCGTGTACTCGGCGCTGTGGTCGGCCGGCGCGGCCCTCGCCGGGCTCAGCTTCGCCGGACTCGCGCGCCGCCTGCCCCGCGCGGCGCTGCTGTGGTACTCGGCGGCAGGCGCCGCGGCCGGTGCCGGCCTGTTCGCCGCGGCCCGCACCGTCCCGCTGACCCTGCTCGGCGCCGCGGTACTCGGCTGCGCCGGCACTACCGTGCTCATCTGTACCCAGGCCATCCTGTCCGACCGGCACGGCGAACGCCGCGACCGGGCGCTGACCGAAGCCAACGTCGGCGCGGCCGCCTGCGCGGTGCTCGCTCCGCTCCTGCTCGGCCTGCTCCTCCACACCCCGGCAGGCTGGCGTCCGGCCCTGGGCCTGCCCGCCCTGATCCTGGCCGGCCTCTACCTGCGCTACCGGCACCAGCCGCTGCCGGCGGCGCCGGCCGGGCCGTCCGCTGAAGGCCGGGCGCGGCTGCCGCTGTCCTGCTGGCTGCTGGCCACCCTGGTCGCCGTCGGCATCGCGGTCGAGTTCTGCCTGGTCTATTTCGGCGCCGAATCGCTCGCCGCCACGGGACTGCGCGCCGCCCAGGCCGCCACCGCGATGAGCGGTTTCTACCTCGGTATCCTGGCGGGCCGGGTCGGCGGTGCGTGGCTGACCCGCCGCGCCGGGCGCGCCGTCCCGCTGCTGTGGGCATCCCTGGCGATGACCGCGGCCGGGTTCCTGCTCTTCTGGCTCGCAGGCCTGCCCGTCGTGGCGATCGCCGGGCTATTTTTCTGCGGGCTCGGCATCGCCAATCTCTACCCCCTCTCACTGGCCCTCACCCTGGCCGCCGCACGCGGCAGCGGCGACACGGCCAACGCCCGTACTCAGCTCCTCGGCGGCGTGCTCGTCATCACCGCTCCCTACCTTCTCGGCAGCCTCGCCGACCACCTCGGACTGCGCGCCGCATTCACGGTCGAGCCAGTGCTCATCGGAGCATGCGCGCTCCTGCTCGTCGCCGGACTCCGGCTCGGGCGGCATGGGCATCACCCATAGTCATGCTCAGTACTGGCTCTGCAGGTCCGTAGTGGGAGCGAAATGGCGGGTAAGCAGCTCGTCAAACTCCTCGGCAGGAAGCGGTTGCGAGAAATAGAAACCCTGCGCCACCGGGCAGCCGAGCATTCTGAGCCCGGCGAGCTGGTCCTCGGTCTCTACCCCCTCTGCCACCGCCGATATACCCATCGCATTAGCCAGGTCGATGACGGCCCGGACGATCGCCGAGTCCACCGGACTGTCGACGATGCCCTGCACGAAAGTGCGATCCACCTTTATTTCCTGTACTGGGAACTGCTTCAGGTAAGCAAGAGAAGAGTGGCCGGTGCCGAAATCATCGATGGCGAGCCGAACGCCCAGCCGGTCGAGTTTCTTCATTACTTCGCGAGCGCCCGCAAGGTCCTTCATGACCACATTCTCGGTAATCTCGAATATGAGCAGCTCCGAGGGAAGGCCGACGGCATCGAGGGCTGCCGCCGCCTGGGACGACAGCCCGCTCTCCTGGAACTGGCGCGGTGAGAGATTAACGCTAATCGGCAGGTCCACGTCCAGCCGGTCCCGGATCGAGCGTACCTGCCGGCACGCTGTGTCGAGAACGTAACGGCCCAACGGCAGTATCAGCCCGGTCTCTTCTGCCATCGGAATAAATCTCGTAGGGCTGATCAGGCCATTTGTGGGGTGACGCCATCGCACCAACGCCTCCGCGCCCACAATGCGCTCTTCGTCAAGGGAATAGAATGGCTGGTAAAAAACCTCAAGCTCACCTCGCTCAAGACCCTTGCGCAGGTCGGCCTCGATCCGAACGCGCTCGGAGGAGCGACTTCCCATGGAAGCCTGGTCGAACACCCTGTAGATTCCGCCTCCGCCCTTGGCCTTGGCGTCATACATCGCCACATCCGCGTTGCGAAGGATGTCATCGGCGCTTTTACCTGGCTCGGAAAGGGCAATGCCGACCGATACGCTCGCCACTACCTCATAGCCGTCGCGCAGCACTATGGGCTGCTCGAGAGCAGCACAGATGCGCCGGGCCGCAGCCACCGCCACGTCCAACCCGGCTACGTCCTCCAACAGCACCACGAACTCGTCGCCGCCGAAGCGGGCCAGCAGGTCATCACTGCGCACCACGCTCCTCATGCAGGCCCCGATCGCAACCAGGAACTCGTCGCCGGTCACATGACCCAGGCTGTCGTTGATGCTCTTGAAGCGATCCACGTCGACGAAGATCAGAGCGTGCGTCTTACGGTCCAGGGCTGACCGCTGAAGCGCGTGATCGAGGCGCTCCACCAGCAGACGGCGGTTGGCCAGGCCGGTCAGGCTGTCATAAAAGGCGCGATGGTGGAGTTCATCCTCGAAGGCTTTGCGTTCGGTGATGTCGCGAAAAGCGATCACCGCTCCGGACGGTGTGCCGTCACCCATCACAGCGGAGGCCGTGTATGCGACCGGGATCCCATTGCCGTCCTTGCCGCGGAATCGGGCATCGAACTCCCGGATGGTGTGGCCCGTGCGCATAGCCTCACTGGCTGGAGCGAGCAGGAAGTCGGGCGCGGTAAGGGCGCTGTCGCTCATCGGGTCGTCGATCGTGATGCTGGACGACGACAGCTCGATCATGTCGGCCGCGGCTCGATTGACGAAGCTCAGCTTCCCGTCTGCGTCCACCGCGCAGACACCTTCGCCGATGTTGAGCGTGATCGAGGAGAGCTTCTCACGCTCGAGGCGGACCTGCTGATATAGCTCGGCATTGGTGAGCGCTCCGCTGCCCACGGCGGCCAGGGCTTTCAGCAGGCCCCGATCGGCGTCGTCGAAAGGCTCGTCCCGGCGCCGGCCCGCCGCCGCCAGCCACAGCTGCTGATCGGCCACCATCATGGGCGCCGCCAGCTGACCGGAACCCGGCGGATCGGACCTCAGGGTGGCTTCGGGACTGCGAAGCAGCCGCCGTACCGACTCCAGGATGGTGTCGAGCACTGCCTGGTGCCGCAGCCCCCGATTGGCCTCCAGCGTGACCTCGTACAGCCCCTTCATCCTGGTGTGGTCGTGCAGCGCCGCGAACCGTGCGCTGATAAGCCGGCGCTGCACGATCAGTCCGGGAACCGCCAGCGCCAGCACCCACGGATGCGCCTGTATCGCCAGGGCCAGGACCACCCCGACCAACACCCCCGCGCCGGCCAGCGCTACCTGGATCGGAAGATCATCGGTGAGCTCGCGCCAGGCCGTGCCCATCGAGGCCAGGACGCCGACCACCAGCAGGGTGTTGACGACGCAGTACACAGCCACGCCGAGCATCGCGGCGGCGACCTGTGCCGGGGTCAGGGACGCAATTGGGGCGGCGATGCCGCGGCTCACGGAGATGCCCAGGCCCGCAGCGATCACGACTTGCCCGGCGTTGAAGGCCGACTTGACCAGTGGCCGCCGGCGGACGGCCTGAGCCGTCACGGTGGCCAGGGCAAGGGTCCCCAAGGTCACCAGCGGCGGTACCAGGAGGGCGAGGATCACGAAGAAGACCTCGTCCATGTTGAACGCCTCGGATTCGCCTTCCCGGTACACCACGACCGGCCATATCCAGCTGCCCAGGACGAGGACGCCCATCGCCGCCGCGATGACCCACTGGCGCTCGTCCACCCGCACCAGGCCTGGTTGCCGCCACATCGCGACTAGCAAGGTAAGGACACCGCCCGCTACCGAAGCCGCGACGACGGCTCCGGTAGCACGCGGTATCTTCCTGGCGGATCGGGCGGGTGTCAGTTCCATGCCGAACTGTTCCATGCCGAGCCATTCCAGGCCCGGCCGGTAAAGGCCGAGCCGGCCCAGCCGGAACCGTTCCAGGCCCTGCCGGTCCAGTTAGCGCTGTTCCAGGCCGAACCGGCCCAGTCTCCGACATTCCAGGCCCGGCCGGTCCACGTCCAGCCGTTCCAGTCCCCGCCGTTCCACGCCCAGCCGTGCCACGTCCAGTCATCGGACGGCCCTGGCGCCCAGGATTTCCCGGACCACAGGCTCGGGTTCCACGTGTTCGCCGGCCCGGTGGGTGACAGCGTGACCGTTGTTCCGGGCAGGGTCGGAACAAGGGGAGCCGACTGGCTGAGGTTCATCGGGCCCGCGGTCGCGGCGGCATAGGCGTTGAGGGCCCCGTGGCCGTCGACGAAGGGGTTGCCGACCGGCCCAGGGTTAGTCGTGCCGAGCAGGCGGGCCTTCAGCTGGTTCGGGGTGAGGCCCGGGTTGCCGGCCAGGACCAGTGCTGCCGCGCCGCTCGTGATGGCCGAGCTGAACGACGTGCCCGAGCCGACGAAGTTGGCCGAACCCACGCGCGCCGAAGGGTACTCGTCGTAGATCGTTGAGCCCGGGGCGGCCAGGCTGACCACGGACCGGCCGGAAGTGACCAGGTCAGGCTTGACGAAACCGTCGGCCGATGTCGGCCCTGCGCTGCTGAAGTCGCACATCTCGTCATCGGTGAGCGACGATGCGGCCATGTCGTCCAGGGCACCCACCGTGATGACCAGCGGGTCATCCCCAGGGGAGAGAATGGTGCCGTTGAAAGGCCCGGAGTTGCCCGCGGAGACAACTACCGCGATACCCGAGCCCCATACCGCCTGCACCGCCTGGTCGAGCGGGTTGATGACCGTGGAGGTGGCAGACTGGAACCCGAGAGATATGTTGAGGATCTTGATCCCGTAGCTGCCCCGGTGATCGACCGCCCATTGCAGGCCCAGGATCAAGTTGGCCAGGTCAGTCGTCCCGTTCGCCCCCGCCACCTTGATCGACACGAGGCTGGCGCCAGGGGCTTCGCCCGAGTACTGGCCTGCCGATGAGGCCCCGTTTCCGGCGATCAGGCCGGCCACGAACGTGCCGTGGCCGTAGCTGTCCTGGAACGGGCTGTCCCCGCCGGTCAGGTCAACCCCGCCGATGAGCCGTCCCGAGAAGTCGGGCAGGTTATCGATGCCCGTGTCCAGAACGGCCACGGTGACACCCCGCCCCATATCGCCAGCGGCCGCAAGCCGCGTGGCCCCGGTCTGCCCGAGGAACACGTCAGAAGGTCTATGGGGGGCCGTCGACTCCGGCGTGTCCTGAACGCTCACCGATACATCGGGGGTCACGGTGATGCCCGGAAGCGCTGCGAGCACCGGCTCCATAGCCGCGGGGATAACGGCTTCGGCCCCGTCGATGAGGTGAAATTGCGTCAGGAGGGTGCCGCCCACTCCTAGCACCGCCGCGGCCGGGCTCAGCAGCCCGGTTGCCGTGACAATGACGGTTTCATCTGTGCTCGCAGCTGCTTTGGGGACGCTAGCCACCGGCGAACCCGCCAGCGCTGCGACTATCGCTACGCCCGCCGCGGCAATCCGGCGCTTCTTCTGGCCGGCCAGCCATGTCCGGCAGCCCGCGGGTGGAGCTAATGACCTAGCATTCGGCATCCGGAAGTCCCTCCCCTTAAGTTGCTGCTCCCGATGACGAGCAAAGCAGAAAGCCTCCTGCGGTGGCTCCGCCCGTCACCTGCGAGGCCCACGTGGGCCAGCGCAGGTCGGCGAACACGGCCAGCCAGGGATGACATGGCCAGGTTCGGGAGCTAACCGGACAATACGGTAAGTATCGGTACACTAGCACAGCGTAACTATCCTCCCGGGCAGAGATTATCGTCTTTTGAGATTTGTGGTACGTAATTCGCAGAATGCGGCACAGATGCACCGGCGCCGCGGCTGATGTCAACGACCCGTCACCCGTGTCCTGGCCGGCTGAAGGTTACGAGCACACTGCCCTGTGAGCGGGGGCTCGCAGGATATGTCTGGACAGCTGGGCGCGATGGTGTCCAGATTTAGGTTGCGATTTCGGCCGCGGGCGGGCGCCCACTCTGCCAGTGTCGCGGGGCCTGCATCAGTGGTAGCCGACATCGCCAGCCAAAGGAGAACCGACATGGGAAAGATCATCATCAGCGAGAACGTCACGCTCGACGGAGTCATACAGGACCCGGCCGGTGACGAGGGCTTCAGGCACGGCGGCTGGATCGGTCGTATCGGCGACCGGGGCCGCGACGAGGCGGCCAGGGTGGCGCTGGAGGAGGCGCTGGGCACCGAGGCTATGCTGCTGGGCCGGCGCAGCTACGAGTTCCTCGCCGCGCGGTGGGCATCCCGAACTGGCGAGTTCGCGGACAGGATGAACAGCAAGCCCAAGTACGTCGTGTCCTCGACCCTCCAAGATCCCGCGTGGAACAACACGACCGTGCTAAGGGGCGACCTGGTCAGCGAGGTCTCGACGCTGAAGCAGCAGCTAGCCGGGGACATCGTCGTCGCCGCCAGCTTCCAGCTCGTCCACACGCTGCTCGAGCACGACCTCGTCGATGAGCTGCGGCTGATGGTCTACCCAGTCGTGCTCGGGACCGGCAAGCGCCTGTTCGGCGAGACCAGCGACAAGAAGCTCATGCGCCTCGTCGGCAACAAGACCGTCGATGACCTCGCGCTCCTCACCTACGAGCCCGTCCGGGACGCGTAGCTGCCGCCGCACCGACGCCGGCGCCCGCGCGCTCGGTGCACACCAAGACGAAACAAAACGAAAGACAGGAGGTCACAGTGATGCCGCCCCGTCGCATCGCGGTCTGCCTCGAGGTGACCCCGAAGCAGGCCGTCGCCTCCGCGCTGGACTGGCCCGGCTGGTGCCGGGCCGGCCGGGACGAGGGTGCCGCACTGGAGGCGCTGGCCGGCTATGCCGGGCGGTACGCGCCGGTGGCCGGGCAGGCCGGGGTCAGCTTCCCGGCCACGGTCGCCTTCGATGTCATCGAGCGGGTGCCCGGCGGGCCCGCGACCGCGTTCGCCGCACCCGAATGCCGCCGCCCGTTCCCCCAGATCACCGCCGAGGCCGAGCGGGCGACAGTGACCCCGGCTGCGGCCCGGCGCCTGGCTGGCCTAGTCACCGCGGCCTGGGCCACCTTCGACCAGATCGCCGCCGCGTCACCGGCCGAGCTGCGTAAGGGCCCGCGCGGTGGCGGGCGAGACCCGGACCAGCTGATCGACCACGTGATCGGCGCCGACACGGCCTACGCGCGCAAGCTCGGGGTCAAGCTCAAGCGGCCAGCCCCCGGCGACATCGCCGCGATCGAGGAACTGCGCAAGGCGATCGCCGCCGTGGTGGGCGCCCCCTCGGACGGCTCACCTGTGGTGCAGCGTGGCTGGGCCACCCGCTACGCGGCCCGCCGGATCGCCTGGCACGTCCTCGAGCACGCCTGGGAAATGCAAGACCGGGCGGAGAGCTAGGTGGTCGAGCCGGGACCGACCAGCCCGGCCTCATGGGCGAACACGACGAGCTGGGCGCGATCCCGCGCGCCGAGCTTGACCATGCCCGGCTTATCACCAGGTGCCTCAGCTTACTGGCAGTGGATCGCTCGATGCCCCAGACATGCTGACAATGCCAGAACTTCTACGGCACAGGACATCGCAACCTTCGCCTGGACCGGACAACCCGGCAGCCGCGTCCTCGGTAACGTGAAGCGATGGAGCCTGGATGGAGACCGTGTGTGCGAGATATGGAAGTCGTTGTCCAGTCCCGCTGGTGCAGTGGAGCAGGTCATCGCCTGGAGCACCGCGCTCGCGCCGCTGCGCACCGCCTCCGCGGCCGCAGCGTGCGGCTAGTCCATCAGCTCGGTGACCAGTTCCGGCGGGATGCCGTGCGTCTGGTGCAGATACCGCAGGTCCGCCTCTGTCAGCGGCCGGCCAGGGCCGAGCTGGTCCAGCAGCTTGCGGCCTCGGGTGAGCAGATCTGCGAACCTGCGTTCCTCGCCGCGGAGCACGTCGCGGATCATGCCGTGCTTATCGTGCTGGCCGAACTGCGCTAGGGTCTGCTCGACCAGCGACGTAGGCAGCTCATCCAGCGTCCTGGTGCTGTCTGGGCGCCACAGCACGGTGAGCGCACGCCGGAGCAGTCGGCGCAGTACGTAGCCGCGGCCGGTATTGGACGGGGTGACACCGTCGCCGATGATCACGATGCTGGATCGCAGGTGGTCGGTGAGCAGGCGCAGCGACCCCTGGTCGGGCTGCCACAGGCCCGAGAGCGCGGTCGTCCAGGGCCGGAAGAGGTCGGAGCCGAACACGGAGGGCTGATGCTGCACCACCATCAGCAGCCGCTCCAGGCCCATTCCGGTGTCTACGCTGCGCTGCGGCAGCGGCTCCAGGCCGCGGTCGTCGTGCCGCCGGTAGCTCATCGTCACGTGGTTCCACAGCTCCATCCAGCGCCCATCGGTGCCCGGCGTACCCTGCGGCGGGCTGTCGCCGGTCCACGCGAACAGCTCCGAGTCCGGCCCGCACGGGCCGGTCGGGCCATTCGACCACCAGTTGTCCGGCCCGAGCGGCTCGACCAGGACGCCGAGCTCGCTCCAGGTCTGCCACGACGCCAGATCGGGGCCCACCTGGTCATCGCCGCCGAACACCGTGGCATGCAGTCGGCTCCGGCCGATGCCGAAACCGTCGGTGAGCAGTTCCCAGCCCCAGCGCAAGCTCTGCGGCCCGTTATAGTCGCCCAGCGACCAGGAACCCAGCATCTGGAACACGGTCAGGTGGCGGTCATCGCCAACCTCGTCCAGATCCGTGGTGCGCAGGCAGCGCTGCACGCCAGCCAGCCGCCTGCCTTGCGGATGGGGGTGGCCTTCCAGGTACCGGGTCAGCGGATGCATCCCCGCGGTGGTGAACAGGACCGGGTCACCTTTGGGGGGCACCAGCGAGCTGCTCGGCAGTACCGGGTGGCCCCGGTCACCGAAGAACTCAAGGAAGGTCCGGATCGTTTCTGTGACGTTCATGGCGTAGATCCCTTTCTGGTTTCCGGCACCGGAAAGGAACCGCTGGCGCGGCCATTGACAGCCATGACACAAGGGCGCTAGCGAACCGTTCCGGTCGCCAGCGCGAAATTCGTCAGGTCAGGCAGCGGCAACCGGCGAGCCGATAGCTCGCGCGGCCGCGCAGGTGAAACTGACCTTCATGTCTTCAGTGTAAGCCCGGTCCACGGACCGGCCCAAGGGATTTACCGTCGCGCAATGGTGGTGCCAGCGTGACACGGCCCGGTATTTGCGAGAATTCTCGTCGTGCCAGCCAGCCGTGACGGTCTCGGCCCGTTCTACCAGGACGTCATCGCCGTCAGCCCGCTCGAGCCGTGGGATGCGGCGTCCGCCGCTTACCGCCTGGAGATACTGGCGCGCACGCTCCCGTTCCCGGTCAGCGGTGCCCGGCTTGTCCCTAGCAACAACAACGATGTGTGGCGGCTGGAAACCGGCTACCTGCGGGTGGCGTGGCGGGGGGACCGAAGCCGCCTCGCCCGGGAGGCCGAGCTCCTCGGCAGGCTCCGGGGATTCCTTCCCGTCCCGGTGGTCCTGGACTGCGGCGGAGATGACCGGCTGTCATGGTCGCTGACCGCCGCGATGCCGGGGACCGCCTATGAGCATCTATGCGTGCAGCCTGCGCCGCCCGGGCTGCGGGGCCTCGCCAGGGAGGTGACCGCGCTGCTGGTGGCTATACGCTCTCGCTTACACGATCCGCCAGATCATCTTCTGGCCACCTGATCGCGCCGAGGCCGACGACCTGGAGGTGAGTCACCCGCTGCGCACCTTGCGGCGCCTGATCGACGCCCCGCTGCCGCTCCTCGCCGCGGGCCTGCCCTAGAGAACCTTGACGATTGGAACACCCGGATGGAGCGCATGGAGACAATAGCCTTTATCGGTCTGGGGATAATGGGCAGTCCGATGGCCAGGCGCCTGCTCGCGGCGGGCTACCCGCTGACCGTCTGGAACCGCACGGTGTCACGCGCCGAGCCGCTCCAGGCGGAGGGCGCCACCGTAGCGGCGAGTCCGGCCGAGGCGGTTCGTGAAGCCGACGTGGTCATCACCATGCTCGCCGATCCAACCGCGGTGCGGGAGGTCATCGGCGCTATCGCCCGGCAGCTGCGACCGGGCACCACCCTGATCGAGGCCTCTACCATCGGCCCGCAGGCACTCGGGGAGGTCGCCGCCCTCCTGCCCGGCAGCGTCGCGCTGGTCGACGCGCCGGTCATGGGCAGCGCGGACCGGGCTGCCTCCGGGCAGCTGGTCGTGCTGGCGGGCGGGAATCTCACGAAGGTCCGCCCCATTCTGGAGGTATTCGGCACCGTAACGGAGTGCGGCGCGATCGGGAATGGCGCGGCACTCAAGGTTGTCCTGATCAACGCCGTGATCGCCGGTGTCACCGTGGTCGGGGAAGCCATGGCCCTGGGTGATGCATTCGGGCTTCCCGAGGAACTCGTGACCGGCGCCCTAGCCAACGGGCCGCTGGCCGGGATAGCCGGCCGCGCCTTCGCACAAGGAGCCAACTACCCGCTCCGGCTGGCCGCCAAGGACGTCACGCTGGCGACAGCAACGGCTGACCTGCCGTTGCTGCGGATCGTGCATGACTGGCTCATCGCCTTTCCTGAGGCGGGATCGGAAGACCTGGGACAGATCGTCCGGCACATCCGCGCCCAGCGGCAGGCCTAGCACGCCGCGGGCCGGGGCGGTCACGGCACTGCCACCTCGCTTCTCGCGGGTGGAGTGCCTCCGGCTGCTTCCGGCCTGAACTACGAGCAGTTCTGCCGCCGCTCGGTTACGTGGCGCTCGGCGTCCGGGAGGTCAGCCCGGACGGGCGGATGCTCGCCTATTCGGCCGACTTCGACGGTGACGAGGTCTACCAGCTGCGCATCCGCGACCTGGCCACCGGGACCGACCGGCCGGAGCGGATCGAGCGCAGCTACTACGGGCTAGCCTGGTCGGCCGGCTCACGGTCGGTCTTCTACACCGTCACCGACCCCATCTACCGGCCGTACCAGGTGTGGCGGCACGACGTCGATACCGATCCTGACGACGACGTGTGCGTGTACACCGAGGACGACGAGCGGTTCGAGGTCTTCGTGCGGCTCAGCCGCAGCGGCGCTGTCATCTTCATCGAATGCGAAAGCCGCGAGACCACGGAGACGCGGTACATCCTGGCAACGGACATCCGTTCGGCCCCTATGGTTGTCCAGCCCCGGCGGCGCGGTATCGAGTACCGGGCCGATCATGCCGACGGCCCCGACGGCGGCGACCTGTACCTGGTCACCAACGATGGCGCCACCGAGTTCCGGCTCGTGAAGGCACCCGTCATGGCGCCGGGCGCGGACGGCTGGAGGGAGGTTGTCGGCGAGTCGGCCGATACCCGCCTGGTGGCCTGCGACGCGTTCGCCCGATACCTCGTCCTCACCGAGGGCGCGGGGCGGCGACGCAGCTGCGGGTCCTCGACCGGCACACCGGGGCACAGCGCCTGACCCAGACCGCAGAGGTCCCGTTCGTCGATTGCGTCACGACCATGCTGGACCCCAGCATTCTGCTGACCGTCGGCGAGTGGGACGAATGGGGCGACCCCCGGGACCCGTCGGAGCGCGCCTACCTAGCTTCGTACAGTCCCTACGACAACGTTCCTGACGGGGTGCGCCCGAGCCTGCTGGTCACCGGGAGCCTG
>WNFY01000928.1_pt1 | contig 31240 bp, 23 predicted proteins | sample 5400091 | NCBI WGS metagenome assembly WNFY01 (sample SAMN13153364, study PRJNA577476) | soil metagenome | isolation source: 60 cm soil or saprolite under grassland replicate 1 | place: USA:California | collected 2016-06-15 | reverse complement strand
AGCCTCCAGGCCGGCGTCCCCGTGAAGGTCGTGAGCCAACGCCTCGGCCACGCCAATACGGCCATCACGTCGGACCTGTATCAGCACGTCCTGAAGGCGATGGATGCCGACGCCGCCAACGCCGTCGCCCGCCTGATCCTTGACGGCGAGCAACAGGACTCGGAGTCCTCTGCTGTCAATCCGCTGTCAACCGGACGACCTGTCCCCGATGCCGAGAGGAGGTGAAGCACGGATCTCCAGCTCAGTCATGGTGTCGGAGGGGGGACTTGAACCCCCACGTCCTTGCGGACACTAGGCCCTCAACCTAGCGCGTCTGCCTATTCCGCCACTCCGACGTGGGCGCCGTCGCTGGGCGCTGCGGGATTGTAGCAGAGGCCCATGCCAGGCTACTTGACCCCGTTTGCGAGGCTGCAGGCACTGAGGTCGACGGCCCCCCAGGGGGTGAGGTCGAAGCCCTCGACCCCGGGGGCGAGCACGGCGCTGTGCCGGTAGTCGAGCACGGGGGCGACGGGCACGGCCTCCAGGGCGGCCTGCTCGGCCTGCTGGTACAGCCGCGTGCGGGCCGCCTGGTCGGCGGTGGCCCGGGCCTGGGCGACGAGCCGCTCGACGCCCTCGTCCTGGAACCCGGTCGGGTCGGCGGCGAGGAAGGCGTCCATGCGAGGAACGTCGCTGGCCCAGCCGAAGCCGAAGAGCTGGGCGCCTGCCCTGCCCTGTGGGCTGAGAACGCTTGCAGGGGCGACCTGCTTGATGGTGACCGGGAGCCCGACCTGGGCGAGCTGGGCCTTGACGATCCCGGCGGCCTGGCGGTCGAAGGGCGTGGAGGGGACGGCCATGACGACGGGCTTGCGGGCGCCCGCGCCGATGAGGTCGAGCAGGGCGCCAGCCTGGCCGGGATCGTAGGTGCACGTCGGGCAGGCGACCTGGCGGGCGCCGGGGACACCGGTGGGCACGAGGCCGACAGCGGGGACGACTGCGCCCTGGAAGGCGGCGGCGATGCGCGAGCGGTCGAGGGCCAGCGAGACGGCCCGCCGCCAGCGCGGGTCGCTCCCCTGCTGGCTGTCGAGGTCGAACCCGAGCGACCAGCTGCCGAGCTCCGGGCCCTGCAGCAGGCCCGGCCGTCGGCGGCCGTCGGCGGACGCCCCGGCGACGGCCCTGGCGGCGGCGACCTGGTCGGGCGGGACGGGGGCGAAGCTGACCTGCCCGTGCTGGAAGGCGAGCCATGCGGTCTGCTGGTCGGGGACGACCTGCACGCGAACCCGGTCGAGGTAGGGGGCGTGGCCGCTGTAGTGGGGGTTGCGCACCAGCTCCAGCGTCTGGCCCTTGGAGGCCTTGGTCAACATGAAGGGGCCGTTGCCGAGCGGCTTGGCGGCGAAGGCGGCCGCCCCGCCGGCCAGGGCGTTGGGCGGGACGGGCGAGAGCCGCGGGTCGGCGACCAGGGCGGGGAAGTCGGCGAAGGCCTCGCTGAGGTCGATCTGGAGCGTCGCCGGGTCGGGCGCGGCGATGCCGCTGATGGTGCGGGCATGGCCGGTCGCCACGGCCTGGTAGCCGTCGACGATCCCGAGCAGGGCCGCGGGGGACGCCGGGCGCGGGCGGGTCCTGGGGCTGGCCAGGCGCTCCCACGCGGCCCTGAAGTCCCCCGCCCGCACAGCCCGGCCGTCGGCGTAGGTGGCGCCGGCCCGCAGCTGGAACCGCCAGTGGCGCATGGTCTGGTCGCTCGACCAGGAGGCAGCGGCGGCGGGGCGGACGGTGCCGGCGGGGTCCAAGGTGGTCAGGCTGTCGAACAGGTTGCCGACCAGCAGCCGCCACTCGGCGCTGGTGGCCTGGGCGGGATCCAGGGAGCCCGGCGTGACCAGGGCGATCCGCAAGGTCCCACCGACGCGGGGCGCGGCGGACGCGCCGCCAGGGTCGCCGGGGCGGCTCGACCGGTGGGTGCATCCGGCCGTCAGGAGGGCGCAGCAGAGGACGAACGCGAGAAGGCGGCCGCGAGCGCGTGGCCGCGCTCGCCCACCGCGGGGCATCGACCCCTACCCGCTGGGAGCGAGCAGCAGCGCGAGCAGCACGCTGGTGATCCCGAAGATCGTTGCCGCGCCGACGGTCAGCCTGTCGAGGTTGCGCTCCACGACGGTGGAGCCGCCGAGCGAGGTGCCCATGCCGCCGCCGAACATGTCGGACAGCCCGCCGCCCCGGCCGGCGTGCAGCAGGATGAACAGGACCAGCGTCAGCGACGCGATCACGTGGACGACGATCACCAGGGCAGTCATCGGGCGAGATCCTTGTACGGGCGAGAATTGACTGGTCGCAGTCTAGCAGCCCGGCGCCCGGTGATCCGCAACCTGCGCTCAGCGGCCACGGCGACCGGCTCCCTTGACGATCAGGGCGAATTCGTCGGCGTCCAGGCTGGCGCCGCCGACCAGCGCGCCGTCGACGTCGGGCTGGGCCATCAGGCTCTCGATGTTGGCGGCCTTGACGCTGCCGCCGTACTGGATCCGGATGGCCTCGGCGGCGGGCTGGCCGGCCAGCTCGGCGATGGTCTGACGGACCAGGGCGATGGTCTCCTGGGCGTCCCCGGAGGTGGCCGCGCGGCCGGTGCCGATCGCCCAGACCGGCTCGTAGGCGACCACCAGGCCACCGACCTGCTCGGCGCTGAGCCCGGCCAGGGAGCCCCGGATCTGCCTCTGGACGACCTCGGCGGTCTGCCCGGCCTCGCGCTGCTCCAGCGACTCGCCGACGCAGACGATCGGGGTCATGTCGCTGGCCAGGACCGCCCTCGCCTTGCGGCTGACCAGCTCGTCGCTCTCGCCGAAGTACTGGCGGCGCTCCGAATGCCCGACGATCACGTAGCCGCAGGCGAGCTTGGCCAGCATCGGCGCGGAGACCTCGCCGGTGTAGGCGCCCTGCGGCTCGGGATGGCAGTCCTGGGCGCCGAGCCGGATGGCCAGCCGGTCCCCTTCGATCAGCGTGCCGACGCTGCGCAGCGCGGTGAACGGCGGGCACACCACCACCTCGACTGCCTCGGTGTCATCGCTGGTCAGCGCCCAGGCCGTCTTCTGGGTGAGCTGGACGGCCTCGAGGTGGTTCTTGTGCATCTTCCAGTTGCCGGCGATCAGCGGTCGGCGGGCCACAGGGTCAGCTCCTTGGTGTCATGGGTGGACGGCGTCGGCGTTGGCATGCTATTGGCGCGCATCAGAGGACCCGGCCAGGACGCTGACGCCGGGCAGCGTTCTGCCTTCGAGCAGCTCGAGGCTGGCGCCGCCGCCGGTGGACAGGTGGTCGACCTTCTCGGCGAGGCCGAACTGGGCGAGCGCGGCGGCCGAGTCGCCGCCGCCGACGACCGTATAGGCGTCGGTGGAGGCGACCGCCTCGGCGACGGTCCTGGTGCCGGCCTCGAAGGCCGGCCATTCGAACACGCCCATCGGTCCGTTCCAGAAGACCGTCCTGGCCTGGAGCACGGCCTCCGCGAAGGCCGCCGCGGTGTCGGGGCCGATGTCCAGGCCCCGCCACCCGCTGTCGATGCCGCTGGCCGGCACGGTGCGGTGCTCGGCGTCCTCGGCGAAGGCGTTGGCGACCACCACGTCGGTCGGCAACAGGATGCCCTTGCCCTCGCGCTCGGCCCTGGCCATCAGGCCGCGGACGGCGTCGACCTGGTCGGGCTCGAACAGCGAGTCGCCAACGCCGTGACCCTGTGCCGCCAGGAAGGTGAAGCACATGCCGCCGCCGATGACCAGCGTGTCCACGCGGCCGAGCAGGTTCGACAGCACCGCCAGCTTGTCGGAGACCTTGCTGCCGCCGAGCACCGCCACGAACGGCGAGGCGGGCCCCTCCAGCAGCCGGGACAGCTCCTTGACCTCGCTGGCCAGCAGGAAGCCGGCGTAGGCGGGCAGGCGCTCGGCCACGCCGACGACCGAGGCGTGGGCGCGGTGGGCGGCCCCGAAGGCGTCGTCGACGTACAGCTCGGCCAGGGCGGCCAGGCGCTCGGCGAAGGCGGGATCGTGTCGCCGGCGACGTCGTCGACGAAGCCGACCGGGAGCCCGAGCAGGTCCCCGAGCACGCCGGCGACCGGCTCCAGCGAGTACTTGTCGACCCGCTTGCCCTTGGGCCGGCCGAGGTGCGAGCAGCAGATCACCCTGGCGCGCCGCTCGACCAGGTTGCGCAGGGTCGGCAGCGATGCGCGCACGCGCAGGTCGTCGGTGACCCGGCCCTGATCGTCCAGCGGCACGTTGAAGTCGTTGCGGACCAGGACGCGCCGCCCGTCGACCTGGGCCGCATCGACCGTCCGCAGCGAGAGCGGCATCGGCGACGCTACCGGAGCTGGCCGCCGACCAGCGCGGCGAGGTCGACCAGCCGGTTCGAGTAGCCCCACTCGTTGTCGTACCAGCCGAACGCCTTGACCAGGTTGCCGTTGGCCTGTGTCAACAGGCTGTCGAGGATGCACGAGTGCGGGTCGCCGATGATGTCCGAGGACACGATCGGGTCGGTGCAGTAGCGGATGATCCCCTCCAGCGGGCCCTCGGCCGCCTGCTTGAAGGCGTCGTTGACCTCGTCGACGGCCACCTCGCGGCCGAGCACGACGGCCAGGTCGGTGAGCGAGCCGTCCTCGACGGGGACCCGCAGCGAGATGCCGTCGAGCTTGCCCTTGAGCTGGGGGATGGCCAGGCTGGCGGCCTTGGCGGCCCCGGTGGTGGTGGGGATGACGTTACGGGCGGCCGAGCGCGCGCGGCGCAGGTCCCTGTGCGGGAAGTCGAGGATGACCTGGTCGTTGGTGTAGGCGTGCACGGTGGTCATGAAGCCCCGCTCGATGCCGAAGGCGTCCAGCAGCACCTTGGCCATCGGCACCACCGAGTTGGTGGTGCAGGACGCGTTGGAGATGATGTCGTGGCTGGCGGGATCGTATTTGGAGTCGTTGACGCCCATCACGATGGTGACGTCCTCGCCCTTGGCCGGCGCGGAGATGATCACCTTGCGGGCGCCCGCCTTGAGGTGCAGGGCGGCGCTGTCGCGGTCGGTGAAGCGGCCGGTCGACTCGATCACGATGTCGACGCCCAGGTCCCCCCAGCTGAGCTGCGACGGGTCACGCTCGGCCGAGGCGCGGATCGGCTTGCCGTCCACGCTGATCGAGGATTCGTCGAAGCTCACCTCGCCGTCGAGTACACCGAAGGTGGAGTCGTACTTCAGCAGGTGCGCGAGGGTGCGGTTGTCGGTCAGGTCGTTGACGGCCACGACCTCGACGTCGCCCTTGCCGCGGCCGGCAGCGTCGCGTGCGGCGCGGTAGAAGTTGCGGCCGATGCGGCCGAAGCCGTTGATGCCTACTCGGACGGTCATGCGCCCTCCTGTTGCTGGCGATATTCGGGCTTGCGGGGTTCGGGACCCAGACGCCGGGACCGGCGGAGGTCACGGCCATTGTTCCGCACGGCGCCGCGGGTCGTCACGCGGCTGTCCCCACCCCCTCCAACGGGGGTTTCCCGCCGGACTACCCGTTGTTCTCGGCGTCCTCGCGCAGCTCCTCGAGCCGGCGCAGGCGAGCCAGGACCGCGCCCTTGGAGCGCGGTGGGTCCAGCAGCGCGCCCAGCTCCGCCAGGCTCGCCTCGGGATTGGCCAGGCGCAGCGCGGCGACGTCGGCGACGTCGGCGGGCAGGCCCTCCCAGCCGAGCTCGGCGACGGCCGTCTCGACCATCGCCACCTGCGCCATCGCCGCGGCCACGCTGCGGCGGAGGTTCGCCTGGTCGGCGTTGGCGAGCCGCACCGCCTCGCCGCGGACCTCGCGGCGGATGCGGCCGTCCTCCCAGGCGAGGTAGGCGCTGCTGGCGCCCATGGTGGCCAGCGCCCGCCCGATCGACTCGCCTCCCTTGAGCAGGACCCGGTGCAGGTCCTGGTCGGCGCGTACGCCCGCGGTGGCGGGCAGGCCGAGCCGGCCCAGCAGGGCGACCAGCCCGGTGGCCGCACGCTCGTCCGGCGCGCCGATCTCCAGGTGCGGCTCGCGGGTAGGCGCCGAGACCGACCCACGGCCGAGGAAGGCGCCGCGCAGGTAGCAGGCCGCCGGCTCCCGACCGCGCACCAGCGCGCCTGGGATGCCGTGGGTGAGGCGCCCGGCCGCGTCGAGGATCCCGGCGTCGGCGAGCACCCGCTCGACCTGCTGGGCCAGGACCACCTCGTAGCGGGCCGCCGGCGCCAGCGGCCCACGGCTGCGCACCCGGAAGTCCGCCTTCACGCCGTAGCCGGTGTGCAGCAGCCAGAACCCCAGCCTGGCGACCCCGCCCGAGCGGCTGGCCAGCACCAGCGTGAACCGCCGGCCGGAGCCCCCACCGGGCCCCGCGACGGATCCCGCGGCGGGCCCCATAGCCGCGTCCCAGGTGCCAGGGCCCGACCCGGCCGAGTCCGCGAACGCGGCAGCGGGACCCTCCGGGCCGATGGGGCGGCCGATGTGGAGCGTGGCGGCGAAGCGCAGCAGGGCGGCGAGCAGGGCGCGGCGCTCCGGCCGGCCCTGCGGCCGCAGGGCGGCCAGCTCCTCCTTGACCCGGACGGTGAACTGGCCCCGCGCCGCGGGCACAGCTCAGCCCAGCTCCTCCAGCGCGGCCGCCAGCCGCGCCGGGTCGTGGCGGCCGGGGGAGGCCGGGTCGGCGAGATCGGCGTGCAGGACCCGGGCGCCGAGATCGGCGAAGGCGGCGGTCTCGCGGGCCATGGCGACGGCGCTGCCCGGCCGCTGGCAGAGCACCAGCGGCACCCGCAGGCCCGGGCAGTGGGCGAGCAGCGCGGCCAGGTGGGCCTCTGGCGAGAAGCCGCTGGTCTCGCCCGGCTGCGGCTCCAGGTTGCAGAGGTAGACGATCCGGTCGGAGGCCGCCGCGACGGCCTCGCCCAGCTCTGGCACGAGCAGGTTGGGGATCACCGAGGTGAAGATCGAGCCGGGGCCCAGCAGGACCAGGTCCGCCTCGCGCACCGCCGCGACCGCGTCGGGCAGCGCCTCCGCGTCGGCCGGCTCCAGCCAGACCCGGTCGATCCGGCCCCAGGCGTCCCGGATGGCCACCTGGCCTTCCGCGGCCTGGCCCTCGACGCTGCCGAACAGGCGGACCGGCACCAGCGTGGAGGGCAGCACCCTGCCCCGCACCCGCAGCCAGCGCGAGGCGACCTCCAGCGCCTCCAGGAACCCGCCGCGCAGGTCGGTGAGACCCGCCAGCATCAGGTTGCCGAGGTTGTGCCCGGCCAGGTCACCGCGCTCGAACCGGTAGCCGAACAGCTCACGGGTCTCCGCGCCCGGGTCGGCCAGCGCCAGCAGGGCCATGCGCAGGTCGCCAGGCGGCGGCATGCCGAGGTCGCGGCGCAGCCGGCCCGACGACCCGCCGTCGTCGGCCATGGTGACCACGGCGGCCGGCTCGACGCCGAGCTGCCGCAGGGCGCCGAGGCTGACCGACAGGCCGTGCCCACCGCCCAGTGCCACGGGTCGCTTCACCGGGGCGCTCCCGCTGGAATCACTCACGCTCCATATCGCGATGCGTCACGTTCACGCGGAAGCTCCGCTCCCCCAGCCAGCGGCCCAGCTCGTCCGCGAGCACGACGCTGCGGTGCCGGCCGCCGGTGCAGCCGATCGCCACGGTGAGGTAGTGCTTGCCCTCGCGCACGTAGCCGGGCAGGGCGATCTCCAGCAGCGCCTCGACCCGCTCCATGAAGGCCCGGGTGCCGTCCTGCGCCAGCACGTAGTCGCGGACGGCCCGGTCCTGCCCGGTCTTGGGGCGCAGGCTGGGGAGCCAGTGCGGGTTGGGCAGGAAGCGGACGTCCAGCACCACGTCGGCGTCCAGCGGCAGGCCGTACTTGAAGCCGAAGGACGACACCGTCACCAGCATCCCGGCCGCCTCGTCGGCGAACGCCGCCAGGATCCGGTTGCGCAGCTCGTGCACGTTGAGGTCGCTGGTGTCGATCACCAGGTCCGCGCTGGCGCGCAGCTCCCGCAGCAGCTCGCGCTCCCGCGCGATCGCCTCGACCACCCGCTCCCCGGCCACCGGATGGCGTCGCCTGGTCTGCTCGTAGCGCCGCACCAGCACCTCGTCGGAGGCCTCCAGGAACACCACCCGCACGGTGATCGTCTGGGCGCGCAGCGGCTCCAGCGCCCGCTGGAGCTCGGAGACGTCGTCGGCGAAGGCGCCGCCGCGGGCGTCGACCACCAGCGCCACCCGCGAGCGGTCCCGGCCGACCAGGGCCAGCTCGGCGACGCGCCCGATCAGCGAGGGCGGCAGGTTGTCGATGACGAAGTAGCCGAGGTCCTCGAGCACCTTGGCGGCCTCGGAGCGGCCGGCGCCGGACATGCCGGTGATCACCACGAAGTCGACCATGGACGCCCGCAGCCGGTCCTTGGTGTGCAGGTCCTGGGTCACGAGGACGCTCCGTGGAGGTGGTCCCACACCGTCTTGGCCAGGCGCGGGCCGAAGCCGGGCAGGGCGGCGATCTCGTCCACGCTGGCCTGCGCGACCTTCCGCGGCGAGCCGAAGTGGCGCACCAGCTCCTTGCGCCTGGCCTCGCCCACGCCGGGGATGCCGTCGAGCACGCTGCGGGTCATCGACCTGCCGCGCAGCTTGCGGTGGTAGGCGATGGCGAAGCGGTGCGCCTCGTCGCGCACCCGCTGCAGCAGGTACAGCGCCTCGCTGGCGCGGGGCAGCACCACCGGGTCGGGCGAGCCCGGCACGTAGACCTCCTCCATCCGTTTGGCCAGGCCGATCACCGCGAGGTCGGTGCGCCCGGCCTGCTCCAGGGCCTCCATGGCGGCGCCGAGCTGGGGCCGCCCGCCGTCGACCACGATCAGGCTCGGAGGATAGGCGAACTTGCGGGGGCCCTGCTTGGGCGTCTCCGGCCGGGCCGGCGCGGAGGCGTCCGCCGCCTCCCGCAGGCCATCCGGCTCCACCTCTGCCGGAGCGCCCGCAGCCGGCTCGGCCGGGTGGTCGTCCTGCTCGCTGGCCAGCCGGGCGAGGCGGCGCGAGAGCACCTCGCGCAGCGAGGCGAAGTCGTCCTGCCCGTCGACCGTCCGCACCTCGAAACGGCGGTACTCGGACTTCCGGGGCAGGCCGTCCTCGAACACCACCATCGACCCGACCACCTGACTGCCTTGCAGGTTCGAGATGTCGTAGCACTCGATGCGCAGGGGCGCGACCGGAAGATCGAGCTGTTCCTGCAGCTCCTTGAGCGCCCGGGCGCGGGCGTCGAAGTCCGAGGCGCGCTTGAGCTTGTGGGTGACGAAGGAGTCGCGCGCGTTGGCGGTGACCGTCTCCAGGAGCGCGCGCTTCTCGCCCCGCTGCGGCACGCGGAAGTCGACGGGGCCGCCGCGCACGCCCGAGAGCCACCGGCGCAGCGCGTCCGCCCCCTCCGGGAGGACCGGCAGCAGCACCTCGCGCGGCACCTCGTCCAGCCGCTCGCCGTAGAGCTGCTGCACGAACGTGGCCGCCAGCGCCGCGGTGTCCAGCTCCTCGACCTTGTCGACCACGAAGCCGCGCTGGCCCACCACCCGGCCGCGACGGACGAAGAAGACCTGGACGGCCGCCTCCAGGTCGTCTTCGGCGAAGGCGGCGATGTCAAGGTCCTCCGGGGAGGACGAGACCATCTGCTGGCGCTCCAGCGCCTTGCGCACGCTGGCGAGCTGGTCGCGGAGGCGGGCGGCCGCCTCGAAATTGAGCTGCTCGGCCGCCTCCCGCATCTCCTCCTCGAGCCGCCGCAGCACCGGCCGGCTGCGGCCCTCCATGAAGGAGATGAACTCGTCCACGATCTCGCGGTGCGCCTCCGGCGTGATGTGGCCGACGCACGGTCCCGAGCACTTGTTGATGTCGTACAAGATGCACGGGCGGCCGAGCCGGCGCTGGCGGTCGAACACCCCTTGCGAGCAGGTGCGCATGGGGAAGGTGCGCAGCAGCAGGTCGAGCGTCTCGCGGATGGCATAGGCGTGCGCGTAGGGACCGAAATAGCGCGTGCCCTTCCGCTTGGCGCCGCGCTCCACGCGGGGGCGGGGAATCTCCTCGCTGACCGTCACCGCCAGCCACGGGTACGACTTGTCGTCGCGGTAGCGCACGTTGTACCTGGGCCGGTGCTGCTTGATCAGGTTGTACTCGAGCTGGAGCGCCTCCACCTCGTTCTGCACCAGCACCCATTCGAGGGTGTCCGAGGATTCCACCATCGCCGCCGTGCGCGGGTGCAGGTTGCGCAGCGGCTGGAAATAGCTCGCCAGCCGCTTGCGCAGCGAGATCGCCTTGCCGACGTAGATCACCCGCCCAGCGACGTCCTTGAACTGGTAGACGCCTGGATGGTCGGGAATCGCCTCCGGCTTCGGCCTCGGCGAGGTGGTGATGCTCATACCCCGATTCTAGTCGGCCGCCGCACACCGCTTCCGGCGGCACATGGGATTGCCGGGGTGGGCGGGTTATCTTCTTTGGCGAGGCTGGTGGGCGCTGGGCCGGCGAGCGGGAGCCGGCCCGGCCCGGGAGCCGAGGGAGGTGAGACCGCACGGTGAGCATCGGTCAAGGGGGCGGCAATGCTGCCGGCCAGGCGTGGTACGTGCAGGTCACGACCACCACGGCAACCCAGGAGGAGGCTCGTCAGATCGCCCGGACCTCGGTCGAGCGGCGGCTGGCGGCCTGCGCGCAGGTGATCGGGCCGGTCGTCAGCACCTACTGGTGGCAGGGCGGCATCGAGACCGCCGGTGAGTGGATGTGCCTGCTGAAGACGCCGGCTTCGGAGTTCGAGTCGCTGGCCCACCACATCCGCGCGGAGCACAGCTACGACACCCCGGAGATCACCGCCACCCCGATCACCCGCGGCAGCGCCGACTACCTGGCCTGGATCGAGCGGGAGACCGTCGGCGGCGGCATGACCTGACCGAGGTCAGCCGGCGGCCGCGGCCCCCTTGGCGGCGCGGGCGCCCGTGCCGGCACGGGCGCCATTGGCCTTCGCCTTCGCCGGAGCCTCACCGAGGCTCTCGGCGAGGAACTGGCCGGTGTAGGAGCCGGGCGCCTGGGCGACGCGCTCGGGTGGGCCCTGCGCGATGACCTCGCCGCCGCGGTCGCCACCCTCGGGCCCGAGGTCCAGGATCCAGTCGGCGGTCTTGATGACGTCGAGGTTGTGCTCGATCACGATCACCGAGTTGCCGGCGTCCACCAGCCGGTGGAGCACCTCGAGCAGCTTGCTGACGTCCGCGAAGTGCAGCCCGGTGGTCGGCTCGTCCAGCACGTACAGGGTCCGGCCGGTGGCCCGCTTGGCCAGCTCGCTGGCCAGCTTGACCCGCTGCGCCTCGCCGCCGGACAGGGTGGGCGCCGGCTGACCCAGCTTGATGTAGCCGAGGCCGACGTCGGTCAGGGTCTGCAGGTGCCTGGCGATCGGCGGGATGGCACCGAACAGGCCCAGCCCCTCCTCCACCGACATGTCCAGCACGTCGGCGATGGTCTGCCCCTTGTAGTGGACCTCGAGGGTCTCGCGGTTGTAGCGGGAGCCCTTGCAGACCTCGCACGGGACGTAGATGTCCGGCAGGAACTGCATGTCGATCTTGATGGTCCCGTCGCCCTGGCACGCCTCGCAGCGGCCGCCCTTGACGTTGAACGAGAACCGCCCCGGCTGGTAGCCGCGCACCTTGGCCTCGGGTGTCTGCGCGAACAGCCGCCGGATGTGGTCGAACACGCCGGTGTAGGTGGCCGGGTTGGACCGTGGCGTGCGGCCGATCGGCGACTGGTCGACGTCGATGACCTTGTCCAGGTGCTCCTGGCCGGACAGGGCGGTGAAGCGGCCCGGCGCGGTCCGCGACCGGTAGATCGCCTGCATGAGCGCGCGCAGCAGCACGTCGTTGATCAGCGACGACTTGCCCGACCCGGACACGCCGGTGACGCAGGTGAACACTCCCAGCGGCAGGCGGGTGGTGATGTTCTTCAGGTTGTGCTCGCGCACGCCGGTCAGCTCGATCCAGCGCTCGCCTGGCTTGCGGCGCCGCGCCGGCACCGGGATGCTGCGCTTGCCGGCCATGTACTGGCCGGTCAGCGACGCCTCGACCGCCTCGACGTCGGCCAGGCTGCCCTCGGCGACGATCTCGCCGCCGTGCTCGCCGGCGCCGGGGCCGATGTCGACCAGGTAGTTGGCCGCGCGGATGGTGGCCTCGTCGTGCTCCACCACGATCAGGGTGTTGCCGAGGTCCCGCAGCCGCAGCAGCGTCTCGATCAGGCGGTGGTTGTCGCGCTGGTGCAGGCCGATGGACGGCTCGTCCAGGACGTACAGCACCCCGGTGAGCCCGGACCCGATCTGGGTGGCCAGGCGGATGCGCTGCGCCTCGCCGCCCGCCAGGGTGGCGGAGGCGCGGTCCAACGTCAGGTAGTCCAGGCCGACGTCCAGCAGGAAGCCGAGCCGGGCGTTGATCTCCTTGAGGACCCGGGCGGCGATGTAGCGGTCGCGATCCGACAGCTCCAGGGTGGCGAAGAACCTGGCGGTCTCGCCGACGGACAGGGCCGCGACCTGGGCGATGTTGCGGTCGGCGACGGTCACGGCCAGGCTCTCGGGCCGCAGCCGCGCACCGTGGCAGGTCGGGCAGGGCACCTCGCGCATGTAGGACTCGACCCGCTCACGGACGCTGTCGGACTCGGCCTCGCTGTAGCGGCGGTTGAGGTAGGGCACCACGCCCTCGTAGGCGGTGTGGTAGGCGCGCTGCCGCCCGTAGCGGTTCTTGTAGCGCACGTAGACCGGCTCGCCGGCGCCGAACAGGACCACCTTGCGCTGCTCGTCGGTCAGCTCGCTCCAGGGGGTGCTCAGCGTGAAGCCGTAGCCCTCGGCGACGGCAGCCAGCAGCCGGTCGAAGTAGTCGCTGGCGCCGCGGCCCCACTGGAACGGCGCGACCGCGCCCTCGCCCAGCGACAGCGACGGGTTCGGCACCACCAGCTCGGGGTCGACCTCCCGCTTGACCCCCAGGCCGGTGCAGTCCGGGCAGGCGCCGTAGGGCGCGTTGAAGGAGAAGTTCCGCGGCGCCGGGTCCTCGAACGAGAGGTTGTCGTACAGGCAGGCGAGGTGGGTGGAGAACTGCAGCTCGCGCTTCTCGTCGACCAGGTCGATCAGGACCAGGCCCTCGGCCAGGCCGACCGCCGTCTCGACCGAGTCGGCCAGGCGGCGGCGGGACTTCTCGTCGGCGTCCGGGCCCTTGGCGACGAGCCGGTCGACCACGATCTCGATGTCGTGCTTGTAGGTCTTGGCGAGCCGGATCGGCTCGGACAGGTCGCGGATCTCGCCGTCGACCCTGGCCCGCGCGAAGCCCTTGCCGGAGTAGCTGCGCAGCAGCGCCTCGTACTCGCCCTTGCGGCCACGCACCACCGGGGCGAGCAGTTGGAACCGGGTCCCGGCCGGCAGGGCCAGGATCTGGTCGACGATCTGGTCCGGGGTCTGCCGCGAGATCGGACGCCCGCACTTCGGGCAGTGCGGCTGCCCGATGCGCGCGTACAGCAGCCGCAGGTAGTCGTAGATCTCGGTGATCGTGCCCACAGTCGAGCGGGGGTTCTTCGAGGTCGACTTCTGGTCGATCGAGATGGCCGGCGAGAGCCCCTCGATGAAGTCGACGTCGGGCTTCTCCATCAGCCCCAGGAACTGGCGGGCGTAGGCCGAGAGCGACTCCACGTAGCGCCGCTGGCCCTCCGCGTAGATGGTGTCGAAGGCAAGCGACGACTTACCCGATCCCGACAGCCCGGTGAAGACGATCAGGGCATTGCGGGGTAGGTCAAGATGGACGTTCTTCAGATTGTGCTCTCGGGCGCCTCGGACGACGAGGCGATCGGTGACGCTCAGGGTGTCCCTACCTCTATGTCAAGGGGGAAGTTCGAATCGGCCCCGGTCATTGTAAGCGGCGACCCGACAACGATTGTTCCCGGTGGTGGCGCCGCTCGCGCGGAGCGCACCCGGAGCGGGCACAATAACGGCCGGGCGCCCATCCCCCTGGCACGGAACCCAAGGCTTCGAGGAGGCAGGATATGGCCGACTTCGACCCCGCCCACGTCGACCGGGGCGGTCCCCCGCATCGCTACCCCGAGGGGCCGCTGCTGGTGACCAAGCTGTCGGTCGGCCCTTATGACAACAACGCCTACCTGCTGGTCGATTCCGAGACCCGGCAGGCGCTGCTGGTGGACGCCGCCAGCGAGGAGGAGCGGCTGCTGGAGCTGCTCCGCGGGGTCGAGCTGGTCGGGATCGTGACCACCCACCGCCATCCCGACCACATCCAGGCGCTGCCGGCGGTGCTGCGGGCGCACGACGTCTGGAACGGCGCCCACCCGGCCGACGCCGGCGAGATCGCCCGGCAGGTCGGGGTGCTGCCGGACCGGCCACTGGAGCATGGCGACGGGGTGACGGTCGGGCGCTTCGAGGTCGGCGTGCTGCACACTCCCGGCCACACCGAGGGCAGCATCTCCTTCAAGCTGCCGTCGGACCATGTGCTCACCGGCGACGCGGTGTTCCCGGGCGGGGTCGGCAGGACCATCGGCAGGGAGGCCTTCGACCAGGCGATCGTCTCGGCGGAGCGGCGCGTGCTGTCACTCGGTGACGACACCCGCATCTCGCCGGGCCACGGGGACGACACCTGGGTCGGCAAGGAGGCTCCACACCTCGACGAATGGAAGGCACGAGGATGGTAGGCACGATCACGAGGTTGCGCCTGGTGCTCCCGGCGGTGGCGATGGTGGCCGCGCTGGCCGGTTGCGACGCCGCGCGGCAGGCGCAGGACGCCGGCCGCGGCGTGGACAAGGCCCGCCAGTGCGCCACGCTGGTGGCGGACCTGGCGGGCATCAACCTCGACCTCAGCCCCGGCTCGGTCGCCCGCGCGGCCGGCACGGCCGACGACGCCGCCCGCAAGCTGGACGAGCGGGCGCGCAACATCGACCAGACCGACGTGCGCAACGCCGCCGAGACGCTCGCCGACCGGCTCGAGCGCCTTTCGGACACCGCCGCCAACAGCACCCCCGCCGAGCGGCAGCAGGCCGTCGACGACGTCACCCAGGCGGCCACCCGCCTCGCCAGCGCCTGCAACGTCCCCCTCGACCAGCTCGTCAACACCGGCTGACCCGCTCCGGCCGGGTCGCGGCCGGGGTCGCCGCCGCGTCCTTCGCCGTGCTGGGCGGGCCGCATTCGGCCCTGCCGCAAGATAAGTTCTTGATTATCGAGCATGAGAGCCCGGGCGCGGCCACCGAGGGGAACGGGCCTCGGCGGAAGGTCGCCGGGGAGCGTGGGCTCAGGACGGGACGGACTTGAAGAAGCTGGCGGCGATGGGCGCGGCGACCTCGCCGCCGACGCCGCCGCCCTCGACCACCACGGCGACCGCCAGGTCGTTGCGGAAGCCGATGAACCAGGCGTGGGTCGGGGGCTTGTCGCCGCCGCCGAACTCGGCGGTGCCGGTCTTGCCGGAGACGCCGTCCGGCAGGCCCGCCCCGGCGGCCGTGCCGGAGGTGACCACCTGGCGCATCAGTTCACGCAGCGTGCCCGCGACCGCCGGGTCGAGCGTCCTGGCCGCCGGCTGCTTGGTCTCCAGGGTGGCAAGGGCCTGGTCGTCGACCAGCTTCGGCCCCCGCCAGGTGCCCGACTGCACCGCGGCCGCCACGCCGGCCATCTGCAGCGGGCTGGCGGTGACCCGGGCCTGGCCGAACGCGGCCATGGCCAGCTCCGCTGAGCTCTGCGGGACCGGGAACCTGCTGGTCGCGGCCGACACCCCCGGCGCGAGGGCCACGCCGAAGCCGAAGCGCGACGCCGCCTGCGCCAGCTCGGAGCCGCTCAGCCGCTGGGTCGCGAGCTGCACGAAGGCGGTGTTGCACGACTTCGCGAACGCCACGTTGAAGGGGATCGAGCCGAGCTGCTCCTGCTCGAAATTGTGGATGGTGATACCCCCGAGCTTGACCTCCTTGGGGCAGGTCACCTTGTCGCCCGGCTGCTCGCCCTTGGCCAGCAGCGCCGCGGTGGTGACGACCTTGAAGGTCGAGCCGGGTGGGTAGGTGCCGAGCGTGGCGCGTGGGAAGCCACCGTTGGGCAGGCTGACCAGCGCCTGGATCGCCCCGGTGGACGGCTGCATCGCCACCAGCGCGGCCTCGTGGCCGTGCGCGCCGGACTGCAGCGCGCTCTCCGCGGCCGCCTGCATCGAGACGTTCAGGCTGGTCCGCACCGAGCTGCCGGCCTTGCCGCCGAAGCGGTGCAGGACCTTGACCTGGGCGCCGTCCTCGTCGACGAGCTGGACCTCGCCGGTGGGATCCCCGGCCAGGCGACGCTCGAAGGTCCGCTCGATCCCCGAGCGGCCGGCCTTGTCGCCGCCCTGGTAGGGAGCGCCGAGCCGCTTGAGGTCGTCGGCGGTGATGTCCCCGATCGACCCGACCAGGGAGGTCAGCGACGCCGGGCCGGAGGCGCCACCCTGTGGCCCGGCCAGGACGCTGCCGTCCCCCGCCAGCACCGAGCCCCGCTCCGGCCAGCGGCGCTCCCGCTGGAAGCGCTCGCCCTGCCGGAGGTCCGGGTGGATGGCAGCTGGCGACCAGTCGATCCGCCAGTCACGCCCGAAGCGGCCAGGCTTGGAGAGCTGGAGGGCGCCCTGGTAGGACCAGTTGCCGAAGCCGCGCAGCGTGAGGGTGGCGGTGAACGGCGCGGTGGCCGAGGTGCCGCCGCGGGTCGAGACCGTGCCGAGCTGCAGGCGCGCCCTGGTGATCTGCAGGTCGCTGCGCATGCGCTGGTACTGGTCGGCGAAGTCGTCGGGGGGCAGGCTCACCAGCGCGCGCATGGCCGCGTAGTCGTTGCGCGACCAGGCGTCCAGGAACTGCCTGGCGACGGGGTCGGGCTTGGCGCGCAGGCCGGGGAGCACCAGGGCCACGCCAGTGCCGCCGGCCGCCACCAGCACCAGCGCGATGACGACAGCGATGATCCACGACCGCCGCACAGGGAACCTCCGATCCAGCCGCAGCCGTCACGGTTATACGCAAGAGACGCAGACGGCCGCCAGTGAGCGTTACGTGCCCAGGTCACCACCGGTGCGCGGTCACGTCACAGGAGGGCCTCAGCCCACCCCCACCTCGGTCATGACCCGCAGCTCGCGGCGCAGGTCGGCGACCTCGTCCCGCAGGCGGGCGGCGTACTCGAAGCGCAGGTCCTTGGCGGCCTCGTGCATCTCCTCCTCGAGCGAGGTGATCAGGCGCACCAGGTCGTCCTTTGGCATCCCGGCGACCGCCGGCTCCCCCCCACGCCGACCGGCCCGGCCGCGCGCGGGTGTCGGCGCCCGGCCCTTGCGGGGGCGGCCGCCGGCGGCGACGCCCTCCTCCTCGCCGCGCAGCCCCTGGATGATGTCGGTGACCCGCCTGCGGATCGTCTGGGGGTCGATGCCGTTGGCCTGGTTGTACTCGATCTGGAGCTTGCGGCGCCGGTTCGTCTCGTCGATGGCGCGGCGCATCGAGGGGGTGACCTCGTCGGCGTACATGATCACCTGGCCGTCGACGTTGCGGGCGGCGCGGCCGATGGTCTGCACCAGCGAGGTCTCGGAGCGGAGGAAGCCCTCCTTGTCGGCGTCGAGGATGGCGACCAGCGTCACCTCCGGCAGGTCGAGGCCCTCGCGCAGCAGGTTGATGCCGATCAGCGCGTCGAATTCGCCGAGCCGCAGGTCGCGGAGGATCTCGATGCGCTGCACCGTGTCGATCTCGGAGTGCAGGTAGCGCACGCGCAGGCCCATCTCGAGCAGGTAGTCGGTGAGGTCCTCGGCCATCTTCTTGGTCAGGGTGGTGACCAGGATGCGCTGGTCCTTGTCGGCGCGGAGCTTGATCTCGTGGATCAGGTCGTCGACCTGACCCTTGGTGGGCCGCACCACCACCTCGGGGTCGACCAGGCCGGTCGGGCGGATGATCTGCTGCACCACCCGGGTCGACTCGCGCAGCTCGTAGGGGCCGGGGGTGGCCGAGACGAAGACGCGCTGGCCGATCCGGTCGAGGAACTCGTCGAAACGCAGCGGCCGGTTGTCGACCGCGGAGGGCAGCCGGAAGCCGTGCTCGACCAGGGTGACCTTGCGGCTGCGGTCGCCCTCGTACATGCCGCCGATCTGCGGCACGGTGACGTGCGACTCGTCGACGAACAGCACGAAGTCGTCCGGGAAGTAGTCCAGCAGGGTGAACGGCGGGGTGCCGGCCGAGCGGCCGTCGATGTGGCGGGAGTAGTTCTCGATGCCGTTGCAGACCCCCACCTCGCGCAGCATCTCGAGGTCGTAGGTGGTGCGCATGCGCAGCCGCTGCGCCTCCAGCAGCTTGCCCTCGCGCTCCAGTTCGGCGAGGCGCTCGGCAAGCTCCGCCTCGATCCCGGCGATGGCCCGCTCCATCCGCGCCGAGCCGGCCACGTAGTGCGAGGCGGGGAACACCAGCAGCTCGTCCCGCTCGCCGACGATCTCGCCGGTGACCGGGTCCATCACCAGGATGCGCTCGACCTGGTCGCCGAACAGCTCGATGCGCATGGCGCGCTCCTCGTAGGCGGGGAAGACCTCGAGGGTGTCGCCGCGCACCCGGAACTTGCCGCGCACGAAGTTCAGGTCGTTGCGGTCATAGTGGATGTCGACCAGCTTGCGGAGGATCTCGTCGCGGTCGTACTCCTCGCCCACCTCGAGGAAGAGCATCTGCTCGCGGTACTCCTCGGGCGAGCCGAGGCCGTAGATGGCCGACACCGACGCCACGATGATCACGTCGCGCCTGGTCAGCAGCGCGCTGGTGGCCGAGTGGCGCAACCGGTCGATCTCCTCGTTCATCGAGGAGTCCTTCTCGATGTAGGTGTCGGACTGCGGGATGTAGGCCTCGGGCTGATAGTAGTCGTAATAGGAGACGAAATACTCGACCGCCGTATCGGGGAACAGCTCCTTGAACTCGTTGGTGAGCTGCGCCGCCAGGGTCTTGTTGGGCGCCATCACCAGCGCCGGCCGGCCGAGCCGCTCCATCACGCCCGCCATCGTCCGGGTCTTGCCCGACCCGGTCACGCCCAGCAGGCTCAGCGCCAGCTCGCCGCCCTCGATGCTCTCGACCAGCTCTTCGATTGCCCGCGGCTGGTCGCCCGCGGGTGGCGGCATCTCTGGGTTCAGGCGAAAGGTTGCCATTCGTGCTTGACTGCTCCCAATCTGTGGAAGGATCTCCAGAAGAAAATTTCCCGGCTCCAGTCTACGAGTCCCCCCCGACAGCCGCCCGGTCCCCCCACCGCGCGGTAGAGTGATCCGCCGTGCGACCGTTCCGATCCCTGGGAGTGGAATGGAAAGTTTCGTCATCAAAGGTGGACAGCCGTTGAGTGGCATGATCCGCCCGGCGGGCAACAAGAATGGTGCGCTGCCGATCGTTGCCGCTTCGCTGCTCGCCGATGAGCCAGTCCTGCTGCGAAACGTCCCCCACATCCGCGACGTCGAGACCATGCTCCAGCTCGTCGCCTCCACCGGCGCCGAGGTGACCGAGGTCGAGCCCAACACCGTGCGCATCGACCCCCGCAACGTCCACCGGACCACGCTGGATCCCGTGCTCTGCTCCCTGATCCGCGGCTCGGTGCTGCTGGCCGGCCCGCTGCTGGCGCGGACCGGCCGCTGCGTGCTGCCCTCGCCGGGCGGTGACGGCATCGGCCGGCGGCGCCTCGACACGCACCTGCTGGCCTTCAGGACGCTCGGCGTGACCGCCAATTTCGAGCGTGGCGCGCTGGAGCTGGAGGCGGGCCGGCTGCGCGGCGGCGAGATGTTCCTCGACGAGGCGTCGGTGACGGCCACCGAGAACACCATCATCGCGGCCGCCGTGGCCGATGGCCAGACGATCATCGGCAACGCCGCCTGCGAGCCCCACGTGCAGGACCTCTGCCGCTTCCTGAACGCGCTCGGCGCCCGGATCACCGGGGTCGGCTCCAACCGCCTGGAGATCAGCGGGGTCGAGCGGCTGCGCGGTGGCGAGCACACCATCGGTCCCGACCACACCGAGGTCGGCAGCTTCATCGGCCTGGCGGTGATGACCGGCGGCGAGCTGCTGATCGAGGACGTGATCCCCGACGACCTGCGGCCGATCGAGGTGGGCTTCTCGCGGCTCGGCGTGCGCTGGGAGCTGGAGGGGTCGAACCTGCGGGTGCCGCGCGACCAGGAGCTGGTGGTCCAGGACGACCTCGGCGCGGCCATCCCCAAGGTCGACGACGGGCCGTGGCCCGCGTTCCCCGCCGACCTCACCTCGATCGCGCTGGCGATCGCGACCCAGGCGCGCGGCACGGTGATGATCTTCGAGAAGATGTACGAGAACCGGCTGTTCTTCGTGGACAAGCTGGTCGGGATGGGCGCTCGGATCATCCTCTGCGACCCGCACCGGGCGGTCGTGTCCGGGCCCTCGCGCCTGTTCGGGGACCGGATGGAGTCCCCCGACATCCGCGCGGGCATGGCGCTGCTGCTGGCCGCGCTGGCCGCCGACGGCGAGTCGGTGATCGGCAACGTCGGCCAGATCGACCGCGGCTACGAGCGCATCGACGAGCGCCTGCGGCCGCTCGGCGCCAGCATCGAGCGGATCTGAGGCAGGCCGCCTGCTGCCGGCCGCGCCGTGGCGGCCGGGGCGGGGCGCCCGGGGCCGCGGCCCTACGCGTGCGCTTTGACGAAGGCGGCGACCTGGGCGGCCAGGGTCGACCAGCTCTGGCCGCCGCTGGCCTCGGTGAGCAGATCCCAGCCGTGGTCGCCCTCGTAGGGTCCCTGGAGGATCTCGAGGCGCTTGTCCTTTGCCGCGGTCGCCGCGTACATCGCCTGCGTCTCCTCGACGGTGGTGGTGCGGTCGTTGGTCGCCACCACGAACAGCGTCGGGCTGACCAGGTGCTTGACCAGCGGCACGGCGTCGGCGGGCCCCGAGGCGCCCATCACCAGGATGAGGTCGCGTTCCCCCGAGAGGCTCACCACCGAGGACACCTTCGTTCCGAGCTTGGCGCCCGCGATCAGGGCGGTGCTGGCCCCCGCCGAGGCGCCGACCAGGGCGACGCTGCTGGCGCCGCGCCGCCGCAGCTCGGCCACGGCGCCGGCGACGTCGTCCATCACCGAGCCCTTGGCGTTGACGGGGCAGGCCGACTCCCCGAAGCAACGCAGGTCGATATCGAGCACGCGCAGCCCCTTGCCGGCCAGGTAGACCGCGTACGGCCAGAAGCCGCAGAGGTTGTTGGGGTACTGGTGGAGCAGCACCACCCCGGTGCGGCCGGAGCCCACCAGCGCGCCGTCGAGCCGGGTGCCGTCCGTGGCGCGGAAGTGGATCAGGCTGGCGGCCGCGACCGGCGGGCCGCAGCGGGCGCTGACCGCCGAGCCGGCCGCGGCGGCGGTGGTCGTGGTGGCGGCGCTGCCGTGGCCGCGCAGGAAGCCGACCAGCGTGGCCTGGAGCTTGGCGCCGGCGGCGCCACCGAGCAGCCCGGTGCCGTGCGCGTCGCCGGCCACCACCTCGAGCCGCCTGGAGGCGGACCGGGTGGCCGCCCGGTAGAGCTGGCCGGTCGCGTCGCCGACCAAGCTGTCGTCGCGCGCGGTCACGAACAGCACCGGCGCGCGGAGCTTGGCCGCCGCCGGCAGCACGTCGGTTCCCTGCAGCGTCCGCTCGGCCGACAGGCTCACCACCGCGGCCGGCGGCGGCTGGAGCGTGGTCGCCGCGATCAGCGACGCCTTGGCGCCCTCGGAGGCGCCGACGAGCTGGACGGTGCCGGCGCCCAGCGAGCGCAGCTTGGCCGCCGCCAGCGCGACGTCGCCAGCGGGGTCGGTGGCCGCGCCGTAGTCGTAGAGCAGCACGCGGAAGCCGCGCTCGGCCAGGACCTTGCCAAACGGCAGCCAGCCGCAGAGGTTCTGGTCGCTCTGGTTGGACAGCACCACGCCGTTGCCGCCGCTGCCGAGCACGGCCGCCTGGTGCCCCCCGCCGAGGTCCACCAGGCTCGCCTGCCCCGTCGGCACGCAGCCGTCCAGCGGGCCCTGCGTGGTCGGCGGGGACGTCCCCGACGGCGACCCGGAGGGCGCCCGGCCCGAGCAGGCGCCCACCAGCAGCGCGAACGCCAGCAGCGTGGCGATGCGGTGCCGTCTCATGCTCCCACCTTCATGCCCGGCACTATGTCAGAGCTGACATAGTCCAGGCGCCTCCGCCGAGTGTCAAGGCGCCGCGGAAGCATGGCACAGGCGCTCTTGGGGGCCGCCGGAGGGGTCCGGGGAACCCCAAGGGGGTGCCCCGGTGGATCGGGGGCCGCCCGGGCTCACGCGAGGCTGTAGAACCCGATGTCCATGCTCTGGAGGGTCGCCAGCAGGGCGGCGAGGTGCTCGTCGCCGTCCGGGGGAGGGTTCTCCGTCAGCAGGAGCTGGAAGTAGAGGCTGCGAAGGAAGCTGGTGACGTTGGCGCGGATGGCGCTGGCGATCGGGCTCTCGTAGACGGCCCGCCAGGAATCGTGCCCCGAGGGCCGCACGAAGCGCTCCAGCCAGCGGTCCCTGGCGGCGCGGCCGACCAGGCCGCGGCGCAGCACGTTCAGGGCCGCGTACGCCAGCCGCTCGTCCTCGTGCTGCACGAACACCACGCCGGAGGGCTCCAGCAGGCGGTCGGCGATGCCGTCCAGCAGCCGCTCCAGCTCGACGGAGCCGAGCTGGAGGTTGCGAGCCAGCATCATCAGCAGGTCGGCGGTGTGGGCGACCGCGTGCGCCCAGCCCGGCCCTTCGACCCAGGAGCGCAGGTCCCGCTCCTTGCGCAGGTACTCCAGCACCTGGTCCAGCAGGCCGGCCGCCTCGCCCTGCCCGAGGAACGGGTGGGCGTTGTCGTAGGCGACGACCTCCATCAGCACCAGGGTGGAGTAGGAGCGCAGGAACACCGAGTCGGTGTCCCGCTCCCCCAGGCCGATGTGGAGGTTGTCGAGCATCTGCCGCACGATGTCGCGGAGCTGCTCCGCCTGGAACTGCTCGCGCTCGACCCAGGCGGCCAGGATCCGGTAGGCGAACTCGTCGCGCAGCTCGGCGTCGGTCGAGCCGAGCCAGGACAGCAGCTCCGGTGCCAGCTCGGCGACCCACTCCCCCTGCGGAAGAGCGTTCTCGTCGTTGGCGATGACGCGCCAGAAGGTCCGGTCCACCCAGCTAGGCCTCCGCGTCGACCAGCTCGACCAGTTCGGTGAGCGACCGGATGCGTGGCCCCGCCGCCGGGGGCAGCCGCCTGAAGCGGTCGATCAGCACCGGCGTGATCCCGACCGCCCTGGCCGCGGCCCCGTCGACGTCCGGGTGGTCGCCCACGTGGATGGCGGCGCCGGGCTCGACCCCGGCCTTGTCCAGCGCGGTCTGGAAGATCGCCGGCTGCGGTTTGGCCACGCCGAGCACCCCTGAGATCGCCAGCACCGAGAACAGCTCCCGCACGCCCTCCAGCCGCAGCACGTCCTCCAGCCAGGGCTCGAAGTTGGAGATGATCCCGAGCTTCAGCCCCCGCGCCGCCAGCGCCTCCAGCGCCGGCCGGCTGTCCTCGAACAGCCGGTAGGAGGCGGGATCGGTGAAGGTCTCGTAGAGCGCCCCCGCCAGCTCCTGGCGGTCGCCGCTGTGCCCGAGGCGATCGAGCACGCTGATGTAGAAGCCGAACCAGAACTCCCGCTGGGTGGCGGGATCGGTCCAGTCGGTGGGCCAGACCGCCTCCCGGTCCGCGGCCATGATGGCGGCCTCGACCTCGGCCTCTTCGAAGCTGACGCCGTGCTCGGAGGCGACCTGCACCAGGCGGCGCTCGAAGCTGGGCCACGGGGAGAGCAGGGTGTTGCCCGCATCCAGGAACACGCACTCGAGCGGGCGCGGGATCACGGTCGGGTTGCTCATGGGCGGCAGGCTATCAGCCCGCCCGACCGCGTTGCTCCGCGAGCCGGCGCTCGAGCTCCCTCCAGACGTCGTCGACCTGGCGGCCCAGGTCCTCGAGCGAGCCCGTGTTGTCGATCACCAGGTCGGCGCGGGCCAGCCGCTCCTCGGGCGCGAGCTGGGCCGCGATGCGCGCCTTGGCCTGCGAGCTGGCCATGCCCTTGGCGGCCAGCCGCTCGACCTGGACCTCCTTGGGCGAGTGGGCCACCAGCAGCACGTCGACCCGCTGCGCGAGCCCGGTCTCGATCAGCAGGGCGGCGTCAAGGACCACGATCGCGTCGCGGTCGTGCGCCGCCTCCAGCCGCTCGGCGATCCGCTCGAAGATCGCGGGGTGGGTGATCTCGTTGAGCAGCGCCAGCTTGCCCGGGTCACCGAAGACGATGTCGGCCAGCGCCTGGCGGTCGATGGACCCGTCGGGGTAGAGCACCCCAGGGCCGAAATGGTCGCGGATCTTGCACCAGGCCGGCGTGCAGGGCATGACCACCTCGCGCGCGATGTGGTCCGCGTCGATGACCTCGGCCCCACGTTCGGCGAGCATGCCGGAAACGGTGCTCTTTCCGGAGCCGATCCCTCCGGTCAGGCCCACCAGCAGCACGGCCGCCCCCTGTTCCCGGGTCAGGCCCCCGCCCTGCGCTGGCGCGGGCGTCGCTGAACGTGCCTCCCGACCGAGCTCCCGGCCGGGAGGCCCGCTCACTCGTTGGAGTTCTTGCGCTTCAGGTCCTCGACGATGTGCTCGAGGGTGTCCTGCTGGTTCTCCTCCTGCTCGCCCCCGGCGCCCTGGTCGCCCTCGGCGCCCTGGTCGCGCTGGTCGCCGGCCTGGTCGCCCTGGGCCTCGGCCGCCTGCTGCTCGGTGGCGGCCTGGTCGTCGCCCTCTTCGCCGCCGTAGGAGGCGTCGTAGAAGCCCGCCTCCTGGAAGGCCTCGGCCATGGCGGTCCCTGGCACCACGCCGATGAGATTGCCCTGCTCATCGTAGTAGCCCTGGGCGTAGTCGCCCTCGCCGTAGCCCTCGTACCCCTCGTAGCCGCCCTCCTCGAGGGCCAGCTCCTCCTCGGTCGGGGTGACCTGCTGCTGGTCCTGGAGCGCCTGCTTGAGCGAGAGCGAGATCCGGCGCCGGTCCAGGTCGATGTCGATCACCTTGACGGTGATCTCCTCACCGACGCTGACGACCTGCTCGGGGATGTCGACGTGACGCTCGGCCAGCTCGGAGATGTGCACCAGGCCCTCGATGCCGTCGTCGACGCGCACGAACGCGCCGAACGGCACCAGCTTGGTGACCCGGCCCGGGATGAGCTCCCCGATCTGGTGCGAGCGGGCGAACTGCCGCCAGGGGTCCTCCTGCGTGGCCTTGAGCGACAGCGACACGCGCTCGCGCTCCAGGTCGACGTCGAGCACCTCGACCTCGACCTCCTGACCGACCTCGACCACCTCGGAGGGGTGGTCGATGTGCTTCCAGGACAGCTCCGACACGTGGACCAGGCCATCGACGCCGCCGAGGTCGACGAAGGCGCCGAAGTTGACGATGCTGGAGACCACGCCCTTGCGGATCTCGCCCTTGCGCAGCGTGTGCAGGAAGGCGCGGCGGGTGGCGGACTGGGTCTCCTCCAGCCAGGCTCGGCGGGAGAGGACCACGTTGTTGCGGTTCTTGTCCAGCTCGATGATCTTGGCCTCGAGCTGCCGTCCGACGTAGGGATGCAGGTCGCGGACGCGCCGCATCTCGACCAGGGAGGCCGGAAGGAACCCGCGCAGACCGATGTCGAGGATCAGGCCGCCCTTGACGACCTCGATGACCGTGCCCTCGACAATCTCGTCGTTCTCCTTCTTCTTCTCGATCGTGCCCCAGGCGCGCTCGTACTGGGCGCGCTTCTTCGACAGGATCAGCCGGCCGTCCTTGTCTTCCTTCTGCATGACCAGCGCTTCGATGTGGTCACCCAGCGTGACGACCTCGTTCGGGTCCACGTCGTGCTTGATCGAGAGCTCCCGCGAGGGGATGACGCCCTCGGACTTGTAGCCGATGTCGAGCAGCACCTCGTCGTGGTCGACCTTCACCACGTAGCCGTCGACGATATCGCCCTCGTTGAAGTCCTTGAGGGTCTCCTCGTAGGCGGCGGCCAGCTCTTCGGCCGAGCCGATGTCGTTCTGGGTCACCTGGGTGGTCACGCCCGGCATGGTGGCCTCGGCCAGCTCGGATGGGGTGGTGCGGTCGGTGGACTCGGTCAACTGCTCGTCTCCTAGACTGTCGGACAGAGGTCTCCCATGAGGGACGTTTCCTTGTGGTGAGGCGACGCGACGAGCGTCTGAGCACACTGGCAGAAAAGCCCACACGTGGTTCGGCAGATGGTAGCCGTCGCCCAACCACCGCGTCAACGTTTTGCGCGCGCATGACCTGCGGCTTTACGGGGATTTCCGCAGCGGTCCCCGAGCGCGGGCCAGCGCGTGCCAGGATAGGCCCAGTTCAGGCCAGCTTGCAGACGAAAGGTGCCAGCGGTGACCGAGCCTCTCTACCAGCGTGATGCGTACCTGGCGAGCTTCGACGCCGAGGTGGTCGACCAGCATCCCGACGGGGTGGTGGTCGACCGCAGCGCGTTCTTCCCCGGCGGCGGCGGGCAGCCCGCCGACACCGGCATCATCGAGCACCAGGGGGCCGAGCTGACCGTCACCGGGACGGCCCGCCGCGACGGCGAGCTGGTCCTCCTCGTCGAAGGCGGGCAACCGCCGGCAATTGGATCCAAAATCGGCGGACGGGTCGATTGGGAGCGCCGCTACTCGCTGATGCGCACCCACACCGCCCTGCACGTGCTCGCCGGGGTGATCGGCCGCGACCACGGGGCGCTGGTGACCGGCGGCAATATGGAGCCGCTGCGGGCGCGGATGGATTTCGAGCTGCCGAGCATGAGCGCGGACTTCGCCTCGGCGGTGGAGGCGGCGCTGCGCCAGGAGGTGGAGGCCGACCTGCCGGTGCACGTGTCGTTCCTGTCGCCGGACGAGTTTGCGGCCAAGCCCGAGCTGATCCGCACCAAGACCAACCTGCTGCCACCTGGGCTGGAGGTCGTGCGGGTGATCGACATCGAGGGGCTGGACCGCCAGGCCGACGGCGGCACGCACGTCGCCGGCACCGGCGAGGTCGGCGAGGTCCACGTCGTCGGTCACGAGTCCAAGGGCAAGGGCAACAAGCGCCTCCGCATCGCCCTCGACCCCGCCCCCGCGCCCACCCCCCACTGAGGGAGCGGCCTGGGCGGGGCGGGCCGGGCGGGCTGGCCGCGCCGGGCCGGCTGGCCGCGCCGGGCCGGGCCCTTTCCCGGCGGCCCGCCCTCAGTGCTGGGCTTCGGCCCAGGAGCGGCCGAAGGCCGTGGAGACCTCCAGGGGCACGCGGAGCTGCACCACGCCGACCATCTCGCGGCGCACCAGCTCCTCCAGGCGCTCGCGCTCGCCCGGCACGACCTCGAACACCAGCTCGTCGTGCACCTGGAGGACCATCCGCGACTCGAGGCCCTCGGCGGCCAGCGCCCGGTCGACGGCGACCATCGCCATCTTGATGATGTCGGCCGCCGACCCCTGGATCGGCGCGTTCAGCGCCATCCGGTCCGCCATCTGCCGCCGCTGCCGGTTGTCGGAGGCAAGGTCGGGCAGGTAGCGGCGGCGCCCCAGGATCGTCTGCGTGTAGCCCTCGCGCCGGGCCTGGGCCACCACGCTGTCGAGGTAGGCCTTGACCTTGCCGAAGCGCGCGAAGTAGGCGTCCATCAATGCCTTGGCCTCGTCCGGCGGGATGCCGAGCCCCTGCGCCAGGCCGAACGCCGACAGGCCGTAGGCGAGCCCGTAGGTGACCATCTTGACGCGGCTGCGCAGGTCCCGGTCGACCTGGTCCGGCGGCAACCCCCACACCATCCCGGCGACGGTCGCGTGCACGTCCTCGCCGGACAGGAAGGCGGCCACCAGCGCGTCGTCGCCCGCCAGATGGGCGAGGACGCGGAACTCGATCTGTGCGTAGTCGGCGACCAGCAGCCCCTCGGTCCCGGGCCCGGTCACGAACGCCCGCCGGATCTCGCGCCCCAGCTCGGTTCGGATCGGAATGTTCTGCACGTTGGGGTTCTGGCTGGAGAGCCGCCCGGTGGCCGCCACCAGCTGGTTGAACTGCGCGTGGATGCGGCCGGTGGCCGGGCTCACCAGCTTGGGGAGCGCGTCGACGTAGGTGTTCTTGAGCTTGGCGACCTCGCGGTAGCCGAGCAGCTCCTCGATGATCGGGTGCGTCCCGGCGATCTGCGCCAGCGAGGCCGCGTCGGTGGTGTAGCCCGTCTTGATCCTGCGCGTCTTGGGGAGCTGCAGCTTGTCGAACAGGATCATCTGGAGCTGCGGGTTGGAGCCGATGTTGAACTTCTCGCCGGCCAGCTCGTAGACGCGCGCCTCGTGGTCGAGGATGCGCGCCTCCAGCCGGTCGCCGATCTCCCCCAACACCGACAGGTCGATGGCGATGCCGGTGCGCTCCAGCTTCGCCAGGATCGGCACCAGTGGCAGCTCGACCTCGCGGTCCAGCCGCTCGATCCCGAGCGTGTCCAGCTCGACGGTCAGCCGCGCCGCCAGCTCACCAACCGCCTGGGCGCGCAGGCACCAGTCCTGCCACGCCTGCTCCTGCTCCGCCGAGGTGTCGAAGGCGAGCTGGGTGCCCTCGCCAGCGGGCACGCCCGCGCCCCCGGCCGCCTCTGGCCGCAGCTCCTTGCGCAGGTAGCGAAGCGCCAGCTCCGACAGGTCGTAGTTGCGCTGCTCCGGCGCCGCCAGGTAGGCGGCCACCGCCGTGTCCATTGCCAGGCCGTCCAGGCGCCAGCCGAGCTCCCAGACAGCAAGGAACAGCGTCTTGGCGTCGTGGGCCAGCTTCGGCCGCTCCGGGTCGGCGAGCAGCGCCTCCAGCGCCCGGGCGTCGGCCTCGCTGGGCGAGGTCAGGTCGAGCCACACCGCGCCACGCCCCTCGGCCCACAGCCCCATCCCGAGCAGCAGGGCGCGGCCGGGTCCGGTCTCCAGCCGGGACGCGATCGCGATCGGCGCGCCGGCCGGCACCGACTCGAGCCACACCGGCAGGCCGCCCTCGGGCAGCGCCGTGGCGTCGACCTCGAAGCCGACGTCGGAGGGCGCAGGCTCGACGATCGCGTCGAACAGGCGCTCCCGAAGGCTCTGGAACTCCAGGGTGTCGAACAGCCGCTGGACCTCCATGCGTTGCCAGGGGCCGATCCGAAGCTCGTCGACGTCCACCGGCAGCGGCACGTCGCGCCGCAGGGTCGCGAGCTGCTTGTTGCGCAGCACGTCGTCGCCGTGGGCGAGCAGGTTGTCGCGCAGCTTGCCGCGCTCCTCGCCGGCGTGCTCGACCACGCCCTCGGCGGTGCCGTACGTCTGCACCAGCCTGGTGGCGGTCTTGTCCCCCACCCCCGGCACCCCGGGCAGGTTGTCGGACGGGTCGCCGCGGAGCGCGGCGATGTCGACGTAGCGCTCCGGCGGCACACCGTAGCGATCCAGCACGGCGGCGGCGTCGTAGACGCGCGTGTCGGTGATCCCGCGGGAGGTCATCATCACCTCGACGCCGGCCTGGTCGTCGACGAGCTGGAGGGTGTCGCGGTCGCCGGTGACGATCATCACCGGCACGCCCCGCTCGGAGGCCTCGCGCACCAGCGTGGCGATGACGTCGTCGGCCTCGTAGCCCGGCACCTCGACGATGGGGATGCGCAAGGTGTCGAGCACCTCGCGGATCAGCGGCATCTGCGAGCTGAACTCGACGGGGGTCGTCTTCCGGTTCGCCTTGTACTCGGTGTAGACCTCGTAGCGGTAGGCGGGCCGACCGACGTCGAAGCAGACGGCGATGCGATCCGGGGCGATCTCACCGAACAGCTTCACCAGCATGGAGGTGAAGCCGTAGACCGCGTTGGTCTGCTGCCCGGTGGTGGTCGCCAGATCACTGGGCAGCGCGAAGAACGCTCGGTAGGCGAGGCTGTGCCCGTCCAGCAGCACCAGCGGCCGCGGCGCCTGGCTCGCCTGGCCGCCCTTGGCCCCCGCAGTGTCCTCGGCCTGCGCGCCTGACGCGCGACGGGTCGCCGCGTCCTGCCTGGTCGCGGTCGATCGGGAAGAAGAGGATGTCGTTGCCACGACGGCGAGTCTAACAGCGCCGCCCGACCCGCAGCTCTGGTGGGGAGCAGGTTGTGGACAGCCGCGCCGAAGCCGTACCTGCGCGCCGGATCTCGCCTGGACCAGCGGGACGGCGGCAGGTCCTGAAGCGAAGAAGTCGACTTCCATCGCCGCAGGTGGCACCTGCGCCGATACGCCAGTCCGTTGCGGAGCAACGAGCTCAGAAAGTTGACCCGAGCCCGGGCGGCTGCTAGCTTGCCGCCCTCGGGGCCCGCTACGAGTCCCGCTGGTCCGTCCGGTGCGGGGGTCCGAAGGACCGAGTAGAGAACGAGCGCACTCGGGGAAGGTGCGAACGGAGCCAAAGGCTCTTCGGTTCCCCCGCCCGGACTCCTCCGCCCCAGCCTTCCCTCCACCCCCAACGGGACCTTCACGACGAACGACTCGGTTCAGTCGCGCCCGCTCGGCCGAAGCCCTTTGCGTCGCGGGACCTATCCGATCACCGCCGGGCTCAGGTCACCGTGCCGAGGTACGCCTCCTGCATCTGCGGGTTCTGGATGAGTTCCTCGGCGGTCTCGGTCAGCACGATCCGCCCGGTCTGGAGCACGTAGCCGCGGTCGGCGATCGACAGCGCCATGTGGGCGTTCTGCTCCACCACCAAGATCGTGGTCCCAATCCGGTTGACATCCTGGATGGTCTTGAACACCTGCTCCACCAGGACCGGAGCCAGGCCCATCGAGGGCTCGTCCATCAGCAGCACCTTGGGGTCGGCCATCAGCGCCCGCCCCGTGGCCACCATCTGCTGCTCCCCGCCGGAGAGCGTCCCCGCCTTCTGCGACAGTCGCTCCCGCAGCCGGGGGAACAGCGTCAGCACCCGCTCGAGGTCCTCCTTGACCTTCGGCCTGTCCTTCCGCAGGTAGCTGCCCAACTCGAGGTTCTCCCGCACGGTCATGCGCGCGAACAGCCGCCGGTTCTCGGGGACCATCGTCAGCCCCTGGCTGACGATCTCCATCGTGGGCAGGCCGCCGATCGGCCTGCCCTCGTACAGCACCTCGCCCTCGCTCGGCGTCACCATGCCGAGAATGGTCCGCAGCGTGGTCGACTTGCCGCTGGCGTTTCCGCCGAGCAGGCAGACGATCTCCCCGGGGTGAATCTCCAGGTTCACCTCACGGAGGACCGCGATCAGCCCGTAGTGGGTACTGACGTTCCGCAGCTCGAGGATCGGCCCGTCGCTCATCCGGCCGTCACCGCCCCCTTGCCGAGGTACGCCTCGATCACGCGCACGTCGCTGGACACTTCGTCGAAGGTGCCTTCGGCGATCTTGCGCCCGTAGTCGAGGGCGAC
>WNFY01001504.1_pt1 | contig 31265 bp, 27 predicted proteins | sample 5400091 | NCBI WGS metagenome assembly WNFY01 (sample SAMN13153364, study PRJNA577476) | soil metagenome | isolation source: 60 cm soil or saprolite under grassland replicate 1 | place: USA:California | collected 2016-06-15 | reverse complement strand
AATTAACAGACCATTAAGGGCCGCGTAATTCGATCGTAGCATCACCTGAGTATTGTTCTGGAACGAAATACTACCGAACAAAGGGCTGGGGGCTATGTCGGCAGCCATTCACCGGCATAGCCCATTTTTTTAGGGACTTCGAAGGGGTTCCGTCTTCAGATCTGGCCTTGATATTCTCGACGCCAGCCCTTTGAGAAACCTTTCGGATTCCCATTGTTGCCAGCGGCCCAACGCGTCCCGGTAATGTTCAGTCCGCTCGCGGGCAAAATGTTTCAGCAGCCAGCTAGCGGCGACATTTGTTGGTTCATGCACGTGATCGTTCTTATCTCGGCTTGACGCCTTTCTTAGACGCGTACCCAAATTACCGATCCAGACATCGCAATCGTGCAATTCGCCCAGAGACGTTTGCAACAGCGCTATTTCTTTGGCGGCCGCTTTTATGTCTTCGCCCCCGCAGCAGTCGAACAGATCAAGAGCGTACCGAAGACGTTTGGCGAGAATTCGCAACTCATGAAGCTCGGTGTTTTCGAACGGAAAGAAGATATGCGGACTGGCAGTGCGAAATTCTTTAAGGCGGGCCGTAACTACCTTGGTCCCTATGCGACCGAATGTGGGAGCGACCTGCGGCATGTTTCGCCGCGTAGATTTCTTTAACACGACCGCGATATTTTGTAGCCGGCCTTCAAATTCTTCCCGCAGCTGATCAATGGCAGAGCGCCGGATCGCTTTGTTCAGCGCTGCGCGCGCGCCTTCGCGTAACAGCTTCCGCTCCTCGATGAAAACTTCGATGCCCTCCGGAACTTCGCCGTGAGCGCTGGCCTTTAGTTTTTCCAAAGCCGCGATGGCCACATCTTCATCACGCACGGCGCCCAGGCTTTTGGCGATCGTTTTCAGTTTGGCGATCGGCAGGGCAGGTTTTCTCAGATGTGGCTCGAAATCGGAGATTGCGCTCCGCAGGCGGCGCGAAAGCACGCGCATGTCGTGCACGCCTTCCGGATCGCTCCAATCGAGCGCCTTCCTGCGGAGGGCGCACATGGCCGCGAGCTGAGCGTGCAGCGCGGTTTGAATCATTTGATCAGCGGGCGCGGCGCAATCCAGCCCGCTGACGCGTTTTCCCCTCATGAAGTCAAGCGCGTTTTAAGGCAGCGCGGCGGCCAAAAGAGAGCCGGCAATTGAAGACCTGTTCGAACATCTCACGTTTCTGCTCGGCCGCAATTATCTCGCGATCGCAATTAGCGGGCGTCTGGAGTTCGATATGTACTACGCGACCGTTGCGAACACAGCGCAGGTCGCCGACTCGGCTGTCATGCCGGCGATCGAGCGCGTCCGCGATCCGAAGTATGGCCGCCAGTTTGATTACCGTGTCTTTGTCAGTCTGATTCAAAGCAGCAAATGCTTCGTGACGATCTTTCGGTTCAGAGCCGCGATGATACCGGGCAGCGTTGGCGATCACGTCGCGTTCAGCTTCAGAGAAACCGGTCAACTCAGAATTCCTGATCAAATATAGAGAGTGCTTGTGATGATCGTCATGCGCGATGTGATAACCGACGTCATGCAGCAGCGCCGCGGCGGATAACATCGTGCGCTGATGTCGAGTGAGATCGGTCGCGCCCGAACGGCTGAGGTAATCAAAAATCCTTTCCGCAATCCTGGCGACCTGCTGCGCGTGGGTTTCTTCATATCCGAAGCGACGGCCTACGGCGTGAACTCCGCGGAGACGGTAATCGGTGATGTCCGGCAAAGGCGGATGAGACTCGGCTTCGATTTCGCGCAATCGATCGATGAGCACGCCTTCGCGGAGGGCCCAATTGCAGGTACGCAGGAGCTCAATCCGGAGAGCGCGTATAACGCCTTCAAGGATTTGTCCTCCGCCAATAATGATCTCTGATCTTTGGTTGCTGATCCCCGGCAACGCGCGCCGCTCGGCGGCGCTCATCTCTGCCGCGCGGGAGTTGAACCGAGTGAGCTTGTCCAGCGCAATCTCGTCGCCGGCCGGCCGCGCACCTTCCTCCCGGTGTTCTGCTTCACCCAGGGCGCGTAATCGCAACGCTGTGCCGATCGCGATGATTGTGCCGGAAGTACCCGTGGCGTGTTGCCAGCGTGCACCTTTCAACTCTCGCGCCGGGCGCTCTACCGCTGCCCGCACTTCTTCGCGCAGTCCTTTGAGTTCTTTTGCTTTCGGAGGATCGGAGTTGATGAATTGCTCTGTGAGGCCGATCGCGCCAAGTTTAACTGACAATAATACCGCCGGGGCGGAATCGCGCATGAGCGAGATTTCAGTCGAGCCGCCACCGATGTCGATATTGAGCAGCGAGGCATTTGGCGCTGCGCATCCCTGCGCCGCCGCCAGGCCAATCAGCCTTGCTTCTTCGATCGCGGAAAGAATCTCTACGGAGACGCCCGCTTTACGTTGAACTTCTTTTATGAACTGCGCGGAATTGCGGGCTTCACGGACCGACGCGGTGGCGACTGCAAAAATTCTCTCTGCGCCACGGGCTTCAGCAATCGAGCGAAAACGCTTAATGCAATCTACGGCTCGTTCGATTGCCGGGGCGGAGAGCTGTTCCTGTCGCAACGTGTCGTGTCCCAGTCGAACAACTTCTTTTTCGCGCGCCAGCACGGCAAAAGAATCACTGGCGGCGGCATCCACGACGACCAGCTTGATCGAGTTTGAGCCAACGTCGATGGCAGCGATCTTCATGGCGCAGGTTTCGAAGTCTCTTTCACTGCAGGGATAACATTCGGTTTGGCTTCCACCCGCGCTTCAGACCTGGCAACTTCCCTGGGGCTCGGGTTTGCGGCAGACACTTCACTCTCAACAATGCGCGCCACGGATCGTTTTAGTTCACCCGCAACCCGCCGGACCGGGCGTGACGCATCGATTACCTTAAACCCATACTCGCCCTTCATGCGATCGAATTCGCGCAGCAATAATTTCTGATACGCAATGAAGCTGTCGTAGTAATCATTACCGAGGCCGAGGTCCATTCCCGATTCCCAATAGTCAAAGCCTCGACCTGAGGCCAGTACGCGACCGGCCAATTCTTCCGGCGAGCGTACGCGCAAATAGAAAATTGAATCCGGTACCAGCGCGATTCCATAGATCGATCTGATCCAATCCGGATCCGCGCCGCGCACGACCGCCCGGGCAATCGCTGAATAGATGTATCGATCAGTCAGCACTACAAAACCTGCGCGCAGCGCGGGCAGCATCTGATTTTGCAACCGGTCGGCGAAATCCGTCGCGTAGTAAAGCTGCATGGTGAGGCGGCCCAGCGTATGTCCGGCTCGCGCGTCCTTGATGCCCCGTCCGGCGAGTATCGATCGCGTCATGCCGGTATCAAGCACTGCGTGACCGGCGGCCTCGAGCCATGACCGAAGCAGCGCCACGTGTGTCGATCGCCCCACGCCGTCGGTCCCTTCTATCACAATGAGCTTGCCGCTATAAGGCTCGATCTCGATACCCGGCATGGCCCGGCCGTAAAATTTCATCTCTCTCATAGGCCGGGCACCGCCTTCTCTTTCAAAGTCTCTTTCAAATACCGGTTGACGATCTCGCGCATTTGACGTTGCTGAGTTCGGATGGCCTGGGTAGCGTCTATCTGAGTCAATCCGAATTCGCTGACCATGTGATCGTATTCCTCAAGAATCTTCCCTTGAAAGATTTTGAAGCTTTCGTTCTCGTCATCCGACCACGCCATGTCCATACCGGCTTCGTAATATTTCAGTTGAGGCCGGGCCGATTCGATGCGGTCAACGGCAATGTCCAGCGGCGCGCGAAAATAAAAAGCTACGGTCGGCTTGACGGCGAACTTGTAGACTTCACGCACCCACGCTCGATCACAGCCGCGCGCGACATCGCGGGCGAATGCCGTATAGATGTAACGATCAGCGAGCACAATCGCCCCGGCCTTCAGCGGCGGCACGATGTCCCGTTCCGTGCGGTCTGCGAAGTCGGTCGCGTGCAACAGCGAAAAGGTTGCGGGGGTGAACAGGCGACGCTTTTTGGCACGCCTGGTTGTGTCTTTGACCAGCGGCGAGGAATTCCACTCCGAAAAGAAAACGTGATAACCCTCGGCTTTCAGCCACTGATAGAGCAATTGAAGCTGGGTCGATTTGCCGCTGCCGTCGGTACCCTCGACCACAAATAGACGCCCCGGGTAACGATGATAACCGTAGGAAATCATTAGTTTAGTTTGAGTCTCGCAGAAATATGTTACAGCGATGTGAAGTTTCCGGCCAGCGCGTGATTTCAAACGACTGGCGCCATTTGAGTTTGCCCCGTGGATTGAACTAAAGTAACAGCTCCGGTTTCGCGAAAGAGGCGCCATAGATATGAAGACACTCCTGTTGTTGCGACACGCCAAATCAAGCTGGAAGAATGGGTACTTAAGCGACTTTGATCGCCCGCTGAATCATCGGGGAACAAAGGCCGCGCCAATGATCGGCCGCTTGATTCGGAGGAAGAAGCTGCAGCCGGATGTTGTCTTGAGTTCATCGGCCGAACGCGCGCGGCAGACGGCTGCCCTGGTATTAGAGTCTGCCCACCTCAACACCGAGCTCCGGCACGACGAACGAATCTACGAAGCCGGCGCGCCGCGTTTGCTGGAAATCGTCTCAGAGATTGACGACAGCGCGAACGTTGCTATGCTCGTAGGCCACAATCCCGGATTGGAAGAACTATTGGAAGATCTGACCGGCGAGTCGAGACATTTACCCACTGCCGCACTCGCCCGCATAGAACTTAACGTCGAGAAATGGGACAAAGTGCGTGAGGGCGCCGGCCGGGTTGCGTGGTTGATAAAGCCAAAAAACCTGAAGTCGTGAGGTCCCAACCCCAATAATTTCCTCAATTCCCCTGGATAATCCGCGCTCGCGATAGTTAACTCCGATTTAAGGTCAGATTCACTTACTTGTAACTCGCCCCGGCTAATCTGCACGTTCTCCAAGTCGCAATCTCTTTTTCTTTGTTTAAAGGTCTTAGTAAAGCTCATCGGGAGAATCCTATGCAGAACACGCCTTCGCAGTTATCCCAAGTTCTTCGTTCAATTCTCGCTTTGTTCTTTGTATTGCTACTCCAAGTGGTCGTCTTCGCGCAGAAGAGTGACGCGGGAATGACTTCCGAGGTTCGAGTTCCGTCAAGTACAAAGACCGGCGCGGATTTGGATGACAAACTAAGAATTCTGCAAGAGGTATTGAGCGAGCAGGCAAAGCAACTCGAGGAACTGCGTGCCACTGTCGCGAACCAGCAACGGGTGATCGAAGCGTTAACCAACAAAATACCGGCGGGCGAACCAAAAATTGACGAGCACAAAGACGTGGCGACCATGGCAACTGCGCCAGCGGAGCAGAATCAAACGCCGTCGCTGGAAGACCGCGTAAAGAAAGTTGAAGGCAAAGTGGCTCAATTTGGACCGTTCCGTTTGAGCGGCGATTTTCGTTTGCGCTTTGACGCAATCCTGCGCAAGGCGGAGCCCACGCCGCCGGCTGGATTCACGGCGCTGACGCATCAACAGAATGTGCGCATGCGCTATCGCTTTCGCTTGAATCTCGATACAGACATTAATCCGAAGCTTAGTTTTCACGGCCAACTGGCTACCGGCCCGCTCAACAATCCGCTCACTAACGATCAGGATTTCGGCGAAGTTACCACGCGGCACATCGTTGCAATCAACGAAGCGTGGATTGATTATCATCCGAACAAGGCGACCCAGCTTCAGGCCGGCCGAATACAGGAAATCTTTGCCGACAACTCACGTTTTCTATTTGATGACGACGTCCGCTTCAACGGCTTCAATGAAAAGTACGTGGTCTCGTTCAAACGAAACAGTTTGAAAGTAACTAGTGTTGATCTGCGGGCGGGCCAATACATCTTCAGCAATCCTAATGTAGCAATTGTGACCGTCGGCAGTCCCCTGGCTCAGGCGGGCGCAATCGTAGGAACGACAGGCCGCAACTCGAACCTGTTTCACCAGGGTTTTCTCGTCAATCAGAAATTCAATGATCGGTGGAGCAGCCAGTTTGGCGGCGACGTTCAGCTCTATCGTAATCCAAATCAGATTCAGCTGGCTTCGACGGCAAATGGGGTCGCTCTGATTGTTCATAACGGTCTGGGCATTACCCTGTCGGGCCCTCTGCCGGGCACGGGTAATGCGACCACGACTTCAGGCGGCGCAATTTACACAGCCAGAAACTTCCAGATCGCGCGCCTGACCTATCGATTGAACTGGGCGGGATTTAAAAATGGGGGTCACGACTACCCCGTCACTTTCAATATCCAGGCGGCACGCAATGTCGGCGTGGGAATCAGGGAACGCGATGCCATGCTCGCATCGCTGCAGATCGGAAAAATAACCAGGCGAGGCGACATGGCTTTTACCTATGTCTTTTCGATCAAAGGAGCTAACGCACTGATTTCGCAACTAACAGACGACGATCTGGGTACGAACAGCGGCGTCAACATTCGCACCCATCATTTTCGATTCGACTATGGAATCGCGAAAAAGGTCACATTGCAAAGTTTGATTTTTGTCCAAAATGAATTGCGCAACAGCGGAGATTTCCCGAACTTCTTCGTGCCGCTGAATGCGTTCACGCCGCGCCAGTACCGCTTCCAGGAACAAATCGCGTTTAGCTTCTAAGGACAGGCACCGCCTGTAATCGCTCTTAACTAGTCAATGGAGGAATTCGCATGTTAATCCTAAGAAGACCAATCACCGGCGCAAAGTTCAGCGCAGCTTTTTGTATCTTAGTGATTCTCGGTCTTGCCGCGTGTCACGGTGGGAATAGTGCAACTGAAATGAGGCTACAAGGCGCCGGCGCAACTTTTCCAAATCCTCTCTATCAGAAATGGTTAAGCGAATACGGCAAGCAGAATCCAACCGTGAAGATCGATTATCAATCGATCGGTTCGGGTGGCGGGATCAAGCAAATCCAGGCGCGCACCGTCGACTTTGGCGCCTCGGATGCGCCGATGACTGACGCCGAGTTGAAAGCGTCGCCGGGTGAATTGATTCACATTCCGACCGTCCTGGGTGCGGTTGTGCTTACCTACAATCTCCCGGGCGTTTCCAAGGCCTTACGGTTTTCGCCGGACGTCATTGCCGACATTTTTCTGGGGAAGATTACGAAATGGAACGACGCGCGCATCAAAACCGACAATGCCGAAGCAAATCTGCCCGCCGCTGATATCACGGTGGTGCACCGCGCCGAAGCCAGTGGCACCTCGTTCGTTTTCTCTGATTACCTTTCCAAAGTCAGTGCAGACTGGAAGCAGAAAGTGGGCGCCGACAAATCGCCTAACTGGCCAGTGGGGCAAGGTGGCAAGGGCAACGAAGGCGTCACTGGACAAATCAAGCAACAACCAAACACGATCGGCTATGTCGAGTTGGCTTATGCAGTCCAAAACAAACTTCCAGTAGCGCTAATCAAGAATGCCGGCGGCAGTTTTGTAGAGCCGTCAATCGATGCGGTCACAGCCGCAGCCGCGGCTTTGGCGGCAACGACGCCGGATGATCTGCGCGTCTCAATCACCAATGCTAACGGTGCGACTGCATATCCGATTTCCAGCTACACCTACATTCTCGCCTACAAAGCGCAAGCCGACTCCACCAAAGGAAAGGCTCTGGTTGACTTCCTGTGGTGGGGAATTCACGACGGTGAACAATTTGCGAAAGACTTGCAGTACGCTCCTCTGCCGAGCGAGATCGTCAAGCGAGCCGAGGCGAAGATCAATTCGATTACTTCGGGCGGAAAAACACTGCGGTGATTTTTCATGTCTGCCTGGCGACAACGACTTTCTCCCACCGGGAACACGGGCGATGCAATTTTTCGCGGCGCAATGTTCGGGGTCGCGTTACTGGTCGTGTTAATCGTCTGCGCGATGATCCTGGCCCTGGCATTGCAATCTACGCTGTCGATTCGACAATTTGGTTTCGGTTTTCTGACCAGCCGTGAATGGGATCCGGTCAAGGAACAGTTTGGTGGGCTGGCGTTCATCTACGGAACGATTTTCTCCTCATTAATCGCCCTGCTAATTAGCGTGCCGCTTTCACTCGGTGTCGCGATCTTTCTCGTCGAACAAGCACCGAACTTCGTGGCACGACCGATCACTTTCCTGGTCGAGTTGTTGGCAGCAATTCCTTCCGTCGTTTACGGATTGTGGGGAATCTTCGTGCTCGCGCCGTTTCTGCGCGTACATGTCGAACCTGTGATGGCCCGCGCATTTGGCTGGCTGCCGCTGTTCCAGGGTCCGATTACCGGCATCGGCTTACTTACCGGAGGAGTGATCCTGGCGATCATGATAACCCCAATTATTTCAGCAGTCGTACGCGACGTGCTTTCAGCAGTTCCGAATACGCAACGCGAAGCCGCCCTGGCTTTGGGCGCGACCAAATGGGAGACCACAATTGTGGTCGTGGCCAACGCGGCGCCGGGAATTGCGGGTGCGATAATCCTCGGACTTGGTCGCGCTCTCGGTGAAACAATGGCTGTGACGATGGTTATCGGCAATCGGCCGGAGATCAGCCTGTCGGTTTTTCAACCTTCGTACACCCTCGCCTCAGTGATCGCGAATGAATTTACGGAAGCGACTGCAGATATCTATTTGAGCTCTCTGGTCGAGCTCGGATTGATTCTCTTCCTGGTCACTTTCGTGGTGAATGCGATTGCCCGCGTTCTGGTTTGGCGAGTGACCCGCAGGACGGCTGGAGTGGGACTGGCAGCCTAATGTAATTCGAAAATGAATGTGGTGGGAGCTTGAGCCAGGTAATGCCCTTTTCCCGAGCAGATCGAACACGACGCGTCGCCAGTGGTTTGATGACCACGTTGACAATGCTCTGCACGCTCGCGGCGATCGGAATTCTGGCGATCATACTTGGCTACATCGCGATGCGTGGGATCAGTTCAATCAGCTGGAACTTCATGATCGACAGTCCTCGCCCCGTAGGCGAAGGCGGCGGCATCGGCAACGCAATCATCGGCTCTGCAGTTTTGCTCTTGCTCTCATGTGTCGTCGGCATTCCTATTGGTATTGCCACCGGAGTTTATCTCTCAGAGTTTGGCGGCGGATTTTTTGCGAGTTTCGTTCGCTTCCTGGTTGATACTTTGACCGGCATTCCATCGATTGTGACGGGCGTGTTCGTTTACGCCGTAATCGTGCTCCCGATGCGCCATTTCTCGGCCTTCGCAGGTGGAGTTGCGCTCGCCTTAATCATGGTCCCGATCGTTGCGCGCACGACCGAAGAAATGATTAAGCTGGTGCCAAACAGTTTGCGCGAAGGCGCTTTGGCGTTGGGGGCGCCGCACTGGAGAGTAACGTTGGGTGTTGTGATTCCCGCAGCCGCTTCGGGAATTGCTACCGGCGCGATTTTAGCTATCGCTCGCGTGTCAGGCGAGACTGCGCCACTCCTGTTCACCGCTTTCGGCAGCCGCTTTTTTCCGCGAAATCTAAACGAGCCAATTGCTTCACTCACAGTTCAGATTTACAACTATGCAATTTCACCTTACGACGAGTGGCATGCTCAGGCATGGGCAGCAACGCTTGTCTTGATGACCCTAATCCTTGCCATAAATATCCTGGTAAGGTTTGTTATTCGCAAACGGTTCTAGCGATGTCGACATCATTCCCCACAGTGACGCCGAAGTTTGAGATCAGGGATCGCGCTTTGCCCGCATCGCGCGAAACGAAGATCGCAGTAGAAAATCTCAACTTCTATTACGGCCGCTCTCAGGCACTGAAAAATATTTCACTCGCGATCCCGGAACGCATTGTGATGGCTTTCATTGGGCCTTCTGGATGTGGAAAAACAACTTTCCTCCGCACGTTGAATCGCATGAATGACGTAATTCCGCACGCGCGAGTCGAAGGAAACGTTTCCATCGACGGCCAAAATATTTACGCTGCCGGCGCCGACGTCGTTGAATTGCGTCGCAAGGTCGGCATGGTGTTTCAGAAGTCTAACCCGTTTCCCAAGTCGATATTTGACAATGTCGCCTATGGTTTGAGGATTAATCGAATCGCGGCGAACAAATCGGACCTTGAAGATCGGGTTGCCGGCGCGCTGCAGGATGCCGCTCTTTGGGAAGAAGTAAAAGATCGTCTAAAGTCTTCTGCGCTTGGGCTTTCTGGCGGTCAGCAACAAAGGCTCTGTATCGCAAGGGCGCTGGCAATTCAGCCGGAAATAATTCTGATGGACGAGCCGGCGTCGGCCCTCGATCCGATTGCCACGTCCAAAATCGAAGAGTTGATCGTCGATTTGAAAAAACGATATACGATCGTCATCGTCACCCACAATATGCAGCAGGCGGCGCGTGTCTCTGACTTGACTGCATTCTTCCTGCTGGGCAAATTGATCGAGGCAAACAGCACGGAAAAAATGTTCACGGCCCCTGACGAAAAGTTAACTGAGGACTACATCACGGGGCGTTTTGGCTGATTCGAAAGTTATGGAAGTTCACCGGCATCTTGATGAAGAGCTCGACACGCTGCGCGCCAGTGTCTTGCGGCTGGGTGGTGAAGCTGAGTCTGCTCTTCGTCGCGCGATGCAGTCTTTGACGGGACGAGATAGCGACGCAGCGCGTGAAGTGCTGGAGCATGATGACGATATAGATCAGCTCGAAATCGAAGTCGATCGTCAATGCGTGGACATATTCGTTTTGCGCCAACCTGCTGCGCGCGACCTTCGTTTCGTGATGTCGGTGGCCAAGATGGCACCTTTGTTGGAACGAATCGCGGATCACGCCTGCAATATCGCGCGGGCGGCAATCGATCTAAATACCGAGCCGGAACTAAACGACCATGATCGCGTCCGTAAAATGGGTGCGAGTTGCTCAGCCATGCTCGGCGCAGCGCTCGATGCTTTTACCCGAAATGATCCGTCAGCTGCGCGCGAAGTTATCAAGCGTGACGCGGAGATTAACGATCTCTACAATCAAATCTTCCACGATTTGATTGAGATGATGGCCCAGGAGCCGGCGACGGCAACCCGTGACGCGCGATTATTGTTCGTCGCAAAGCATCTCGAGAGAATTGGTGATTACGTCACCGACATCTGCGAATTGACGGTTTATATGGCTGAAGCCGCAGTCATCAAACATAAACATTGAATGTTTCCGGCGCGGGCTAAATAACAGCTGCGGTAACTAGCCACACGTTTAATAAGTGTGATTGAATTGTCCCGTTATCGATACTTAAAACTCTTTCTGCGTTTCACGCTGAACTGTGACTACAACAACAGCCGCCATTGCTATCATCATCGTTCTGGTAGCGATGGTTTTCGATTTTACTAATGGATTCCACGATGCGGCCAATTCGATTGCTACCGTCGTCTCCACCAGAGTTTTGTCTCCACGCGCAGCCGTCATTTGGGCAGCCGTTTTCAATTTCGTGGCCTTCGCGATCTTTGGCACCCGAGTGGCGAAAACTATCGGCGGTGATCTGGTGCGCATCGATCTGATTCGAGACGATCTTCGCATTTACGTCCTGTGTGCGGGTCTATTGGGAGCCATAGCCTGGAACCTGGTGACCTGGTATCTCGGATTGCCGACCTCCAGTTCGCATGCTTTGATCGGAGGCTATGGCGGCGCGGCCATCGCCGCATACCGCGGCTTCGGCGGATTGTTGAAACCCGAGGGCTGGATCAAGACGCTCATTTTTATTGTTGCTTCGCCCGTCATCGGATTCATACTTGGATTCATTCTCATGCTGGCGGTCTATTGGATCTTTCATCGCGCAACACCTGCTCAGGTCGACAAAACGTTCCGCCGCGGCCAACTGCTTTCGGCCGCTGCTTATTCACTGGGCCACGGCGGTAACGATGCGCAAAAAACAATGGGTATCGTAACTGCTGTGCTGGCGACAGCCGGCCTGTTCAATTTGCATCTCGGCGATAAGGGCGCACTGCCGGCAATTCCTTTGTACGTCGTGTTATTGGCGCATGCGGCTATCGCTTTGGGCACTCTCGCCGGCGGCTGGCGGATCGTTCATACGATGGGTTCAAAGATTACGAAGTTGCGTCCTGTCGGAGGCTTCTGCGCTGAGACGGCAGGCTCGATAACTTTGTTCGGCGCGACGATACTCGGAATACCCGTCTCCACGACGCATACAATTACCGGAGCCATCGCCGGCGTGGGCTCAACAACGCGTTTATCGGCGGTTAAATGGCGAGTGGCCGGAAGAATTCTTTGGGCCTGGATTCTAACCATACCTGCTGCGGCTATTTTTGCAGCCGCTGCTTTCTTATTTATCAACTTGGTTTACAGCATAGTAATTAGGTTCGTGTAAGGAATAAAACCCAACCGATCACTATCCATGCATCTCACATCATGAAGAAGCCGGCGCTAATCATCGAGGACGACGCGGACATCGCAGAGAGCGTGAAATACAATCTCGAATCCGAGGGCTTCACGGCAATGGTTGCCGCCACGGGAGAGCAGGGTCTGGCTCTGGCGCTCGATGCTCAGAATCCACCCGCGGTAATTGTCCTCGATTTGATGCTTCCCGGCATGAGCGGCATGGACCTGTGTCGTCGCTTGCGGCGCGAAAACCAAACCCGCCGGACTCCAATCATCATGTTGACAGCTAAGGCTTCTGAAACCGATCGCATCGCAGGATTGGATCTGGGCGCCGATGACTACATTCCGAAACCGTTTTCGGTGCGTGAATTAGTCGCCCGAGTGCGCGCCGTACTGCGAAGAACCGACGAGGAAGCCACTGAGCGCTATGATGACGGCCGCCTGACGATCGATTTTGGCGACGTGCGGGTGATGTGCGATGGGGCGAACATTAAGCTGACCAACAAAGAATTTACGTTGCTGTCGGTCCTGGCGCGCTCGCGCCGCGTGGTTACTCGCCAGCAACTCCTCGATCAAGTCTGGGGCTACAGTTACTATGGCGACGCCCGGACTCTTGATGTGCACATTCGACGCCTGCGACAGAAACTTGAAAACTGTGGCGATTGCATCGAGACTGTCGTCGGCGTGGGTTATCGCTTTGTCGGTTGCAGAACGCAAACGCGAGCTGCTGCTGTGGTTACCGATGACTAGATCTCGGCTTCTCATTTTCTTCCTGGTGGCTGCGTTCGCAGCGTTGTTAACGGTACTTATCCTTGTCCCAACTCGCGGTTCATTTCTGATTGCCACGCTTGCGTTATTGGCCGGGCTGGTTTCCGGCCTACTCCTCAAAGGAAGACGCTCTTCATTCGGCATTAGCAATTTACAGACTGAGAACGATCAAACAGTCGGGGTGTCAGCGGAATTACTTGACGCTACAATCAACGAAATGCGCGAAGGCCTGCTGATCATAGATCACGAGATGCGGGTGCTTGCTTCAAATAAAGCCGCGCGGAATCTGCTCTCAAACGTCGACGATCGAATCGACTTGCGCCGCTTGACCGAACTCACGCGTAACCCCGCCATCTACGATGCGTTTCTCGATGCCCTCCACGGGCAGGAACGCGCGGGCGTGAAAGTGGAAACCTATAATCAGGGCCGTCAGGTTTTTGATCTTCGCGTGGCGCCTTTGCGGTCATCGAATGGAAAAGGGAGGCAAGGCGCGGTTGGAGTCTTCTTTGACATTACCCGGCTGGAGCGGCTGGAAGTAATCAGGCAGGAATTTCTTTCCAACGTTTCGCATGAATTGCGGACTCCTTTGACGTCGATAATCGCGTTGGCAGAGACTCTCGAAGCCGGAGCCCTTAACGACGCGGAAAATAATCGCCGCTTTCTTTCAATTATCCAGAAGAACGCCACACGGATGCATCGGTTGATCGACGACATACTCGAGCTCAGCGCCATCGAAGCCGGAAACGTCAAAGTACACCCCGAAACGATCCAGCTTCGCGCGCTGGTAGAGGATGTCATCGGTACGCTCTCGTCCGCCGCAGCGTTGCGAAAGGTCGCCTTGAGAAATGACGTCTCCCCGGAAGCGAGAATATTTGCCGATCCGCACCGATTAATGCAGATGCTTACGAACCTGGTCGACAACGGAATCAAGTTCAATCGCGAAGGCGGGCAAGTCGTCATTAGTTTTGATCACGGAGTTCGGGATCGAGTTCACGTCGAGGACACTGGTGAAGGAATTCCAGCGCATCATCTCGATCGTTTGTTCGAACGCTTCTATCGAGTCGATCGGGCGCGATCGCGCGAGCTGGGCGGCACCGGTCTCGGATTAGCTATCGTTAAGCACCTGGCCCGGGCGCACGGAGGAGAAGTAACAGTCGAGTCCCGGTTTGGAGAAGGAACGAAGTTTACGGTTGAGTTTGGCGCCACTGCCTCCGCCGAAAAACCAATGCCGTCAAAGGCGGCGACCGCTTAATGGGTCGAGCGAACGGGGCTGTACGCAATCCTCGATTTCAGTAATCGCTCGGCAAGTCGTCGAAGTTGCAAGGGCATCTCTGCCAAGCTGGATTCTTCTTCTCCCGTTTGATACCTCATCAACAATTGCAGTTCCGCACTACAAAATTCGCAATAGGCCAGATGCGATTTTGTCTGCCTCATTTGTTTTGGAAGCAAAGCGCGATTCTGGAACTTAAGCAAACGTTCGGAAGAGGGACAGCCCGCGCTTTTGAAGAATAGGGTCGTTAATCTCAAGGCCATCACCTTCTATCGGTGCTTTCCAATCTACCAGGGTTTGTTTAGCCACAGCTGACATAAATCCAATAAGCCAAATCTTCCAGATTTTGCACTCGACTGTTTGAGGGTTTTCCCTTTACGAGTCAAGGCTTTATCTCTAGTGTAAAAAAATGTTGCCCATTCTTTAATTTGTTGCTAAGATGGTCTCGGTCGGTCGAGGAGCGGGTAAACTCCTTGATTTCCTTTCTCCGATGGTGCGGCGAGTCTGAGTGACCATCGAACCCGATTGCTTCAAGCGAACGGGATTATCTTTCCGGGATAACAGAAGTCACGAACAAATTGGTTCCCCCAGCGCGGGAGTGCAATCAGTTTCATGGAACTGGGACGTTGCCCTTCAAATTCAATCTCCTCCGATCCCTGCCAGATGTCGCATAGCCGTTGTGCCTGAAAGTCGAGTGTTCCACTTTGCCACTGATCTATTTCGCAATCGCGATCCAATTCTTCTCAAAGTCCCATCAATAACCGTGAAATCAACCAGTCCCAAAACTACAAACGAACTGGCGGTTAGCACGCCGGCTTCACCGCAGCCACGAACTGTCTCCGGGCGATACACACGTGGCCGCTGGGTCGAGAGCCTGCGTCAATCGGACGTAAACCGTCTTTGGTCTGAACTTCATCGCGTAGTCAGCAGCCATCCGCTGGTCCGGGCATCACGGAGCGCCGGCCTGCTGATTGAAGAGGGAGCGACCAGTGCTTATACAGATCTAACCCAGGAACTATTTGTTCAGTTGTTAACCAAGTCGCGGTTTCAGCACTATCTGGATACTGCGATGACCGATGCAGAGATTGAATGCGAAATCAGCCAGATCGAATTGACCAACCTGCTGACTGCCGAACTTCGCAAACGTCATCCGGAAAGCTATCGACTGGCACGCCGCATCTCGACGCTGATCCAATCGAGTTCGAACTTCCGCCGATTTGACAGCAACGGCCACTCCGAAGAGAACCATCGGCGCCTGGCAGATCGAGTTTATGGCTTGAGCGAATGGGCAGAAAACAAAACTGGCCGCGGGCACCACGAACTGGAGGCGCGCGCGCACATGATTCCAGTTCGCCCGCGCGATACGCGAATGGTTGGATGCACAGGAGACTCGCAAATAGTGATCAGCAATTCCGACCTTGAAGACCTGATCGTCTCGGTACTTGATGCCATAGATTCACCGGTTGATGTACGGACGCTGCGAAGTTTGGTGATGTCACGGCTGCCGGTGATGGACATTTATCTGGTTCCTCTGGGCGGCGATGATTCTGATTCTGAAAGCAGCCGTTTCGATCCGCCTGACTCCGGCGAGAATCCAGAGCAGAGCTTATTGCGAAACGAATCTGAGCGCGCAGCCGCGGGTTCAGTTGATAGGTTCCTCAAAGGTTTGCGTGGGAACGTGCGCGGCAAGGTAAAACAATATAACCGGATGCTGGGCGTGCTGTGGCATTGTTACCTAAACCCGGAACACGCAACTCAATTGGAAGTTGCGGCGACCCTGGGCGTTTCCGACTCGCTGGTGTCTGATTACCGGCGGCGTATCGAGCAGGAGTTGCGTGCGCTGGCATTCAGGGAGGTCGAGGAGGCGCGATTATTCGAGCTCGCGTTGCGCGAGAGAGTGCGCGGACTGGTTCCGACCGGTGCTGAAGAAGAAGATGTGGTGGCCTGAATCTTTAGCCGCTAAGCGAATAATTTCCCGGAATCGAGCTCGAGCCAGTAGCGCAGATATCCTGCGCTTTTGCTTTTTTTGGCGGCCATCTCAAAGATTGTGGTCGTGAAAGCCATCACCAATGCAATCCGCCTTCACCCTCTCTTATCATCCGACACGCAGTTCACTTGGGCCTTTATCCCGCTCGCTGCCGCTTGATGGTGATGTCGCCTTTAGTTTGACGGATCGCTGCGCGCTTCGTTACGCTTTGTTTCCGCATCGCTCGGCCGTAGCCTAACAGATGCACATCCTCGGTATTTCCGCTTATTACCACGACTCTGCCGCCTGTATTGTGCGGGACGGAGAGATAATCGCCGCCGCGCAGGAAGAGCGCTTCACGCGCAAGAAGCACGATCATCGCTTTCCCGCTAATGCAGTTAATTTTTGTCTCGATTATGCAGGAATCAAAGGTGGCCAGGTTGATCTGGTAGCTTTTTACGACAAACCCTTGCTGAAATTCGAGCGGCTGTTGGAAACCTACCTTGATTATGCGCCCAGCGGTTTGCGTTCTTTCATCATGGCGATGCCGCTGTGGCTGCGCGAGAAATTATGGATTCGCGAACAGGTGGCGAAAGAGTGCGGGTACAAAGGCCAGGTTCTTTTCACCGAGCACCACGAATCGCATGCCGCCAGCGCGTTCTTCCCTTCTCCGTTCGAGTCCGCGGCCGTCCTGACGATGGACGGTGTTGGCGAATGGGCCACCAGCAGTTTTGGTTACGGTCGCGGCAACGAACTCCACCTGCTAAGCGAACTTCATTTTCCGCATTCCCTCGGACTGCTCTACTCCGCCTTTACCTACTACACCGGCTTCAAAGTAAATTCCGGCGAATACAAAGTGATGGGCCTGGCGCCCTATGGTGAACCACGTTACGTTCAAACAATTCTCGACGAGTTGATCGATCTCCGCGAAGACGGATCGCTGCGGCTCAATATGAAGTATTTCAATTACTGCCAGGGTCTGACGATGACCAGTGCCGCGTTCGATCGTCTGTTCGATGGGCCGCCGCGCAAACCTGAAGCGAAGCTCACGCAACGTCACATGGATCTGGCGCGCTCGATTCAGGAAGTAGTTGAGCTGGCGATGCTGCGGATGGCGAATCACGTTCACAGCCGAACCGGTGAAAAGAATTTGTGCCTGGCCGGTGGCGTAGCACTCAACTGTGTCGGGAATGGTCGCATTCTGCGTGAAGGACCTTTCAAGAGAATTTGGATTCAGCCCGCGGCCGGCGACGCGGGCGGATCGCTCGGGGCGGCGCTCTCCGTCTGGTACCAGTACCTGAATAACGATCGCAACGTCGAGGCCGTTTGCGGCAGCCGTCAGGATGGAATGAAGGCGGCTTACCTGGGGCCGGAATTCGCAAGCGATGACATTCAGGATTATCTCGATGGCATCGGCGCGAAATACAAGCGGCTGAATCGCTCAGCATTGATTGATTACGCAGCCCGCCTGTTGGCTGAAGAGAAAGTTGTCGGCTGGTTTCAGGGCCGGATGGAATTTGGCCCGCGCGCGCTCGGCGCCCGCAGTATCATTGGCGATCCGCGCTCGCCGAAGATGCAGTCGCAGATGAATTTGAAGATTAAGTTTCGCGAATCATTTCGGCCGTTTGCGCCTTCGGTCTTGCGCGAGCGCGTGGCGGATTATTTCGAGCTGGACTGCGATTCGCCTTATATGCTTTTGGTCGCGCCGGTCCAAACACATCTGCGTCGCGACATGAACGCCGCAGAACAGTCATTATTTGGAATCGACAAACTCAATGTTACACGTTCGACGATTCCGGCAATCACGCACGTTGATTATTCGGCGCGAATTCAAACTGTGCGGCGCGAAGACAATTCGCTTTATTACGATCTAATCGCGGCGTTTGAGAAATTCACCGGTTGCGCAGTCCTGGTCAATACCTCGTTCAATGTTCGCGGTGAACCGATCGTCTGCACGCCGGAAAATGCCTATACGTGCTTCATGCGTACTGAAATGGATGCGCTGGTAATTGAAGACTTCGTGCTTGAAAAAGGTGAGCAGGACGAAAAAACATTTGTCGCCGATACTGGCTGGCAGGAGGAGTTTCAGCTTGATTAACGAGAGTACGGCAAACTCAGGCGTGTCTGACGCGCAGGCCCGCAAGACTGCCTTAATTGTAGCCGGCGCATTCCTGCTGCTGGCCGCCTGGAATTTTTATCGCCATCGGGTGACGGTCGTGATGATCCTCGGCGGAGTCGCTTTAGGTTTGATCTTAATCGGTCTGTTGATTCCGCCGGCGGCGCGCGCGTTCCACTTTGGCTGGATGAAGTTCGCCGCGGTTCTCGGCTACATCAATAGCCGCGTTCTACTCTTCCTGCTTTTTTATTTCTTAATTACGCCGTACGGTTGGATCGCGAAGCTTTTTGGCAGAGATACTCTGAATCGACGTGCCAGGCCTCGGGAGAGCTATTGGATTTCCCGCGAAAACTCGCGTCAGACAAAAGAGCAGTTTGAAAGATCTTTTTAGGGCTGCGATATCGTGAACGTTCCGGGCTTTCAGATCGTATATTCAATTAGGCCGGCGGAATAATTCATTTTAAAGCTGCCCGCCGGACCGTCATGGTCACGTTTCTCATTACCGCATTTGCAATCCTGTTCATCGTCGGAATCGCGGCTTATTTCTGGCAGAAGTCCGCGTCCGAAAAGTCTGAATACGTTTTGCCCCCGCGTCCCAACGCTCGAGGCTTGTTTGCCGATTCCGGATCGGGGGACGAACAGGCAACCAGCCAATCAGAAGTTGACGCCAGGAAACAATCCTTAATTGCTCGAGCGCGAAACGGCGAGCGCGCTGCCTTGAATGAAGCCCATAAGATCGGTGACTCAGTTTTGTATGATCAGGTCCTCAATGAACTCGTGCAGCACGCGGATTCCGACTCGAAATTGCTCGCTTTGATTTCTTATGTCGCGCAGCAGGAATTGCCGGTTAACGACGGACTTGCCCGGGCAGTCGTCGCGTCGTGGCAGCGCGCTCCTGATCGAAGTAACACGGCAAAGGCCCTGCACATCGCCGCTCTCAGTGACAACCCCGAAATCTATCGCGAAACCGTGGAAATAGCGCTGAGGTTCTGGCGCGAAGAAAGGCTCAAGGACGTCTCGTCAATCGAGCTGCGAGCTTTATTTGACGGCGAATTTTGGGTACTCTCTTCAGGCTCAAGACGCTCAGGCGCGGGTTTTCTTTTGAAGCGCACCCTCGCAAGCGCGCGTCGCGAATTGGAAGCCGCGGCCCGTGTCACTCAATGAACAGCTTTTTTCGATTTTTTGAATTACCATTTGGTGGTGATGTTTGGAGTACCGCCTTTAGGCGGAATTGCGGTGATGTTTGGAGTACCGCCTTTAGGCGGAATTGCATTATCCGTAGGAGTTTCCGCTGAACGCGGTACTCCGAACAATTAGAGGTTTACCATGAATAACATTGATTTTGTTTCGATGCTGCCCCTGCTGATCGGCGTGGTCGTTATCCTGATCGCGCTGCTGATCATCTTGCGTCGAATCTTCGTTAACGTTAATGCTCGCGAGATTGCGATCAAAGAACGGCGGTATCTCGGAGCCAAGATGCCCCCGGGCCGTGTGGTAGCAACCGAAGGCGAAGTCGGCATTCAGGCCGATGTGCTCAAGCCCGGATTGCATTTGATCAAATATCCGTTTGAGCGCGTCGTGCGCAAGGTGCCGCTGATCGAGATCGGGGCGGACGAGCTCGGCATCGTCGAAGCGATCGATGGTGAGCCCATGCTGCCGGGCAGAATTTTCGCTCCCGATCGCGCCCAGAACGCCCACAACAATTTTCAGGACCCGATTGCCTTCATTAAGCAGGGCGGAGTCAAAGGCATCCAGCTGCGCACGCTGCCGCCGGGGCTCTGGCCGATACATCCATACCTGTTTCGCGTTTCGATTGCCAAGACGACGATGATTCCGCAAGGCAAGGTAGGCGTTGTGACCGCGGCCGATGGCGCGCCGCTGGATCCCGGCCGTTTGCTGGGCAAAGCGATCGAGGGCCATCTTAGTTTTCAGAATGCCGAGCTCTTCGTTTCCTCAGGCGGACAGAGAGGACCACAGGTCGACATTCTCACGCCGGGCACTTATCGCATTCTGACTCAATCGGCCCCGCTGGAAGGTGGCACGGAAACCAAACCGGGCTTGTTCTATATTCGCCTATTCGACGCAACGGTAATTAATGAAAACCAGATCGGTTTGGTCGAAGCCCTGGATGGCTCGCCTCTGAATTCTGGCGATTACGTGGCCGAATCAATTCCGGGCCATGACAACTTTCAGGACGGACACGAGTTCATCGACAGCAAGGGCCAGCGCGGTCCACAGAAAGACATTCTGTTGCCCGGCACTTATTACATCAATCCGCTGCTTTTCAAGGTGATTCTGGAAACCGCGAAAGAAGTTAAGCCGGGCGAGGTCGCAGTGATCGTTTCCAACACCGGCAAAGATCCTTCTGATGAAGTCCGGCGAGAGATGGCGGCGAAGGTTCGCGCGCGGATGGAGCGTGAAGAAAAAGAACAAGCCGAGCACTCCGCGGCCCGCCTCGATAAAATCGACGATGGCCGTACCGCTGAAGAGATCAAGGTCGAGTTGATGACCGGCGATCCGGCGGATCGACGGCTTGATGAAGGCGCACACGAAGCTTATGTCGTGCCTGAAGGCTATCGCGGTATTCAGGAAACGGTCGTGGGCCCGGGACGTTATTACGTCAATACGCTGGCGATTACGCCAATCGTGATCCCGACGACAAACCAAACGGTTGAGTGGACTTCCGGCGAAGTCGTCAACACGTTCAATCCTTTCGAAGTGATCTCGAAAGATGGTTTCACGATGCAGTTGGAAGTCCGTGTTGTGTTTCGTGTCAAACCGGAGGACGCGCCGTTCATGGTAGCCAAGATCGGCGGCATCGATCGTTTGATTCAGAACGTGATGCATCCGTTGATCGATTCAATCTTCCGTAATCAGGCATCGGAATCTTCGGCCATGGCCTACCTGCAAAATCGGCACGAGGAACAGGAACGCGCTGAGGCCCGTGTCCGCGCACATCTGCTCAAGTACCACGTCGATGTCGTGAACGTGCTCATCTGCCACATTCACCTGCCGGAAGAGTTGATGAAGACCCAGACCGAGAAGATTCTCGCCGAGCAGCGTCAGAACATGTACAACGCGCAGCGCGAGGCTGAAGAGAGACGCATTCAACTCGAAAAGACCAAGTCACAGGCCGACAACCAGCGAGATCTGATGGCCGCAACCGTCGGAGTCGAGATTGCCGGCAAGCGCGCCGAGCAACGCAAGGCCGAAGGCGAAGGCGAAGCCCACTATATTTTGCAAACCGGTAAAGCCGAAGCCGAGAAGGTGCGGCTTATGGGTGAAGCACAAGGCGTCGCTTATCACGAACAGGTGAGCGCGCTTGGCGCCCAGGGAGTTGCGTTGGTGGAAGTCTTGAAAGTCATCGGCGAAAAGAATGTTCGCATCACGCCGGATGTGATGGCATCGGGCGGCGGCGGCGATGGCGGGGGCGGGATTGGAACTCTTCTATTGCCGCAGTTCACCTGGCCGAAGCCAGGTGTGAATGAGAGCGGATTGGCCCTTTCCCGGTAAAACTTCTCCATGTCACTCTTAAGAGAAATCTGGCAGTTCCTTCGGGTCAGAAAAAAGTTCTGGCTGCTGCCGATTATCATCGTCATGCTGGTCTTCGGTGCCTTGATGTGGTTCGCCGCCGGCTCGGCGCTCGCGCCTTTTATCTACACACTGTTTTGATCAGAAGGACCTTCAAACAGTTAGTGATCAGTGGTCAGTGATCAGTGGTCAGTAGAACGTCGAAAAACGTCAACCTCGCGAACTCCCCCGGAGTTCATCATGTATCACATGGCTATTTACCCAGGATATGAACCCTGGGCTGGAATTCGCGAACGCCTTCGGCGTACCAACCACTGGCCACTAACTACTAGCCACTGACCACTAACCACCGACCACCGATTTTGCCTTTTCCTCCCGAAAGTTCTAAGATTCCTTCGTTCCCTTCAAAACAAATCTTAACGAATCCAGTCAGGAGGTTTCTGTCGTGAATCTCTATTGCCGGCGCGCGCTTGTGATCATCGCAACTCTTTCACTCGTCACCTTGTCACTTTTGATTGGGCGTTCCAGTCATGCGGCCCTGCCGCCATCCGATCCCAAGGCAATCGAGGTCGTCGCTGAGTCTCCTCAGCAATCTGTGATCGCGGGTTTTGATTTCTCCAATATCGATCGCAGCGCCAGCGCCTGCCAGGACTTCAATCAGTTCGCGAACGGCGGCTGGATGGCCAGGAATTCGATTCCCGGAGCCTATTCGGTTTGGGGGCGTTTCACCCAACTCGACGAACAGAACCTCGAGGTGCTTCACCAAATTCTCGAAGGCCTTTTGAAGAAAAAAGTTCTGGCGAAAGGTAACGAACAAAAGATCGCCGACTATTACGGCTCCTGCATGGACGAACAAAAGGTTGAAGCAGAGGGAATCAGGCCACTCGAGCCTGAGCTGCAAAGAATCGATCAAATTAGCGATCTCGGTGGCCTGGAGGACGAGATTGGTCGCTTTCATGCTCACCGGATCCCCGCAGTGTTTGGCTTCGGCGCAGCGCAGGATTTCAAAGACTCGACCCAGGTCATCGCGCAGGCGGTGCAGGGTGGATTGGGACTGCCCGATCGCGATTATTACCTCAGCGATGATCCGAAGATCAAGGCCACGCGCGCTGAGTACGTCAAGCATGTGGCCCGCACTTTTGAATTGATGGGCGACGCGCCCGATCGTGCAGCGGCCGAAGCAAACACCGTATTAACTATCGAGACGAAACTCGCGGAAAAATCCTCGACGCGGGTGCAACGGCGCAGTCCCGAGGCCAACTATCATCCGATGATTAAGAACCAGTTGATCGAGATGGCGCCGGACTTTGATTGGGGGCGTTATTTCCGGAACATCGGACTTCCCGAGATTGCCAAAGTGAACGTGGGCCAGCCCGAGTTTTTCAAGGCCGCTGACAAAGTGCTGGTCGGCACTCCAATCGATGACTGGAAGGTTTACCTGCGCTGGCACCTGTTGAATGCTGCTTCAAACACTCTCTCTTCGAAGTTCGTGCAGGAAAGTTTCGCTTTCAACGGAAAATATCTTCAGGGCACAACTGAGATGCTGCCGCGCTGGAAGCGTTGCGTCGCGAGCACTGACCGCGCGCTTGGTGAAGCGCTCGGGCAGCTTTATGTCGAAAAGACTTTCACCCCGCAGGCGAAAGCGCGCGCCCGCGCCATGGTGCAAAATCTGATTGCGGCCCTGCGCAATGATTTGACGACCTTGAGCTGGATGAGTCAGGAGACGCGCACGAAAGCGATCGCCAAGCTCGAGGCGTTCAACCGCAAAATTGGATTTCCCGACAAGTGGCGCAGCTATGAAGCGCTGCAAATAAGTAGAGGGCCTTATTACAACAACGCCGTGTCGGCCATGGAGTTCGACGTGAAACGTAATCTCGGCAAGATCGGCAAGCCGGTAGATCGCACTGAGTGGGGCATGACGCCGCCGACCGTCAATGCGTATTACAACCCTTCGATGAACGAAATAGTTTTTCCTGCCGGTATTTTGCAGCCGCCGTTTTACGATCCGAAAGCTGACGACGCTTTTAATTATGGTGGCATTGGCGCGGTCATCGGTCACGAGATGACCCATGGTTTCGACGACCAGGGGGCAAAGTTCGACGCCAACGGAAACCTTGCGATGTGGTGGACGCCGGACGACTTCAAAAAATTCAACGCGCGGACCGATTGCGTGGTGCGGCAATTCAGTTCTTACGAAGTCGAGCCGGGGTTGCATCAAAAAGGCGAGCTGGTGGTCGGTGAGTCCGTCGCAGACCTGGGCGGCCTCACGGTCGCTTATGCCGCCTACCAGAAGTCTTTGGAAGGTAAGCCTCGGCCGAAAGGCATCAATGGCTTCACGCCGGAGCAAAGGTTCTTTCTCGGCTGGGCCCAGGTTTGGGCGCAGAACATTCGACCTGAAGCGGCGCGTTTAAGAAACGCTACCGACCCGCACCCGCTGGCGCGCTTCAGAGTGAACGGGCCACTTTCGAACATGCCGGCGTTCGCCCAGGCGTATCAATGCAAGACCGGCGATGCCATGGTCCGGGCCGAGCGCTGCCAGATCTGGTAGGCCGGAGCGCACGCATAAACCTGGGCTCCCAGCGCGGCAGCCGCGCTGGGGTGGTCGGGCGTGCGGGTCGCGGACATCCTTGTCCGCAGAGGGCGAGGTCGGTACCACCCGCGTCAGCGGATGGATCAATGACTCACCTTTCGCCCGGAAGGCTATCAAATTCTTTCGGGCCAATCCGGTTCTCATTCACGCCTGGCTCCAGGAGTCGTCGGAGTAATCGAGTTTCTCCGTGTAAACTCCGTGAACTCCGTGTCTCCGTGTTGAAAATCCAGAAAAACAATCCGCCACGGAGCAGACAGAGGAGCGCGGATTGCGCGTTCGTTAACTTGCTCTTTGCTTTCCAGATTGTTCATAATCCGCGCCGGGGCAGTGGGCCAAGCAGGGCTCAGCATCGCCCCGGACTTTTCGCCGGCTGCGACGTTCCCATCTTTCAAAGGAGACCAAATGGCTAAGACTGCACAAAAGAAGCCCGCCCGCAAAGCCAATGCCGCGTTCATGACACCAATGACGCCGAGCCCGGCTCTGGCGGAGATCGTCGGCTCGAAAGCGATCCCGCGAACTGAGGTCACCAAGCGGCTATGGGCCTACATTAAGAAGAACAAGCTGCAGGACCCGAAGAACAAACGGATGATTAAAGCCGATGGCGCGCTGAAGGATGTGTTCGGCGGCAAATCAACAGTAAGCATGTTTGAGATGACCAAGCTTGTATCGAAGCATCTGAAGTAGACGAGACTTGCCGCTCGCAGGAGCCCGGATCGCCCGCAGTCCGGCTGTCCCGCTTCAGAGTGAACGGGCCACTTTCAAATATGCCGGCTTTCGCGCAAGCGTATCAATGCAAGGCCGGCGATGCCATGGTCCGGTGCTGTCAGATCTGGTAGAGGGGCTTTGTACAAAAAGTCGTCCCTGTACCGAAGGCTATCCAATACTTTCGGGCCAAATCCGGTTCTCATTCAGACCTGGCTTTAGCCAGGTGAAATCGCCAAACTAATTTGGAAACCGTTTCAACGGTAATGACATACGTCACGAATCAAGGTGTTGAGTCCAGCCCAGGAGTTACGCCGTCGTATTCGGATCTCCCTTCTCCCTTCTGGGAGAAGGGTCGGGGGATGAGGGCTTAGAAAGTCGATCTAACACCTTGAATGTTTAAGAGAGATGATTTCGCTCAAGGAGCGGAATCATCTCTCTTAAGGTCACAGGTAAGAGGCGCCTCAAGGGTCAAGTGGGCAGATACTTGATGTGTGAATGAGAACCTCGACCTTCCTTCCTGGGCAAAGCTGGTAGAGAGTCATTTTTCAAGTCAACTGAGCCGATTAGAGATTTCACGTTCGCCTAATTGAGAAGAACTGAGAGCTTAGCGAAATTAGCAATGAATTTGCTGGTTTTTGGGCTTGAATGTCTTCGATTAACTTGATAAGGATCAGTCGCCTGAAGCTCCCACTTCAATGAGCGAAGTCAAACTCAATCTCATCGATGCTCAACAGATCCTTCACGGCACGATCCACGGTTCAGTAGCCGATGCGTGTGTAGCCGCCCTGTCCGCCGACCCCGAGACAATTGATGAACTCAAAGCGTCCTTAGCCCGATACATCAAGTCGACACCTCCGGCGCTCGAAACGAAAGGGTCCCCAAATCAAGTTGGCCTGTTCGCCTCATTTCGCTCAGCGACTCACATTGATCCTGAGTCGTGGGACGCGGGGCTGGTGATAATCGATCTGGCCGCACGCCTGGTGTTCGTTCAGTCTTCATATTCGCAGTCGCAGCAGCAGGGAGAAGTGCGTTATCACAATGGAGTTCAATCAACCTACATCCCGATTCTTTACCGCGTATCCGACGAGTGGAAATTCTTAAGCTCGCTCGCTGAATTCAAAGCGTGCCAGACAAGCCGCAGGAAAGAACGCGCTACCACGAGGCCCCTCAATGCCCGCAGAATTCTATATGGCCGCGAGTTGCTTGAATTCGTAGTCTGGAGTGTCCGGCAAAGTTCAGCTTGTCGAGATGCGATGAGAAAAGCATCGGTCGACCCTCGCGTCGACAACCCGCATATTTCCGAAAATGAGATAAGCGCCGAAAGAAAGAACTCAGGCTATCGCGCATCTGAAGCGGAGGAAGAAGCTGAAAGAGCAATCGCCGGCGAAATCTCTGCCATTCATGCTCGCTGGTTGCTGACTGAGCGGGATGATCTTGATGGGCAGTCGCCCAGGAAAGTATTGCTCGCTAAATTAGAGTTTATTGATTTTGACTTGCACACGCGCGCGCTCCAATGGAGCCTTCAAGGCGAGGGACCACCATGTTTGGCTAAAGACTCCTTTGCGTATCGCACCGGTGGCTTTGATGGGTGGAGGCCCGGGATTTTGGTATCTCGACGGCTCGCACATGGACGACGAATTCGCGTTCTCGTTCTGCCGCACCCGCTCGGAATGGGACGAAGAAAACCGGCGCCGCGAAGAATTCAATCTGGAGTTCAATCGCAGATGGGAAGAAAGAAAGCGGCGCCTGGCACAAGGTGAATCGGTGGATGAAGAATTCGATCTGGATTGGGTTGATTCGTTTCAATCGAAGAGTCTGTTGACACAATCGTCAGACGAAGAGGATGAGTCGACCAGTCCCGTTCAGCAGTAAGAAGTCGCCAACCGAATCCTACTAATAAATAACATCGCGCGTCGGGCAAAACTCTTCATTCGCTATTCGCGAATGGCGAACGTATAATACTCGCCATCACCCTCAAGCCCCAGGACATTGTCGTTATTCTCAAACTTTGTCGCTCGGGTCAATATTGACTACGTCTTTAATGTTCATTGGTAACCTCGGGGTTCATTCTAAAACCCCGCCTGAGGAAAGTTCCATTCAGGGCGACGCAGCATGGCGATCGGGAGACCAGGAACGCCAATTGATTCTCGCGTCTTCATCATCCCACAACTTGCACGGTACAATTGATTAGGGTGGCGATTCCGGCCGCTCCGGAGTTCGCAGGTTTAGCTGCAGCAGTTCTTTCGTGGTGATTGTATGTCGTTAATGAGCAAGACAGCAGCGTTCGTGGGATTGCGCGCTTTGCGGAATCTGGTCTCTGATTCAATGGCCATAGACATGGGATCGGCGGCAACCATCATCTATGTGCGCGGACGCGGCGTGGTCGTGGATGAGCCATCCCTGGTCGCGGTCAATGCCATCACCGGAGAAGTAATAGCGATTGGGCTCGAAGCGCAACAGATGTATGGACGAGAGGCCCGCGAAGTTACAGTGATTGCCCCCTTGCTGAATGGGGTCGTCGCGGACTTTGAGAGAACGAAGGAAATGCTGGGGCATTTTGTGCGCAAAGCACGAAGTGGTGTTTCACATTTCAGCCGTCGGGCGCTGATGAGTGTCTTGTCCGGCACCACCCAGGTTGAGCAACGGGCGCTGCTCAGGGCTGCTGAGGAGGCGCGCATCGGTCGCGTGTGCATGATAGAAGAAGGCCTGGCAGCCGCCCTGGGTGCGGGTGTCAAAATAGAAGATTCCCACGCTTCCGCGGTCGTCGATATTGGTGGGGCCACAACCAACATTGCCGTCGTCGCTAATGGCTCAATTGTTAAAGCACGCGCCATGCGGATCGGCAGTTGGAACATTGACGCTGCGATCACTGACCATGTCCGTCGTCACCGTGGACTAATCATCGGAGCCCAGACTGCGGACCGGGTTAAGCTCGAATTAGCTTCAGCGATCGTTCCGTCCGACCTTGCTGAGGAGATGAGGATCAAGGGGCGCGATATTTTGACCGGGAGCCCAAAGGCCATCGAGATCACGGCCGGCGAAGTCTATCCGATCGCCCACGAAGTGGTCCGCAGGATAGTGGAGATCGTCTCTACGACGCTCACCGAGCTTCCTGCTGAAGTAGCGAGCGATATCTATGATCGAGGGCTGATCCTTACGGGCGGGGGTGCGCAGTTCAGTGGGTTCGACGATTATTTGCGGGACCAAACCAAACTCCCGGTGCGGATCGCCGATGAGCCGAGATATGCCATTGTGCGCGGACTCGAGCAGATGTTTGACGAGCCACTGTGGCTACGCCGCGCCATGCGCTGCGAGCCTCAGCCGATGCTGGATCTTGAGGCGGATCTTTCCGGCCTCGAAACGTAGAATGCGGAAATCGTCCAACCGGGGGTCGCCAGGCGGGCTCCAGATTGAAACAAAATTCTAAGATCCCAACACCCGCGCTCTGGCTTTGTTGCGCATTTGGCGGTATTATGTGTGCCAGATGGCAAAGCTGCCTCTCTTTGAATGCGGAAACCCGACCGTCAGCGAGGGTGCCTGAGTTTGAATGCGGAAACCTGAACGTCAGGGAGGGTGCCTGAGTGAGGTCCAAAAAAAGACATGGTTAAAGCATCAGCAGTTGCAAGAGTATTGGGCGGAGAAAGGACCCTCGGAAAGAAGGTGTCTTCACAACAGGATCTGATTACTGCAGTGCAACGTGGACTGCGTACCTCGACGGTCGACGCGGTAATGGCGGAGCTCGATGCGCCGCCGGCAGATGTCCTGCCCACGTTGCGAATTGCCAGGCGAACGATGGAACGGCGCAAGGCCACTGGGCGACTCCTTCCTCAGGAGTCAGAGCGCGTCTATCGTCTGGCCAAGATTCTTGCCTTTGCCGAATCGGTACTTGGCACCAGAGAGAAAGCGCGTCACTGGCTGAGTGCCTCGAACCGTGCCCTCGGTAACGTCTCGCCCTTGTCGTTGCTGGAAACCGAAGCCGGCGTGGACGAGGTTACCAACATTCTGGGAAGGATCGAACATGGGGTTTTTAGCTGATGGTTGTTTGGCGCGTTACTCCCCGATGACCTCGCCCGCGCCGAGCTTGCGATCGATGACTTGCCTGAAAACTGGCGCACATTTCCCGCGAGTGAAGAGTTGAAGGACATCGGGTCGGATTGGGTGCGCGAAGGGACGACTCCGATTCTCTCCGTGCCTTCCGTGGTCATCCCGAATGAGCTCAACTACCTGATTAACCCTGCACACGAAGAAGCCAAACGAGTAAAAGTCGTTTCAGTCGACCCGTTCGCTTTGGATGTTCGCCTCTACCGCGCACCTAAGCGAGCTCGGAAAAGCAGCAGAAAGTAAGCGGCGGCGGTAACATCCCGCGAACTGAGGGTAACCAAGCTGCTATGGGCTGGGAACGCGGACGTCCCCGTCCGCACAGCGTGCGTCAGCACGCTCAGGGGTTTCAGAGAAAATGAGCCTCCAACTAAATTCGCGCTGCGCGCTCAGTGCGGACGAGGACGTCCTTTACGAATCAAGGTGTTGAGTCCAGCCCAGGAGTTACGCCGTCGTATTCGGATCTCCGTTTCTCCCTTCTCCCTTCTGGGAGAAGGGTCGGGGATGAGGGCTTAGGAGGTCGATCTAACACTTGAATGTTTAAGAGAAATGATTTCGCTCAAGGAGCGAAATCATCTCTCTTAAGGCAAGTCTTGGCGCACGGCGCGTTTCATTCGCGCAGTTAGTCAAAATCTATCGCGCGCCGATTATGGACGAATCAAAATACTCTCCGGCCGAATGTACAGGCGCTCGCAAAGAAGCGATCATGGGATCGCCTGATATGGACAAAGTAAGCACGTCCTACATCGAGCGCCACAATTTAAGCGTGAGAATGGGAAATCGCAGATTCACCCGCCTGACGAATGCGTTTAGTAAGTGGGACAATCACCGTGCGGCGTTGGCGCTGTATCTCGCTCACTATAATTTTTGTCGCCAGCACAAAACGCTACAAGGCTCGACTCCGGCAATGGCCGCAGGGATCGTCAAGCATCTATGGAGCATTGAAGACTTGTTAAATGCGGCCACGAAATTCTAAGCGATGTTGCCTTGTGAGACGAGACAGGCTCATAATTGCCGCGCTGACGCGGCGTCAACGCTGACGTTGGATATCTTCTTCATCCCGTGAATGACTACCTAAAAATTATCTTTCCAGCCAGCGTAGCGTTGATCGGAACGCTAATCACTGTCTTCATAGGTTACCGCCAGTGGAAACGTCAGCAGAACAATGCCCGCTATGCAAGTTTCATAGTAGATAAACAGGTGGCGTACAAAGGCTTGTGGGAGAAGCTTGAAGAGGTCCATGTAAAACTTAGGACTGAGAGGTTAAGTCTCGCAGATTTTAACAACCTAATGCTCGGAGTAAACCGTTACATTCTAAGAAACGCCTTATACCTAGAAGAGCAAGATAAAGTTTTGTCGAACCACTATCTTGAAACTGTTCGCAGATTGAAAGAATTAGTAGTCAGTTCGCGAAATGAACGCGCCGAGAAGGAGCTCAGTATTACAAGGGAAATACCGGAAGAAGTTATCAACGCCACAAGAGAACTACGCAGTGTTGTGGATGAAGTCGATCTAACTCGCAAATCAATCATAGACCGGTTTCGGAAAATTATTGGTGGCAAATTGATTAATGAATAGTTGAGTCGGCACTTCTCCATAATCTAGCAACACACTTTTCAGACACTATCCGACAGCCTCTTCTGTTGACTTCCATTTCAGATTGGAATAGAAGCAAGGCGCCAAACGCCGGGACTTGAGAATGAACTGTCATCGTCGATTTCCTCCTGGGCTACTCGTTCAGACTCGCCCTGACATTCAACATACATGTCTCTGACGTTGGGGAAAGGGCACGCCACGCGTGTTAGCTTAGAGGAGCTAAGGAAAAACGAAAACTCCTTAAGACGCTGAACGCTGGATGTATAACTCAACAATCAAACTCTTCACGCTATCTCTCTTTGCACTACTTAGCAGCAGTGCGTATATCGGG
>WNFY01000855.1_pt1 | contig 31298 bp, 33 predicted proteins | sample 5400091 | NCBI WGS metagenome assembly WNFY01 (sample SAMN13153364, study PRJNA577476) | soil metagenome | isolation source: 60 cm soil or saprolite under grassland replicate 1 | place: USA:California | collected 2016-06-15 | reverse complement strand
TTCACGGGCAGGTACGACCAAATCAAGCTCTTCGAGATCGTCTTTTAGGAAGTTTAAGGGTTGATGTTTGAGGTTTGAAGTCGTCGGCTGAAACGCGAATTGATCGCTTTTTGGCCAAGGCGAATGAATTGACGGCGAGTTTTACTTCGCACGTGGCAGCTACCTCAAAAATCAAACCTCAAACCTCAAACATCAAACCTGATCCTCTCCCCGTCGTCGCCTGTTATTGCGCGACGTTTCTGAAGCCCGAGATGTGGCACATCTACCGGCAAATCAGCGCACTCAAGCGCGTCTCTCCTGTTGTCATCGCGCAGAAACGCGAAAATTCGGGGCGCTTTCCGTTTGATAAGATCGACATTGTCCCAAAATCGGCGCTGCATTTTCTGCGCCGGTTCTGGTTTCGCCAGCTGCGCGATAAGCCGTGGCAGATTTCAGGCGGCGAGCTTCGCGCGTTGCTGGGCGTCTTGGAAAACACCGACGCGCGGCTTTTGCATATTTACTTTGGTCACATTGCCGTGCATCTGCTGCCGCTAATTCGCGCGTGGAAAAACCAATCGATTGTTTCTTTTCATGGCGCCGATGTGATGGTGGACATGAACAAGCCTGCATATCGAGAGGCCACGCGGCAGATGCTTGACGTGGTGAAACTGGTTTTGGTTCGCTCGGAGTCGTTGCGCCACGCGGTCGCTGATCTTGGTTGCGACGAGAAAAAGATCGAAGTCCAGCCAACCGGGATTCCGCTTGAAGAATTCCCATTTCGCGAACGCAGTTTCCCGTCCAGCGATGGTGGAAGCGAATGGCGATTCGTCCAGGCTGGCCGTTTGATCGAGAAAAAGGGTCTGCCCGTTACGCTCCGCGCTTTCGCAAGTTTTCTGAAGCGATATCCGAACGCAGCCCTGACGATCGCCGGAGAAGGTCCATTGCTCGGCCATCTTCGGGAGCTGGCGCGCGAATTGAAGATCGCCAATCGCGTTACGTTTACTGGTTTCATGTCGCAGGAGCAACTGCGCGTTCTTTATTATGGATCGCACATTTTCCTGCATCCGAGTGAAACCGGCCCCGACGGGAATCAGGAGGGGATTCCAAATGCAATGCTGGAAGCAATGGCGAGCGGGCTGCCAGTGTTCGCGACCGAGCATGGCGGGATTCCTGAAGCCATCGAGCACGGGATGAGCGGTGTGCTCGTGCCTGAGCGCGATGTTGAGGAGCTGGCATGGGCGCTGCTTAACGCAGTGGAAGACCGACATTTTCTTTCGCAAATCGCGCGCGGCGGCGCTGAAGTCGTCCGAGAAAAGTTCGACGTGCGCATGCAAGTGCGACGGCTCGAAGATGTTTATTTACGAATAATTGGCACAGGCGGATTCACTCCGAAAGCTTTCGCGACTTGATTCAATCACCTTTGTTACCTGCGACACAGCCCCGCTGTTCGTTCAGCCGTTACGCCTGCGGAACATCCCTGCGTCTATTTCGCGCCGGCGAACTGCGCGAAAAAGTTTGCGAGCTGCGAACACACCACTTGAAAGGAGAGCCGCTCCAATGCGAGCTGTTGCGATTCAGCCACAATTACAGCGCGTGACTCGGCGTTCCTCAGCAAGTCAAGCGCGATAGCCGCTATTTCGTCGATCCCCCGCCCTTCGCCGCAGGTTCTTGGGAACGCGATCCTTTCAATCGCGCCATCGCCGCCGACGCAAACAGTCCGGCACAGAAGCGCGTCGCCTGCGACCTGGCCCGGCACGTGGCTGCGGTCCAATTGCAAAACGAGCTTATACCGGCCCACAATTCGCAGATAATCCGGATACGATTTTTCTTCTTCAATCAGACGAAGTTTTCCTTCTGGAAACTTTAGCTCCCGAAGCAATCGGCGCGCTCTGTATCCATCCAGATTGACGACGGTTACCGGTTCACCGGTCGCTTCACAAAGTTGCCGGGCGACCAGCAGCGCCGTGAAATGATTGCGTGAAGGCACATCCCATTCGCGTGTCCCGACTAAGATTCCAGCTTGTTCCTCGGGCGCGGCAGAAAAGTTCCATCGCCGATCTTCGACCGGATACGGCGTCGGAATAAATGCGACGGTGGCGGGATCGCGGTCCCGCCGGATGTGCTGATAAATTTCTGCAGCTTCCGGTGTGCTGGCAATGCATCCATCAGCTCGCGCCAGAATCCTGGTGAAGCGCGATAATCTCCCCCGATCACACAACTGTTGCGCGAGTTGATGCAGGCCGGTCTCCTTCAGAGAGATCACGACAGTGCGTCGGTGCTTTTTCAGTTCGTTCAGTGCGCGGTCCGAAGCCCGGAACTCGCCGCGTAAAAGAAGAAGAACCGGCGTCTCCTCGCCGGTCGCGCGCCGGGTATCGTGATGGAAAACGCCTCGCGTGCACGCTGCATAAGCGTGGAAATTGATCGGCGGATGTTCTCCCTCGCCTGCCGCAAATCCATCGTGAAAGCGCTGTTCCGGGTCCCGGCCACCTGGATTGAGAACGGTCAACCTAAAATCGTCTGCGTTTTGTAACGTCATTGTCCTATTAGCCCGCAACGGGGCAAAAGCGCAAAGGGCAAGGCGCAAAGCAGAGGCCTCGCCGCCTGGCGGCTCTGCTCTTTGCTCTTCGCCCTCACTTTATTCGCGTGATCCGCGGGCTAAAATTTTTATTGACCCAAGTCGTTCGGGGGCGGCGTTGCCGATTTCAATAGCGTCTCCTCCGCGCTTTCTTGATCGAGCGGTTTAACCGGAAGCGCCCGCCGAATCTCGGCCGGTTCCTTATCCTGCGGCTGAACCGGGAGCGCTTTCCTGATCTCTGGCGCAGATTCCTGGGCTTCATTAGCGCTGCCGTCGATGCCATTGTCGACCTTTTGGCTTTCGGCTGTCTGCATTTTCGGTGTCGGCCTTGGTTCCGGTTTCAAAGTTGGCTTGAGAGAATTGTATGGGTCTTTGTTCGCTAACAATGTCGGATTTTTTACAGGGACCGGTGTGACTTCGCGAAGATCCACGGCAAGTTCGGCGCGCGGCAAATCGCTTGGAGGAAGGTCTCGCACAAGGCGAGTGCGCGGTTCGCCGTGGACGTTACAAGGTTCGGTGGGTGTCTGCGCCGAGGTGGCCAGCTCCATGTAGGTGGTGCGGCGTTGAACGGTGTCGCCAGATGCCGATTTCACCGCGTCGTAGCATTTGTCGGTCGCGAGCAAGCCGGACCGCCAGCAAATTTCAACTTCGTTCAGAGTTGGCGGCCGTCTGATTTCGCGCGGCGGATACTGCTGGGCCGCCGCATTCATAATGTCCACCCAAATCGGCAGGGCCAGCTCGCGTCCGAACGCGCCCCGATAAATCTTTTGCGGTTTATCAAACCCCGTCCAAACGGCCCAGGTAAAATTGGAATCGTATCCGGCAAAGAGAGCATCCGTGAAATCATAGGCGGTGCCGGTTTTCCCCGCTGCTGACATTTTTTTCAGGCCGAATTCTGTGTAGGCGGCTTTTCCCGTTCCTGATTGGAGCGCATCGACAAGACACGAGTGCACTTCGTAGGCGGTTTCAGGTTTGATCACTGTTTTCCGTGTGCGGTCGCTTTTCGCGTGCCAAACCAGTGTCCCATCCTTTTCTTCGATGCGCTCCAAAATGTGTGGCGCATTGGGACGCCAGCCACCGTTTGGAAATACCGTGTAAGCAAGCGCGAGCTCGGCGAGTGTGATCTCGCTGCTACCGAGAAATGTGGCCGGATAAGGACGCAGCGGTGAACGAATGCCTGCTGTAGAACAAAGCTGCAAGACTGAATCAACCCCCGCGCTCATTCCGATGCGGACGGCTGCGCCATCTTTTGATTTGGCCAGCGCTTGCCTCGCCGTCATCGCGCCTTCATAACGGTTCTCGGCGCTTTCCGGTCCCCACTCGCCGAGGATTCCAGTTGTGCCGCCAATCATGACCGCGCGGTTATCGAGCGGCGAATCTTCAACGAGCGCTCCCGGAAACATTCCTTTTTCAAAAGCCGCCGCATAAACGAACGGGAGCATTGCCGTCCCGGCCGGGCGCCTGGCTTGCAGGGCACGGTCGTACTGATTGTGCTCGAAATCGCGTCCGCCCACGAGGACGAGGATGTCGGCCGTCGCGTTATCCAGGCCGATTACCGCGCCTTGCAGATATTCCGGCGCAGGCTGGCTGGTCATGGTGCCGTTTGCTTTTGCCTTGCGAAAAGTGGCCGCGTAATCGGCATAAGTCTGGTGATGGTAGTCAGGATGCTTCTCGATCCGGTCGAGATTCGCGCGGAGTGAATCCTCGGCAATCTTCTGAAGATCGACATCGATTGTTGTCTGAATGCGGAAACCTTCGTTCATCGCGCGGTCCCATCCGACTGCGGCGATCACCTGCTGGCGGATGTAATCGACCGCGTAGGTCTGGCCCTGAGCGTTCTGCCGGCTCCCGATGGCGATTTGTTCCGCGCGCGCCCTGGCGCACTGTTCGCGACTGATTAAGTCGAGATCGTGCATCCGATCGAGCACGTAATTGCGCGCTTCGCGCGAAGCAGCGCCATCGCTCCATGGTGATAGCCTGTTCGGACTTTTAATGAGACCGGCGAGGGTGGCGCATTCCGCCAGCGACATTTCTCGAGCAGACTTGCCGAAGTAACCGCGCGCCGCTGCTTCCGCTCCATAGAGACCGCCACCGAAATAAATTCGGTTAAGGTAAAGCTCCATGATTTTTTGTTTGCCAAACTGGTCCTCGATTCGGCGCGCCAGAAAAATTTCGAGCAGCTTGCGGCGAAATGTTTTTTGCTTGAGCGAAAAACTGTTGCGTGCCAGTTGCTGCGTGATCGTGCTCGCGCCCTGGCGCACGTGGCCGGCCGTGAAGTTTTTCAACGCCGCACGGACGATCCCCAGTAAATCGTATCCGTGATGTCGGTAAAATTTTGCGTCCTCGACGGCGACGACCGCGTTGATGAGATCGCGCGGCAACTGATCGTACGGCACTGTCTCCCGGTTCTCGACGTAGATTTGGCCGAATATCTTGCCCTTTCGATCGAGAATCACGCTCGCTGATTCCATTTGTTCGAGCTTGCTCAAATCGAATGTTTGGGCCTGGGCTTTCAGGTCGGCGACAAGAATTAAAATGTAAGCCGCAAAGGCAACGGCCAACGCGGCAGCGATGGCCATGGGGATGTAAAATTGCGGCCTCGAATACCAGGGCGGACGAAAGCGGTAGCCCGCCGGAGCTTTGAGATAGGTCGTGGACGTTCTCAAGGTTCAGAAGAAATCAGTCGGACAACTTAGGTCACCGCTTTAACGATTCAACGATTTAACGAAACGACTCACGCGTTATAGCGTGCTGTCCTCAGCGCGCGGTCTTTGGCTGTCCAGGGAACATCTGCTGAGAACAGCGGACTCGATTCGGAGTCCTTTGGGCACGGATGTGTCCGCGCTTTTGAAAGCGATCCGGCAACTGCCGGATCGCCGCACTCCAAACTCGATTTGAACGTTGAACGTCACGCGCTGTAGAGTGCGCTGTCCTCAGCGAGTCGGCTCTTGCGGCAGTGGAAGGGATCTCCGCTGAGGACAGCGGACGCTACAACCTCGTTTCTCGGTTCACAATATAAGCCACATCAGTGGATCCAATGACCACCGGCAACCAGGCCTTAATCGAGCTTATTCGCGCGGAAATTGAAAAACGCGGTGCTGTGTCGTTCGCCTGGTTCATGGAACAGGCGCTCTATCATCCTGAGCACGGATACTATTCTTCGGGCCGGTGCGCGATTGGGCGGCGCGGCGATTACCTCACCAACGTTAGCGTCGGTCCGCTTTTTGGGCGACTGCTAGCAGCGCAATTTGCCGAGATCTGGGAACGGCTCGGCAAGATCGACAATTTCATGATCGTCGAGCAGGCAGCGCACGATGGGCAGTTTGCGAGCGATGTTCTCCAATCTACACAAAAATACGCCCCGGAATTCTTCGCCGTTTTACGCTACCGAATCATCGAGCCATTTCCGATCTTGCAGGAGCGGCAATCGCGGACCCTGGAATCATTTGGCGACAAGATTGAATGGCGCGATTCGCTTCAACCATTCGCCGGCGTCCATTTTTCCAACGAACTGCTGGACGCGATGCCAGTGTGCTTGATCCGCGGAAGCATCGAAAAACTTGTCGCTCTGGAGGCCGACAAGTTTGTGTTCGTCGAGCGCCCGCTTGCCCAGGGGGCGACGGGTTCCAAGCCGTCGAGGGAAGACAGGGCTTTCAATCAACCGGCACTCGATTGGATCGACAGCCTCACCGCGAACCTTCAGCGCGGTTACGTCATCGCATTCGATTACGGGCATGTGGGCGATGAATTTCAAGGAAACGTTCAAGTTCGCGCGCAACATCGACATCTGGATTCGCCCTTCGAGCAAATCGGTCACGCGGACATCACGATGCATGTAGATTGGACGAGCATCGCTGAGCGCGCGCAGGCAAACGGGTTGCGCGTCGCCGGGTTCACCGATCAACATCACTTCCTCACCGGAATCATTTCCGAGCCAGACGGAGGGGACTGGGGTCAATCTCGCCTACCAGAAATCGGCACCTCGCCTAAGATGAAGCGCGAGTTGCAAACACTGCTGCATCCGGAAATGCTCGGCCGCAGTTTTCAAGCGCTCGCGCTCACAAAAAATATCGATCCTGGTGAGCTGCGGCTTGCAGGTTTCAAATTCGCGTGAGAACTACGCTCCGCGCTAGACCTTTGAACAAAACCCCAAGTCGAAATCCTTCGCGTGATTTTTCATTTGCATTTCGTTTAAATGCCAGCTTTCATGTCGGCGTTCGCGGCAAAGGGGTTTCGCTTGTTCCCATGAAATTGTTCGTCACTCGCATTCCGCTGTTGCTCCTGGCGTTGCCGGTCTCCACTCTTGCGACTAATGCCGTGGTGAACCTATCGCACTACGACGCAATGCGGGTCGATTTTCCCGGGATGAAGTCCGAGGGCATTATCGGAGTGATTCATGAAGCCAGTTACCCGCCGTTCGCGCGCGATGCGGACTACACCTTGAGACAGCAGGCGGCGACCCGGGCCGGGTTGCTCTGGGGCGCCTACCATTACGGCAATGGGACCGATCCCGTCCGGCAGGCCGATCATTTTCTGCGCGTCGTTTCCAGCGCCTGGGCGCGGGCCGATCCAGCATCGCGACCGGCTGGCGTCCTGCTCGTGCTCGATTTCGAAAAAAATGGTCACTATCCCGGCGGCACGATGCGTGTTGATCAGGCGATTGCATTTGTGGAACGGATCCGCGAGCGAACTGGCAAGTATCCGGGCATTTACTCCGGCGAATATCATATGCTGAAGACGCTAGGCAGCCCAAAGATAAGTTCAACTTACAAGCGAGTACTGGGGAATTGCTGGTTGTGGCTTGCCAACTATGGCGCCCGACCGCAGGCCACCGCGCCTTGGAGTTACTGGCATCTTTGGCAATATACCGGTGATGGCACATGCCGTCTGCCGGGTTCTACGTATCCGAAGAGCGTGGCCAACATCCGCAAGGCGGAACGCAATATTTTCTACGGGACCCGACCTGCGTTGGAGGCTTTCTGGCAGGAACGCGCCTGGCGCCCCGGAGAGGAAAAACGCCTGGACGAACCAACTCGGACAGTGGTTGAACGCTAAGCTCATTCGTACCTGTCTAGTTTGGCGCGCGCTAAAGAAATTCGTTCAGCGCATTGACAGCGGCGAAGACTGGCCAGCCTGAGACCGTCATCATTATTGCGAAAAGCAGCGCTTCGACGACAAATTCCAAACTCTTTTCGCTCGCGAAATAACTGCGAGTTAATTCGCGGAATGACCTCAGAACCAGCGATCGCCGGTATGGCGTCCGTTTGCGCACCGTTTCTCTTCAGTGTGATTACCCTCATAGTTGAGCGTTTGATAAACCGGGGAACGCGCCGAGTCAGGTTACGAAATGTAAAAAGCGCGTGACGATCCAGTGACAGGGGCAGTGCCCAACTTCAACGCCAGAGTCACGCGCTACCTGCGAGATGGGCTTTGCTAATCGGCGCGAGCAAGCACACGTTTTTCCTTCGGAAGCAGCTCGGTGATTCGCTTGAGAGCGGTACGCCCCGAACAAAACGGATGGTAATTTATCATCTCGATCGTGCCATCCTGGCGTTCGAGTAGCGCCGAACAGCTTTCGACCCAATCGCCGCAATTATAATACGTAACGCCGCCGAATTGCCGGATCGCCGCGCTCTGAATGTGACCGCAAAGAACGGCATCCACGGAGAATTTCTTCGCGTAACGAACAACTTCTTCCTCGAACCGGCCGATGAAGCTGACCGCGTCCTTAACTCGTTTTTTGGCATACGCGCTGAGCGACCAGTAACCGAGGCCGAACCGGCGGCGCACAAAATTGATCACTGGATTTACCGAGAGCAAGAACTGGTAGCCAATGTCACCCGCAAAGGCGAGCCACTTCACGTTTTGCACCACCGTGGCGAGCTCATGCCCGTGGATTACGAGCATGCGTCGCCCATCAGCCAGACGATGAATAGCATGTTTCTGCACGCTGATGTTGCCGTAGGCGCCGTAAAATTTGGCCAGCAGATCGTCGTGGTTGCCCGGGATGTAAACAGTCCGAGTGCCTTTGCGGGATTTGCGCAGAATCTTTTGGATGACGTCGTTATGCTGTTGCGGCCAGTAAATGGCGCGCCGCAACTGCCAGATGTCGATCAAGTTGCCCACCACATAGAGCGTCTCGAATTCGTACTCGCGCAGGAAATCGAGTAGCGCGCCCGCGTTCGCTCCACGCGTGCCCAGATGCATATCCGAGATCCACGCTGCCCGCACGCGACGAATGGAATCTGATTCCCGCGCAAACGGTCGCTCCATGGAAAATCGGGGTGCGGTTAAGGTCGGCATTGTGCGTTTAAAAATTAGCGCTTTCGCGAGATCATTATTTGGCGAAAAGCCCGCCGAGTGGCTCCCCCCGCGGGCTTTCGATAACCTAACTGCGTTGTGCTTACTCGGTGGAAAGTCTGTTGGTTTAGAACATCACCTGGACGCGTCCGATGACTTCGTTGAATTGGTCCTGGCCAAATTCAGGATTCGCTTCCCGGAAATCCGACCAAGTATGAATGTAGTTGATCATTACCTTGAGATCGTCGCCGTGGATGTAGTAGTTCAAGCCGCCGGTAATGGAGTGAATGCCGTCGTTACCCTTTTGCCCCGGGTTTAAATCCTCCCAGCGCATCGCCAGTTGAAGTTTCTTCGGGATAAGGAAGTAACCAGCCGTGATATAGTACCCACTTGTTGTGAAGTCAGGCATGCCTGGCACACCATTGACGGTACGGCCATTGACGTATTCCTCGAGATACTCACCAATCAGATCAAATGGACCCAGCTTAAGCCATGCATCCACGCTCCATGCCGTCCGCTCGTCTGCCGTCGGCAGCGTAAAAGGCGAGAGCGAACCATCGTCGTTGACCAGAAGGTTTAACGCTTGAGAGATATTTGTGCCCGCCGCATCGCGGCTGTTGAGCACGTCGCCTCCCAGCTTGAGAAAGGACTCCTGACCGAAAATTTTGCCTTTAAACGGCTGCAGCTCCAGTCGGCCGACATACATGAACTCATTGTTGTCATTATTGGTGATATTGCGTCCGTTCCCGTTGAAGATGCCGGCGTAATAGGTCAGCAAATCCTTCTGCTCAGGCCAAACGTGCGTAAATGGCTTGCCCCAGAGTTGAAGACCGAGCTGACGCTCTGGTGTGAGCGCGCCGGTGGGCAGACTGCGCTCGATAAGGTATAGGGTGGTGTCGGGTGTAAGCTGCTCCAAGCCAAATGGTGCTTTCCATTGACCCACTTTGATCTGCGCCTCGGGATATTGATGCCAATTGACGAAGATGTCCGTAGCTGAAAATGCGGTGCGGCTCGAGTTAAGTCCATCGCTCTGGCCAAAGTCGCCTTCGATTTTGAAGTCGAATTGCTCCGCAAAATCGCCAGTCAGATTGATGCGTGCCCGGCGCAGGCGGAACCGATCTTTCAACGCAGTCTCACCAAAACGGCCTTCAAATGCAGAGACGTCGCCATCCTCAAAATTCGCCTGAATAAATCCGCCAAGCACCAACTTGAGTTCCGGTCCCCGCTGCTGGACATAAACTGGCGGTTTCTCTTCTACGACGGCTTTTTCGACATACATTTTCCCGTCGTATGTGACTTTGGTTTTCGCCCCCGGGCCGAACTCAGGCGCGAACGCGGTCCGCTTTTTCAAGCCGCTGATTTCCGCTTCCAGCTCGGCATTGCGCTTTTGCAGTTGTTCGACTGCGCGCTCGAGTTTTTGGAGCCGTTCTGACTCGGACGCCGTCTGCGCGCCAAGCGGCTGCGCCGCTAACGAAATAATTGCAGCTAGACTCGCGGCCGCTGCTCGTAAACCGAATTTTTTTGTGATCATTTAGTTTCTCCTTGGTCTTAATGGTTGGATCGAGAGGCACAGCCGCCCGCAAGCAGTTGCCCAATCGATCAAGGGCGAGACTAGAAGCCGATTGTTACAGACGCGTGGCGGTAAAGTAACGATTCGGCAAATTTTTCCCACAAACGACCGAAGCACTTCTAGGAATCGGCGCCTAAGTATTGCAATTTAAGGCGCGGGCGAGTTGATTTGCTATTCCATGGAGACCGGTTCTGGCAGGAAAATCCTGGTCGTCGAAGATGAGAGCGACGTTGCCGACCTTCTCACGCTGAATTTGCGGAAGGTGGGTTTCAGGGTTTCGACCGCTGCCGACGGCGCGAGCGGCCTGCAGAAGGCGCGGGACAACGGACCCGATTTCATCATTCTTGATCTGATGCTGCCAAAAATGTCGGGACTCGAAGTCTGTAAAATTTTGAAGAGCGACCCGGCGACGTATCACATTCCGATTTTGATGTTAACGGCGAAGGCGGAAGAGGTTGATCGCATTGTCGGTCTCGAATTCGGCGCCGACGATTACGTGACGAAGCCATTCAGCCCGCGCGAAGTCGCGTTGCGAATTCGGGCAATTTTGCGGCGCGGCGAAATGACGGGCGAGAGTCTGAAGGCCGGCCCGATCTCGATTGATCCGGCGCGCCATGAGGTTCGCGTTAACGGCAAACAGGTGCATCTCACCAGCCTCGAGTTCAAACTGCTGCGGACATTGATGCAACGCCGCGGCCGCGTGCAGGATCGCGATCGGTTGCTTAACGAAGTTTGGGGCTACGAAAACGTGATCGACACCCGCACGGTGGACACACACGTGCGCCGCTTGCGCGAAAAACTCGGCAAAGCCGGTGACGCGATTGAAACCGTCCGCGGTTTCGGTTATCGGCTGCGGGAAGATTATCGGGGATGACCTGGCTGCTGCTTTTAGCGATTGTCGCATCGACAATCGCCCTTGCCTTGATCACGTGGCGAAAATGGATTGCGCCGTGGCGGCAAGTGGAAGAGCTGGTCACTCAAGTCTGGCGCGGCGAGCGACCGCGCACATTTTTGGTCGACGGCGGCGCTCCAGCTCGGCGTATCGGCTTACGGATGGAAAAGATTCTTAACGATCTGAGGCAGCTTGATAAGCAGATCGCAAAGCGCGAATCCGGGATGCAGACCATTTTTTCTGCGATGCAGGACGCGTTGCTGGTCGTCGATTCTAACCGGCACGTCGTTTTGATTAACGAGCCGTTTCGAAAACTTTTCGCGCTTCCGGAAATTTCAGTGGGGACGCCTCTGTTGGAGATTGTTCGCCATGCTACGCTCGATCGAGTCATTGCCGATGCTTTCGGTAGCGGCGGGGCAGTGCGCACCGAGTCGGTTCTGGACGGTTCACAAATCGAGCTCCACGCCGTCGCGACAAGGAACGAGGCGGGCGAGATCACCGGTGCGCTCGTTTTGTTTCACGACATCGCTGAACTCAAGAAGATGGATCAGGTCAGGCGGGACTTCGTCGCCAACGTCTCGCATGAATTGCGCACGCCATTGTCGATCTTGCGCGGCTACATCGAGACGTTGCTGGATAATCCGGAAACGTCGCGCGAGGAACTCTCCCGAATTCTTGGAGTGATGGAGCGCCATTCCAAGCGCCTCGACTTGCTCGCCGAAGATTTGCTTACCCTTGCGCAACTGGAATCGGGCAATCCCAATCTGCAATTGGGAAACGTGGATCTCTCGATCTTTTTCGAAGAAGTGATTCGCGATTGGGAAAAGAAGCTCGCAAACAAACAGCTTAACCTAATTGTCGATCTTCCGCCGGGCTTGCCCATGATTCGCGCTGACCGGGCACGGCTTCAGGAAGCCCTCTATAATTTGCTCGATAACGCCGTGAAATACTCGCGTGAGCATGGCGAGATCCGGCTGATCGCTCGACAGCGCGACGATGAAATCGCGCTGAGCGTGAGCGACGACGGCGTCGGCATCAGCAAAGAAGATTTACCGCGTATTTTCGAACGCTTCTACCGCGCAGATAAAGCGCGCACCCGCGACAGCATTCACGGTACCGGCCTCGGCTTGGCGATTGTGAAGCATGTCGCGCAACTCCACGGCGGCCACGTCGAAGCCGAGAGCAAAATCCAGAAAGGCACGACGATTCGCCTGGTTCTGCCTGTTGTCACGCAAACGTAACAGTAAAGATTTTGACCAGCTGAATCGGCCTGGGGCAACTTCGTCGCATGACGAAATCTTACAGATCAAAAATCCTTCTTGGACTCACAATCGCATTTGGGCTGAGCGTGAGCGCGTCGGCGCAAATGATGATCAACGGCGCAGGCGCGACATTTCCATATCCGATTTACTCGAAGTGGTTCGATGAATACGCGAAAGTCGATCCTTCGGTGCGATTCAATTATCAATCGATCGGATCTGGCGGAGGCCAAAAGCAAATCCTTGCTCAGACTGTTGATTTCGGCGCATCTGATGGCCCAATGAGTGACGACAATCTGGCGAAGGCGCCGGGCAAACTCTTGCACATTCCAACGGTCGCGGGCGCGGATGTAGTTGCCTACAATCTGTCTGGGAATCCCGCGTTAAAGTTCGACGCGAACACGATTGCAGGAATTTTCCTCGGGCAAATCAAAAAATGGAATGACCCAAAGATCACGGCGCTAAACCCTGGAGTCACGTTGCCTGATCAAGAGATCGTAGTCGTCCACCGATCCGATGGCAGCGGGACAACCTACATTTGGACAGACTACCTGAGCAAGGTGAGCTCGGAATGGAAGAGCAAGGTAGGAACAAATACCTCTGTAAACTGGCCGACCGGAATCGGCGGCAAAGGGAATGAAGGCGTGGCCGGACAAATCAAGCAAACCCCAGGCGCGCTAGGTTACGTGGAACTGATTTACGCAGAGCAAAACAAGATGCCGTATGCCGACGTTAAAAACGCGGCCGGCGAATTTGTGAAACCGAGCATCGAATCAACCACCGCCGCATTGGCGACGGCCGATATCCCGGATGACTTCCGTTTCTCCATAACAAACGCGCCGGGCAAAGACGCGTATCCGATTTGCGGCGCGACGTGGTTGCTCGTTTACGAGCAGCAAAAGGATGCGACCAAGGGAAAGAAGCTCGTTGAGTTTCTGAAATGGGCCGCGAAAGACGGTGAGAAAATGGCCAGGGATCTCGATTATGCGCCCCTGCCAGAAAATCTTCAGCAACGTGTGCTGAAACGGATCGACGAGATCAAAATGTAATATAAACAGGCATGGAGATTGCCGCACCTCCAGCCCCGAAAGCTTTCGGGGCACCTGATGATCCGCGATCGGTAGCGCGCGCGATGGCGCCACCCTCGCGCCTTGGAGACAAGGCGTTCGAGTGGCTGACCCTGGCAATGGCGATGGCGGTCGTGGTGCTCGTCATTCTGACCGGCTGGCAACTCTGGCGCGGATCTTCACTGGCCATCCAAAAATTCGGATTCCATTTCCTTACTACGTCAACCTGGGATCCGGTCGCGGAGCAATTTGGCGCGCTCCCGTTTATTTACGGAACGCTGGTTTCTTCCCTGATTGCTTTGCTCATTGCCGTCCCATTGAGCATCGCGACTGCGGTTTATTTGACCGAGCTTGCGCCACTCTGGATTCGGCAGCCACTCGTTTCGTTGATTGAAATGCTGGCGGCGATTCCAAGCGTAATTCTCGGATTATGGGGCATCTTTGTCATGATTCCGTGGCTGCGAGATTATCCGTTTCCATTGCTGAAACGGCTGTTCGGGTGGACGCCATTCTTCACCGGGCCGATCTACGGAACGAGCATGCTGGCGGGCGGAATCCTTATTGCCATTATGATTCTGCCGATCATCACATCGGTTTCGCGGGAGATTTTGCGAAGTGTACCGAATTTGCAACGCGAAGCCGCATACGCACTGGGTGCGACACGCTGGGAAGTGACCCGGGTTGCGGTTTTGAGTTACGCCAGGAAAGGATTGTTCGGGGCGGTTATTCTCGGTCTGGGGCGGGCGCTGGGCGAAACGATGGCCGTCACGATGGTCATCGGCAACACGCCGCAGATCGCAGCGTCGCTTTTCAAGCCCGGCTACACGCTTGCCAGCGTGATAGCCAATGAGTTCACCGAAGCCACCACCGACCTTTATCTCGAGGCGTTATTCGAAATCGGTCTCGTGCTTTTCGGCGTGACGATTCTGGTCAATCTGATCGCGCAACTTCTTCTCAAAACCATGACGACGACCACATCGGCAACGCGCGCCGTGCAATGATGATACTTCCCGAACGAGCAGACAATCATCCCTGGCGCAAGCTCAAGAACGCGCTGGCTTCGGTAGCTGCCTTTGTCTCCGCGGTGCTGGTAATCGCGCCGCTGGCTTTGGTCTTTTTTCATCTTCTCGTCAATGGCGCGAGCTCAGTAAACTGGGATTTTTTCACCCATCTGCCGAAACCTGTTGGTGAGGCTGGCGGTGGAATGGTCAATGCAATTGCCGGGTCGCTCGAACTGCTCGCACTCGCGTCGATCATTGGAATTCCGATTGGCGTACTGGGCGGCGTTTATCTGGCGGAATACGGAACGGCCCGCGTGAATTGGATGCTGCGTTTCGTCGCCGACGTCCTTAACGGAGTGCCGTCGATTACGTGGGGCGTTGTCGTTTACGGGCTCGTAGTCTTGCGTTTCAAAAGCTTCTCCGCTTACGCCGGCGGCCTCGCACTTGGCTTGATCATGATTCCACTCATTCTGCGCACGACGGAGGAGGTAATTCTGTTGGTGCCAAATGGATATCGTGAGGCCTCTCTCGCGCTCGGTGTCGCTCGTTGGAAAACGATCGTGCACATCGTAATGAAGACCGCCTCCAAGGGAATCATCACTGGTATTCTTCTGGCGCTGGCACGGATCAGCGGCGAGACTGCGCCGCTGCTTTTCACTGCCTTCGGCAACCGGTTTTGGAACCATGATCTGAGTGAGCCCATTGCCGCGCTCCCATTGCAAATTTTTACTTACGCCATCTCGCCCTACGACGATTGGCATCGGCAGGCTTGGGCTGGCGCCCTCGTGCTGGTCACGGGAATTTTTTGCGTTAATGTGATAGTGAGAATCCTGACCCGAGGGCGAACGGCATCGGTGGTCTAGCTTTTTTGGCGAATGGTTAATTCACTTATGGCAGATTCGGATCCAACCGTTGTCGAACGCGCCGGTCGGCCAGCCGAGCCTCCCCCAACTGCCGAGCCTGCGCCACCGTTAACTTTCGAAGTGAAGAATCTGTCGATCTGGTACGGCGAGAAGCGCGCCATTAGTGATGTGACGCTTAACATCGCGTCCAACGCTGTCACTGCGATCATTGGGCCCAGCGGTTGTGGAAAATCAACCTTTATTCGCTGTCTCAACCGGATGCACGAGCTCGTGCCGAAGACGCGTATCGAGGGAAACGTCCTCCTTCGTGGCGAGGATCTCTATTCGGCCGCCGTCGATCCGGCGATCGTTCGCCGCCGGGTCGGCATGGTCTTCCAAAAGTCGAATCCGTTTCCGACGATGTCGATTGGCGAGAATGTCGTTATTGGCTTGCGATTAAACGGAGTGCGCAACCAAAAATTCCTTAATGAACATCTGGAAAAATCGCTTCGGATGGCCGCGCTTTGGGATGAGGTAAAAGACGATTTACACAAGCCGGGGACAAGCCTTTCCGGCGGCCAGCAGCAGAGGCTTTGCATAGCGCGCGCGCTCGCGGTGCAACCAGAAGTGCTTTTAATGGATGAGCCCTGTTCGGCGCTTGATCCGATCGCCACCGCCAAGATCGAGGAATTGATCCATGAGCTCAAAAGCCAATACACCATCGTAACGGTAACGCACAATATGCAGCAGGCTGGACGCATCTCCGATTACACCGCTTTCCTTTATCTTGGAAAGCTGATCGAGTTTGGGCCGACCACGAAAATTTTCACAAATCCAAGCGAGCGACAGACGGAAGATTATATCACTGGCCGATTTGGTTAATGAGCATTTTGGTAGGGCGCGACCGCCGGGCGCGCCGAAAGCAAAAGCACGAGTAAGACGAAGAGGAAGAGTAGGAGTAAGGGTAAGATAAAATTTCGCAAGCGATGATCGCCCCAAGACATATTCTCGGCACATTTGATGAGGCGCTGGCGTCGCTGCGCAACAACGTCCTGATGATGTCCAGCCTGACCGAGCGCAGTCTGGACCGGGCAATGAAGGGCCTGTTCGATCGCAATGACGATCTTTGCGCGAACGCCATCGCCGACGATGAAGAGATCGATCAACTGGAGATACAGATCGATAGGGATGGCGTGGCGATTTTGTTGCGATTTCAGCCGGTAGCCTCTGATTTGCGCCGTGTAGTTTCGGCAATGAAACTTTCATCCAATCTGGAGCGCATGGCCGATCAGGCGACGACAATTGCGCGCCGCGCGCGGAAGTTAAATCAGCATCCGCCGTTAGCCGAAGTCGAACTGATAAGACCGATGTACGACCACGCAATGTCGATGTTTAAGGACAGCGTGGATGCCTTTGTGCGCGAGGACGTCGATCTGGGGCGAGCGGTCGTTCCACGCGATGAAAAGCTCGACGAGTTGAACCGCACAGCCAGCCGCAAATTAATCGAGCGCATGGCGCAGGATCCGGAGCAACTGCGGGGCTACTTGAACCTGATTTTCATTGGCCGCTCCCTGGAGCGGGTGGGCGATCACGCTACCAACATTGCCGAGGACGCCGTTTACGCCGCCGCAGCGGAGGACATCAGGCATCAGTCCTTGGTGGAAGCAAGCTGATCTATTCTACAATCGAGGGTGTTTTTGAAAAACGCTGAGCCTCACTGCGGTTTCGCGGAAGCCGCTGGCGAAGCGGCTTGTGGCGCCGTGCCAGCGGGCAAGACGCCTGCACCAGAATCAGGCGCTGGCGAGGCGCTTGGCGATGTTTGAGGAACCGTTGTGGGAGCTGGAGAAGCTTGCGGCGCGCCTTGGGTCTTCATCAGCTCACGGCGGAACGCGCTGTCGACCGTGCTCCGGTGAGCATAGAGAATCGACAAAGCAAAGGTCAGCGCGAAAAAAATGCCGGCCAGCCATGAGGTAAACTTCACCAGCACGTTGGTGGTTTGCGCGCCGAAAATGTTTTCGGTGACCGCTCCACCAAAGGCGGCACCCAGACCTTCGCTCTTTGGTCGTTGCATCAGGATAACGAGCACCATCAGCAATGACACCAGGACGAAGAGCCCCAGAAGCAAATTGATGAAAAGGTTCATCGGGACGGAAAATATGAATGCTAAATAACGAATGTCGAATGTCGAATGACGAAGGCGTGAGTGAAATGGCCGTCATTCGTGCTTCGTCATTAATTCGTCATTCGTCATTCGGATCTCGTCATTTCCTTAACCCGGTTCCAGATCTCATCCAGCTCAGCAAGATCGGCATCCCCGAGCCGCTTGCCGCGCGCTTGCAGCTCGTCCTCGAGTCGATTGAATCGCGCGACAAACTTGTCGGTGGCGGCTTGCAGCGTGGTTTCGGCATCGAGTTTGCATTTCCGCGCGAGATTGACCACCGCGAACAACAAATCGCCGATCTCGTCCTCGATCGCCCGCTGATCTTGTCCGCCACGGGACGGACTCGCTGCGGCGATCGACGCGACCGCCTGTTTTAGCTCGCCAAGTTCTTCTTCAACCTTCGCGATCACGTCACTCACTTCCGCCCAGTCAAAATTCACCCGGGCCACTTTGGATTGCACTTTTTGCGCCCGCATCAACGCGGGCAGCGCCGCGGCCAGGCCGTCGAGATAATGCCCGCCTGTTTTTTCCATCCGCTTGATTGAATCCCACTGTTTCAGCACAGCCTCGCTATCGCGCGCATCGCTTTGGCCGAACACATGCGGGTGACGCCGGATCAGTTTCTCCGTCACGTCAGTCAACACATTGTCGATAGTGAACCGGCCACCTTCCCGCGCGATTTCGGCATGCATCACGATGAGCAGTAGAAGATCGCCCAGTTCCTCGCGAAAATTTGCATCGTCCCCGGCGCGCAGGGCCGCGGTTGTTTCGTAAGTCTCTTCGATCAACGCTGGAAGCAACGATTCGTGGGTCTGCTCGCGGTCCCACGGGCAACCGCCCGGCGCGCGCAACTCTACGACAATCTCGCAAAGCTTCCCAAAGTGATCAGCTCCTGATTGATCCATTCAGAACCAATCAAACATCAAACATCGAACATCAAACATCCATTAAATCCGCCAGAGAGAGCGATGCGTGCCGAACTCTGAAATTTCGCCGGAGGACTTCCTGCTGACATAAATCGTGATTGCCGTCACGCAGACGAGAGTGCCAGCAAAAACAAAGGCGACCAGCCAGGAAGGAATGTGTCCGATGCGCAGGGCGTGGTAAAATGAGCGTGGCCCCTCGATCGGCGCGCTCGCGTGCAAGAATATTTTCGTCACCCACGCGATCATGATGAGAATGAAAATGAAAACGTAATTGCGTTTCAATCGCCGCCCGACTGCTTCCAGCTTGCTGATTTTGAAACAGGGCAAAATCAAATCTTCGCAGACCAGCTTTTTCCATTCGCCCTGGAGCAGTTCGCGGTTTTCCATTACCATCGGGACCAGAAAATGGGCTTCCAGCATCCGGACACGCGCGCGAAAGGCGTCGTAGAAACGGTAACGGCGCGCCTCGATCCAAAGCATCGCCCAGACAATGGCGAGATTAAAAAAGAAAATGATATGCGGCACTTCGCGCGTGGTAAAGGCGATGGTGATGATGGCAGTGCTGGAGGTAATCGCCCAATTGGTGGTAATGTCGAGCCGCTGCCGCCAGACCATGATCCGTCCCATCTCGCCGCGATAAAAATGCGACATCGCATTGACGTATCCCGGATCGTAAAGGCTCCGTTGAAAGGAGACTGTTCTCTCCTCGTTTTCAGCTAGCGATGTGTTTTCAGTTGCCACGGCTCGTTATTTAACTGGATAACTGGCTTTGCCGGATAATCCAATAAATCTCTCCGCTCCCAATGGCTATCGCCCTCTCTGATCTTCTCGACGAAAGACAGGTGATCCTGCGGCTGCGCTCCCGGAAACTGCCGAATGCGCTGCGCGAGATCGTCCAGTTGCTCACGCAAAATGGAAAGATTGACAATCCGGAAGCTTTTCTCGAACAAGTGCTCGCCCGCGAGCAAGTGCACGCCAGTGCGGTGGACCATGGCGTGGCGTTCCCGCATTCGCGCACCGATTTGGTGACTGAAGTCATTCTTGGCATCGGGCGCAGCCGGGCCGGCATCCCCTTTGGGGAGAACGGGGTGCGCGCCCAGCTGATTTTCCTGATCGGCGTGCCGCAGCAACTGGTTAACGATTATCTGATCTGTGTCGGCACACTGGCACGGCTCGTGAAAGATGATGCGATACGATCGACATTGCTTCGCGCCGAGACTGTGCACGAATTTCTGGATGCGCTCACGCTAGAAACGCCGTAGCCGCAAAAGCTTTCGGGGCTATAGCTCAGCGCACGCCAGCCGAGCGGCGCTTTGCGCGGGTGCGCTCAGATTTTTGCGCGCCACTCTTCACTCCGATTTTTACGCCGCCCGTCTCAATATTTTCGCCGGGGCGCGCTGAAGGCGCCTGTGGTCCAAGCGGTCGACGCCGATATTTGGTTCTCCGTCCTGCCATACTTTTGATTCGGCGCTGAGCACGGGAACGCGGGCATCCGCTGTATTCATATTCGGCAAGATGCCGAACAATGCGGCTGAGAAGCCGGCGCTCCGCCCAGCTAAACGGCGACGCGCTCGCCCGCAATTCGGCGGCGGGACTAATCAAGCTTTGCTCGTTGTGGTACCGGCAGATCGCGAACGCGCCCAGTAAAAAAAGCGAGAACGACACTGACGCGCTGACTTGTTTGTTTCCGTTTGCGTAAGATCAAGCGATGCGGCTAACTTAAGATCCGTGTTCAGCTTGACCATGCTCGGCAGCGGGAGCGCGGGAAACAGCGCCCTGGTCGCAACCGGTCATTGCAAGATTCTTGTCGATGGCGGCCTGAGCGCGCGGCAATTGGTATTGCGTCTGGCCCAGTGCGGTGTCACGCCCGAGCAGCTCGATGGCGTACTTCTCACCCACGAACATGGCGATCATGTTTGCGGACTCGAAGTTCTCTGCCGCAAATTTGATCTGCCGATTTATTGCAATGCGCTCACGGCAGAGGCAATTCGGTGCGATCGATTATTCAATCGAGCCGCGGCGACAACCAACTGGCGAATTTTTCGGACTGGTTCGGAGTTTTCCATTTGCGACGTCACGGTGCAGACGTTCCCCGTGCCGCATGACGCCGTCGATCCTTTGGGTTTTGTCTTTCACGCAGGATCGAGCGGCCTCGGCTTCATTACCGATCTGGGGTACGCGACGAAGATGGTGATCGAGCGATTGCGCGAGGTGCAGACGCTCGTGATCGAAACCAATCATGACGAAAAACTTTTGCAGAACGATTCACATCGGCCATGGCCGGTGAAACAGCGGATCCAATCGCGGCACGGGCACTTGTCGAATACGGCAGCGGTGAGTGTGATCGAGGAATTACTACTGGGAAACATCGAGCGGATTGTGCTCGGTCATCTTAGCCGCGATTGCAACACGCCCGAGCTTGCCCTGGGCGCCGTGCGCGCGTCGCTCGCGAAATGCGGCAGAATCGACGTGGAAGTTTATTGCGCCACCCAATCGGAAATCAGTCCGCGATTTCGAATCGGTGAAACGAAGCCCGGCCCGCTTCAATCGACGTTCGAAAATGCGTTTTTTCAAATTGCGTGAATCGGAGCGCATTTGAGGAGCCGCGGTCGGCGCCCACGGCTACAACTAACATCATCATTCGCGACGCGCTCGAATCCGACCTTCCCGTCATTGTCGACATTTACAATGCCACTGTGCCGACGCGCATGGTGACCGCCGAGCTTGAACCAACCACGGTTGAAGCGCGTTTGCCTTGGTTCCGCGAACATTCGCCTGACCAACATCCATTCTGGGTGGCGGAGAACGACTTTTGCGTGATCGGTTGGCTGGATTTCAAAAAATTCCTGCCGCGTTGCGCATACCGCGGCACGGCCGAGATCAGTGTGTATGTCCATGAAAAGTTCCGGCGTCAGGGCGTCGCGCGTCGCTTGTTGGAAAAAGCAATTGCCTGTGCGCCATCGCTTGGGATCACCGCGCTTGTCGGGCTGATCTTTGCGCATAATCAACCGAGCCTGAAATTATTTGAGCGACTCGGTTTTGAGCTCTGGGGATTGCTGCCGCAAATTGCGCGACTCGACGGGGTGGAGCGCGATCTCGCCATCATGGGGCGACACCTCCCGCCTCGCTGAACGGTTCCGATCGCTCTGCTAAGGCAAGTTGTTGTAGCCGCCTCGCTGTGTCGAGGCGTTCACGGCCTGATCGCACCTGCACGGCGACACAGCGCCGTGGCTACAATGAACGCTTTTTAAGCTCTCGCATTCGCCTACGTTTCTTCGGGACCAATGACGAGATGGATCACGCCGTTCGGAGCGGCGATGAAGAAGCCATTAAAATCTTCGCGCAATTGTTCGACCTCGTCGCGTCTAGCGACGCCGTGCACCTTTAAGAATGACGCGGCCGCTTCGGTATCGGTCGTTTCCAGTTCCAGCCAGATGTCCGGTTGACTCAGGTTCGGCACGTTGTCGATCCAAAGCCGGTTCGGACCGAATTGAAAAATGCAGCCGTCCTTTTCTTCCTCGATCAACGGCAGCCCGAGCGTGTCCCGATAGAAGGCGACAGTCTGCTCATAGGTATGGCTTGGACATTTGATTGCAATGTTCGCTCCACCGGAAAACTGCGGCCCATCGAGTTTAGCAACCATCGTCTGCGTGCCAGAAGGAGGAATCTAATTTTCTTTGCCACCCGGCTCGGTCATTTTGACCGGGTCGAGCGCGCGCTCGAGTTCTTTTTCCGGCAACACTTTTCTTTCCCGGGCAATCTCGCGAACGGTGCGTCCCGTTTTCGCGCTCTCTTTTGCAATCTCCGCGGCGCGATCGTAACCAATCTTCGGCGCAAGACTGGTGGCCATTGCCATCGATAGTTCGATTAACTCGCGGCAGCGCTCTTCGTTCGCCGCGATGCCGCGGACGCATTTTTCGCAGAAAACATCGACCACGTTCGCAAGTAGCCGGATCGATTCGAGAAGGTTATGGGCCATCACCGGCATCATCACGTTAAGCTCGAAATTTCCGTTCGCCCCGGCCCACGTAATGGTCGTGTCGTTGCCGATCACCTCCGCGCACACCATCATCATCGATTCGCACATCACCGGGTTGACCTTTCCCGGCATGATGGAACTACCCGGTTGCGTGGCCGGCAGCTGAATTTCGCCGATGCCGCAACGCGGCCCGCTCCCAAGCCAGCGGATGTCGTTCGCGATTTTAAATAAACTGACCGCAATGGTCTTTAGGTGACCGCTCACTTCGACAACCGCGTCCTTGCCACCTTGCGCTTCGAAATGATTCTTCGCCTCGCAAAACGCGATGCCGGTCCGCATTTCCAAATGTCGCAGCACTTTCCGCGGAAGATCGACATGCCGATTCAGACCAGTGCCGACGGCTGTCCCGCCGAGCGCGAGCTCGCGCAAAACTTCGATCGATTTCTGTGCGCGTTCTTTGGCATAAGCAACCTGCTGCGCGTAGCCGGAAAATTCCTGTCCCAGCCGGATCGGCGTCGCATCCATTAAATGGGTCCGGCCGATCTTAAGGATTTCCCAAAATTCTTTCGTCTTCGCCTCGAGCCCGGCGTGTAATTTTTCCAGCGCCGGAATCAAGCAGTTCTTTAGCTGTTCCGCCGCGCTGATGTGAATCGCGGAAGGAATCACGTCGTTGCTCGATTGGCCCATGTTCACGTGATCGTTCGGATGAACCAGTTCGCGCGACCCGATCGATTTGCCCGCGAGCTGCGCGCAACGATTGGCGATTACTTCGTTTGTATTCGTGTTCGTGCTCGTACCGGAGCCGGTCTGGAAAACGTCGAGCGGGAAATGGTCGTCGAGCTTGCCATCGGCAACTTCTTCGGATGCCTGAACGATCAGCGCCGCTCGCTCCGCATCGAGCAGGCCCAGATCGTGATTCGCTTGGGCGGCTGCCCATTTGACCAAGCCCAGGGCGCGAATAAACGGCCGCGAAAATCGGTAACCGCTTACGGGGAAATTCAGGACCGCACGATGTGTCGAGGCCCCGTGAAGCGCGGACGCCGGGAGCGACATCTCGCCCATCGAATCCTTTTCCATCCGGGTCGGCCCGTCGGTCATGCCGAACGATCTGCGCAAACGGCTATAGGGGGCCGCCGCCTATTTCTATGCTCGCGATCATTTAGCGGCACTTTGTGAAAAACAGTGATGAACATCGGCGGTATGTTCTGCAGGCAATATTCCGATTCGCCGTGCTCGAAAAGTGTGGCGTGCTGCTTCAGTTCGTTGGTCACCTGATAAATGACGAAACTGCCGCCCGGCGCGAGCGCGTCATGTGTTTTACGCAGGAGCGCACGTTTCTTGTCGATCTTAAGGATACTGAATGGAATGCCGGAAAGGATGTAATCGCAGCGAGCAATCCCGCGGCGTTTCAACTCGTATGGCAAAGAAGCTGCATCCCCGTGAATCACATGCACACGCCGATCCCCGGCAAATTGGCGCTCCAGGTCGCGCGCGAACGCCCGGTCGAGCTCGAACAGGAGCAACTGCGAATCCGGACTCATCCGGCGGGCGATCTCTCGGGAATGCACACCTTCCCCCGGACCGTACTCAGCGATCACGCGCGGCTCGCTGAAATCCATCTTGCTGGCGACCCGTTCCACGAGCGCTTTTGAGCTGGGGATGATCGACGCGACTTGAAACGGCCGCTGCAGGAAACGCTTGAAAAACAGGACACTCACAGGAATCGAATAGTCGCCTCGGGCCTCCGTGTTGTCCAGTCGCGAAGATGCGAATCTACCTGATCTGTGATCTGTGAACCGTGATCGGTTTGATACTCGTTAATATCTACCCCAATCAACTTCCTCGGTCTTGACTGATCACTTATCCCCCATCCGACGCCGCGGCAGATCGCGAGGATAACCGCCATCTGAAGAAAAACGCAACTGAGAGCTGGGCCGCAGTCATACAGCGAGCCTATCAACGAGACGCAAGCGTTTTCGACTGCAATCGGGAATGCGCGGCTTCTGATCAAGCTGATGGACTCTTTAAGTCGGATTTCTGACTACTGTGATGACCGGACCGCTGTTAACTTTTTTCGGAAAGAGGCGAAAGATGCCTTCGAGCCCGAGTTGCGCCCGTTCCTCTGAACTGTTACGTTGGCGGAGCCATAACGTGAGTCCGCTTGGAACGAAGGGACGTCTGTGGCGGACGGGAAAAGTCAAAAATCTTCTTTATTTGCCAGGGTTTTTGTTATGGTTAACAGGCTGATGGCGATCAAAACCGATGTGCTCATAATTGGTGGCGGACCAGGCGGCTCGACAGCGGCCATGTGTCTGATCCGGGAAGGCATTAAGCCGATCATCCTCGAACAAGAAGCGTTCCCGCGCTTCCATATCGGCGAATCGATGACCGGCGAAGCCGGCCAGTTGCTTCGGCGACTCGGACGGCGGACCTGGTAGGAGTAGTTTGGGATTACATGGACTTTCTCGACCAACTTTATATCGGCCAGACGGCGTCGAAGGTCGGGATTAATCTCCAAGATCGTCGCGCGGAAAAATTCCTCGGGAGTTTGCTTTGTTTCTAGAAAGGTCGCCCTCGGTAATACAAGCCCCAGGCTGACGACCTCTTTATCAATTGGAATGAACCAAGCCCAGTGATTATTCCCTGCCGATCGGCTCACGCTTTCATCCGGAACGTGCCGCTTTGTGGGAACCTAATTCCCCCATCGGAACAACTGAGCAATGGATGGAAACGTCGTTGGCGGTCAAAGAAAGGGGTAGTCGCCTTACAGGGATCAAACCGCAAATTTTCTTCTCGCCAAGCGATTATATTTATGAAAATTACCACACTGTGAATGTTAGGTGCTTGCTCGGTTCGAGTTTGCGGCAGGCGCATTGAAGATGCGCACGTTGAATGCCTGGCGATTTGCAACTAGCAATTGCGCATGGCACAATGAATTTCGCGAAAATTCAATTTTCTAAAACAATGATATAGCCATGACCTCTTCAAAGAAATACGACGTGGTCATTATCGGGGGCGGACCGGCGGGTTCGACAGCTGCCACCTTGCTCGCGATGAACGGGCATTCGGTCTTGGTTTTGGAAAAGGCGAAATTCCCTCGGGACCACGTAGGCGAATCGCTGCTGCCCTTCTGTTATTCGCTTTTCGAACAGCTTGGGATCCTGGATCACATGAAGAAAACGTACGTTCGCAAGCCAGGCGTGCGATTCCTGGATACCGATGGCAACCACTACACGACATGGTGCTTCGGCCACGTGATGCAGGGCCCGGATTCCCTTTCGTTCCACGTACCGCGAGGTGTTTTTGACCAGATGCTGCTGGAAAACTCGCGCAAGCACGGCGCGACGGTCGAGGAGGAAACCAAGGTCACGCGGGTGGATCTTGATGACCCCGATGGCGGCGTCGAAGTCACTGCGATGAAGGCCGGCGGTGCGACGGTGAAGTACCGCGGCCGGTTCCTGCTCGATGCCAGCGGCCGGGACACATTCATGGCCAATCGCAACGGCTGGAAGAAGCCGCACCCCCAGCTCGACCGCACGGCACTAAGCACGCATTGGATGGGCGGGAACCACCTCGGTGGGATTTCCGAAGGGCTCTTGCAGATTCTTTACCTCGGCGGCGATAAACAGGGGTGGATTTGGGTCATCCCCATTCTCGAAGGCCGCCTTAGCGTAGGGGTGGTGTTGAATGACTCCTACATTCGCGAGCAAAAGAAAAAGTTGCTGCCCACGCATGGGAAGGAATGGCAAGTGGCGCTCTACAAGCAGGAGCTGATGGAGTCGCCATTTCTCAGAAACGTGCTCGATGGCGCGCGGATCGTCCAACCGTTAATGGTCAATGGCAATTTCTCCTATTTCATCGACTCGGATAAGAAACATGGAGGGAACTTTGCGCTGATTGGCGACGCTTCAACCTTCATTGACCCGATTTTTGCCAGCGGGGTGTATCTTTCAATGAACAGCGCGCGCCTGGTGGCCGATGCGCTGCACATGCGCTTTACCGAGGGAGAGGAGCAAGGCGGGGCGGCTATGGACCGCGCTTACGCGCAGATCAACGGCGCCTACAAATTCGTCAACAAAGCAATCATGTATTTCTACAATCCGCAAGCGATCAATCTCGCGCAGGCCGGATACGCGGCGCCCGCTTTGAAGAACCACCAGTATTACGAAGATATTATGGCTCTGGGCCATTATGTGCTCGCTGGCGATTTTTTCGAGCGACACAAGGAATATAGCGAATTTCTGGACACACTTCAGGACGAGCGGCTCTTTAAGAGGTACAAAAAGTTTGTCATCGAGCGGCCCGAGTTCCAGGCGGATACTTGTCGTGTGGCGCGCTCGTCTGTCTTCCCGGCGGAGCCGCCACTCCTCCCGGTGATGCAAAATTGAGCGACGGGTCGCAGCAGTAATTGACCTCGAGCTTTGCCAGATTGGAACCCGTCACTTATGGAAATACCACAGAAACTCAAGGAATACCTCGATAGTAAACGCGCTCCCTTGCCGCCGATAGGCGATCTGAACGAGCCGTTACAGCTTGACTCCCTCGCTCTTATCCGCCTGGTCGCATTTTTGGAAAGTGACTTGGGTGTTCGGATCGAAGACGACGAACTTGTAGCAGAAAACTTCGAGACCTTAGGTCGACTTGGCGACTTGATTGCCTCAAAATCGAAGCTATCGAAGCCTCAGAAGCGCTGAAGCAGGGTTCCTCTTCCGTGCCGTCTTGAGCTGGGCTGGTTCAAGCAGAGGCGTGTTTTTCGGCCTCTAGATGCGAGATTTCGATTCGTTTGTACGGGACTTTTGACGGCTTAATCGGCGACGAAGATGGCGCGACAATTATGTTCACACAGGCATGTGCCGAAGCTCTAGCATAGTTGAAGGAAAGGTTGGAAGCGCTTCCTGCGGATGTTTACGGCCGGGCTCCTGGCACGGCGAAAAGATGCCGGTGAATCGAGGTCGCGGCCCCGCTCGGTATCAATCGTGACGACTTCGTGGAGTGTTGCGCGTTGCCGACTCATGACGACAACACAATGTATTCCCCTCTAAGCTCTTCTTCTGATTTAGCTTTTGTTTCCCGCTGGCGCGGCTCCCGCGAAGTGAAGAAGTTCCAAAATGTTACTCCGCAGGCGGAGGAAGTCTGAGCTGCTGCGATCGCGTGGTCGATTAAGGTCCACCGGGATAGTTTGTTCGATTTTACCCGGGCGCTGGGTCATAATAACGATGCGGCCGCTCATGTAGATGGCCTCGTCGATGTCATGAGTAACAAGCAGCCGGTACCTATGTTCCTGGTTCCGAGAAATGCCGGATTGACGAGGCTCCCTTTAGAACATGACGACAAAATGGGTGCCGTTGAGAGAGCGATCGTAGCGAATCTCCGGCCGGATCATCAAATCAGTTATCAGCGCCGGCTTGGGTGGCTTGATCGTAACCCCTGCCGTAATGGCGCCGTAAGTGGTGCGGCCGCCACCGGTCGTCCGCGGATCGAACACGGTGTTGTCGCCACGCTCGAAATGTATGAAATCGTTGTTGGACGCGAACTGCGCGACGAAGAAGCCATCCCCATCACGCCAGACTTCGCCGCGGATGCCGATCGTGCAGCAATCATTGATCGGGTAGGTCAGATACTGTGCGATGCCAAATCCCTTTGCGTTAACTGACTCTTCGTAAATAAAGTTGATATCGGTAATGCTAGTTAGCTTGTCAGTGATCTTCCAGGTGGTGACGATGTCACTGAGATAACGATAGTTGTGATTGTCACGGGGGTTCTCAGGTCCTGCATGAATCATCGCCACGCAGCATGCTTTTCCCTCGCAGCAATTCATCATCGCTCCTCCATAGAATGACGGAGAGTCATTATTATCCTCGAATGCCACGTTGACTCCCCGATCGATCCCGGCGTAGAGGTCGAGCTCGGGCGCTGCATGCAGAGTCAGTAGCGCGCCGGTTCCGTAAAATGGACAGCCGAAATTAAAAATGTAGTCACGTGAGTAGAAGACATTGTGGCGCGGGTCGCTCATGTCCGCGCCGAAGCAAGTCATAAACTCGCCCAGCTTGACATCCAGCCCTCCCGCGGTGCCCGAGATGGGGAAATGCGCCAGGAACCAGGCCTCCGGGATATCCGGCTGCACCAAGTCGTCAGTAACCAGGTCGAACAGCCCAATGGATTTCAGGTAACGCGTGTCGCTGCCGTAGAGAAACTGGAGCCTGAACGCCCAATCGAATTTGTCAGCCATCGCCGGGTCGAGCCCGCGTTCGGCACCGAGAACAAATTGATTGAGAAGCGGTTCATTTGCTCGATCGTCAAGTAGGCGACCGAAGTTTTGGTTATCCTTAGGGAAGGCAAAGTTGCCCGTGATGCCGGTCTCAATCCAGCCGTAAAGTCTAAAACCGGGCTGGGGCGGCGACATCGTTTCCATCATTCCTGCCATCGGATTTGATTGCGCGGGATTGACCGCAGCCATTTCGTCAGCCGGAGCATTTTTCACTGACAGCGTCGCGGCCAGAATAAGGCTGAGAGTTCGAAACGGTCTCATGACTTCGAATAGCCAGACGCAACGAGCTGTTTGCAGATGAAACGTCAGGTCAAATGCGGATCTAATCAGCTAGACTCAGACGCCATTTTCTGTCAGCGACCGACCAGCGAAGTGCATCGTCTCCAGAATGTCACCGCGGAGGCGCAGGAAATCCGTGCTGCTCCGGTCGCGTGGCCGGTCCATCTGTATTGGAATTATCTGCTCGATCCTACCGGGACGCGGAGTCATGATAACGATGCGGTCGCTCATGTAAATGGCTTCATCGATGTCGTGAGTAACCAGCAGCATGGTAGTGCGGTGGGCGCGCCAGAGTCGCAGTACTTCATCCTGCATACGCATGCGGGTAAAGGCATCGAGCGCGCCGAGTGGTTCGTCGAGCAGGAGCACCTTGGGATGGTTGATCATCGCCCGTGCGAGGGCAACGCGCTGGGCCATGCCTCCCGAGAGATGATGCGGAAAGGCATCAGCAAAGCCTTCCAGACCTACCAGGCGCATGAATTCATCGACCTGACCGCGTTCTTGTTTCAGTACACCGCGCGCGACGAGGCCGGCTTCAATATTGCGTCGGACGGTGAGCCACGGAAAAAGATTCGGATCTTGAAAGACGAGGCCCCGCTCTGCGCTTGGCGCGGTGATTGGCTCGTCGCCAACCAAGACGTCGCCCTCGGTCGGAAGAATAAGGCCGGCGATAAGACGCAGTAGAGTGGACTTTCCGCAACCGCTCGGTCCTACGACCGACACGAGCTCCCCAGCCGAGACTAAGAGTGACACTCTGTCTAAAGCCAGTGCGCCCACCGCAGCGCCATTAATTGCCGCAAAGTATTTGCTTGCGCCGCGGACGCGGAGGGAAGAAGCTTCCGTGGCGGCAGGTTCGGTCATAACGGCTACCATTTGATAACTCCCTTTTGCCAGGCAAGCACGCGGTCGCGCACCTTAAAGAGCACCGTCATGATGGTAGAGAAAAATGCTGCCATTATAATAAGCGCCCCATAGACTTTTCCATACTCAGCCCAGCCCTGGGCCCAGCTCACATACCATCCAAGACCAGACTTAACACCGACGTTCTCAGCTACGACCAGAGTTAGGAATGAAGTGCCAAGGCCCATGAATAGCCCGATAAATATATTAGGCATGGCAGCCGGGATGGCGACGCGGAAGACAAGATAAAGCCGATTTGCACCGAGGGTACGCGCGACATCGAGATAAGAGGCGCGAGTGCTGGAAATGCCTGAAGCAGTGAGCATCGTCACCGGGAACCAAACGGCCAGCGAAATCAAGCCGACCGCGGAGAGGAGTGCGGAAGGGGCGAGTACCATCGCCAGCGGGATCCAGGCGGTTGCGGGAATAGGTCCGACGACTTTTAGCAACGGCATTCCCCAGTAACGAGCGTGAGGAAACCAGCCGATAGTGACTCCGGTAACCAACGCTATTAGTACACCGATAAAGTAACCGCTCACCAACAAGATCAGCGAATGCCAGGTGCTGTCGAAAAGAAGCTTGTAGTCGCTAACCATGCTTCCGAAGACTCCTTCGGCCCTCAAAGAACGGGTAAAGCGCCGCGCCCAACAAACCGAGGCCGAGCATTACGAAGAGTAGCAGGGGATAGTAATGGGTAGGAAAGACCGGTTCTCTTTTCGGCACGAAGAAATGGATCGCGAGCGCAATGCAGGCACCGACTGGAACAGCTAGCAATTTCTGCGGAGCCGTTTTCACCACCGACGGGGTGACAAACGCAATTTCTGCGCCAGGTCGCTGGGCCTTTGAAACGGTCTCGGTTTGCGGGCGGACTTCTTCTACGATGGTACTCATTTCTGGGCGGCTATCACACTCTTATCGAGGCACGGGGCGTCTGGGTCGGCCAGATTCGGCGCTTCCTGGTCCGGCTGATCAAACATTTTTCGTCGGCAGCAGGAATCTTCGGTATCTTTCTGAAGCAATGCGGCATAAAGCCGGATGTCTTCGTTTGGATCAACCTGGCCTCCGGGGACTTTTTCCACTTTGACGGTCTTGAGCCATTCATCTGTGACACCTTGGAGATGGTGAAACGCCTTTTTCGCCAATGCGTCGGTGTCGGTTTCAGGAGAAAGCATCTTGGCCTCTCTCATTTCTTTGGCCGCGGTGTAGAGGGTCTGTTCAGCGTCAGAAACCGAAGGAATGTACTTCAGGCGGCTAATGGCGACGGTGTTAAGTTCAACGGTCGAGGCGAGATATTTTTTGT
>WNFY01005071.1_pt1 | contig 31322 bp, 29 predicted proteins | sample 5400091 | NCBI WGS metagenome assembly WNFY01 (sample SAMN13153364, study PRJNA577476) | soil metagenome | isolation source: 60 cm soil or saprolite under grassland replicate 1 | place: USA:California | collected 2016-06-15 | reverse complement strand
CAAATTGAGAACTACGAGGTTTACGTTCTCTGAAGCTCAATTCAGTCATGCGCGCCGGTCAGGAAAGTTACGCTAGCCAACTTCCTTCACTGGCAAAATGTTTTGGATTCTGAATTGGCAAGTTGTCATGTCAACGTTGGCGTTAATAAGACGGTTGGTGCAGGCGAGCTTACCCGTGCGCCGAGACAGAACGGAGTTTGGATATGGTCAATAAAACTGTTTCAGCTTACGCGCTGTTTTTGATTTTCCTATTGGCTTTCGCTGTATTTCCGCAGCGGCCCAGAACAATTGCTGACGATCCGACGCCCGCCGCAAAGACGGCTCCTTCACCAGCACCGGCAATCGTAAAAGCGAAATACGAAGGCGGTGTCTTTGGATATCCACACAAGATGAACGGCACACTCTCGCTTGATGATTTGAATAAACGCCTGGTCTTCAGTGACGAGAAACGCAAGGATCTGATCTCGATTCCCTACAACTCAATTACCGGCGCCTATGGCGATACCCATTCGGTGCGACCGGGTGCCGCGACCGTCGCGAGTCAAGTGCCTCTTTATGGAATTCCCGCGGGCTTCATCAAAACCAAAGTGCGCTACTTGACGCTTCAATACAACGATCCGGACAGCAATGCCAATGGAGTGACAAGCTTCAAACTTGAAAATAGAGACCTTCTTGATTCAGTCCTAAACACACTGGCCGGCAAGGCCGGCCTCGCCAGGCGCGGAGAGGTCTTCGTAAGGAAAAAGGAATAGCAATAACTGTCGGGTTATCCGCCTTCCAGTCGCCTCTGCGCCCCTCATGCGTGGTCAGTCGAACCTTTCCTGCGGTACAATCTGCCTCCTACTAAGGAACTATGCACGAGACTTGCGTTAAAGCTGAGCAACTAATCAATTCAGTTCTTAAAGGCGCGGGCTTCGATCTGCGGGCCACGGCTTCCGAATCGGAGCTAGGCTGTTTGTTGGGAATTGAAGGCCCAGACAGTGAGCTCCTTCTGAATCAGGGTGGCGAGTTACTTGATGCCCTGCAGCAGATCCTCAATCAAGCACTCGGGCGCTCATTGCCAAAAGGACAGAGAATTATCTGCGACGCAAACAACTATCGAGCGGCACGAGAGGCGGAGCTGCGCGCGATGGCACAACATGCAGCGCGCCAGGTTCGCGCAACCTCCTCGGCGTTTGTTTTCGGCCCCATGGATCCAATGGAGCGGAGAGTGATCCACCTTTCGCTGGCCGATGAAGAAGATCTCGCGACTGAATCGATTGGAGAAGGGAATGCCCGCCGCCTCAGAGTTAGTCTCAAGTCTCCCGTCACCGGCTGACGCTCACAACTGGTGCTATTTCAATTATTTTTGCCGTGGGTTTTCAAACCGATTCTATTGTCGCCCTTTCAACTCCGCCAGGTCGTAGCGGTATCGGCGTCATTCGCATAAGCGGGCCGAAATCGCTCGCCATTTTGCGCACCCTCGTCGGGTTGCCTTGCTTCAATCCTTCGCCAAACTTACTTAGCCTGCGAAACATCATCGACCCGTTTACCGAGGAGGTGCTGGACCAGGCACTGGTCTGCTTTTTCAAAGGTCCCAAATCGTTCACTGGTGAGGACGTCGTCGAATTGCATTGCCATGGCTCGCCCGTGCTGCTGCGCACGGTGATTGATGTGATCCTTAGACTTGATGCTCGGCTAGCCGACCCCGGCGAATTTTCACTGCGTGCTGTTGCTAATGGTCGTATGCAGCTCACTGAGGCCGAAGCGATCCGCGATCTCATCGATGCGCAAACCGACGACGCGTTGCGCCAGGCGACTCGGCAGTTGAAAGGCGAGATTTCCGACCGACTTAGACCTGCGAAAGAAGACTTGCTGAAAGTCATCGTGCGACTTGAATCCTCGCTGGAATTTGTTGAAGACGATCTTCCTACAATCGAATACGATCATATTGCCCGCTCGCTTCAACTCGTACGCGAACGCCTTTTGGCCTTGATGCGTACATTTGGCAAAGGAAGACTTCTTCACGACGGTTTGACGGTGGCGTTAGTCGGACGGCCGAACGCCGGTAAGTCGAGTCTCTTCAATATGTTACTAGGTCATGGGCGCGCCATTGTGACGGACATTCCAGGGACGACCCGAGACACGATCAGTGAGCCTGTCGACCTCGAGGGAGTGCCAGTTCTGCTAATCGATACCGCGGGCATTCGTTCCGCCACCGATGAGATCGAATCGCTCGGAGTAGACCGAACAAGACGTCAAGCTGCAGACGCGGATTTGGTTATCGTGGTAATCGATGGAGCGCAATCTTTCAGTGATGAAGATCGAATGGTGCTTACCGAGGTTGAAACCAGGCGTCATGTTATCACGCTGAATAAGAGCGATCTACCGACCTTCAGCGCCGACGGTCTTCTGCAAGAGTTTCTCGCGACGCCCACTTGCATAACCGCTCTCGCTGTTTCAGCAAAAACGGCCGCGGGACTAGAAGACCTGCGCGCTGCTATACTCAAGCCGTTTGCACACGGAAGTTCGTCTGCCGAAGGATTGCTCATCACAAATGCGCGGCATCATGAGCTGCTGGTACGGGCGGTTCATGAGATCGAGTCCTCTGAACATTTGAACCTTCAGCGCGCAACTGAAGAGCTTACGTTAGTTGGACTTCATAACGCCCTGAGGTACTTGGGAGAAATTACCGGCGAGACAACGAGCGATGAGATTCTCGGACAGATCTTCTCCACGTTCTGTATCGGGAAATAGTCGCCGCATGCGCTGCTTCGCTAATTTGAATCTTAGAGAACTAAACAAGTTGCTATGATTTTTGACGAAAGCTTTGATGTGGTCGTTATCGGCGGGGGGCATGCTGGCTGCGAGGCTGCTTCAGCAGCCGCCCGGCTGGGCGCAAAGACTGCTCTTCTCACCATTAATCTCGATTTGATTGGACAGATGTCTTGCAATCCAGCGATTGGTGGAATCGGCAAGGGACACTTAGTTCGTGAGATTGATGCCTTGGGCGGCATCATGGGCCGCGTCATCGACCGTACCGGCGTTCAGTTTCGGCTACTCAATCGATCGCGCGGACCGGCCGTTCAGGCGCCGAGAGCTCAGGCCGATCGTGGCCTCTACCGGGTGGAGATGCGCCGCACTTTGGAGGGTACCCCGAACTTGAGCCTCCGGCAGGGCCTGGTGACAGACCTCCTCACAGAAGAAACCTGCGTGTCTGGAATTGAGCTGCAAGACTCTCGGCGCATCGGCGCGAAGAGCGTTGTGGTCGCAACTGGCACGTTCCTTAACGGTCGGATTCACACCGGGCGCAACACCTATAGCGGCGGCCGCGCCGGCGAGCCGCCCTCGGTTGAGTTCGCCGCGACCCTCAAACGACTTGGATTCCCGATGGGTCGGTTGAAAACAGGTACACCGCCGCGGCTAGACGGTCGGACTATTGATTGGGAAGCTTTTGATCCGCAACCGCCGGACGAGCGCCCGGTGCCCTTTTCTTTCTCGACGGATGAAATCAAGCAGCGACAACTGAACTGTTACCTGGGCTACACTAACGACGCTGTTCACCGCGAGATTCGCAAGAACCTACATGAATCGCCTCTCTATTCAGGCGCGATTACTAGTATTGGTCCTCGTTACTGTCCTTCTATCGAAGATAAGGTTGTTAAGTTTCCTGAAAAGAACCGGCATCAATTGTTCATCGAGCCAGAAGGGTACGCGACGAACGAGGTCTACTTAAACGGCTTTTCCACTTCGTTGCCAGCCCAGCTGCAACAGGAATTGGTGACGCTAATCCCCGGCTTTGAAGAAGCCCAAATCATTCGGCCGGGTTATGCTATCGAGTACGATTTCATAGATCCCCGCGAACTATCTCCATACCTTGAAACCAAGCGCCTCGATGGCTTGTTCCTGGCTGGCCAAATTAACGGGACTACGGGTTATGAGGAAGCAGCTTGCCAAGGACTCCTAGCGGGCATTAACGCAGCCCTGGCCTCGATGGGCAGGTCGATGTTTCGGCTCGAGAGACGTGAATCCTACATAGGAGTACTGATCGACGACCTGATAAGGGATGGGGTGGACGAACCGTATCGCATGTTTACTTCGCGATCAGAGTGTCGGCTTGCGTTGCGGCATGATAATGCTGACCAACGGCTCGAAGCCTATGGCCGCAAGTTGGGAATGATTGGCGATGAAGACTGGGAGCGTTTTAACGAAAGAAGGGCTCGCCTGGCAAGGGCTAGAGCGCTCCTGGAAATAAAGCTGAGCCGGTCTCATGGCCAATATGCTGAACTAACGTCACTAACCGGACAAGACCTGGGCGAATCCATAACACTAAGTCAGTTGGCCCTTCGGCCTAACGTTAGTGCCGAACTGCTTTTGGCTTTGTTGCCGGCTGCCGAGCGCAATGAGGTTCGACTCAGTGATTTGCAAACGGCCTTGGCAGACGAGCTCTATGCTGGGTATCTTGGTTCTCAAAATGCGACGATGCGTCGTCTAAACCAACACGATTCGCTCAATATTCCAACCGAGTTTTCCTACCGGGCCGTGGGAAGCCTTTCCTGGGAAATGGTTGAACGACTCGAACGAGTGCGCCCCAAAAGCTTCGGCCAGGCGCGTCAAATCCCCGGAATGACTCCAGCCGCCCTTTCCAATCTGCTCGTTCGCCTGACCGCAATTCAGTAAGTGCCCTGCTACGGCGACGCGATTTCCGACGTTACACGTGAAACATCCCCCCTGCGAGAATCGAAAACCGTGGCATCCGTGTCATCTATATGTTAATGTATCACTTCAGCTTTGTTGACCTGCATAGGCGTCGTGAATGGCAAAGATTGTAGCCATAGCAAATCAAAAAGGTGGTGTCGGCAAGACAACTACCGCCATTAATCTTGCCGCCGCCCTGGCGAAGGATCATCGAGTACTCCTCATTGACGTGGACCCGCAAGCGAACGCGACCTCAGGACTTGGAATACAACGAGGGGCATTTCGACGCGGTGTTTATCAAGTCATGATCCTAACGGAGCCTATTGAAAATGCGCTCCTGACGACCGAGTTTGGACTCGATTTGCTACCCTCGGACCGCAATCTGGCCGGTGCCGAAATCGAGATGGTTGACTTGCCCGATCGTGAACACATCCTTAGAAGTACGATAACTCCAATTATTGACCGTTACGATTTCATCTTTCTCGATTGTCCGCCTGCCCTAAATTTACTCACTCTCAACGCTTTGGCAGCGGCTGACTCGCTCTTGATTCCGATGCAGTGCGAATACTACGCCCTGGAAGGTGTCTCTGACCTTTTTAACACTCTATCTAAAATCCGACGGGCCCTGAATCCGTCACTAAAGGTCGAGGGCCTTTTGCTTACAATGTACGATGAGCGCATTAATCTCTCGGCAGCCGTAGCGGCGGACCTTAGAGCCTTTTACGGCAGTTTGGTTTTCGAAACGGTCATCCCGAGAAACGTCCGGCTCGCAGAGGCGCCTAGTTACGGGAAACCGGTCATTTACTATGACGCGCGTTCGCGCGGATCTGAGTCTTACTTACAACTAGCAAAGGAGGTATTGGCCCATGACCAGAAAACCGCTGGGCCGGGGCTTGAGCGCCCTGCTGTCGACAGCTTCGTCGCCAGCGGATAGCGAGGAGGTCCTGGAAGTTGACCTCGACCTAATTAGTCCTAATCATCAGCAGCCTCGTACTCATTTCGACGAAGCGAAGTTGGAGGAGTTGGCTCAATCGATCCGCACGAGTGGAATCATTCAACCTCTTCTTGTTCGCCGCCGTGGAGGCCTGTTTGAACTGATAGCGGGTGAACGACGGTGGCGAGCGGCGCAACTTGCCGGTCTTACTCGAATACCTGCCATCGTTCGTGACATTCCTGACGATCGTGTTCTTGAACTGGCGCTGATTGAGAATATCCAGCGTCAAGAGTTGAATCCGGTTGAAGAAGCAAATGCGTACCGTAAGCTAATCACGTCGCTTAATCTTACGCAGGAGGAAGTTGCTGAGCGCGTAGGCCGCGATCGTACTTTCATTACTAACTACCTACGAATTCTAAAGCTGCCGGCAGAGATCCAATCGCTACTTGAGCGGGAAAAGCTTTCATTCGGTCATGCGCGGGCTCTGCTGGGAATTGATGACGCGCAACTTCAACGAAGGTTCGCGCAAAGAATAATCAAGAACAATTGGTCAGTACGCGAAACCGAACGCCGCGTTCGGCGCCTGTCACAGGATACGCGCGTCGTTGCCAAACACAGCCCCCCGCAAGTCGATCCAAACGTACGCGCAGCTGAGGCGAAGCTCCGCAGACACCTTGGAACGCAAGTGAGAATAGTTGCGACCAAGGCCGGCTCTCCGGGTAGGATCGAGATTGAATACTATAGCTCGTCCGATCTGAATCGCATTTATGACCTCCTCATTCAGGAACGCTCGGCGGTTGCCTCTACCTCAGTCACGGCCGGGTTGTAGCACGCATAATATTATTCTGTACAACGAAGTCGGTCGAGGGGAGTCCAAATCCGCCGGAAAGCCCCACCCGGCCCTCAGCGTAAACATTCCTGCCTGTTTTCCTTGCAAGGGTTTTGACCCTTGTGTTACGGTGCGCTTCACGCAGTTCCCAAGCTTTCTCTCTTCAGGGATTGGGCGGTCTTTTATAATGTAGTCTGTGTTATTTGCAGCGATGCCCCTAGAATTTCAAGAACTTCCGTCGCGAACTTTTTTTGCCGCAGTTGAGCGTAGGCTAAGCAAGCAAGCTTTCGAGACTTGGTTTCGCCCGTTAAAGTTTTTCCAGAGCAGATCAGCGTCTGTCCTCAAGATCTCGGCGCCAAACTCGCTAGTCAAAGAATGGATTGTTTCGCAATACGCTCAGACGTTAGAGGAATCCCTTGTTGAGTCGAGCTTGGAAAAGTATCGGATTGAATGGGATGTCTCCGGTACTGTTAATGAATATCCACAGGCTAATGCTCGCGGACGCAATGGGTCGTCTTTGGAGTTATCTGAACCAATCTTGAACCCAGCAAAGATTCCACCGCTTGCGCCGACGAATCCTACCAGCGATCTGCCTACGTTCTGTTCTACCCTTAACGAAAAATATACATTCGGAACATTCGTGGTTGCGTCATGCAATCGATTTGCTCACGCTGCGGCACAGGCTGTTGCCGAGAATCCTGGCCGGACCTACAACCCTTTATACCTTTACGGTGGCGTCGGCCTTGGAAAGACCCATTTGATCCAAGCTGCCGGCCACGCCATAAGACATGCTAACCCAAATCTGCAGGTGGCCTACCTCTCGCTCGAACGGTTCATGAATGAACTCATTAATGCGATTCGATATGGGTATGATAAGACCGAGGCGTTTCGCGAGAGGTACCGCACTATTGATGTACTCCTAATCGATGATGTCCAGTTTATTGCCGGAAAGGAACGAACTCAGGAAGAATTTTTCCACACATTTAATGCCTTGTACGATGGACAGAAGCAAATTGTGCTGACTTCCGACTGTCCGCCACGTGAGATTCAGGAAATTGAAGAGAGGCTTCACTCCCGTTTCGAATGGGGACTCATCGCCGATATAGAACCGCCCGATCTGGAAACCAAGGTAGCAATACTCAGACGAAAAGCAGAACTCCAACAGTTTGATCTGCCGGACGATGTAGCCCTTTACCTGGCAAACAACAGCAAACACAACATCCGCGAACTCGAGGGCTCTCTTGTTCGGGTTCTAGCCATGTCTTCGCTTCGCGGTTTGCCACTTTCCAAAGCGCTTGTTGAAGATGCTTTGCGGGGAATTTCCCGACGAGACGACGAAAACTTCGTTTCGATTTCTCGAATTCAGAAAACAGTGGCGGATCACTACAAAGTCAGCGCGGACATTCTCAGAACCCGGTCAAATGCGAGGCACATTCTGGTGCCCAGACAGATTGCCATGTATCTTTGCAAGCGATTAACAAAGAAAAGCTACCCGGAAATCGCGAGGCAATTTGGAGGTAAACATCACACGACGGTGATGCACTCTGTGGAAAAGATCGATCGGCTAATCTCATCTGATGTCGAATTAAACAGAACTGTACAGAGATTGACTGACACTCTGAACAACTAAGTACACAGCCAACGTTCTGCAATAGATGCAGCTTGCACAAAATCCTCGATAAAGTTGGGAAACTTAACATTGCCGATCGTTTCTCAATCACCCTTCCGCAGGATATGCTCAATCGACCCGTCCGGATACTCAAGTTGCATCAACCAGTTAGCATGTTCTTTCACAGATATGCATAGCGATCCTACTATTACTATAAGAACTAATATTCAGTTAGGTCTTTGGTTTGTAGAAGACAAAGGTGTGGATTTTTGAAGTTGTGATATAAAGAAAGGAAATAGTCAGGAGCAAGCTAATGCAATTCGTAATCGGCAGAAACGCTTTGCAAAAGGAACTCGCGCTGGTCCAGGGAATAGTCGAGAGAAAGAATACTATTCCGGTTTTGGCAAACATATTAATTGAGTCCGCAGGCGAGAATTCAATTAGGATTAGTGGAACGGACTTGGATGTAACAATCAGGTGTGATGCAGACGCGGACGAAATAAAAAATCAAGGTGCGATATGCGTACCCGCACGTAAGTTATTCGACATCGCCAGATTGCTTCCTGACGCGCCGGTAAGTTTCAAGAAAGAGGAAAACGAATGGGTTACCGTCGAATGCGATCGGTCAAAGTTCAGACTACCGGGTATTTCGAAGGAGACTTTCCCAGAATTACCAGGGTTTAAATCTACGCCCTACAGGTTGTCGGCGGGGGTCTTGAAGTTACTGATTGACCGGACAATTTTTGCCATAACGGAGGAGGAAGGACGTTACACGCTATCCGGTGCGAAGTTTGAGTTCGACCAAAAGGCCGTAAAGATGGTGACCACGGACGGTCACAGGCTCGCGCTAGTTTCTTCAGCGGAGACAGGAAAGGAGCTGCCGGCAGAAGGCCTGGATGTCTTGATACCGCGAAAAACCCTTGCGGAACTGACGAAACTTACTGCGGATTTCGATGGAGAGATAAATCTCGGATCTGACGATAACCATATCTACTTCCAGGTGGGCGCGCGATTGCTCATCTCGAGAATGTTGTCCGGGCAATTCCCTAACTACGAGATGGTTATGCCTAAGAATAATGATCAATCGGCAACCTTTGATACCATAGCTCTGAATCAGGCGATTCGAAGGGTCGCTCTCATGGCGGATGATCGCTCACATGCTATTAGACTCCATTTAAGCAAGGAGCAGTTGTTAATCAGTTCTCAAAACGCCGACGAAGGAGAAGCGCGCGAGACCGTTACGACTGATTTCGCCGGAGAAGAAACGGAAATCGGTTTCAATGCGCAATACTTGCAAGACTTTCTGAATGTCGTCGGATCAGAGAAAGTAGTTTTCGAATTCAAGGATGGAAATTCGCAAGCGCAGTTGCGGCCGGTAACCGAAGACTCACAGGACTACAGATACATACTCATGCCAATGCGGCTGTGAAAAATTCGCGGACCTCTGCCCTGTTCGAATCATTTGGGGCAACGGCCTCAACGTGCTGTTTGGTAATAACGGTCAGGGCAAAACAAATTGGCTGGAAGCAATCTATCTCCTGGCGCATGCAAAATCATTTCGCACCAGGCATCTGAATGAAATCGCAAGGTTTGGCGAAACTTGCACTTCGGTTCATGGCACCGTAGTTCGTGGAAACGGACTCGATCGAGAGCTGCAGATCAGCATTCAGGGCAACACCAAGCGGACGATTGTAAACGGGAAGCGGGAGTCTATTTCACGCTACGCAGCCCAGTTGCATGCCGTTTGTTTCACTGCGGATGAGTTGCAAGTCATACGGGGCGGACCTGACGCGCGACGGAGTTTTCTTGATCGTGGGGCTGTTTCATTGCATCCGTCATACGCACAAGTCTTCTCCGACTACAACAGAGTAATAAACCAAAAGAAACGACTATTACAGCAAGCAGCCGAAGATCGATTGCTTCGAGAAGATCTGGCAAAACTAGTCGAGCCATGGAACACGCAATTAATTTCTTTGAGCGGTCAGATTCATCGCGCGCGTACTGCTTATGTTGATCTATTGAATGAAGCGTTAGAGCACTCTTTGTTCAGCGACAATATCTTCATTCATTATGTTTCCTCGCTCGAGGGTAAAGGCGATCTTAAAGATTACGAGGGATTGATCCACCAACATTTGCAGGCTCGGATACAGGCGGAAATGTTTGCCGGAACGTGTTTAGTGGGCCCTCATCGTGATGATTTGCAGATTAGTTTCGGAGGCCGCGATCTGCGCAGTTTTGGCAGTTCGGGGCAGCAGCGTAGCGCATTGATAACACTTGATTTAGCAGCCATTTCAGTGTATCATTGCAAGTATCAGGATTACCCTCTTTTCCTCATTGATGACGTGGATGCTGAACTCGACGGAAGCCGCATTGAACGCCTGCTTGAATACCTGGACGGACGTAGTCAAACATTCCTCACAACTTCAAAGAGGAGTCACTTTGAGCGATTCAATATGCGGGCAAGTTTTTATGAAATCAGCGCCGGAGCAGCAACAAACGAGCGACGATCGAGTATGGCAACCGCGACCGCTGGAAACGTGATCTGAACACTAATAAGGGTGATTGAAAGGTAAGAAAAACGAAATTGGCAACCGCATCATCGGGCTTGAAAAAGAGAATGGACACCTACGATTCATCGTCGATTTCGGTGCTTGAAGGCCGCGACGCAGTGCGCAAGAGACCGGCAATGTACATCGGATCTACCGGCGAGTTAGGCCTTCATCATTTGGTTTACGAAGTAGTCGATAATTCCATTGACGAAGCTCTGGCGGGATTCTGCGACGCGGTAGAAGTAACGATTCACCTCGACAATTCCATCACCGTGATTGATAACGGCCGCGGCATTCCGGTGGACCTGATGAAGAAAGAGCGCAGGTCGGCTGCGGAAGTAGTGATGACGAAACTTCATGCCGGCGGCAAGTTCGACTCGAATGCTTATAAGGTCTCCGGCGGACTGCATGGCGTAGGAGTTTCAGTAGTTAACTTTCTTTCTGAGTGGCTTCACCTCGAGATTTGGCGAGACGGAAAGACTTACGAACAGGAGTACGAACGCGGCATCCGCGTCGGCGATCTCAAGCAGACTGGTAAGACGAAAAAGCGTGGAACGAAGATAACTTTTAAACCCGACCCGCAAATTTTTGAAACGATCGAATTCAGCTTTGACAAACTGTCGGAAAGACTTCGCGAAAAGGCTTTTCTCAATAAAGGCATTCGGATCACCATTCATGATGAACGTGAAGAGCCTGAAAAGTCACATGAGTTTTATTATCGCGGGGGCATAGCTGAGTTTGTTCGCCACCTGAACAAGAATAAGACTATTCTGCACGACAAGCCTATCTATTTCGAAAAAGTTGGAGATGCGTTGTCGATTGAAGTGGCCATTCAATACAACGACGGGTATGACGAGAAGGTCTATTCATTCGCTAATAACATCAACACCGTCGATGGCGGCTCGCATCTCTCCGGATTTCGTTCCGCGTTCACGCGCACCATTAATGCCTACGGCCAATCATCCGGTCTGGCAAAGAACTTCAAGGGCTCACTAAGCGGCGACGACGTCCGCGAAGGTTTGGTGGCGGTCATTTCGGTTAAGCTGCCGCAACCGCAGTTTGAAGGTCAGACTAAAGGCAAGCTCAATTCCGATGTCAAAGGCGCCGTTGAATCATTTCTTAATGATCGACTGACAGAGTTTCTTGAGCAGAATCCAACCGTCGCGCGTCGGATTGTCGGGAAATCCCTGGACGCCGCACGTGCCCGCGAAGCTGCCCGAAAGGCCCGTGAAATCGTGCGCAAAGGGGCTCTCGGCTCCACGATGCTGCCCGGTAAGCTGGCCGATTGCCAGGAACGCGATCCGGAGAAGTCCGAAATCTACCTCGTCGAAGGCGATTCCGCTGGCGGTTCGGCCAAGCAGGGACGCGATCGTAAGAACCAGGCCATCCTGCCACTCAAAGGCAAAATCCTGAATGTTGAGAAAGCACGGTTCGACAAGATGCTGGCGCACAATGAAATCAAAGCGCTGATCACTGCGCTGGGCACGGGCATCGGCAAGGAAGATTTCGACGTGAGCAAACTGCGTTATCATCGAATCATTCTCATGACTGACGCGGATGTGGATGGTTCGCACATTCGCACGCTGCTCTTGACCTTCTTCTTTCGGCAGATGCCGCAGCTCGTCGAGCAGGGCCATGTTTACATCGCACAACCTCCGCTCTTCAAAGTTAAGAAGGGCAAGAAAGAAGAATACATCAAGGATGAAGGCTCGATGGTTCGTTACCTGATGCGCCAAGCGACTACAGACATGCAGGTCACGTCAACTTCAACGAAAACAGTCACCGAAGGTGCTCAGCTCGCCCGCTCACTCGAGCGCATGGTTGAATTCAGACGCTATTGCGAGAAGGCCACCCGTCGACTGCGCGGTGATGCTCATCTGCTTGAGACTCTGCTCGTAGCATTCGGCGGAAAAAAGGGCGTCTTGCGCGAAGACGGCGCCACGCTGCGCCGCACTTTTCAGGACGGCGACTTAATGGCGCGTGTCGAGGGTGTTCTTGCGAAGGCTGGTTATAAGACTGAGCTTACGGACGATGAAGAGCACGGCCTCTGGGAGATCGATACCGTTACGAATTCCGGCGTGGCTGTCACCATCGACTGGAACTTCGCCAGCTATGTTGAGTTTCAAAAGGCAGTCGAGCTGTTCATTAAACTCGAGGATCGCCTGGCGCCGCCATTCATTGCCGGAGAAAACGGTACCAGCGAAGAGATCGCCACCCGTGAAGCTTTGCTTGAGCGTGTGCTGGCGGCGGCAAAGAAAGATCTGACGATTCAACGCTACAAAGGACTGGGCGAAATGAATCCAGAGCAGTTGTGGGAAACGACGATGAACCCCGACACCCGCACCCTGCTGCAAGTTCGCATCGATGACGCGGTCGAAACGGATGAAATCTTCACCGTTCTGATGGGCGACGCCGTCGAGCCACGTCGCAAGTTCATCGAAGACAACGCGCTGGACGTGCGAAACCTGGATATCTAGCTAGGTGGGCACTTCTCCTCGCCCGTTAGAAATTCCAGTCTTGGTGCGCCATAAACTCCTCCAAGTTTAGGCATTGAACACCGAAATACTGGCAAACGTTTGGGATCTTCGCCGCATTCTCTTTGAGTGTTTCTTGAGTCACTACAGTTCCCTCTTGTTTGGTTGCGGCTGCTGCTACAACGAACGGATCAGCAACGGGCCTTCCGGTGAGGATCGACTTCTGAGCGATCAGCGCCTGAAAATGCTGGACCTGAAAGATACGAGCGACGAATTCTGTTTCGTCATTGGAGGGCGTCGCAAAGATGTCCCTGTGATTCCTAGCCCACGTCAACATAAAACCTGGATCAACGAAGCGCTCCAATTCATTAAGCACTTCCCTCGTGGAAACGAGCCTGCCTGAAGTAACTAGTTCTTCCAGTCCTGCCCACACGGATGGAAATCTGTTTGGGTAGTAATGTCTGAGGATTCTAAAGGAGCTTGTGTCGAAAACATAAATCACTCAGGCGCGCCTCCCTGCAGTGCGAACTCTTCTAGACCTACCAGGTTCTTGGCCTTGACGCCCAAATAGTCAGCAGCTTGTTCGAGCGTTAGCTTACCCTGATAGTGTTTTCCTAAGACGAGTTTTAAATAGCGCTCTCCCAGATAGGCTGCCTGTGTTGCATAGTAGTTTCCACCGCTGCTCTCACGCTCTTCCGCCTGCGCGGCCCATTCAGCAGCTTTTTCTTCATAGAGGGTTTGCGACACTAGTCCCTTATCTCGCATTCTACGCAATACCACTTCTCGACTGACGCTGTAACGGTTCGCAAGTCTTTCAACCAAACGCTCGTCGACCGTACGATTCTCACGAAGTTGGGCGTCGAAGTCAGCGGAAGGCATCAGCAACTCTGCGGCAAACGCGTTGCAGAAGTGCTCAATTCTCCGCTCAGGTTCGCGGAGTTGGGCAATGTAGCTAGGGTCAAACTTGGATATGCCGTTAATGTGAAACAGCAAGTGCGCGAGTTCATGAAAGAGGCTGAATACCTGTCGCGTCTTGGTCGTACTATTGTTAAGGTAGATGACCGGAAACTCGTCATCCAGCAAGCAAAAGCCAGAAATCTCCTTCTGCTTGAAAGCATGCTTAAAAACAAAAACGCCAGCGTCCTCAATGGTGTTCCTCCAGGTCTTGAGCGCAAGCTCACTGCTCCGCCACGCGGCTTGCTCTTCTATCGTTATACCGAGGTAATCTCGGACCTGTTCTGCATAATCAGCAACCCTTCCGCCGGTTACTAGTGTTATGTCTCGAAAAATCAGTCTAGCGGCTGAGTTTCTGCCTTCATTCAATTCTTTCAACGATAGTTGAAGTGAATGCGCGAAGCGGATCTGGTAGCGCGTGTCGGCCCTGAGATCTTCGAGATCAAAATTGGGCAATGTTCGGAATTCTCGTTCCGGATCAGGTTCTGAAGGAGGCTGCGGCAAAAAGAATACGGCAAGAGGCCGCTTGTAAATCTTGTAGGCAAGTGTCTCAAGCTGAACGTATGTTGGTGCGCTCTCGCCGGATTCCCATGCGGTAATCTCAGCGGGATCGCGTTTCATGCGATTGGCTACTTCGTCAATCGAAAAGCCTTGCGATTCCCGCGCCCACTGAAGTACTGAGGTCTGGATTCCTGTTACTTGTTCAGCCATCAATCGCGCCTTTTATGATCAAATTAGGCATCAACCCCTATTTTTATTCTCCGCACCGATGGATTGCAACAAATGAATAAGGTAGCTTACGGGGCCAGACTAATCCGCGTATCTATCAGCGCGAAATCGCCAGAGCTTTAGCTTCGAACCGGGTGATATGCCCGCCTTTCGCGACACAATCTCTACCTGCTTCGTGACCGAATCAATTCCCTCGAGATTAGGCAGCAGCAAGCCTCGCCGCAAGCCGCCTTCGTCCTCTACGATGACTCCATAGACGCGCGGATCCAGGTTGTCCAAGTGACAAGGCTCTGGCTGCGAAAGGATGTCAACAGAGTACTTCAATCCTGAGAGTTCCTGTTCGGCGATCGGTGGAAAGCGAGGATCGCGTGTGGCGGCGCTGACAGCATTCGCGATTAATTCTTCGGCGAGGGTATCTTTCACTGGATCGATCGTGCCGATGCAGCCGCGCAAATCTCCATCAGCGGTTTTGATCGAGACGAAACAAGCGGCGCGTTCAGTGAGCAGTTCGGGAAGATGTTCAGGCGGATCGATGATCGTGCCTTGCGTGATGAAGATCTCGATGACTTGGCGGGCAAGGGCGGGCAAGGCTGCTTCGTGGCTCGTGGCGTGAGTGGCTGACTCACCCGCTGACGCAGGTGGTACTGACCTCTGCGCGCTGTCGCGCGACCCGCGTGCTACCGCAAGCGGTTCTGTACCGCCATCCGCTGATGCGGGTGGTACTGACAAGAGCTGCGCAACCAGGTAACCAACGCCGAACGGTGCTTCATAACTTATGACTTCGCAAGACGGCTCGAGTCCCTGGGCAACGCCCAGCGCAACCAACATTGAGCGATAGCCACACTCTCCCGCCGTCCTCCGCAGTTCCTGATCGATCTTGACGATGCGACTGGTCGAGCTGGTGCGAATGGCATCTACTATTTCTTCATCGAACAAGTGCGCTTGCGTGTCATAGCCGGCTGGCGCATCTGGTTTCAAACGATGGCTCAGATCCCCGCTGGCGATGAAAGCGACGGGATAGCCAACGGCGTCCACGGCCTGCCTGATGGAATTGCCGAACCGGACGTGATCTTCGTTTGAAAGGAAACTGTAGCCGAGCGCAACTACGCGTCCATTCCAACCGTTGCGTTGCAGAAAGTAGAGCGGAACAGCGGTGCCGTGATCCAGGTCCAACCCTTTGATTCTTACCGTAGCGAGATTTTGATCAGAGGCCGCGCGGGTAATTTCGCTCAACAACTTGTCGTCAAGTTGTGCCTGAACGGTCGCAGCAGGCGCGCGAAAGTTTGCGAAGTCAGCATAAAGTTCCGGTCCGTCGTAGGCGACAAAGGCATAAGCCTCGAGCGGGGCGTGCGGTGAAATCAGAATGACCGTTTCGGCGCCGCTTCGAATCACGCGTTCAGTCAACGCGGCCATCGCGTCGATCGAGCTGCGCACGTCAGCAATCGCGTCGCGCCCGACTTCAGGAACCATTATCGGAGGATGCGGCGCAATTCCGGCAAAGACTACTGAACTCGGATAGGCCATATCACCACCGAGGGTCACAGAGGAGTTGCCGAGAAAAGGTTTTCGAGACGCACCGATTTTAACACCGGCGCGAGCGTGTCAGAAGCCCGCGCGTTAGCAAGGGCGACCGTGGTATCGGTGAGCTGCCGCCGTGCAAGAGCGGCTCGCCGCGGTTTCTTTTGAGCATGTGACGAGCCCTCCCTCACGGTCGGGCTACTGACACGCCCCATTTTCTGCGTGTCAGAAGCCCGCGCGTTAGCAAGCGCTGTCAAAACAGGTTTATGATGTCCGGCGCATGAAACCATTCGATGTTCTGATTGTCGGAGCGGGCCCGGCGGGATCCTTTGCGGCTGAAGCGCTGGCACGTGGCGGAGTCCGTGTCGCGCTATTCGATGGCCGACCCGCAGACGAGCCGAAAGCGTGCGGCGGCGGGGTAACCTCGAAAGCCCTGAAGGCCTGGCCGCATCTCCTTGAAGCTGCGGGCCGAATCATCGACGAACTCGAAATGTACTCACCCTCAGGCAAGCATCTTCATTTGAAGCTCGATGAGCCATTTGCTGTTTACTCGCGCATAGCGTTTGATACTTTCCTGCGGGAACGCGCGCGCATGGCCGGCGCACACGTTTTTGCGGCAAAAATTTCAGGGCGCGGCTTTATGCAAACTGGCGAAAGTTGGATGGTTCGCTCCCAAGCCGGCGAAGAGTTTTCCGCTCGATGGTTAGTGGCAGCCGACGGCGCCAACAGCGCGCTAGCTAAGAAGCTTGCCGGACCCTTGCCTCCCGCCGAAATGGAGGTCGCCTTCGGCTATCGCGCGCCACTGCCTGAAGAGACCAATGCGGCCACCGTCGTTGCGTTTCTTCCAAACTGGATTGGTTATGCTTGGGCCTTTCCACGGTTAGATCACGTTTCCTTTGGCATCGCGACTACTCAAGAAGCTTTCGATCATCAATCGCTCGACGAACTCTTGTGGGAATTTATGGAGAATTATTACGCCCACGCTGATAACTTGCGTCCCGCGATGTCTCTTTGGTCGCACAGCAAATCATCTGCGCAAGTAAGCAACTTGCTCCAGATTCGTACGGAACTCAGGAACACCGCCGAGCGTTACGCCGCGCGCATTCCCGGTCTGGCGCCGCGCACGTGGGACACGCGTCGCGCGTGCGGTGATGGTTGGGCATTATTGGGCGACGCTGCCGGCTTCGCCGATCCGGTAACCGGCGAAGGCATCTATTATGCGCTGCGTTCAGCGGAACTTTTTGCCGAAAGCTATCTATCCGGCGAGCCGGTCAATTATGAAGAGCGTTGGCGCGAAGATTTTGGTCGCGAACTCCAGCGTGCTTCAGAGATGCGGCGGCGCTTCTACGGAAATTTCTGGGGTGCGCCATTCACCGATCGGATGATCGAGTTCGCTCGCGGTCATCGCGGTATTCGCAAAGTGCTTGGTGAACTCGTCGCCGGCGATCAGGGTTATACCGATCTTAAGCGGAAACTGGCGCGCAGCGCTTTGAAGCCCTTATGACGGGCTTCTTGAACCTGCAAACCGTCTCAATAACAAGGCTCCGGATAGGACTTGAATCTTCCCTGCCGAAGAATGTAGTCTCTTTACCTGTGAATTGTTTGCGTCCCAGGTTCCCTTACCTAACTCCTGTCCGTTTTTGATAACTGCAAGTTAGATCGAGCAATGAGTATTCGCGGAACCCTGAACACAATGAGTGTCTCCGACCTGCTCCAGTTTCTGGCGTCAGGCCGCAAGACAGGCACGCTCAAACTCGGCCGCGGCAGCATTGTGAAGCAGATCTATCTGGAAAAGGGCTTGATCGTCGGCTCGAGCTCCAACGATCCGCGAGAGTTGCTGGGCCAGGTGCTGCTGCATTATGGAAAGATCGAAGAGGCTCAGCTTCAAGCGGCGATGGAAGTTCAGCGCCAGTCCGGCGGCAGGCTGGGACTAATTCTGTCATCACAAGGCTTTGTCAGCCAGGAAGACGTGGTCGAAGCACTGCGTACGCGCACGCTGGAAATCATCTACGATCTTTTCATATGGGAAGAGGCGTATTTTGAGTTTTTCGACAAGGAACCTCCGCCCCCCGATCTAATACGCATCCAGGTAGACGCTACCTCTGTAATCATGGATGGAATTTATCGCATCGATGAATGGAGTCGTTATCGAAAAGTGATACCTTCCGATCGAACCTTCTTTGAGCTAACTCCCGGATGGACGCAATTCTTGAACGAAAGTAAAGAGGTGCGGGACGTTCTCTATCACGTCGAAAAAGGCATGACCGTGGCGGAGATCTGTTACAACCTGCATACGTCTCTGTTTCATGCGTGCGCGCTACTCTTTGACCTGGTCGGCAAAGAAGTGATCAAGGTAGCGGGTGAAGCGCCGGAGACGTCCGAAGCCGCGACTGACTTATCGGCGCTGAATTTGCCAAAAACCGTGCCTGCATTACTCAATCTGGCCCGCGCCGAGATTAAAGAGAACAATGCAGAAAACGCTTTGGCGATCATTAACAGCGCGTTGGAACAGGAAGCGAAAAACCCAGAAGCCCACCGCTTGCGAGAAGAGGCGGAAAAGAAATTCATCGCTCATATTTACCAGCACGAATTGTCTTCGCGCGCGGTGCCCAGGATTCTGGTGGCGCCGGATCAGCTCGAGCATGAAAGGCTCGCGCCAGAGGAAGGCTTCCTGCTCTCGCGTATCAATGGCGAGTCAGACATCGAAGCAATCCTCTCCATTTGTCCCTTCCGCGAGGCTGACAGCCTGCGCATGATTAAGAAGTTTCTGGACAGCGGCATTATCGGACTAAAAGCGGGCGCCCGCTCTTGAAGTCCGGGTCAAATCAGTATTATTTGGCAGCCCTGTCTTAAGGGCCCGTTTTGGGCATTACTGCGCAGGGGTCATTTTCGCAAAGGAGAACGTTAACGGTGACACCCTATCTCAAGTCGACAGCGACCGCTTTGCTCACGATCTCGCTGCTCTTCGCTGGCTGCAGCCTCGGCAAGTTGCGCTCAGGCAACTCCCGATCATCCGGCAATAGTAATTCTTCCGGCACCAGCGCCTTCAAGCCGTCTGGCGATGCGCGGAAGGATGTGGGAGACGCGCTCAGAAAGTTGAAGACTGCTTACCCATACCGCGTTACTGAGACGGTTTCCGCCACAATGAATGGCCAGCCGGCGATGCAGGCGACAAATCGGGTAGCCGAATTCGCCGCGCCTGATCGGTCGCGCGTGAAAGTATCGAGCGACGGCGGCCAAAACATCGAGATGATCACCATCGGGGACAAGGACTATACATTTTACGATGGCAAATGGACCGAGAGTGCCGGCACGCCGGCTGCCCAGAAGGCAAAGCTGGGAACCGACATGGAGAAGATGCTCTCGTCAGCCTTGAAGGACGTACAATCCACCGGCTCTGAAACTGTGAACAGCGTGCCGTGCTTTGTCTACACCTACCGGCTTGAATCGCCGACGTTCGGCAAAGACGCGGTCGGTACCGGCAAAGCGTGGATTGGCGCCGCGGACGGATTGCCGCAACAAATGGATAGTGAACTAAAGACCGCCGGCTACGATCGGAAGTCGCACATTGTTTACGAGTACACTATTGAGGTGAAAATCGAGAAACCAATACCGTGAACCGCAAACCGTTAATCGCGAGCAGTGCTTGAACTACTGTGCCGTTTCCGGTTTACGGTTGACGAATGACTGATTTAAGATTGACTAACTATGCCGGAAAAAGAAATAGACAAGAAAGCCGTCGTCGGCCTCCTGAATGAGATTCTGGAAACGGAACTGGCCGGAGTCGTACGCTACACGCACTACTCTTTGATGGTCTTTGGCCACAGCCGCATTCCGATTGTTAGCTGGTTGCGAGGCGAAGCAACTGTCTGCCTGTCACACGCGAATGACGCCGGCGAGATGGTGACCCATCTGGGCGAGCATCCTTCGTTGAAGATCGGTGCGCTGCTGGAAACTCAGAAGCACGGCATCAACGACATTCTGCTCGAATCGCTGGACGCCGAGAAAGCGGGACTCGCGCTTTACAAGAAGCTACTGGATCTTGTGCGTGATCGCTCGATCTTTCTCGAAGAATATGCGCGTAAAATGATTGCTGAAGAAGAACGGCATCTCGGTGAAGTCAACAAGATGCTTCGCAAGCCGGGCGAGATTGCGCGATTCAAGACTGGGTAGCTCATCGATCGCCCGACGGAGTCAGTACCCCGCCTGCGTTAGCGGGCGGGTTAAGGACTCAAGAGATGCGTGTCTGGAGAGCGTGAAAGCTGACGCTCAGCGGCGATCTCAAAGCCGGAAGAATTAAAGAGCGCATGCCATTCTGAATGGCCGCGAAAGGTGCACGGGCCCGTGCGTTTGCGCCACTGGCGGTCATGAAACCAACATATGAAACGATCCCACGCACCCTGTGGAATGTCTTCGTAGATCACAGCCAGACCGCCACGACGCAGGACACGGCGCATTTCCTGCAGGACGACGCGAACATCTCGCGCGTGGTGCAGCACGCACCACGTCGAACGAATTATCCGTAGCCGGAAACTGCGCGCCGTCGTAATGTTGATAATCGATCGGCGCGTCAGCACTCTTTCCCAAATCAATTCCCACGACGCTGGTGCCGAACAAGTGCCATGTCGTACGCGCGACCGACTTTACGGCGACGAAGCTCGCGTAACCAGCGATTTCGGATTCCGCCAAGGACTCGCTCAATAACATTGGGAGGAGACACCACAGAGTGGCGCAAAGAAGATAGCCAGGGGTAAGCGGCCGGCAGGCCGCGCAACCCCTGGTCAGGTAGTAGCAGATGATCGCGCGCTGAAGGTGCGCGAGAAGGTTCCATCGTTTCCTACAGGACCCATTGGCGGCACCGGAACCAGCGGCGTCGCAAAGATTTCAATTCTGAAGAGTTTGAGGTTGGCATGATTAGACTGCTGGCGTTTCCCATCTTCTTCTTCGCGGGTGTCATGACAAGACGCAGACGATCCGGTTGGCGCCAGATCTTTCGCAGTTGAACGAGGGCGAAAGAAAAGCAGTCGCGAAGTTACTTGAAGTAGGAAAGATCTTTCAGAGCATTTACGAACAGCAGCGACATCAGCAAGCGCTTTTGTCTTATCGGGACTTGCTCCAGCTCGACAAGCGGACCGGATCGACGGCGGGAATGCAGGATTTGGTGAAGCTTTATCGGCTTTTCCAGGGACCGATCGCGACCACGCTTGAAAACAAACGCGAGCCGTTCCTCCCGGTTGAGCCCACCGTTCCGGGAAAGAACATGTATCCGTGGGGAAATACGCAGTCTGGAAGGACGATCTGCACGGCATAATCGCGAAGAACATCCGTGATCAGGTGCGCTATCGATTCAGGCTATTTAAGTATGCGGCATTGGGCGAGTGAGCGGTGAGCAGTGAGCAGGAGGCAGAACGCCGGGCACAACCGAGTCCCGTAGGGACGAAATATTTACGGGACTAGGTACTTGTTGAAACCCACCATTTCATATGGCGCAAATTCTACGGTGTTCAGTTTTGCGGAGACGCCAAACGAGTCTTACTCGCCTTTATCTTTTCTGGCTGAATGAAAACTTGATCAAAGATATACTCACAGAACTCCAAAGCTGATTGCGCATCATCAATTCCCAAGTCTTTCAATTCGTTGTGTCGCGTGTCGTAGGGATGTGCGCCGTGCTTACCTAAGACTCGAACGTGCTGCGCTTGTTCGGATAACACGGGAGTGATGATCTGTTTCTGTTTCAAGTCTTCGATTTGCTCGTACAGGTCTTTGCCTGCGGCGGTAAAATGTTCAGCCACAGAGTGCATACACCGTCGCGCCATTACAGCGCATCCGTGCCACGCGCCGACCAAAAAGCACCGTTGCGCTTCAAGATAGTCCTCAGCAATATCTTTCGGGACGAACGGATCGACCGTTGGCGATTTCTTTGGATAGTAATCGACGAGTTTTTGGCCCGTGCCGAGACGTAAATTGTCTGACTCGATCATAATTCCCTTGTCGCAACGAAGGCAGAGTACAACGGCATAGTTACCCGCCGCAGGCCCTTCAAAGGCCGAGAAGACACCGCAGTGGGGACACACCACGTCAGCAGTGCATATTGGGAACGCTCTACTGGGTTGGGTAACGTGCCTGATGGAGGCGTCAGCAACGGACATAGGCTTATCTCCTTTTTATGAGGAAATAGAATAGCCTTACCATTCAAGTGTGTCATCCTGTATGAGACCCCGTGCCCTTCATTCCGGCGTAACGACTAGATAAGGCGGATTGTCCACCGACTCACGATACAAAAGGCGCTTGCCATCCGTTGCCTTAATCGCTGCTGTCACACGTGCATCATCGTCTACCTTGCGAGTGTTGAATCTGAATTCAAATTCATTGAGATAATTCGGCAAGTGCTTCTTACTAACCGAATGAAACGTGCCGTAAACTCCGCGCTTTAACAAACTGAATACGCCTTCGATACTGTTAGAGTGAATGTCCGTTCCCGCCTTCACGTACTCGCCGGAAACGTGGCGCACGAACTCGTGACCACCCTCGAATGCTTTTCCAATAGACCGATAGTTCGGATATTCGTCCGTGATGATTCGGCAACTTAGGTCTGCGTTTTCTGCAATCACTTCGCGGAGTCGGTTTACAGTCAAACGATCCATCATGCGAAAGCGAACATCGCCACCACGCTCGACCATGCCAAGCACAGGGGCGCGTTTAGTGCCGCGTCCGCGCGGGTTATCAGGATTGCGATATCGCGGCTTGCCTCCTACGTAGCACTCGTCGATCTCAACCGTGCCTCGCAACTTCGGCGCGTGCTGACTGCCTACACCGTGACGAATGCGACGAAGAACAAACAGCGCCGACTTGTGCGTGATTTCCATTTCGCGTGATAACTGCAAAGCCGAAATTCCTTTTTTCGATGAACATGCTTTCCAGAACGCGTACACCCAGACACGCAAGGGCAATCGTGTTTCCTCAAACGTCGTTCCGGTGCGAACCGTAAACATCTCTTTGCATCCGCGACAGCGCCAACGAAAGTCTTTATTGCGCTCGCCGTTTTTATCTTTCATCTGATAAACGTCCATATCGCCACAGCGCGGACATGCTGGTTCATTGCCCCACCGCTGGTTTTCAATAAACGTGACCGCTTCAAACTCATTGATTGTAGCCTTACGCAGCGCGTCTAGTATTAGTGATTTCGGGTTCTTTTTCATGCTCCAAAGGTAACATATCTTGATACCTATTGCAAGCATTATTTTGTCCAAGCTGGTTATATAAATCGTCCAGCCGCCTTTGGTCGCCGGATTCGAACGCCGCTTTAAGCTCGATAAACCGTTCGGCGTCATAGTCGCAAACGTCTGCAAACGGCAAGCTAATGGGCCTTGTGGCGTGTTCTAACCCCACTAATACCCGTCGTTTAGCTCTATCGACCCCATGCGCCACCAGCGCGACGGGTTCATTGCCGAACGAGCGGACAATTATAGGCGGCATGTCTGGACGATAATTACGTGTTGACATTGCGGTGTCCAACCCCCATACTTCGTCCATCCTTTGAGAGAGGACGGACGTAAAGATGCCAGCACAACCCAAAGATATCGCGCCCTACGGCACGTACGGGACGATGAAAAGCACGATTGATCGGTTCAAGGATTCCGTCGTGCCAACAAAGCTTAATCGCCACGTCTTGCATGACGTGTCCGGCGGAGCGTTCAGCGCGCTTATGAGTTCGCTGCGCTTCTTTGGATTGATAGATGACAATCTCGTAACGGTATGATTCCGGGTAATTTTGAGCGCATCACAATCCCCGGTGTGGCTGGCGCGTTCATTCAGTATCCGACCGCAATTACAGATGCCCAGTGTGATGTCTTTGACGGAATAATCAGCGTACTTCGCACTTATGCAAAATCGCGTAAGGGATCGGAGGGTAGGAAAACGTGAGAAGGGACTAAGGGCAGCGTTGAGCGGCCCGAACCAAGTGGAGGCGAGCTGAGCGTCTAGCCACCCCTCGCCTCTGCACTCGGCACTTGTGCCCCGGTTCTGGAATGGTAGACAGGCCCGACTTGCAATCGGGTGACTGTGATCCAGTCGTACGGGTTCGATCCCCGTCCGGGGCACTTTCTTAAACCCCAAACGGGACGTGTATAGTTTATCATGCAAGCAATGGCGAAACCCAAAAAGAAAGCGAAGCGCGGCCCTAAAGAAGAACGCCTGATTATCACTGGCGATCCAGAACGGGCACTCCGCGAGTTTCTTAAGCCCAAGCCTAAGAAGAAACATAAGCGTTAAAAATTGCCCGATTTTGGCGTTGTGTGAATACACTATTTCGTCACTTTCAACAGGTACTTACTCCCGAATATTTATAGCCAACTGGCCACAATTGTTTCGGTAGCTCCGTAGGAGCGAGATGTTATATAGCACTCGACGGATCCGTTTTGGAATATGTCGCTCCTACGGAGCTTTGTTGTTGGATATGGTCCCCGTAGCTATAAATATGCTGCTCCTACGGAGCTAATCTTCAAGCGCGAGGAAGGTTTTTTTGTGGGCGCGATCATGGCCAATGTGGTTACCACTGAGGTGCTAATTCTGATTGTCTATTTCGCTTGCCTGCTCTTCACCCATGTCGGCGACCAGACGATGCTCACCATTCTTTTTGTCGTGGGCGTCACCTTTCCGCTGGCTTTCTATCACCATAGCTGGGCGCTGTGGCTCGGATTAGATCATTTAATTGAGACGTTGCCGCGTGGCAAGAAGTGAGCAGTGGGCGGTGAGCAGTCATGGAGGGGACGCGATGAATAACCTTCGCTAGTCGGCTCCCGTATCCACGCCCAGAGCAAACCGGCGACGCACTTGCCAATATCCGCTTTCATTATCCATCAGCGCGATCTCCCTTACTTTTGTCTGAATCGGAAGACGGCCCGTGGCTTCACGTTCAAAGTCGCTGGCGACCTTCGCTAATCGCACTGAATCACTGACCTGCGCGACCGTTAGGTGAGGAATAATATCAGCGAATTGCCCGGCATAGGGCGACGTTTCAGGGAAGCGTTTTGTCACGATTTCAGTCAGACGCCTGAATGTCTTATCAGGTACGGGCGAGAGATACAGCACCCCAGGGAATCGTCTTACGTCGATCAAGGAGGCACTAAAGACAGGGAATTTTGAAAACAGTTCCTTTAGAGTCTGGATTACATCTGCTGTTAGTTCTCGCGGTGACTTGAAGGGATAAAGTACTGTTACATGAGCCGGCACGCCCAGAGCTGCTGACGGATCATGCTGCCTGCGGAAACTCTCAACCAAAACTTCCGCTTCGGGAATTAGAATGACGAGCGCAGACTCAACTGGCATGTTCATATCGATGTCGACTGGTTCGACACGCCGAATCGGCCGGTTAACAGGCTAACCGCTGGTGTAGGGTTCAAGCGCGCGGCGCAATTCTTCCGGCACGGGAATCGGTTGCAAATCGTCGCGTCGGGTTGAGACCAGCACGAAATGCGCGGTGGCGATCAAACCTTCTTCGAGCTTTCCGTCCTTGCCCTTGCGTCGGACTTCAAAGTTCACGCGCAAAGATGTTCTACCAATCTTTCCGACGTAAACACTGACTTCCAAAAGGTCGTCGAGTTGCGCAGCGCGATGAAAATCACATTCCAGATGGACGCGCGGCAGCCAGATGTTAAGCTCGTCAAAGATTTTGCCGTATGGCAGGCCAACGGCGCGAAATAACTCGGTCTCGCCAATTTCAAAAAAACGGATGTACGAACCGTAAAAGATAATGCGCGCCGCATCCACATCGCCCCAGCGTACGCGCTCTTCGATGGTGAATTTTTTGAATTGATTCATTGAGCCATCGATTCATTGATTCAATGACAAAATGGATCAATGAGTCAATTCTTAAACTCACCGACTATAAAATCCAAGGTCACGCGATTAAAGAGCTCAGGCTGTTCCATGTTCATAAGATGAGCCGCGTCGGCGATGATTTTTAAGCGTGAATTTCGTATTCCGCGATGCAAGAAGTCTGCATCATCGGGCGCCCGAATCGTGTCTTCGCGACCAGCGATGATTAGCGTGGGCATATCGATCTTCAAAAGATCACTTGTGTGATCGCGGCGCGCGGCCATGCCGCGCTGGGCAGCGGCAGCGCCCTGTGGATTGGTGCGCAAAATCATCTCACGCACGCTCGCAACGATGTCCGGTTTTTCAGCCAGTGTACGTCGCGCCAGAAGCTTTGGCAGCATCGCATCGGCCACCGGGCCTAATCCTTCCCTCAGCACACGCTCTGCCTGCTCTTGACGCGATTTCTTTTCAAGGGCATCGGCGCCCTGCGCACGAGCACCTGCCAGGATCAGCGCTTGCGCTCGCGAAGGAAAAAGATGGACGAATTCCAGGCCCACATAACTTCCCATCGACAATCCGCATACAACCGCCCGATCAATTTTCAATTCATCCATCAAGGCCTCGACGTCCCGCGCCATGGCATTCATGGTCGCAATCTCGTCGCGCGATTTGCTTTCGCCAAGGCCGCGCAGATCGGGTGCGACAACGCGGTATCCATGATTGCCCAGAAAATCGATCTGCTCGCGCCACATCGAGCAATCGAATGGATAGCCGTGGAGAAGCACGATCGCGGGGCCGCTACTTGAATCATCGTAAGCCAGTTCGATTTCACGCAGATTGAGCCTGCTCAAGATCGCGCTCCCGGGTAATGTTCTGATTTGTGGTTCTCAGTGCACGCTGTATCTCAGTGGTGAGTATTTTTTGCGAATTATTTGCCACGGAGCATGGAAAAACACGGAGGCCGTACAGAGAAGCCTTTGAAACTGGGATATCACGCACTCCCTATCGAACACGCGATGCAGGCTGCCAGCGTGAAGACCAGGTTGGGCGCTACCACCAGGACCAATCCCTTGCTTCACGCCCGAGCTGCCCCGCCGTTTACCAAAAGAGCAACGACGGCGATCAGCTCCGCCGGCTCGATTGGTTTGGGCAAATAACTCTGATAACCGGCGGCGAGAGCGCGACTGCGATCCTCTTCACGCGCGTAAGCAGTAATGGCAATCGCGGGGATTGTCTTCATTTGGTCCGAAGGTAGCGCCCGCACTTGCTCGATCAGTTTGTAGCCATCCTCGACCGGCATTGCAATATCTGACACCAGCACGTCAGGCCACGATCGTTGAATCTCAGTCAAAGCTTCTCGTGCAGAAGCGACGGCGGTCACGCGCGCCCGCCGCTCGTTCAATGCAGCCGAAATCACTTCCCGGGTTCCGGCGTCATCATCAACCAGCAACACGTGCACGCCGACAAGTTCTGGCTGTCCTTGGAGGTTTCTGATGACTTCTCGCCGCACTTCGCCGGACGCTACGGACGTTTCATCGGCCAGCAGCGGCAAGGTCACGGTAAAGGTTGCGCCCTTCCCGTCGCCTTCGCTTTGCGCGTGCACCGTGCCGCCGTGAATTTCAACCAGATGACGCACGATTGCCAAACCGAGGCCGAGCCCGCCGTGCAAACGCGTGGTGCTGCTATCAGCCTGGCGAAAACGTTCAAAGACATGAGGCAAAAACTCTGCACTAATGCCCTGGCCATCGTCCTTGACTTCCAGATGCACGTACTTCGCTGTTTGATAAGTGTGGATGCGGACATGGCCACCCGCCGCGGTGAACTTGACGGCATTCGAAAGCAAGTTCCAAACGACTTGCTGCAAACGATGCGTGTCACCAGAGATTAACGCGGGGTCGGCCTCGAAACTTGTTTCGATCTCAATACGCTTGGCTTCCGCGGTCGGACGCACCGCATTAGTTGCGGCTTCGATTACCGGCCCCAGCTCGGTCGGCTCGAGATTCAGATAGAGGTTTCCAGTAATAATGCGCGATACATCCAGGATGTCATCTACAAGCTCAGCCTGCGCCTTGGCATTGCGCTGAATGGTTTGGATAGCGCGCTCTTTTTGCCCGGAGTCCAGGGTGCCTGAGTCAAGCATACGAGACCAGCCCAGAATCGCGGTCAGCGGAGTCCGCAATTCATGCGAAACGGTGGCGAGGAATTCATCTTTCAAACGATTAGACTCTTCAGCCTCAGCTCGCGCCCGGCTTTCACCGGCCAGCAAGCGCGCATTTTCAATAGCCACGGCCGTAAGGTTCGCAGCCATTCGCATCGCCGTAGCGTGGGTCTCTTTATAGGCGGCGGCATCGTAACTTTGAACTTCGATGGTGCCGACGATTCTGCCCAGCACGGCCATTGGTACGGCCATGGACGATTGCGGTCGGAGATTGTTTTCAGGACCGAGAATGACCTGGGGATGACCGCTCGTCTTTTTCATGTAATCTTCGGTAATCACGACTTGCCCCGTGCGCACCGCGCGGCTGTTTGGCCCGTCAGTCGTAATCGGCATTGGCGGCAATTGCGAGACGTCCTGCTCAATTCCGTCGCCCCAGGCATATGTGGCGGTGCGGACATCATGCATGGGATCGTAAAGCGAGACGAACAAACCGTTGCAGGGTATCGATGCGATCGCAAAGTCGCGCAACGCGCGAAAGATCGCCGGCAGTTCACGCGCAGCACCAAGGGCCTGTGCCAGCGCATCGATTCGCTCAAGCAAGCCCTCGTATTCAACGATTGCCCGGTCGTTCGCCGCGCGGAGCTTTTCTTCCGACAGCTTGCGTTCAGTAATGTCAACGGTTTGTCCAATGACGCGGCGCGCTCTGCCATGCTCGTCGCGTAAGATAATGCCCCGGTTGTAGAGGTCGAGATACCGACCGTCTTTGTGGCGCACTCGATATTCGGCTTCCAGCTTGTCGCCCTCCAGTTTATCGAGATATTCGACGGCCTCCTTTTTGGAGATCGAAAAATCGTCGGGGTGGGTTAGTGCTTTCCATGCTTCCCAGGTTTCGCCGATTTCATCAAGCCGGTAACCAAGTACTTGCGAAACATTCTCGCTTCGTATGACGGTATCGGTTTCCAAATTCCAATCGTAATTGAAGCTTTTTGATGCCTCTTCAGCCACGCGGAAACGGTAATTCGCAAGTCGTAACTTCTCTTCCGATTTACGGAGTTCTTCTTCCGCGTGCTCTTGCTTCCCGCGGCTCTTGCGCAGACTCTTCTCAGAATGTCTGAGTTCACGCTCGGCGCTCACGGCCACGACCCGTGCCCGTGTTTGCGAGCTGGTGAGTACAAACAGCAGCAAACTCAGGAATCCGCCGCTGAGCAAAGTCAGCATGGCGAAGTTCGTGGCCGAGTCCGCTTCGAAGTCGTGATTTGTTTTAAAGCGCAGGATCCATAGGCGATCCGCCACCGAAAGGGTGGTGATCGCGGCAAAACGCGAAGCCTCGTCGACAGTGTTTGAACGTGGCGCGGAATCGTAGAGCAGATTGGCAGCTTCTGGTTTCAATCCATCGAAAACCTGAAAATCAAGCCCATGGTACTCGTGTGCAGCCAGAATGTTCGGCAGCAAATCTCCGGCGCGAAACGGAGCGTAGACAAAACCGATTAGCGCCGCGCGCCGCTCTTCAACCGTTTCTGTCTTCATTCCGTTGCGATAGACCGGCGCGTAGATCAGAAATCCAGACTGCTTTGGTTCTTCGATCTCCTGTACCAGGGTCACGCGTCCTGACGCGGCGGGCAGTCCCGTGTCGCGGGCGCGTTCCATCGCCGCCCGACGCGTCGGTTCCGTGAACATGTCGTAACCGATCGCAACTTGATTGCGGCGATCGGCCGGTTCAAGGTAGATAATAGTGTGATACTCCGCGCGATCGCCTTCTGGCCAAATCTTGAAGCCCGCATTGCCCGCGCGGCGCATTTTCTCGACAAGTGAATTTCTTTCACCTGATAGTGATGTTGCAGATTCAGCCCGGCGACAAAGCGGCGAAACTCATCGGGTTCGACAGATTCGCTGGCGGCAAATAGCCCGGCCCCCGCCCGCAACAGCGCTAAATAGGTATCGAGCCGGCTATCCAGAACGGTATTAATTTGTTTTACCGAATTCTCGAATCTCGTGCGGTCCTTGGCCTGCGCCGTGCTATGAACATAAAGCGCGGCCAGGAAAGTCACTATTAGCGCGCCGGCAAGCATTGCGTAGGGAAGCCACGCGCTGGGGAAAGCTGAAGAACGACGGAGTTTCATTTCCATGTAGCAAGCTGTCAGCTTGCGGATGTTCGCGCTAGGGCAAGATGAAACCGAAGCAGCGGGGGATTGCTGCAGTGCGGAGAAAGATATAACTGCGGGACGAGAAAGACAACCAGCCGGTTCGATTCGCCGCGATGAAAGATAAATTGCCTTTACTCCGGCAGCACTCGAGGCCACAGGCTCCAAAACTGGTTAAGACTTGGCAGCGGACTCAAAACTGAGTTTGTGCCTAAGTGAACGAGGCTTTCCGGTCTTAAAAACTACCCTGATAGCTATGTCGAAGGTTGCCCAGCCACTGCTTTTGAGAGCAAAAGCAAGTCTGCCCAGGGCATCGAGTACCCTGAGCTTGGATTGAGTAGCGCCAGTTCCGACATTCGGCTACTCATTGATTATACGGAAACGGTGTTTATGGATTGTCAGGGAGCGAGCTTCTTACCGCCCTGCGCCACGTAGGGAGGTGGAGTTGCCGCAGCGTGGCCGAATCTATCACCAGTTCATGAAATTTTCAATCACTATCTTAAGCGGCCAGCGCAAGAGACTCAGCACTGTGTAAGAAAGCCACATGCTGGGGAAAGACGGCGCTGAAGAAGGGCGGAGTTTCATCGTTGCTCAAAGCGAGCAAGGCAAATTCCGAAGGCAAGATTAACTGGGGGAGCTGACGATGCGAAGGTATAACTGCGGCGCGAGAAACTCAACTATCGGCGGTTAAGCTTAGATAGCGCAGCGTCTTCGGCGGCATAGTCGAACTGCGCCGGATCTACTTTCTCCGGCGGATGCGCTCGCTCCCATTCAATCGTGCTTCGCAAAGCTTCATAGAAGGACACTTCTTCAGCATAGACGAGGTCACGACGAATGCGAGTGGTGTCGACGATATATTGCTGGCTCAAGTCGAACGCATCACTGCACAAGCTTGGCGGCAACTGCTCACTCGGCAGGGCGATCACTTCACCTT
>WNFY01002767.1_pt1 | contig 31334 bp, 20 predicted proteins | sample 5400091 | NCBI WGS metagenome assembly WNFY01 (sample SAMN13153364, study PRJNA577476) | soil metagenome | isolation source: 60 cm soil or saprolite under grassland replicate 1 | place: USA:California | collected 2016-06-15 | reverse complement strand
CTCTACACCCACCCTGCAGTGCTAGAAGCAGCAGTCGTCGGTATTCCAGATGAGACGTGGGGCGAGTCGGTTCATGCAGTCGTTGTTCGCAAACCTGGAACAAACGTGACCAGCGATGAGTTGATCTCCCACGCTCGCACACAGATCGCAAGTTACAAAACCCCGCGCAGTATTGAGTTTCGCACTGAAGCTCTCCCTAAAAGCGGTGCGGGCAAAATTCTCAAACGTGATCTGCGCGAGAAATACTGGGAAGGCAAAAGCAGACGAGTCAACTAAATTGGAAAGAGGATAAGCTACCTCATGAAGCAGGACATGTAATCTTTCATCGCCTGGCCATGTGTGTTATACTCTTTTTGTCTTCAAAGGTACGCTCTCACTATACTCTTTACCTACATTAAGCAGGGTGGAAACAATGTCATTAGAAGGGTCACAAATAGGCCGATTCCGCTTTCTACGTCTGCTCGGACGTGGGGGCATGGGCGAAGTCTACCTGGCGGAGGATGACCAGCTGAGACGGCAAGTAGCGATCAAGGTCATCCAGGCCGAATATCCCGACCCCGATGCGACACGCCTTTTTCAGCGCGAGGCCAGGGCTATCGCCATGCTCAACCATCCTCACATCCTGCCCCTGTTTGACTTTGGTGAGGCAACCATCCATGGCATGATACTGACCTATATGGTCATGCCCTTTTGTCAAGAGGGTACACTTGCTGCCTGGATGCAACAGCGCAGGAATACTTCCCTGCCCTCTCCACAAGATGTTGGGTTTATCGTACAGCAAGCCGCCAGTGCCCTCCAGTACGCCCACAACCACCAGATTGTGCATCAGGATGTCAAGCCCTCCAATTTTCTCATTCGCAGTCGTGAAGATGCTTCAGACCTTCCTGACCTGATGCTGGCTGATTTTGGCGTGGCAAAATCCACCAGCACCACGGCCAGTGTGAGCCAATCTGTTCGCGGTACACCGGCTTACATGGCCCCTGAACAGTGGGAAGGTACGCCTGTCGCGGCAACCGACCAGTATGCCCTGGCGATTTTGACCTACGACCTGTTGACAGGTCATCCTCCTTACCAAGGAAGCTTAGGGCAAGTGATGTATCAGCACCTCCATGTGACACCACAACCCCCGAGCACACGCAATCCACGCCTTCCAGCAGACGTCGATACGGTGATCCTGCATGCGCTGGCGAAAAAACCCGAAGAGCGCTTTGGTTCGATCCGTGCTTTTGCACGTGCCTTCGAGCAGGCATTGTCCGTTGATAACTCCGGTCCCACTCTAGCGAACACTCCACACGAGCCAGGCAGGAAAGATATTCACGCCACCTTAGTGATCAGTGAGGCAGAGGCACTGACGGGGACCCACCGGATACTCACCCTCCTGGGAGGGAGGCGAGTTCCTGTATCTGTACCAGCAAATGCTTACAACGAACAGGTACTCAATTTCCCGAGTTTGGGCGAGCCATTATCTTCTGGGGGATCAGCAGGCGATTTGATTGTCACGCTTAGCATTGAACAACAAGAACAAACTCCACTAACAACACCGCCACAACCTCAGCCCAACATCGATGTACCACAAGCTGGTTCTCCTCAGCCTAAAGCGGATATCCCAATAGTAAAAGCTCCCCCACCTGATAACCAGGGCAGCACTAAACACAACCAGCGAACTATAGCCATAGCCTCTGGAATAGTGCTGGTTGTACTGGTACTGGCCCTGGTATTCTATGCTGTATCTCGTTCAGGCACTAATACAGGGATCGGCACTAATACAGGGAATGGCACTGTCACTGTCACTGTCGACACTACTGCAACTATTATTGCTCAGAATCCTGACCCCTATCCCCCTATGAACAGAACGCTGGCAGGCATTGACCCATTGAGCGATAATAGCAACGGTTGGAACGTCAATAGTGATAAATTTGGTACTTGTGCATTCACGGGTGGAGCGTATCACGTGATTGCAATTCCGCAACCTGGTAATGGTACGCAACCTGGTAAAGGCTGCACGTTGCCAAATGCTAACTTCGTTGATGGTGCCTATCAAGTACAGATGACGATTGTCAAAGGCTATGGGGGAGGCATTGTCTTCCGTGGCAATGAAAAGGGGAACGGTTACTACTACTTCATCGGTCAGAATGGGACGTATGAAATCGGGATCTACAACAATTGTATTGGTAACTATAACAATTGTAAGATTATTCCATTACGCGGGGGTTCTAGCCCTGCCATCCACAAAGGTCTGAATCAGCCCAACGTGGCGGCAGTTGTAGCCAGCGGCAGTACCATCGATCTGTATGTGAATGATCAAAAAATCGATAGCGTGAGCGACAGCAGCTACAGCCAGGGTGGACTTGGCGTATTTGCGTCAGGTGTGAATGGTCCAACCGAGATCGCGTTTAACGATGCGAAGGTGTGGACCTGACGAACAGCAGGTATTTGATCACGTGAGCTCAGCGAAGGTCTGGCTCGATGGGCAATGAAATGAAGCGCACCTCCTCATATCGAGCAGCCGAAATTGATGGATGAAGCCTACCAATACACCCAATCGCCTTCCGTAACCGTTTTTTCTAATACAGGGAAGAAGAGAGTACTATAGTTTGACAAAAATTGTATTGTGTGACGTGTATAGTGATGGCAGCGAGAAATTGCCGTTTTGCTGCCATTCCCATCCTGGTTCAACTAAACAACAACTCGAGCAGAGATTGTGCCTGCTGCTCGAATCAAGGCTCACTGCAAAAAGGTACAGCCTATGAGATGGAATTCCACCTCAGAAACGTGAATTAGTATTACCAAAGGAGGAACAGCAATGGCGAATTTTGTACTACTCTATAGCGGTGGCAGCATGCCCGAGACTCAAGCAGAACAAGCAGCAGTCATACAAGCCTGGACGGCCTGGTATGGTGAACTCGGTAGCGCTGTCGTAGACGCGGGTAACCCGTTCACACCGGTGGCCAAAAGCATAGCGAGCGATGGAACCGTCAGTGAAGGCCCGGTGGGTTCAATGGCCAGTGGGTACACCGTTATCAAGGCTGATTCGCTGGATGCGGCAGTCCAGGTGGCCAGGCGCTGCCCCGTTTTGCAGGGTGGTGCCAGGATTACGGTATACGAAACCTTCCCTGTAATGTAAGGAGGGAACAGAATCATATGTCACGAGTAGTTCATTTTGAAATCCACGCCGATGATCCCCAGCGCGCCGTCAACTTTTATCGCGATGTGTTCGGTTGGCAGATCAACAAGTGGGAAGGACCTGAAGATTACTGGCTCATTACTACCGGCCCCAAGACAGAGCCTGGTATCGACGGTGCCATTTTGCGCCGTAACCAACCAGTCAGCGGTGAGGGGGTTATCGCCTTTGTCTGCACAATTGATGTGCCCTCGGTTGACGATACTGCCGCAAAAATTACATCGAACGGCGGAACAATAGTTCTGCCGAAAATGGCAGTTCCACACGTCGGATGGCTTGTGTATGGTAAGGATACCGAAGGAAACATCTTTGGTGCTTTGCAGAATGATCCATCGGCTGCGTGAGAATGCGGCACCTTGTCTGAATTTCTTCGAGAGACCAGGTGAACGAGAGGTTTACTTCTCCTGCTAACCTGATCTCTTTTATTCTCATTCAGTGAACAGCTACACCAATCCCGCCTTTCTCGCAATCGCCAGTTTCCTCCACTCGACACGCAACAGGGCCGCGTCAATCATCTGGTCATCGATTACAATCGCCCCTAACCCGCCCTGCACATCTGCTTTTTCATACTCGTCGGGATAACGACAACGTCGATGTTGCTTCCGGCAGCTTCGACCACTTCGATCAGGTCGCGATAGAAGTAGTGGGTGAGACTTAATATGGAGCAATTGGTGCCGACTGAAACCACCTTCACCCCTCTCAGTACTCGTGACACTACCTACGCTTTCAAGAGTTTCGTCTAATCACCTTCTACCTAAACTAAACCTAGGAATTGGTAGGGTTGTAGGGTTGTACCGGATGCTGTTCTCTGAGCCGCTTATCAGACATGCATCGCTACCTTCCAATAAGGTCTGCTTTTTGGATAATGTTTCTCGCATTGCGAATGAGCGCAACATCAACCATTTTCCCCTCGTACGTCACGGCTCCCAAACCCTTTTCTTGTGCCTCTTTGTAGAGCGCATCCAGCTTTCTCGCCCAGGCAATGTCTTTATCCGAGGGCGTGAAGACTTCATTCGCAAGCTCGATTTGGCTTGGGTGGATTGCCCATTTTCCTGAAAACCCAAGGGTGCGAACACGGACACATGTTCTCCTGAAGCCCTCTGCATTCTGATAATCAATAAACGGGCCGTCAATGGCATCAATGCCTGCTGCACGTGCGGCAATCACTATTTTGTTTCTGGCGTAGTGCCAGATATCACTCTCGTACAACTCAGAGTCTTCCTCAATTGCCCTGGGATCTACTCCCTGGGATGCTGCATAATCATACGGTCCAAAGATGAGTGCTTCAAGGCGCGGGCTTGACCTGGCAATTTCCTCAACACATTGCAACGATTCAACTTCCTCAATTTGAGCCTCAAGGCCAATGGGCTTTGACCGATGCAACCGCTTCTCAATTTGTGTTAACAGCAGGTCAACCCACCACACATCGCGGCCGGATTTGATTTTCGGGATAATGATGATATCAAGCCTATCACCCGCCTCCTCAACAATTGAGATGATTTCCTGGTAGGCATACTCCGTTTCAAGATCATTAATGCGAACTGCCCTGGTCTTTTTCCCAAAGTCCAGGGTTTGTAAAGCGTGGATTACCTTTGCCCTCGCTCCCACCTTCTCTATTGGTGCTACAGAGTCTTCAAGATCAAGAAATACCACATCAGCTGCACTTGCTGCGGCTTTGGCGATCATGTGCTCATTGCTGGCTGGCGTTGACAATTCAGACCGTCTCAAGCGCATGGTTAACCCTCCTCCAACTTAAACTGCGTAGCTTAAAATGGCGATATTGTGTCCTGATGCGTGTGCGAATATTGTTTGGGTCTCGTGCCATCACCATCTGCGCTTTGGGTGGGATGATATTGCCACTGGTCACAGCCTCGTGCCTCCCTCATGAAGTTCCCGGCGTCTCGCCATTTTCTCATCCCACGCACGCTGCCAGGCCTCGTCGTACTCCCTCGTAGGTACCATCACGCGCCGTTTGAACGAAAGGACCCTTTCACCTCGCTGGTTATAGGCGATAGTCTCAACAGTAACGATACCCCTATCTGGCTTACTGCTAGAAAGTCTTTTGTCCAAAACTTTCGTTTCAGCATAAATCGTATCACCGTGAAAGGTGGGTGCAAGGTGTTTGACATTCTCAAATTCGAGATTGGCAATAGCTTTGCCACTAACGTCCGGTACGCTCATGCCGAGCGCAATGCTAAAGATGAGCGGACCAACCACCAGACGCTGCTTAAACTGTGTATCTTCGCAATAGTTGGCGTCGATATGCAGGGGATTATGGTTCATGGTGAGCATGCTGAAAAGCGTGTCGTCATACTCGGTGATCGTGCGTCCAGGCCAATGCTTGTACACGTCACCGATCTCAAATTCTTCGAAACATCTTCCAAATTGCATTTTTTGCATCCCTTTCGTTTATTGTAGGGGCGGGGCAAGCCCCGCCCTGGTATACAGCCACCTTGCCCCCCTCCATATACCCACCTTGCTCCACCCGGAATTCACCGCCACCCTGGATACCTTCCCATATCTTAAATCTTATATTTCTCCAATAACTGGCGAGCGATGATCAGACGTTGGATTTCGCTGGTTCCTTCGCCAACGAGCATGAACGGCGCATCACGGTAATAGCGTTCGACGTTGAATTCTTTGGTGTAACCGAAGCCACCATAAATGCGCATAGCTTCTAAGGTAACTTCCTGGCATATTTCGGTGGCAAAGAGCTTCGCCATACCAGCTTCAAGGTCGCAGCGTTCACCCCGATCTTTTTTCTGCGCGGCCTGCTGGAGCAAAAGACGAGCTGCTTCGATCTTCGTAGCCATATCCGCCAGTTTGAGCTGGATGGCCTGGTGTTGAGCAATCGGTTTGCCAAAGGTGTAGCGCTGTTGCGCGTATTTGATAGAGTCATTAAAGGCCGCCTGGGCAACTCCCACGGCTCGCGCTGCGACGTTGATACGTCCGACCTCCAATCCGCTCATGATATGCTTAAATCCTTCACCTTCGGTGCCTCCAAGCAAATTAGCGGCAGGAACTCGTACATCAGTAAATACGAGTTCGGCAGTCTCAACACCTTTATAACCAAGTTTTTCGAAAGTGCGGCAGGAACTCGTACATCAGTAAATACGAGTTCGGCAGTCTCAACACCTTTATAACCAAGTTTTTCGAAAGTGCGGCTTACATCCAATCCAGGTGTACCTTTTTCGACCAGGAAGACACTCATGCCCCGATAGGGAGGATGAAGAGCCGTATTGGTGCGGGCCAGAACAGCAAAAATACTGCCATGCACGCCATTTGTGACCCAAAGCTTGGAGCCGTTGAGCAGGTAATTATCGCCGTCACGCACAGCCGCCATAGTGATGGCCTGGACGTCGCTACCTGCATTGGCCTCGGAGATGCAGATTCCACCACGTTTATCACCCTCAGCCATCACCGGCAAGTAGCGCTGGCGCTGGTTCTCAGTGCCATACGTTGCAATCATATACGCAACCAGGATATGTGTGTTTACGATTCCTGCAAGGCTCATCCAGCCACGGGAAAGCTGTTCAATAATTTGTACATAGGTCAGCAAGTCAAAACCTGAACCGCCATAAGCCTCAGGAACAGTAGCGCCGAAGATACCTATAGCTCTGAGTTTGTCGATCAGCTCAAAGGGATATGTATCGTTTTTTTCAAGATCATGAGCCACGGGAATAACTTCGCGATCTACGAAACGACGAACCTCTTCCACGACTGCTTGCCTATCTGCATCAAGCGATGTATTCATGAAAGTACCCCTTCCTTCCTGCGCAAACGCCTGTCAGCATGCTGCAAGAGGAACGATTTGAAAGCTTTTGCCGTGGCTGAGAGGTATTTATCCTTTACATGAACCAGGCGCCATAGGCGCACTATGGGAAACCCTTCAACATCCAGGATAACCAGGCGATTTGTCTCCAGTTCCATGTCAATCGCTACGCGTGAGATGAGTGCGATACCCAGACCTGCTGCAACACCCTGCTTAATGGCGCTGTTGTTTCCTACCTGCATACTCACCTGTAATGGCAGCCCCGCTTCTCCCAAGGCACTTTCAAGCGCCGCGCGAGTTCCTGAACCAGGTTCGCGCAGCAAAAAATGCTCGCGTCCCAACTCCTCAATAGGAACATTTTTAAGCCCTGCTAAACGATGCGTAGGTGCAGCCACCAGTACTAACGAATTATATGCAATAGGTTCGACTTCAACGGCCAGGTCATCGGGAGCGGCTCCCATTACAGCCATTTCGACACGGTTGTTCATGAGAGCTTCGATGAGCGCTGCGCGATTTAGCACCTGCAACGAGATCTCGACCTTGGGATAGATCTGTCGAAATTTACCGAGTAGACCCGGAATCACATACGATCCCACGGTTGTATCTGCGCCTACACTCAGGCGACCATAATGGGGACTGCGCAGAGATTCCATAATCTCCAACGTTTCATCAATGACCGAGAATATTTTCTGGCTGTAGAGGTACAGTTCTTCTCCTGCCTGAGTGAGGTGCGTCTTACGCCCAATCTGGTCAAAAAGCTTGATACCCAGAGATTTTTCAAGATGTCGTATTTGCGCAGACACTGCCGGCTGGCTGAAATGCAGTTCTTCTGCTGCGCGTACAAAACTACAATGTTTTGCCACAACTTGAAAGGTAGAGAGTTGATGCAGGTTGAGCGTGCGCATAAGCATGGAAGCCCCCGTACAATTTAAAACTGATGGGTAAATATTGCCTTACAAAGAGAATACGTCCTCAGTAGTCTCTTGTCAATTTTTACTTTTTCAAAGGTCGCGTAGGGGCGGGAGTGGTGTGGAGTTGGGTGGGGACGCTTGCGTCGCCCATCGCTGGACTCCTTCTTAACCCCTAATTTGTATGAGAACCATCAAACCCGAGTATAGTACTATCTCAGACGAAAGAGATAATCACTTTCCTATTTTTGTATGGTTTGATATAGTAGAAAGCCGAGACTATCAGAGGAGAATAGCCCAGTACAATGTCCGATACGCAAAATATTGTAAACCCAACAGAGGAACAGCTAGATCAGTCTACCACGTTAGAGATATCAGAAGCGCCCAACAACAGGCGTAAACACAAACGCGCTCCTGCCTCGACTACAAACAACAATGCCAGTAAGAAACCTGCTTCACAACAACCTCGTCAACCAGCTCAGCATAAGCAGGAAACAGGGGAAAAATTAGCAACAGCAGAATCGCAGCCCGCCTCCAAACGACAGCGGCAATCAGGAATGGGCAAGACTGGAGCAGACAAAAAAACGGTAGCAGAGTCCATGGTTGAGGAGGCCAGCAAACCTGCACCGAAGAAAAAACCAGAAAAGACCGTTACCGCTTTAAGGCGTACTTCGACAAACCGCAAGATAAAGCAGGCAAAAGAGATCGAAGCGGTTGCTCTCCCTGTCGAGGCCGAACAAGAGACCATTCCTCTTGAATCTGACCTGGATGATACCATTCCCAGAATGAAAATAGTATCCCCTCCTCCTGTCGAGGCAGAACCTGAAGTCTCACCCCAGGAGCTTGAAGTAAATCAAACCGATCCCAGGATCAAAGCGATAACGATCCCTCTGGTTGAGCCGGCACCAGCATTAGCTGCATCCGAACCCCCTACCTGTCATCCTGAGCGCAGCGAAGGATCTCAACTAGTTAAGCCAGAACCAATAGCAACAAGTGAAACCACAGATACCGTTTTTATGGAAGCGCCTGTGGAGGCTATCAGCAGTGAGCAGGTCAAGTTGCCCGAAATTACTGGAGCACCTATCCCAAGGCCATTACTGGCAATATTTCAGCGGCATGGACGCAGACAGAGGCCAACTAAAGCACTGGTATGGATTCTCCTGGTTGTATTTATCAGCAGTTCTTTCTTGTTATGGCGCGATATGAACGACACCCATCTCTACCTTTATGCGCTTGATCGCGCCAGTGGACAAACAATAACACAACAAGATCTGGGAGGAGGATACCAGGGCGATACGACTATCACCAACCCTGTACAGGCTGCATCATCACTAATGTTTGGAATACAAACAGGCAAGTCAACTTCTGGATCAAAGCAACAGCTATTCTCTCTTACAGGAAACGCTTCTTCGTGGAAAGTAGAGTCGCAATTTTCAGCTCCACTTGAGCATGGTACGCTCGCTCTGACACCAGGCAACAGTGTAGTAGTTGTCCATGCAGATGGGTTGCAGCTAATGACCACCAATGGGCAGATGCTCTGGCACATCCAGGGTGACCAGCCAACGTTGGGAACCCATCTGTTTCAACCTGCATCTTCCGGCTCGACGCTTTACGCGGTTAAGTCCGCCTTAAATGGAGTGGTGGCGTCATTTGATCTGCAAAGTGGCGCAGTCCTCTGGACCCAAAAGCTCGACGATACGCTGGAATACGCGGCGCCATTTCTACTCTATGACAAGATGCTCTACATTGCAGCGGATCATACTCTTTACGCCCTGGACAGAGCTGACGGCAGGCTACTCTGGAAAGCAGATCGTCCAATACGCACACTGCTTATGTTTACAGACACACAACCATTACTCCTGGTGGCGGGAGCGCAGGGTCTTGCTGCCTTGAATGCCTACACAGGGGCAATCGTCTGGACCTATAACGGTCTGCCACTCAACACTCAGGTAACTTCAAATGAAACCCTCGTGCCAGCACAATTCTACCAGGCAAGTATTGCCAGCGCCGATAATGTTATGTATGCTACAGGCGTAGTTTGGGACACGCAGCAGGTGCGGGAGCAGCTCTGGCTTTTTGCCATCGATGCTGCAACCGGTAATGTACGCTGGTCAGAGCTTGTTGGCTCCGACTTTACAAGCGCTGATGCGGGACGCATCTATGCGCCTTCAGTGGATACAACCCATAAGCTTGTAATTCTTCAGCAAGCTCAGAATGATAGCAATCGCATCATCTCTGCCTATAACACTGGTGATGGCGCCAAACGTTGGAGTGTAAAACTTGATGGTATAACTGCTTCTGCTTCTGGCTTGCTGCAGGTCTCCAACACTGCGCTGATTCTGCTCAATACGCAGTCGGGCAGAGCCTCTGTATTGCATAACTTGTCGCCAATGCGGATACTACTTATAGTTCTTGCTGGATTGAGCGTACTATGCTTGTTACTGTTATGGATACTACCGTTCCAACTGTGGATAAAGAGATTATATTCCATTCGTCTCTACCTGATGTATCCGTTCAAACTCATGCAAGGTTTGTGGGATCGCTCTCGCAGCATCTTTGCATTAGTATTACTCCCCATCGCTGTTTTGGGAAGCGTGCTGCTTTATGGACAACTTGCCAGTTCGCAAAACTATATGAACCATATTGCCACCTCAAGTGGATCGATACAATGGCAACACAGCACCAGTACTCCTGTTCAACTTGCAATGGCTGATCCCCAGGGCAGCATTGTTATAAAAAGCGCAGGCAAGTTTATGCACCAACTTGCCGCATTTAGTCCTGGTGGCGCTTTGCAATGGACAAGCTTCGCCAGCGAAGGGATTTTTTCGCTGCCCACAGTTTCGACACAACCAGGAACTGTGCTGGTAGCTTTAAGCGGGCGTACCTCGCCACAGTACCACTTTGCTCCAGATGACCATGCCTATATGCATCCGTTAGATTCCCTTTACACACTTTCCCTTCTAGATCGGCAGACAGGACAGTTAATCTGGCAGTCAGTCATAATCAGTCCTGAAGGGCAGCAAGACTCTACTGTACTTGGCGCGGATGCCAGGTTCTTTTACGTTGCCAGCAGAGCGACTAATTCTTTACCACCGGACATCGGGCCAGTTGTGCAGCTCGTCGCAGTCGACAAGACTTCAGGCACCACTGTATGGCGTATCTTCGGACCCCGAGAACTTGAGACGGTTCCTCAGGATTACGGCAGACTTCTTATGCAGGGAAGGAGCATTATCTGGCAAGTCTCAAATACCATTTATAAAATAGATACTACGCTTGGTCAAATACAATGGCGCAAGTATATCGCGGAGAATCTTCCCCAGGTTTCCGTTCTTGAAGAAGCGCAGATGGCAGAGGCTGGTGGAATGCTGCTTGTAGCGCGCAGTGATGCTTATCATGCAATTGACCTCGCCACTGGTAATGAACGTTGGACAATTGCCAGCCCAGGCAATGAAACAGCACCGATACAACCAGGCGTTGTTGCCATTAACAACATATTCCTTCTCTATGGAGGGGGAATGCTTCAAGCAGTTGACCCCATTGACCAGCGTAGTATCTGGAGCCAGAAGCAACTGGTAGATATCCAGTATCTCAAGATTTCAGATGACGGCACAAAAGTCTATGCAATTCTGGATAATTTGAAACCAGGTAGTTCAATAACCCAGGTACTGGCAGCCATAGACGTCCAGACAGGCACAGTACGCTGGACATTCCAGCCGTTTGTACAGGAACGATTCGTCAATGCACAATCCGACGGATTTCAGTACCGTAACGGCACGCTCTATGCCACTATTTGCTCAACAGTTAATCAAACGTCTTGTGATGACGAAGAAGCACTGTATGCAATTAACGCAGCAACCGGTAATAATGTTTGGAAATTCGAAGCCAATAGTATTTACAACATCCATGTGAGTGTAGGCGGTGATATAGTTGCGTTCCAAACAACCAGTAGCGTGTGGGAAAACTTACTAGAACGTTTCAGGTAGTAGCCCCTGTATATACTCACTCTTGCATCTCCGCTCAATTAAGTTGTACGATGAAGCAACTTAGAAATCATCGATATACATAATGAGGATCGAGATGTCATATCTATTCCGTGGGCGTGGCCAATCCTCCCCCCAACCCGGGAAAGATAAAGATCGGGCAACAACGCAGCAACTTCCTGAGACGTCATGGATTACCAATCCTCTACCGCTCGGCACGCCTCCTGAAAATAAAGTTGTTGTGACGATCTCTCGTCAATTTGCCAGTGGGGGATCGGAGATTGGCCATATGGTAGCACAGGAAAGCGGACTCCTTTACGTCGATCACGAGATCATTGGTGAGGTGGCCAAGCGATTGGGCGTAAACGAAGAGCAAGCGGCTCGCCAGGATGAGCAAACAGCAGGGGCAATTGGACATATCCTCGAGGCCCTGCGGTCGAGCAGTCCTTTCAACTTAAACTATAATACCTTGCTTAAGCCGGCTGGGGCACCGGCACAGGCGCAAGAAGCGGCCTACTTGCGCTTGACTCAAAGAGTGATCTTAGAACTGGCAACGAAGGGCGATGTAGTGATTATAGGACGCGGTTCACAATTCTTATTGCATGGCGCACCCCGTACTCTACATATTTATATTTTTGCGCCACTTGAATACCGCATTGAACAAGTCATGAAAGGTTTTCAGTTAAAGCGAGCCGGCGCAAAGGAGTTAATCGAACGACGCGATTACGAACACAATGCCTACCTGAGTCATTACTACGGGGGTAACCAAAATCAACCTGAACTCTACCACTTGCTCATTAATACCGGCCTTTTCACGCATGAATTAGCGGCAAATTTAATCCTACAGGCACTCCCTCTCGTAAAGGAAATAACCAACTGAGGTTCCACTACAAACCAGTGGACAAGATGCACATTCGCGTAGGGGCGGGAGTGGTGTTGAGAAGGGTGGGGACGCTTGCGTCGCCCATTGCTGTGGTATCTATTTAGCCTCCGATTGTTCAAGAGCGGGAGAGGACTTCAATGTTGCTAATGCAGGAGTAGGAGTTTTCAGGTTTTCCTGTTCTTCTTTTATACCCACACGTAAGCGCCACAACAATAATAGGCAAAGCAATCCCGCTTCAAACGTTGCTGTACCAGTCGCTGCCAGTGGGATCGCTAAAATCACATACCTGCCAGTAAGTGTATTGAACAGGAAGAGAAGTAGGCTGATATGTATTGCAAAACCTGAAACATTCGCTAAAAGCGGAATAACTGCATTTTTTAGCGCATAGAAGCTTCGCATGAATATTCCCGATGCCACTTGCCCGGGTAAGCCAATTGCATAGCCGATCAATACAAGAGCAGTGAGTGCAGACGAGTGCTTCGTAAAAGCACCGTGCTGAAAGAGAAGTTGAATAAGTGGCCTGCCTAACAGAGCAAGCAGAACCGCGGTGGGTATGCTGATCAGAACAGCTCCACCAACTATCTTGAGCGTCAACTGGCGAAAGTCTAAATAACGAAATCCCGCTGCCAAACTTGACAATTGTGGCAAAGCGGCAAACCCCAATGCTTGTCCGAACAAAGCTATAGGCAGGTCAAAGAGCATAAAGGCATTATGGATAGCAGAAAGACTTGCTTTATCGGGCAGGTATGAGGTAAAGGCAGTTTCTACAATTAGCCAAATAGAGGAAATCCCCACAGCAAGAATATTTGGGACAAGCAAATACATTACCTGGCGCAACCCGGGATGTTTTAGATTCCAGATAAACGAATACTCAAATTTTTGCTTTACCAGGGCCGGTATCTGTACAAGTACCTGGCATGCTGCCGCTGCCAGTACACCAAAAGTAGGCCCGTAGATGCCTACTTTTGGAAAAGCCAGAGTAACGAGCAAGCCTCCAATCAAACCAAAGTTGTAGACTGCAATAGAAAGAGAAGGCAATAGAAATTGACGTTTACTGCTCAGGACGGCGGTAGCAATTGTGCCAAGCCCCAGGATCAATGGTTGAAATAACATGATGCGGGTCAGCGAAATAGTTAAGCTTTGCTCGGCAGGAGAGTAGCCAGGCACCAGCCAGTGGCTGACGAATGCGGGAGCCGCGAATTCAGCAATCAGTATCAGACCAGTGAGTGTAACCAGCAGCACGTTGAAGACCAGGCTCGTCAAACGCCATGTTTCTTCTCGTCCACGAAATAAATACAGGTACAAATGCTTGAATAAGCGCGCCACCTGCGATTAGACTGAAAAGCGTATCTGGCAGCCGAAAAGCCGCATAGTAGGCATTAGCTTCCGGGCCGGTACCGAAGATTGCATTGAAGAGCGTCTGGCGCACCACACCTAGCCCACGTGAGGCCAGGTAAGCCATCATGAGCAGAAATGCCGCTTCTGCTATACCAAAGCGGCGTTCAGCGAAATCACGTCCTGGACGAAACTTTGCAAGGCGAAAACGAAAACGGAAAGGCCCTATGCCCCATAGATCGGTACGACCCGGGGAGATAGCGTCTACATTCGATTCGGCTGGTGATTCAGATTGCTGGTCAACTGTTGCAACTGCCGTTGTTGATGTTTTCCCAGAGCTTATTGAATCGTGTGAAATCTTCTGTTCCCTTTAATGAACTAGCCACCTGCATAACCAATAACATCACTACCGCCCTGAGTTCCGCTGGCATTCCAGTACATGGGACGTTCGGCCACAAAACTGCTACCATCCGTCGTTTGTACTGTCATTGACACCTCGTAACCACCTACTCCATCATCAGGATGGAGTAGGTGCTGCACCACAGCGTCATCGATATTGACCGTGGCTCGTGAATGTGCTCCCAGTGAGATCGAAAACTGGTAGGTATGGCTTACACCGTTGATCAGCGTAACCCATACCCTCTCGGGGTTTGTAGTTGGATTCTGTACTGTCAACCATTCATCGTAGCCCACATTAGTGTAGCCCTCGGCAAAACTATAAGCGCTATTCTTCGCAGACCCTGTAACTGGAACAGTTAGAGTCGAGCCATTATCATACTCCAACACCAGCGAACCGGATGCTGTACCGGTCCAAAAGTTCGCCAGAACCAAGTTCTCCTGGAACTGTCCACCAACGTAGCCTTCGGCGAAACGCCAGTCTTTGGCCGGAGCAGGAGCACCCACTACTGAAGCCGAACCTGAGACGTTTTGTGCATTTCCGACGGAGAAGTTATTGAAGTATGTAGGGCGCTCCACTACAACCGGCGTTGAGGAGTGAACCCAGGCAGTTACCCGTTGACCAAAGCTCTTGGGAATGATCGTGCCACGTACGCCTGGCAGGACTACGTGCGTATCAGTACCCAATTGAGATCCGCCAAGAGAGTAGGTGACTGTGATGTTGGCCGAACTTACGCCTGGCGGGTTCAAAATGGTGATGTAGGAGTTATAGCCAGGCAGGCTGGACACATCGGCGAAGTAGAAGTCTGTACCGGTATGCGTCGCGCCCAGCACATCGGTGCCACCGCTTACCCCTTTGAAGTTGGTGAAGTAGATCGGTCGCTCGGCCACTACACCATTACACACATTGGTATTTGAAACTGATACAATTGTGGAAACCGCTTGATATGAACTGGAATTTGTCGTGACATTCAGATCCCCGTTTACACTCTCGGTCCAGCGTGTGTTGGGAGCTACCGTTCTTGCTATCGGAGTGGTTGTACTTGTGCTCAACAAGTACTGAATACTAACACTACATGTGTTAACAGGGTCAGGGTTCTGAATGGTCAGAAATTCCGTGAACCCCTGGCCGACTTTACCCTCGGCGAAGTACCACGTCGGACTGGTCGGTCCTATTCCTGTTGCTGGAGGAGTCGTCGGTGATGGCGTTGGTACAACAGACGCAGCTAATTTCCCCAATCTATAGGCAGTTTGGTCAGTGAACCAGACATTGTTAGAGCTGTCTATACCCAAGCCATCGCGCGGATTTGCATTTGAGTTCGGAAGGTTAGTCCAGATGACATTACCCGTCGTAGGATTAAGAGCACCTATACTCTTAAACTGCGAGTCGTTGAAGTAGACTGTACCACTGCTATTCACTCCGATACCAGCAACAAAATCAGTGCACGGTTGAGTGGGACATATGGAAAAGTCCTTAGCATTGGAAGATCCATGAGGTAGTTCACCAATATAGCCTGCAGAGCCTTCACTGAACCAGACATTCTGCTGTTTGTCAATTGCGATCAAGTGTGGGAAAAATGCATGCTGTAAGATAGGGTGCATCGTGACCGCGCCTGAACTTAAAACACCATTGGCTGTGGGAGTAAAACTTCCAATGTTGGGAGTACCTTGATCAGCAAACCAGATCACATTGTTTGTTGAGTCGTACACAATACCATGGGGACGGGTGCTTGATGTTCCAACGAAAGTTTCTTGAAACGTGTGTGAAACTGGATTGAAGAATCCGATTTTGTTCGCTGAATGCTCAGTAAACCAGATATTTCCGGCACCATCGAAGGTCAGATCATCGAGTTGAGCGTTAGCTATAAGCCCTGAGTTCCACTCATTCCAGGTCGAAGTACCGGGTACCAGTTCGCCGAGAGATTTATTTGATGGATCAGTGAACCATACATTGCCACTCGCGTCCACGACGAGGAAAGTTGGCATATAAGTTTTAGGAGCGGAAGAAAATTCTTGAACCTTACTGCCATCTGATATATTATATTCCCCAATCATGCCACTAGGAAATGGCTGATTACAGACTGGCAAAGGAGGACATGCGGGTTCTGCTACCCAAACATGACCTTTTGAGTCGAATGCCACACCCCATGGCAACAGTGTTGTAGGGGTTTCAATAAGTCCACTGGCATGTGCATTATTGTGTGTGCCCAGCAATATCCAGGCGAGAGCTATACTACCGATAGTAACAATCAATGCCAGAGACATCCGCGCAATTATTCCCGTTTTCACACCCGATAATCGTGCTATTCTCCAAAAATTATCTTCATTCATAGAATGTTTCAACTCTCATTTTTAGGGGATGAATATCGGAATAAACGCCTGAATAAGCGCGGTGGCAAGCACTTTCCCCCATATCTTAACAAAGCTAAAACTGCCTGGAACCTAGCTGGCGCCGTACTTCACCCATATCATAGTAGAGTGATTCACGAACAATCTTGCCGTTATGCCGAACAACAACTGTGACTCCGGGTATGGAGAACGAGCGACCTGTAGCGGCTAAACCTGGATAATCAGCCGTATGGGAACCGGAAGCGACCCATTCGACTGTCAACTGATTGCCATGCACAACGCGATTCGTCACATTAATCTTTAGACCGGGGATTGCGGCCATACCAGCGCTTTTACGAGCCATAATGGCAGCACGGCCAGCGAATGGATGAGGGTACATACTATCTTCAACAACAGCATTTTCTGCATAATCGCTTTGCAATTGATCCAAATTACCCTGTGATTGGTTGGCGAGATGTTCGTCATGACGCTGCAGGTGATCAACTGCATCCTGTAAATTGCCCTGGGTTACAGGCTTCGTAGCGAACTGGCGTGACGCTGCTGCAGCAACTATTGCTCCAACGCCAGCGGCAGAAACGCCCATAAGCGTAAGCCTTTTCATAAATTGACGACGCTCCATTTTTCCTGCGCGCATTTCGTCAACCATCTCGGGAATAGTGTATTTCTCGTCTTGCATATATCCTCCTAAACTGATCTACATGGTAGTTATTGTCATTAGAGTTATCTTGCACTTGCCGATACCATTGCAAATACATCGTTAACAATACCATGACCTGGTGTTGGCTCAGGTTGTAATCCTGTTAAGAAAATGCAGCAAATCGAGCAATCTGGTTAACGTATGTTTACCGTATCCTTGCCTGGGTTATAACGAAGTCCTCCTGGCAAGTCAGTTATCATTTCACAACCACGGACGCTCTATAATAACCAATCCATTACCATTCGCCCATTCATTCTCCCCAGAAATTAGCTATACTTTGTAGGAACTGTTTGCTATTTGAGTTGAAAAGGCAGGGTTCAAATAGAACCAATCTTACTTGACAATGTAAGCCTGATCCAAGCATACAAGTGTTAAGTTCGTTTGAACCATCCCGAGGGTGTAAATATGTTAATAATATGCCTTTTCATTTGGAAGGATAAATTTTCTATGTTTATGATTTTACGTTCTGGTTGGCGAATTCTCACTCTTTTCATGCTCATACTCTCCTTGCTCACCGCACTTGTACTCTCATCTGTTCGACATACCCTGGCAGCACCAGGTTTAGTACAACTCAGTAGTGATCCCTATACCAACAGTCGTAATGAACATCAAACGGAGGTCAGCCCAGCCAGCTCTTCTCACGGCTCCACAATCGTTTCGGCTTTCCAGGTCGGTCATGGTTCTAAAAATGGCGGCAGTTCCAATATCGGGTGGGCACATTCCTCTGATAGCGGCATAACCTGGATCCACGGCTTTCTCCCGCATACTACAAAATTGGTGAAAGGCATCTATGATCGGGTTGAGAATCCCTCGGTGGCTTACGACGTAAAGCACAATACATGGATGATCACTAACAGTGCCTTTATTAGCAATAATAGTATTGCTATCCTCGTCAGTCTTTCCACCAACGGTGGTACAGCCTGGAGCGATCCCCTCACTATTTACACCAATAGTGCCGAAGACCTTGACAAAGCCTGGGCCATCTGCGATAACACTGCGACGAGCCTATATTACGGCCATTGTTATGTCGAGTGGCACGATGAACGACTGGCCAATCAAGTTCAAATGAGTACCTCTACCAACGGGGGAGTGACCTGGGGACCTCCCTTATCTACGGCTGATAATTATGCAGGCTTTAACGGACATCCTCTCGTGCAGCCTAACGGCACCGTGATTGTTCCTATTAACAAACCCATTCCCTCACCTAAACAATCAACCACTATCATGGCATTTATCTCTACTGATGGGGGAAATAGCTGGAGCAGTACGGTCACCGTTGCCTCAGTGCACGCTCATATTTTGAATGGAAACTTGCGCTCTCTCCATATCTTCTCCGCAGGAATCGATAGATCCGGGAAGGTATACCTGGTGTGGGAGGACTGCCGTTTTGAAACTGGCTGCACTACCAATGATCTCGTCATGACCACCTCAAGTGATGGCGTGACCTGGTCTGCACCCACTCGCATTCCAATTGACCCTGTGGGTAGTGGCGTTGATCACTTCATGCCTGGCTTTGCTGTTGATAGATCGATTTCTGGGGGACCAGATCACCTGGCACTCGTTTACTACTATCTTCCAGTGGCCAACTGTGAAATTACCACCTGCCAGCTCGATGTCGGCTATGTGTCATCTCTTGATGGCGGCACAACCTGGACTACCTCAACCAAACTCGCTGGTCCTATGACTGTGACCTGGTTGTGCAGTACCTCCTGGGGTTACATGGTCGGAGATTATATTTCAGCATCGTTCTCTGGTGGGAAAGCATTTCCTTTCTTTCCGGTCGCAACTGCTCCTACAACAGATTCGTATGGCAATACGACGTTACATGAAGCAATTAACACTGTTTCAGGCGGCCTATAAACAGGTCGACAGGTGAGGCTAGAATACTTCAAGGAAAGAGACAGACCAGGCAGGTCTGTCTCTTTCCCATTCTGCTTGAGGTTGACTCATCCATTGACAAACATCACGTAAGAGAAAGAGCGACTATTGCATATGCAGGTACATTGACTGTAGTAGTGTATCCACCAGTTCCTCCTGATAAGTTCACTGAACTCGTTCTTATTTGAGGATTGCTTTGATCTACTGTAAATACAGTAGATTTAGGCTGTACAAGTCCCGGATTTTGCAAGCTAATAGTAAGTTGCGAATAAGTGGTACCGCTCGTGTTGACGATAAGCACATCATCCTTTGTGCTCGTATAAAAACTTGAGACGATCAAGCCCGCTGAGTTTACTGAAACACCGTTTGTTATATATGCGCTATTCGTGATATCTAAAAAACGGGAATCGCTTAATAACTGGTAAGTATAGTACTGAGGATAGGGTTGGATGCTCCCATTCTGGGCACAGTTCATAGCGCTGTTCCATGTCCCGAATAAGCAGAACTGACTGGCCGTGGGTGATTCCGGAATGGCTGAAAAATATGCCAAACCTGACGGGAAAGCGTGTGCTGGTCCATAAGGTGAACTCTTATCGTTGACAGAATTAAGCAGATCCGTAATAAACAAGGCATTCCATAGAGGAGCAAATGTTTTGTTGTTTCTGCAACAGTCAGTCAACGAGGTGGTCGTATTATACTCATCAATAAGAATTGGCGTTGATTGAGCATTCGGCTGTTTCCCCTTTTGTACTATGGAAGAAACATTTTCAAATAGAGCAGCAACACCTGCAGTGGGATCTTGTAATAGCCCAAGCGTATTGCTCCAGGTATCTGCGTGTCTGATCCTGAAATAGTTGTGGTACGAGATAAAATCTATATTGGGTGCAATGGCTGAATCATTAACCAGAGCAGTTAGCCAGGTGGATGCATGTATTCTAGGAACTGCAAGCGCAGGTCCACCTATCTGTATGGATGTGTGGTCTTGCTGTGCTTGTTGATTCATATGTAGTGCTGCAGCTGCATAGATAGCTTTATACTCCACTAATCGTGTCTGATCCGGGTTTGGATTGCTTGCAGGAACGCATAAAAAGGTGACGCCATCGGGTTCGTTCCATATCTCATAATATGGATGTACGGTTGGAAACTTTGAATCCATATGTGCCACTACCTGTGCTGCCAGGGCTCCCCACAAACCAGGGCCTGTGTTAGTTCCGTTCTTTATACTTGTAGGATATACATGGGAAGGATCTACTCCAGGGCATGAATTTGTTTGCGGTTGTAACCATGGTGGTGAGAATTCCAGGGTTAAAATTGGTTTCAAACCTTGCGCTTGAATAACAGTCATAGAACGGTCAAACACTGACCAATCTTGCTGCTGCGGATTAATACTGGACGGAGTTGGAAACATACCTGGCATGCCAACACTGATTCTTTCTAACTTCATATGTGCAGTGCCAAGGTAATTTAACAGTTGAGTGTTAGCCTTAATTTTACTGAAACCATTCACGCCAAAAATGGTATTTCCTATCGGATGAGCGTGGTTTTGTCGTGAGGAAAAATCAACCTGGATTGCGGGTGATAAAGAGTTATGAGGTGCAATGGCCACTCCACTCGACTGATGAATAGAAAGTGCTGCGGTAATTCCCCTAACTAGAGTTGTACCCATGCTTGAGAGCAGCAAACCAATTATGAGAAGGAGCACAGAGCCTGTGAGAAGGTGAACCTTCCGTGAAGCGGAGCGAAAATGGCTCTTAAGGCTATCTGTTTTCTTCGAAGGTTGGGGAGACTTTTGAAACTCGTTTTTTGCCCGGCTGTCCGTTTGCTGCCTATGAGATGATTGTTGATCCATGCTATACCTCTTTGAATTAATCTAATGCCCCCCAACCTTAGTATAAGGCAAGCAGAGGTTTGTTGAGCTTGAATAGTACTTACTTCTGTAGTTATACAAAAGCTTCTTAACCACCTGCATACTAAAATAAGTCGGACTGATCGTTTCGGGAAATTCAGGTATAGCTGGATTAGTGTTGACCTGGATGCTCAGGTTGTCATCTAGTTTTGAAAACGCAGCAAGAATTGTCAGAGCCTATAGACCGAAAGCAAACAGGTTCCCACTCTTACTTCCTTCATAGAGCATTCCATTAGAGATCGTGGCTGCTCCCCAGAAGCTCCCGTTTGTCATTGTATCCTGGTACGTGTAAAGAATTTGTCCTGTTTTTGAGTCAACGACGTCCATACTGTTACCAGAACCAACAATGACTAAACCTGGCACAGCGAATGTTGGAGCCAGCACCGGCGCGGATAGACAATCCGCCCAGAGAACTGCACCCGTGCTTGGGTCCAATTTTTGCAAACTGCCCAGGCATGATTTCGCCCCAATAGTCGTTCCACTTCCAGCCGCGTAAAGCGCGGTTCCATCATAGGCAGCCGCGGAGATACTTGCGGTCTTGGCTGGCTCTGCCCCTCCTACAGATATCTTCACTTTCCACAGTGGCCCCGCGCTTATATTGGTGCGGTCGAGAGCATAGTAGTAACCATCTTTATTAACCATTCCCAACATGGCATGAGAGACACCGTTGATTGTTGCCTGGAAGAGAGTTGGGCTACTACCAAAGTCATCGTCTTGGCCGACTATATCGGAACCTGGTATGTGCCACGAGGTGACCAGGGAGAGGTCAGATGCATTGAGTTCGACGATTGACAACCCTAATGGCATGGGCAGCGTGCATGATGCCGCGCCGGCGTTTCCCGTCCCAAAATAGATCTTACCCGTCTGATTATCAATGGCAGGCGTACCCCATACTGCTCCCCCAAGACAGCCATCGGGTACGACCTTGAACGTATTTTGGATCTGTCCGGTGGAGGCTTTGATCCGTACCACAGATGATTGCACCAGCGGACAATCGCCGGTTGAAGCAATCCCAATGTAGACACTACCCTTGTAGAAAGCAGTTGAACTGTAGAGGAACGCAGCGGGATTGTTTTGCAAATTGGTCTGCCAGATGATCGCTCCGGTGTGGGCATTCAGTGCATACAAATTGGCTGCCCCGGCACCCACGAACAAGACCGAAGTCGGAGTCCCGTTAATCGTCACCGTCGCCACTGTCACTGAGCTGATAATACCTTTCGGTTTTTTTGAGCAGCCTCCTGGTGTGGTACTCAGACTCGTTGTCCAGAGACTTTGTCCGGTGTTGGGATCAGTCGCATGCAAAACACCATCATCCCAAGATCCCCAATAGAGCATGCCATTGGCCACCATCACTTCGTCAGCGATCTTTGCATGTGCTGTGGTAGAAGCCGTCCAATGTAGCTTCAGATTGGACGCGTTCGTTGAATTGATGATCGTCTCGGCACTATCATAGCCTGTGCGACTATTACTACCAAGAAACGTTTTCCAGTTAGTAGGGGCCGCGTGAGCGGCTTGTCCGGGAATAAAGGTTACACCAGCCAGCACTGTTGCCAAAACCAGCACAGACCCGACCAGCGGCAACCAGAATGCTTTTAGCCAGCACTGCAAATGACGAACGATATCTCCCATGCTTGTCCTTGTCCTTTCCCTGTGTACGGCATTATTAGCCTTTCTTTAATTTGACCATGGAGTGGTAACCAGAGGGTTGCAAATCGGTAAAGAGTTGATTGTAAATACATCAATTTGGTTAAGACTTCATCACCATTTTTACACAAGAATATATTGACATCCACTCATACTTAAGTATGCAGGGGCTACCCACCTGGCCAGGGTTCGGGGTCACGCATCCGGGGCATGCAATAGCGGGTTTCCGAAATCTTCCACCATTAGAAAGAGGCAGCTTTAGCCACGCGTGTTGCAAGTTTTGAGTGGATGTAGGAATATACCCTTGACACAACAAATAAAACATTTTATCATATATATTAATAGTAATGTATTAAATACAAAGACACGAGCATTGCCAGTGCGAGCATGTTGCCGTTCTTGTGTATCATTCTGTAATCGAGGGCGCATTATTGGTGCAGTACACTACTTCTTAGTTTCCCCTACCTTGCGACAGAAGGAGGATTGTCATGCAACGATTTTGCATCCAATCAGGCTCTGTGCGTTTTTATTTGAATAGCCTTCTTGTTTTTGCTCTCTTACTCAGTCTTCCTGCTTCCACTTTAGCAGTATCGCGGATATCCCGCGTTCGCGCCGCAAACTCAACGCCCATCCAACATATTATCTTCATAGTGAAAGAGAATCACACCTTTGATTCCTACTTCGGTTTATTTCCCCGAATAAATGGAACGACTACCGGGCAGATCAAAACATCGACAGGAATACAAACCATTCCACTGAACCTGGCTCCTGATAAGCCGTTTAACTTCTGTCATGAATGGCGTTGTGCACATACCGCTGCTGATAAAGGGCTGTTAGATAATTTTAATAATGCAGACCAACATTGTAATGTGGCGCCCTACCCTTGCTATGTAGAAGCCAATCAAAGCCTGATCCCGAACTACTGGCAACTTGCACAGAAATTTGTGCTTAGTGATAACACCTTCTCTTCACTGGAGGGAGCGAGTTTCGCGAATCACTTATTTACCGTGGCTGGTGCCTCCGGTCCCGACCAGGCGCATAGTGCCTTGACAAATCCCAAGCTGCCCACAGGTGCAAGTACAAACGACTGGGGATGTGATGCTCCGGCAGGCACAACCACTCGACTCTTTAACAATACCCACGTCTATCCCTGTTTTTCCTTCTCGACTCTGGCAGACGATATGAATGGAGCTGGTGTGTCGTGGAGATTCTATGCTCCTCAGTCAACAGAGAATGGCTATCAGTGGAACACTTTGAATGCATTCTCACAGGATAGAAATAAGAACGTAGTACCCTGGCAGCAGTTCGTCACCGATGCTACGAACAATGCCTTACCCGCCTTTAGCTGGCTGACTGCGCCACTCACGAATAGCGAACATCCGCCCGCAAGCACTTGTCTGGGGGAAAACTGGACAATCAACGCCATCAATGCTGTCATGAATAGCCCTGCCTGGGCGAATAGCATCATCATATTGACATGGGATGACTATGGAGGTCTGTATGACCATGTGGTCCCTCCCGTCATCGACGGTCTGGGATATGGTTTCCGTGTACCGCTCCTGGTCATCAGTCCGTATGCTTATGTCAGTAACAATAAGACAAATCCTCACGTCGACCATGATACGCTCGAGTTCTCCTCCGTCCTTTTGCTGGCTGAACAGATCTTTTCCCTTCCTTCACTGGGAAGACGGGATACCTCAGCAGGCAATTTGATGAATGCGCTGGACTTTACTCAGGTGCATAATTCCCCGCTTATCCTTCCGCAGCGAACCTGTTCTGGCAAGCAGGTTCCAATGACAGGGGATTTTAATGATTGATCCCGATGTGAATGCAGAGCATGAGTTTAGAGCAGTTGAGCCTCTTGCCCAGCCGGTTAATGCGTAATTGCCCGCCTTGCAAGAGCGAATGAAAAAGGCCTGTAAACAGTTTGCGATCTGTATACAGGCCAACTTTTTAGCTATCTTCAGATACTTAAAGCCCGAAAGCGTCCAGGTTTCCATCCATGTTCCCTATATAGATTACCCCATTAGAGATAATTGGCGCTCGGAACAAAGAGCCGGTGATTGTTTCCTGGTAGCTGAACAGGGTCGCTCCAGAAGAAGCGCTGAATACCTTGAGGTAGCGGCCCTGACCTATCATAAGCAACCCCGGTGATACTACTACAGGACAGAATGCTTTGCCTGTAGTCTGGCATATTCTCCAAATAAAAGTGCCATCAGCCGGATTTAATGCATTCACGCTTCCGGTGCAGCTTTTCCCATTAATAGTCGTAGTTTGCCCCGCAACATAAAGTTTCGTCCCATCCCAGGCACTGGACGCAATATTATGGGCTGATCCCAAATTTCCCACCTGTGCTTCCCAGATCGGCCCCTGGCTGATATTGGTCCGGTCGAAAGCATAATACTTACCGTTCTTGTTCAGAACACCTACCATATTGTGGTTGACCCCGCCGATGCTTGCGATGAAGAGCGACGGTGTCGCGCCAAAATCATCATCCGTGAATCTGTCTGCGGGAGGTATTTGCCATGACTGAACCAGCGAGAGGTTAGATGCGTTCAATTTAACGATAGAGTAAAACAACTGTCCTGCTTGCGAACATCGCTTTGCATTACCTGTAACGATATAGAGTGATCCTGCTCCTGTGTCGATAGTAGGCGAGGCCCACACGCTAGCTCCTAAACAACCGTTAGGCATCGTATAAAACGTATGTTGGATTACACCTGTCGAAGCATTCATCATAACTATTGCCCCGCGCACCAGAGGGCAATCTCCAAAGGATGAAACTCCCTCATACACGTTTCCATTGTAGACTACTGGTGAACTCCAAAGGAAATAGGCAGGAGGGGTTCCTAATGAGGTTTGCCAGAGGGGCGTTCCAGTACTTGCGTCCAGGGCATAGAATTTGCTATTACCGCCGCCCACGAAAACCACCGATGTTGGTGTCCCGTTAATTGGCACAGTGGCGACTGCTGCCGTACTTGCTACTCCCACTGTTGGAGGATTACAGGAAGTATCTGTCGTTTGACCCAGGTTAGTAGTCCAAACATCTGTACCCGAGAGATTCGTCCCATGCTCGATTCCATCCCACGATCCCCAATAGAGCTTGCCATTAGCTGCTGCTACTTGAGAAGAAATGCCGCCACCCGCCAGGTGCTTCCAGTGCACTTTTAACTTGGATGCGTTAGCCGGAGTGATGATTGTCTCAGCGCTATTGTAGCCACTACGCCCAGAATCCCCCTGGTACATCGGCCAATCTCCGGTTGATGTCCCTATTCCTTGCTGGCCAGCGTTCTTTTCAAATGCGTATGTCCGACCAAAAGCCTGGAATATTAGCAAATAGCCAACTATCCCAACAATAAACACCAAAACCATCACGACAAAGCTGACTCGTTTCACGGTATAAGACATACTTCTTTCCCCTTCCCGCCTGGACGTAATGGATAAGTTGCATAGAAATGTCGTTATGCAACTACATTTTACCTCAAACTGCTGAAATTTGTAATTTTGTGCGCTGCCTTAGCATTGTGCGGATCTGGTTAATTTGGATCAGTGCCATCACCGGAATTGACTATCTGACTTGAAGCGCTTTTTATGATGGCACAGCCTGTACAGACATTGGGTCCAGAATAGTTACTGGGTGCCAGCGGATCAGCCCAACTACTGCCGGAGTCAGTAAAGACAAAGTAATAAGAATGATTCCCTAACGGTAAGGTCAATTTTTTCTGGTAAAGCGCACCAGTTTTATACGAACCAGAAACTAGAGTCATCGGGTATGCTACATTGTCCACATATAACAGCGATTGAACAGGCGCAGCGCCTGAACTTTCAGTATAGGTCGTCTGGAACGTGAAGGTTGTGGAAGTATTGCCAGACGAGGGGCTTACTGAAGATTGGGTCAACAAAACAGGTGTGATTGATGGAAGTTCGGTACCTTCGTTGGTAATCACACCTGAACCATCATCAAATTGGAAACGGTAGTAGTGTACCCCTTCAGACAACGTACTAATCGTGAACTTGTACGCTACTCCCGCCTTATAATTCGTTCCACCCGTCGATACCATTGTATAAGGATTGCCATCGATCTCGATCCTGGTCAAGGTAGGGGGGGTATTACTGGGTGAATAGTATTTGACCGAGTATGTAACTGCCCGTCCCGGCAGAGCTACCGCAGGTGTCACTGTATCAGTCGTCAGAGCAAACGGACCCACTTCCGGACCAGTCATTGGCACACCGTTGTAGGGGATGGTTAGTGTACCCGAAACATCTGAAAAAGTAAAGGTAAAGCTGTGTGTACCAATTGGAAGTTTCGTGTTGTACTGGTAGAGGGTACCCCCTTGAACAGAACCCAGACGGGTCATAGGATAACTCGTGCTATCGATGTTTACATTATGTGTTGTAGGAACCTGGCTCAGGGTGTAGATAATATTAAAACTGAATAGAGTCGAGACATTTCCTTTTTCGGGAAGAATCGTTCCTCGAATCGTTGTTCCAGGCTTAGCCAGATTTGGGATACCATAGGGAACACGTAAAGCTTTTGAGTAGGTGATTGGGCTGACAATCACAGGAGACCGGGGTGCCTGTGTGAAATCGAAAAAGTCCATCAAATCGCTTGTCTGCGCTAAAGCATCACGTTGATTAAGACTTGACAGATTAAAAACCTCTTCTGTAAATTTGGCAAACGAACTAAACTCCCCTCGCTGGTGCGAGATGTAGCTCATCTTAGCATAAGGAGAGATCACTAGCAGTGGCACACGGGATCCTAATCCTATCCCATCGACAACTGGTGGTTTGACATGATCGTAGAAGCCACCCCAATCATCCCAGGTTACAAAAATGGCTGTATTGGACCAGTAAGAACTATTATTCATGATGGCATTCACGATGTTTGTGACGAAGTTCTGTCCACCTTGCAATGCATATGGTGGATGGTCGTTCGCATCATTTCCCGGCGGTGTAACCCAGGTGACATCCGCTAGCTTCTTCGCGTTAATATCAGAAACAACTTTATTGGGATTTGAGATAATGTTACTCGAATTGTACGTTGATTGAACCATACGTGGAGCATCCCAAATGCCCACTGAACTATAAAAGCGCCAGGTCTTGCCGGCAGTATTCAGTTCATCGGCCACACTCTGAATACTATAGCAGGGGTAAGAAAAGTATTCGTTCCCTGTAACAGCGGATTTCGACTCCTCTTGCGTATTTTTAGGTGACATACATCCATTCATCAGAGAAGAACCGTTGAGTCCGCCAGTCTGTGCAGCAATCATTGCCAGATGATTTGGGGCACTATTGGTAGCCGCCGATGTATAGAAGTTATCGCTCAATCCAAACTTCTTCGCATAAGCCCAGTAATTGGGAATATCAGATTGTGAGTACTGAATATAGCCACGTGATGGGAATTCATCCATTTTTCCTCCATCCATAGCAGCATTAAAAGCAGGAGAGCTATGATCCAGATCACTCTTAGGAGGATTGGAAGCTGCTGCCAGCGCCATACCATTCGCCCCTGGATATTTCCCAAAAAAGTTATCGAATGTATGATTTTCCATCATTATGAAAACAGCATGTTTAATAGAATTTGAGGCAACCGATGCATTACTTTTATCCGCATGCGCAAAGCGAGCAGTAACTGTTGGTGAAAGTTGCCAGATCGCTCCTCCCAACACAAGTATTAAGGCAGCGAAAATAGGCCAACGTTTAAGAAGCTTCATAGTTCCTCCGTTGTGGAACAGCTATCAATTTTGACATTTAGCTTATAAAAAGCAATACAAGTATATATGTTACAATTGATAAATTCAACATTTCATTTTGTTTATCCATGTTTCATTGTGTATCAGAGAACTTTATGAGCATAATGTCATGACTAAAAATTTCCATTTCATAACCACAAATCACGAATAGCAACCAATTCATCACCATTTGTACATGCTATTTCCCCTCTTTCACATTATCCTGTAGTGGTAACAATCTTTCAAGCTTGAATTCAACAGATAGCAAAACAAATAATAGAGGGGATACATATGGCTGATAAATTCACCCAATACCTTTTCGAAAAGAGGAAAGGGGTTACATTTGTAGTTTTAATTCTTGCTTTCGTGCTGGGTGCCGCTATTACAGGACTTCCGCACAATTTTGCCGCACAAGCGGCAAGCGCTACACTCACCATCAGTCCTACCGCCCGTTCATACAATCCGCCGGATTCACTCATCGGGGTCACAGGAGCAAATTACGGCGCTCATGAGACAGTCAAGGTGTACTGGAACTACACCGGACCCGGCACGGGTACCCTGGAGGGTTCGCCAACCACCACAGCTACCGGCAGCTTTACCTTCTACTTTGCCACGCCATTAGCACCCACTGGCACCTATACAATCGCGGGCATAGGTCAGACTTCCGGGTCTGTCGCTACTGGTACCTTTAAGCTTTTACCTGGTCTGTTCGTCACACCGCAGGCCGCTGGACCCGGTACACCAATTAAGGTAACTGGTAATGATTTTGGTGTGGGTGAGACAGTGAACATCTACTGGAACTATAACGGTGCTGGCACAGGCACATTGATAGGCATAGCTACTACTGATAGCACTGGCTCATTCATTGTTAACAAAAATGTTCCATCATCCGTTTCCCTTGGCACAGGAGGAATTAGCATCGCAGGTATTGGTCAAACCAGCAAAACCATAGGCCTTTATAAATTCACGTTCTATGCGCCTACGCTTGCACTTGCACCATTAAGCGGTTCCGCCAACATTTCCCTTACGGTGAGTGCATATGGCTTCAAAGGTGGTGAAAAGGTCAACATTTTCTGGAATAATGGCACGATAGCAACCAGCGTTGGCACTACTGATATACACGGCTACCTGGCTCCTAAGTCCATTAAAGTGCCTGCGGGTATTGCTCCAGGTGGCTATCCAGTCAAAGTTGTAGGCCAGACGACGAAAATCACCGCCACCAATATATACACTGTAGTAGCTCCGGCTTCCAGCTTGAGCCCCTCCAAAGGGCCAGTCGGCGCTCCTGTGAATGTGACAGGTCAGGGCTATGGGCCAGGAGAGATAGTGAACTTTATCTGGAACTATACAGGTCCCGGCACCGGAACGATTGTTGCGACAAGCAAGGCTGGTTTCTCCGGCGCTGTGGCTGGCAGTTTCAATGTACCGGCTGCAGCTAATGGCTTATATTCCGTGGCGGTAGCAGGCACTACCAGCAAGAAAGTCTCCCAGAACTCCTTTACTCATGCTAATGGGTTAGTTTCAAATCCGGCAAGTAGCTCTCCCGGAACCAGCATTACTGCTATTGGCGCAGGTTTCCAGGCCAACGAGTTGGTTAAGTTGTACTGGGATAGCACCTCAGGCACGGCTCTTGCTACGGCAACGGCTGATGTGAAGGGAAACATTAGCAAGGCTGTCAATTTGCCTTCTAACGCGACTCCTGGCGCTCACAGCTTAATAGGAGTTGGACAGACAAGTAACACATCTTTTACGGCACCGGTAAACATCGACACAAGCTGGGCAGATTTCGGCAAGGGGCCATCAATTCACCGCGAGAATCCTAACGAAAACAAGCTCAGCAATGCGAACGTCAGCAACCTTAAATTAAGATGGCAGGCAAGTATAGGCACGAACAGCCTGGGATCGCCCTCTCCAGTCTATGCGAATGGCACTGTTTACATAGCTGGCCCAACAGGCGTTCTGACTGCCTTTAACGCTACAACGGGTAATGTGAAGTGGCAGTTTGACCCAAAGACGGGATTTCCAAATCTCGCTTCGCCACTGGTTGATCCCGCAAGTGGCCTGGTTTTCTTCGGTTCGCTCGGTCATCAAAACCCCGGTTCACCATCTCCATTCTATGCTGTGGATGCGAACACAGGGGTCTTGAAATGGAGTGTGATCCTACCCTGTAATGAATTCGGCGAACCAAGCCTGGCATTCCACACCATTTACATTGGTACCTCGCTTAATAATGGCAACAGTGGTACGGTATATGCACTGGACGAGGTTTCCGGTAAAGTAAATTGGAATATTACCACTGGTGGCGGAGTTTGGCGCGGTATCGCTGTGGATACCGGTGCTCGAACTGTATTCGCAGGTGTAGGTGATCCATCATTCCAGATACTTGCACTGGATGCGAACACAGGTGCTACCAAATGGCAAATTGTAGTACCCAATTCTTTTGAGGACCTCGATCCTGGTTCGGCGATGGTGGTCGCAAACGGCTTCGTCTACTTCTCTGATAAGAACGGCAGTGTCTATGCCCTCCACGAAAGTAATGGTGCAGTTGCATGGTCCACACAGATCGCCAAAATTAGTGCCGACGATGTTTCCACACCCGCCATTGGAGCAAATGGCGTCTTGTACGTTGGTTCACTTGATGCCTACCTCTATGCTCTCAATGCAACTACTGGA
>WNFY01001073.1_pt1 | contig 31345 bp, 25 predicted proteins | sample 5400091 | NCBI WGS metagenome assembly WNFY01 (sample SAMN13153364, study PRJNA577476) | soil metagenome | isolation source: 60 cm soil or saprolite under grassland replicate 1 | place: USA:California | collected 2016-06-15 | reverse complement strand
CGCGCGCGGTAGCACATTCGGGTGCATGCCTCCGGGTGGCCGCGGCGTGCCAGATCGACCTGATCGGCGTGCCGCAGCCGGTGAGCGCTGAGAGGCCAATGGCCGCCCAGAATGGCGGTTCCAAGGGCTTTTGGCGCTGACGCTTGACTATCTTTGCGGCCACGCTTGGTGACGGTGCGTCTGCGGCAGTCCGGGGTGATCATCAGTGGCCAGATTCACGTTGCGGTCCATGGGGGGCCCCGCACAGGTCTTATGCCGCATCCCAGCTGGAGGATTGCCTGCCACGGTAGGGGCTCAAGCGCGGTCGCGTGTCGTTGCGGTTGCCGTCAGCGGTCATCGGGCCGGGGCAGGCACTTCGAAGGTGCCGCTGCCGGAGCCGGGTAAAGGTTTCCTGGCTGCCGTGCGACTTACCGGTGTGATTCTTCCCGGTCCCGTGGTGCAGCGGGCTGCCTCCGGCCGCCATCCCGGCGATGATCGGCGCGGCTGCCTCGCTGGGCACGGCGACGGTTGTGGTTGCTATCGGTGGTGGCTGTCCTGTGTCCCCCAGGTGATGCGCGGCGTGGGCCGTGTTCTGGCAGGTCCGGCGGGGGGCGAGCGTTTCCGGGCAGGCCGGCGTTCCCCGGAGGCTGTCCTGGGTCGGCCGGCTGCTGCGTGTGGCTGGTCTGCCCGCAGGAGCCTGCGGTGAGTGATGAGAGGATTTCCGCGCGCGAGGCAGAGGAACTTGCCGTGTGCTTCGCTGCCGATGCTCGCGATCTGTTCGGGTATGCCTGCGTATTGGCCCGCGGGGACCGGGCGCTGGCTGATGATCTCGTCCAGGCTGCCTTTGAGGCTGCGGGCCGGGCCTGGCCGGCTCTGCGGTGCCTGGCAGATGACCAGCGCCGGGGCTGGCTTCGGGCGACGCTGGCCAATATCGCGGTGAGCGGGTTTCGCCGTGAGGCGGCGTTCCGTGACCGGCTGGCGCGGATTGAGGCCCGGTACCGCAAGGCCCAGGCGGACACCGCGGAACAGGCTTTTTCGTCGATCGTGCTGGAGCGCTGCTGGCAGATCATCCAGGGCATGCCGGAAAGGCAGCATGCTGTAGCGCTGCTGCGCTGGCAACAGGACATGAAGGAAGGCGAGATCGCCGCTGCCCTCGGCATGGCCGAGAAAACGGTGAGCGCGCACCTGCACCGGGCACGACGCAAGCTGATCGCACAGCTAGGGCCCGACTATCCGTTCACCCGCGACCCGGAAGGAGCACCGTGGTGATAACCGGCGGGAGCGCGGCCGGCAGCTCACAAGAGGACGAGCTGCTTTCCCGGGTTTATCAGCAAGTCACCGAGCTGCAGGTCCCCCGGCTCGGCGCCGGCTACGATCTGGCGGCCGGCCTGGACCGGTACAAGGCCTGGCTACGTGAGCACACCGAAGAGCGGGCATCGCCGGACGCCGCCGTGGCGAGCAGCCCGATGGCGTCGCGGGCCAGCGCAGGCTCTGCCGGCGCGGATACCGCAACACCGGTCCCCGGCGAGACGATCATTGCCGCCACTATCACCGGAGAACCCGGGGACATGCACGGCAAGATCCCGGGAGCCGGGGCTGACCTGGATGCCGATCATGCGATGACCGCCCTTTACAGCCTGCACTACCGGTCTTTGGTCCGGCTCGCAGCGTTCCTGGTGCACAACACCGCCGCCGCGGAAGAACTCGTCCAAGATTCGTTTGTCGCCGTGCACTCTGCCTGGCAGCGGCTGCAAGACACCGACCACGCCCTGTCCTACCTGCGCCAGTCAGTGATGAATCGTTCCCGCTCGCTGCTGCGGCGCCGCGCGGTCGTCGACAAGATCGCGCCGAACCTCACGCCCGGATCGCCGGTCACCGAGCAGGCGGCAGTTATCCAGCCCCAGCGCTCCGCACTGCTTGCCGCGCTGCAAACCCTGCCCGCCCGCCAGCGCGAGGTCCTGGTGCTGCGCTACTACGCCGACATGTCTGAGGCCGAGATTGCGTCCGCCATGGGAATCAGCAAAGGAGCTGTCAGAAGCCACACCGCCCGCGCGATGTCGTCGCTACGCGCGGAACTACCAAACTCAGATGACTAGCACACCTCCTTTCGCCTAGCGACGGCAGCTACCGCCGGATGCCCACCGCGCCATAAACAACCGGATCCGCACACCTCAGCTGATCAGCAATGAGGAGCCACCAGCCGCCCGGAGGCGGGGAGTGCGCGCCTGTCACCGGCTAGTCGATCACTCTCTGCGATCAGCCTCAGACGTGGATGTGCAGGCGCGTCGGCACTGCGAGTGTCCGTGACCGATTGCCTGGCGCTAAAGGCTCGGAGCCGGGCTCCTCGCAGCCGAACCTCACCGGAAGGCGTTCGGTGGTCGTCCCGACGTAGCTCATCGCGCAGATGGTGAATGCGCCGCCCGCGGCCGGGTGGCCGCCGCCGCGCAGCAGCATGATCTGCACGGCGATGCCCGGCCGGCCGGCGAGCTGGGCGAGGTGGCGCAGCTGGGCGCGCATCACGCCGGGCCGCCGGCTGGGCGCCGCAGCGCGCCCTCGTCCAGCACCGCCCGCAGCGTGGGCGGATCCGGGCCGACGAGCAGCTGCTGGCGGGCGAGCCGCAGCGCGCCCGCGCCTCGATCTGCCCGGCGGGCACGCCCGGATGGCCAAGCAGGATGACCGTGCGGGCGTAATCGGCATGACCCACGCGCCGGGAGCCAACAGGGCCGTTCTGGCGGCTGCGCGTGCCGTCGGGTACCGCAAGGACCGTCGCTTTCAACACGATTTCTCAATCTCCTGTTTTCCCTGTTCAGCTGCCTTCTCCTGTCCTCTTTGCCCGTTCTCGCCACGCGTTGACTTCCTGATCTTGTTCGCTCCGCTTGCCACCATGATCCGTAGCCGTGCGGACCCTTGCATTTCCAATGATCATGGTCAGCTCTGTGCAAGATCATCAAGGCCGGGAGGAGGCAGGCCGATGACCCGCGTGAGCATCCGGTCGGGTTACGACCCTGCCTACTACTTCAGCCGGGGCGGCCCGGAGAAGACCAGCGGCGGGTATTACATCAACGCCGCGCAGGCTGGTGAGGCGCCCGGCCGCTGGTTCGGGAAGGGCGCCGAGGCGATGGGCCTGGCTGACGGCGAGATCGTCCGGCGCGAGCCGTTTGATGCCGTCTACCGGCAGATACACCCGCAGACGGGGGTGAAGCTGGGACGGGCGCCAGGCGCGTACGCGTCGTACCACAAGCTGCTGGCCGAGCTGGAGGCGGCGGAGCCGCACGCCACGGCCGGGCGGCGGCTGGAGCTGGAGCGGGAGGCCGCGCAAAGGACGCGCAGGTCCCCGGCCTACACCGACGTCACGGTCTCCCACAACAAGTCGGTGAGCGTGCTGCACGCCTCGTTCCGGGAGCAGGCCCGCCGCGCTCACCTGACCGGCGACCTGGCCGAAGAGGAGCTGTGGCGGGCGCGGGAGGCCCGGGTCCAGGAGATCCTCCAGGAGGAGAACCATGCCGGGCTGGAGTACCTGCAGGAGATGGCCGGGTTCACCCGCACCGGCTACCACGGCCGCCGGGTGGAGGGCCGGGAGACCGGCCGGTGGGAGCGGGCGCTGCCGGTCGTGACCACCTGGCTGCAGGGAACCAGCCGTAACGGGGAGCCGCACGACCACAGCCACAACGTGTTCGCCCGGATCGCGATCACCGAAGCCGACGGTAAGGCCCGGACGCTGGACACGATGATCTTGCGTGGCGAGCGGCCCGCGGTGGAGGCGGTCGTCGAGGCCCGGGTGATGTCGGCGCTGACGCGCGAGTTCGGCGTCGCGTGGGAACAGCGCGCCGACGGGCGCGGCCATGAGATCGCCGGCGTCACGCACGAGGTGATGGACAAGTTCTCCACGCGCAGCCACGACGTGACCCGCAAGGGCGCGGAGCTTGCGCGTGAGTGGGAGTTCAGGCACGGGCGTGAGCCGAACGCACGCGAGATGCACTTCATCCTGGAGGAGGCGCACTTCGCCTCGCGGGAGGGCAAGGACGACGGCCCGGTTGACTGGGACCAGCTGGCCGCCAGGTGGGATGCCACGATCGGCGGGGAACTGGCCGGGATCGCCGGGGCCGTCTGCGACTTCAACGGCCGGCCGCCTGCCGGCGGGGTCCCGTCCGGTGAGGTGCAGGCGCAGGTCATCAAGAACGCGCTGTACCGGGTGCAGCGCGAGCACAGCACCTGGACCCGGGCGGACCTGATCCGGCACCTGGGCTGGTCGATGGGGCCGGAGTTCGCGGCGATGGAACCGCGGGCCCGGCAGGATCTGCTGCTCAGCCTGGCCGGCCAGGCGCTGCGCAGCGATGAGGTGCGCTGCCTGGAGGCGCCGCAATGGCCGCCTGCGCCGGAGCAGCTCCGGCGCGAGCTGGATGGCCGCTCGGTATACACGCGGCCCGGGACTGCACGCTACGCAACTGCCGGGCAGCTGGACATGGAGGAGAAGCTCGTCCGCCAGGCGCAGCAGGAGGGGGCCCCGGCGCTGTCACGCGAGACCGCGGCCGAGCTGCTCGGCTCGGACGCAGACACGCTGGAAGCGCAGTTGCGCGAGCCCGCGCAGGACGCGACGCAACACACGCAAGCCGGGCTGCGGATGGACCAGGCGGCTGCCGCGTTCCATGCGCTGACCTCCGGCCACCGCACCGAGGTGATCGTCGGCCCGGCCGGCACCGGCAAGACGTTCACCATCGCAGCCGCCGCCCGGGCATGGCAGACCTGGGGCGGCAGGGTGATCGGGCTGACGCGCTCGCAGGCGGCGCGCAACGTGCTGGCCGCAGCGGGGATCACCGGCTCGCGGCCGGCCGAGTCATACAACAGCTCCCTGTTCTTCCTCAAGGTCGCGAACGGAAAGATCACGATCGACGGCCGGACGCTGTTCGTGGTGGATGAGGGCAGCGCCATGCCGATGAGCCACATGGCGAAGATCCATGACCTGGCCGAGCGGTATGGCGCGAAGGTGGCGGTCGCCGGGGACTTCCGGCAGCTCCAGTCGGTCGAGCAGGGCGGCGCGCTGAGGATGCTGGCCGGCAGCAACGGCTACACCCAGCTCGCCGAGCCCGTGCGGTTCACGCAGGCGTGGGAGCGGGAGGCGTCGCTGCGGCTGCGCCAAGGTGACAAGACCGCGCTGGAGGCATACGACCAGCACGGCCGGATCACCGGCGGTACCCGCGAGGTAGCACTCAAGGATCTCCGCGGGGCGTACGTGGCCAGCCGCCTCGCCGGCGAGGAGATGCTGATCATGGCATGGCGGCAGCAGGACTGCCGCGAGCTGAGCCGGATCATCCGCGCCGACCTCATCCACCTGGGGCTGGTGGACGGCGGCCGGTCGGTGACGATCGCCGAAGGGGCCAGGGCCTCGGCCGGTGACCTGATCGCGGCCAAGAAGAACGACCCGCGCATGGAGACTGACCCGGGGCACACGCTGGCCAACCACGACATCTTCCGGGTGGAGTCGGTCACCGAGCGCGGGCTGATGGTGCGCCGGGTGATCGACGGCAAGGACCGGGTGCGCCTGGCGGATAGGCCGGTGCTCTACCCCATCTCGAAGTTCGCCACGACTGAGCTGGCCTACGCGGTCACCGCTCACAAGGGCCAGGGCGGTACCTACGAGGCGGGCGAGCCGCTGGTCACCGGCACCGAGTCGCGCGAATGGCTCTACACCGCCATGACCCGGGGATGGAGACGCAACGCCGCCCACGCGGTCACCCAGCCAGCCAGGGCTGACCCGGCGCCGGGCACCAGGCCGGACCCGGAGCTCGCACGCCAGCGGACGGCGGTCGCCGTGCTGGCCGACTGCCTGGACCGGGTAGAGGCCGAGCCCGCCGCGCGGGACTACCAGCGGACGAGCCTGGCCAACGCCGACCACCTGGCCGCCCAGCACGCCGAGTGGGCCGACCTCACCGGGAAGGCCGACCGGCAGCGGTACTCGAGGCTGCTGCGGGAGGCGGTGCCCCAGCGGTACCGGAACGCCCTGGACACCCCGCAAGCCACGTGGCTGTACCGGACCATGCGGAGCGCGGAGTTCGCCGGGCTGGATGCGGCCGGCGTGCTGCGGGCCGCGGTCACCTCCCGGCCGCTAGAGGGGGCCAGGGACATCCCGAGCGTGATCGACGCGCGCATGCGGCCGATGGTCGGCTCGCTGGTGCCGATGCCGCTGAAGCCGTGGAGCCAGCGGGTCCCCGAGACCGGCGACCCGGAGATTCAGGAGTACGTCACTGAGCGGGCCAGGATGATGGACGACCGGATGGAGCGGATCGGGGAGCACTGCGCGGAGACCTCGCCGCTGTGGGCCGTCACCGGGCTGGGGCCGGTGCCGGATGACCCGGCGGACCGGCTCGACTGGCAGCAACGGGCCAGCAAGATCGGCGCCTACCGGGAGATGTTCGGCATCCAGAGCCAGGACGACCCGCTCGGGCCTGAGCCGTCTGCCCACTCGCCAGAGCAGCGAGCGGCCTGGTACGCCGGGTTCGCCGCCATGACCAGGACCGACGCGGTAGACGTGCGGAGCCTGCCGGATGACTCCCTGCGCCACATGCGCGACACCTACAAGAGCGAGACCGGCTGGGCGCCGCCGCATGTCGGTCGGCTCCTCCGGGGCGTCCGCATGGGCGCGGAGGACGCCCGGCAGCGGGCGATCCGCTCCGCCGCGGAGGCCAAGGTGGCGGGAACCGGCGGGGACCACGAGGCCGCGGCCAGGCATGAGCATCTCACCCGGTCGGCCCGCGCGCTCGAAGGACTGTACCGCAGGCAGGAGGAGGAGCTGGCGAACACCCAGGAGGACCGCGAACTGTGGGAGAAGATCACCCAAGGCCCGCGGCACCTAGCCGTGGCCGCCGACTCCGAGCTGCGGCGCCGCTACCCCGAGCAGAAGATCACGCCGCTGCGGTCGGCCGAGCCCCAGGCGCCCGAGGAGCCTGAGCCAGGCTGGCTGGCCACGCTCGCCGAGCAGCGGAAGCAGTTCGCGGCGAAGCTGGAGGAACGGCAAAACGTCAGGGTGCCCGCCGAAGATCCCCACTACCAGGATCAGGGCGAAGCGTGGCCGCTGTGGAAGACGCAGAAGGAGGCTATCCTCCAGCCCCCGCCCGCGCCCATTCCCCCAGCGCGCGAAATGGAGCGACTCGCCGGGCACGAGGCCGGCGACTGAACGAGAACACGGGCGCATCATGATCAGGGAAAGGGAGGCAGCCATGACCGTCGCGGAGATCCTTGTGCCAGCACCGGAGAACGGCGCGGAAGGTGACGCGGAGATCGGTGAGCAGCGCGTGACCATCGAGCTGATCACTGACATCGACCACATCGCCGCGCACGCAGGAGCCGACGAGCCTCCCGGCACGTGGACCGGACTGGCCTGCCCCCGGCACGGGCGGCCCCTGGGCTCGGATGTCGCGCTGGATGACGTGTACGCGATGCTGCGGCAATCCGGCACGCTGGCGGACTACACCTGGCACGCCTCAATAGAACTGGGCCAGCTCGTCTACCGGCGAATGGTAGACGAAGCCATGACGGCCGGGCCGGGCAGCGACAGGCTGCCCCACCCGCCGGCATGGTGGCAGGAGCGGATCGACGTATGCTGGTCCCGCGCCTGGCAGGCCAACCACACATTCCTCACCGTCTACGTGCAGGCCGGCGGGCAGCAGTTCGTGATCGCCTCATTCGAGCACAACAGCAGCGACCACGGCCTGGAAAGCCCCCACGTTCACAACCTCGTGCCGGTCCGATAGCCCGCCGGCCGCATAGAGAACCCCTCCGTCCCCCCGGCATCGGAGGGATTGTCTCATCGCTGAACCGTAGCGGCGGGAGCTGACACTCAGCGCCAGTGCCCGCGGGGCGCTGTTGCTGGGGCTGACGATGACGGCCACGGCTACGCCTCCCCTCGCCGGGCCCGGCCCGCACGGCGCTGGCCAGGATCACCGAGCGGACCATGATCATCTTGATGCCTCGGCGACACAGAGGAATGTCGTATGCGCGGTTGACGGTCAGCACACGCGGTGATCAACGAGGGCACCCTGCGGGACGGCTCTGTGGTTAGCGCGGGACCTGCGGCCCGGCCGCCTCGCCGAGCGCGCGCCAGTGCCAGCCTGGCTGGCAGTTACGGGCCGTTCCGGCGGCCCGTCCATCTGCACCGATGATGTCCTACGGCTGGTTTCCGCCTGCGAGATCTTGCACGAACCTGGCCAAGATCATTCGGGAATGCGACAGTCCATGCGGCTGTGGATCAAGGTCAAGCATGCAAGATCATAAAGTCGGACAGAGGGCGAGCGAGATCAGGAAACAGGTGGCAGACAGACAGGGAACAGGGATGAGCAGGGCAGACGGGAGCTAGGAAAGTCGCAGGAACGGATGACGGTCGCCACATGGCAGAGCGCCTGGCGGCAATTGCCGAGGCGCTCAGTGTGGGGGGCATCGGGCGACAGGAATGATGCGCGGGCGGAAATGAGATTGGCAGAGCCGACCCGGAGTGATCTTGACTGACCGCGCTCGCTCGCTATTGCATCGGTGTGATGGGCAGCAGAGCAAGATCAGGATGCAGGAATCCAGGGCCAAGATCAGCGATGGCAAGATCGGTGAGAGCGGCAACAGAGGTAGAAACCGAGAGCTGACCAGGGCAGACAGAAGGCGGCAAAGTCGTAGATACGGTGGACGCCGAACATGCCCGAGCGCGTCGTCCGCCAGGCGCCGCGAGACTCGCGGCTGCGCGGCCCACGGTCTGTACGATCGGCGCCATGGCCTACGACCAGGAGCTCGCCGGGCGTATCCGGCAACTCATCGGCAGCGACCCCGAGCTGACCGAGAAGCAGATGTTCGGCGGGCTCGCCTTTCTAATCCGCGGCAACATGGCCATCGCCGCCAGCAGCGAGGGTGGCGCCATAGTCCGTGTCGATCCCGCGCAGTCGGACGCCCTGGTGGCGACGACGAAGGCCACGCCGATGAACATGCGAGGCCGGGACATGCCCGGATGGTTGCGGGTCAGTTCCGACGATCTGCGCACCGACGACCAACTAGCCCCATGGGTCGAGATCGGCACCGGATACGCGCGCTCGCTGCCGCCCAAATAGAAGACCGCCGGAGCGCCGCTCCACAGTCGCCCGGTCACCTTGATCGTCTTGATGCGCAGGTGTGTAGTCGAAGACCAAGCGGAGTTGATGATGACAGAAGAGGCGGAAGCGTGCAGGTTGCAAGATCATCAAGGGGGGTGGTGAGACGGTGAGAAGAAGAAGGGCTTAATGTCCTGTGCCAGAGAAGTTGAGGCATTGCCAGCGTGTCTGCGGCATCGAGCCGACCGCTGCCAGTAAGTTGAGGCACCTTGTGATCACTCTCGATCGTGAGGTGCTTGGTGGCGGGTGCGGGCGCGGCCGGGGCCGCTGTCGGCTGGCGCGGCCGCGGGCGTTGAGGTCGAATTCGTCAGTGCTGACGGCGTGGTGCGGCGCGAGCTGCTGAATGGTTGCTGGAATGTGGCGTTCGAGCGGGTGGCGCCCTCCGCGCCGGCGACTGGACCTCGCCGCAGCGGCAGCGCCTACGCCAGCTCGACCCCGGATGGCCAGGCAACGGCCCCGGCTCTGTTGCCGTCGAGATCGCGATCTGCCCCGATGTCATCCGGCTCGCCATACGCAGCCTCCGGACGCTTGAGACCAGCCACCGAGCAGGACCGTGAGACACCCGCGGCCTCTTGCGAAATGGCTCGAATCTGCTGGCAGATGAGCGGCCAGAACTGCACCCGTCTGCAACGGCTGGGCAGGGGCAGCGCATCATCTGGGTAGGCCCGAGGTGGTGGCATGGATCTTGATGATGCGCTGGCGGAACTGGTCGCGCATTCCGGTGACCGGTTGCTGCGGGTTGCCTATCAGCTGACCCACGATCGGGTGGCGGCACAGGATCTGGTGCAGGAGGCGCTGTTGCGGGTTTACCGCTCGATGACCCGCCGCGGCGCCGCACCACAAGACTGGTATGCCTACCTGCGCCGGGCAGTGATCAACGAATATCTGCGCACCGTCCGGCTGCGCAGCAGCGCCGAGGTGGTAACCGACCGGATGCCCGAACGGCCGGTGGCCAGCAGCCCGGAAGACCAGGTCGCCGACCGGGCGCAGCTGTGGGCGGCACTGGGGGCGCTCAGCGCGCGGCAGCGCGCGGCACTGGTGCTGCGGTACTACGAAGACCTGCCCGACCACCAGATCGCGGCCCTGCTCGGCTGCCGCGAAGCGACCGTGCGCAGCCTGGCCAGCCGAGGGCTCGCCGTGCTGCGCCAGCACGCGGTACCCGCCAGCGTCGGAGAGGAAGACCGGCCGTGAACAGCATCGAGGACATCGTGGGCCAGGTGATGGCCAGCCACGACCAGGAGGCGCCGGCCGCGACGGACCTGCTCCGCGCCCTCCAGGCCGCGTCCCCGCCGCCCGGCCGCAAGTCTCGGTGGTCCCCCGCTGGCTGGTACCTGCCGCTCACCGCCGCGGCCGCGGTGACGGCCGTGATCGCGGGCAGCGTCTGGGCCGGCGGGCTGCTGGGCAGCCACCGGCAGGCCGGCCCGAGTTCCGGCCGGGGTGCGCAGCTGTCTTGCCGGGCGAGGTATGCGGGCCAGGCCCCGTGGGTGCCCGCCCGCCCGGCCGGCGTCGACGGCCGGGCGCGGCTGGTCCCTACGCAAACACCCGGCTCCGCGCTGATCTGCGCCTACCCCGGCAGCAACATGGCCAGGCGGCAGACCGGGTGGGCGCTGTCGGGGCGGCGGCGGCTGACCGGCGGGCTCGCCGCGCTCGCCGCCCAGCTCAGCTGGCAGCCCCGCGGCCAGCAGGGCCGGTGCACCCTCGTCGGCGGGAAGCAGACCAACTACCTCATCGGCCTGACCTACCCCGGCGGCGGGAGAATCTGGGTCGCCGCCACCAAGGACCCCAACGACTGCGTCGCCACCTCCAACGGCGAGTTCACCAGCTTCGGCGTCGTCGGCCCCATCGTGAGCCGGGCATTCACCTCCGGCCGGTGGCCCGCTCGCCAGCCGGTCTCCTGCCACCGGCACGGCCAGGACCTCGGCCGGCTCGGCCAGGACACGGTCATGGTCCCCCCAGGCTCAACCTCGCTGACCATCTGCACGCCCGCGGCCCACACCCTCACCACCGGCTACCAGGCCCTGACCACGGCACTCAACGCGCTGCCCACCCGCCCCTCCACCCGCACCTGCACCCCCGGGACCGGGCCCGCAGCACCCTTCTTCTACCAGCTCCTGTTCTCTTACCCCCAAGGACCACCGGTCCAGGTCACCATCGCCCGCGGCTGCCACCCCGCAATTGACAACCTCAGCCTGCAATCCGCAAGCGCCAGCAGCATCCTGCCGATCATCCAGCAACTACTGACAACCAAGTAACCACCCCAGCACCTCGCCAGAGGCGGCGCCGTCCGAGCGTGCAAGCACCGGGCCACCGCTGTCCGGGCCTGATAGGAGGGAACCCTCAGCGGATACGCCGAGTCGATCAGAGCAAGAACAGCGCTCCGGCCCCGAGCGCAGGCAGTTACCTCAGATCAAGTGGCAGGCCAGTCAGCCCGGCCTGCCACTTGATTCGAGGCACCGCAGGTCAGCGGGCAAGCCACACCTCGGATCGCCTGGCACGGGACACTTAAGAGTAGATCTCGCGCGACCGTCGGATGTCGGCCTGCTATCGGACTATCGCTTGGCGCAGCTCCCGCATAGCCACCACTTGCGGGGTGACCACCATGTGTAGCGGCGCTTCACCCAGTGATTCCATTCGGGGCTCGTAAGCGATGGCATCGGGCTTCCGCAGGCAGTGCACACGCCAGCCTCCACCTTCCGTGATGCCGGTGTCGCACCGACGCCGAACATCAGGCCACCGAGCGCGACTGCGGCCGCACACATAGAGCGCCGGGTTCGGCAGTTTCGCATGTCCGGTCTCGGCAGCGATGAGGTCTGTGATCGCGCCCGTCAAGCCCGCTGGTATCAGCCATCCGCCGGGACGCTTGAGGGACTCGCGGAAACTCACAAGGGAGGAGGGTAGCCGGACTACACGTGGCAAGACGCTTGGTGAGCAAGATGATCTTGGCGCGCGTCTTAGGTCTGATCGAAGCCCGAGCCGTCTTCGAATCCGAGGGTCTTGGCGTTCTCGGTTACGTTGCGGACCGTGTCGTCCGGGAAGCCACCGGGGTTGCGCGCGGAGATCTCGACGGTCACCTCGACCTGTGTGCCTAGCAGGCTTGTGAGCTGCGCGACGACCTCCTGCGCTACGACGCCGAAGTCGCGGCTCAATCGTGTCGAGTCGAGCTTGACAGCTCCGTAGAACCGTCGCGGCTGCGTCGGCTCTCCCGACCCCCCAGGTTCCGGCTCGCCAGGCTCGCCGCCTGCTCCGCCCGTAGGTCGCTCATCCGGGCCAGACTCACTGCGTTCTTCTTCGCGCTCGGCGGCGAGCTGCGCCGCCGCACGATCAGGCCTAACCACAAGGGTCGTGCCTGTTACTGTCGGTCGGCTTCCTGCTATCAGGCCGAGGTAGCGGTCCGCCTCAATCCCGTCGGCTGCTGCGAAGCTCTCCTGCTGCCAGTTGGCTGAGGCGACGCCGTAGTCGACGCTTTCCTGCAGGACAGACGAGTCCCGCAGGCGTGGCAGATACAGATACCGGGCGAAGGGCTCCCACAGGGTGCTGACCGTTACATGGCCCGTCTCCCAGAGCCTGGCGAGCTCGTGGTCCAGCCTCTGGCGCAGGAGGACGTGGGGGAAGGTTGTGTAGAGGTGTCCGTCGTTCTCCAGCTTGGCGGCCGCTCGGACGGCTAGGCCTTCCCGGGCGCCGTCGACCCGGATCACATCCCAGCCAATGGGGGCGCTGGGTTCGGGCTGGCCGGGAACGAGCAGCCACTGGTAGGTTTCCGCGAGCTGCACGCGCACCGTCGTGTCGGCATCGCCTTTGCTTGCTTCTGCGCGCGCAGCCTGTGCCGCGTCGAGGTTGAGCCCGTCCGCGCCTGCCTGTGCTGTCACCCATGACCATGCCAGGTATTCGGCGACCGCAGCCTCCAGGCCGTCGATGCGCCGATTATCGGCGACAAGGAATACCAGGCAGTTGCGGTACTCGCGCGGCTGGTTTCCCTTCGTGTCGAGCAGCTTGCGAGCTGTCGCAAGGGCCGCCGAGTCATCCGAGCCGACCAAGTGCGGCTGGTCAGGGTTGAGGACTACCAGCCTGACGACCGGTTCATCAGGTACGTCGGCGCTGCTGCCAGGTGAGGGATGGACGCCACAGAATGTTCCTGGAGCACGCTGCAAGTCCCTCAGACGGCGCACGACCTCGGCGGTGATCTCGTCACGGGCTTCTGTACGCAGCTGCTCTGCCCGCTCGCGTGCGAGGCGGCCGACGGTGGGCTGGAGGCCGTACCAGTACCGTCCGGCGTCTGCGTAGAAGTACGTGGCTCTCGACATCCTGTTGAGCGCGTCGCCGAATGCGGCGAGGGTCTCGCCTGGGAAGGCGCAGCCTAGCCGCACCCGGGCTGCGTCGATCCCGCGGGACGGCGAGCGGAACCCGGGTGCCGATCCGATGAAGACAGTCCGTGCGACCCGCCGGGCCGCCTGGTGGCGGCCGAGATTGGGCAGCTGGTTGTCGAGCCGGACAGGCAGCGAGCTCGGGCCATCAATGTCGGCGTCGATGATCGGCTGCCAGTTGTCGCCCAGGTTGCTGATAAGTTCGGTCGCCACGGCAGGGTGAGCTAGTGGGACGGACGCGGGGAGTATCAGGGGCGACTGGTCTCCGCCTTCCCACAGCGCGTGGATCACATCAGCGAGCAGTCGAAGGACGCCGCGGGTCAGCTGGAACCTTTCCAGCGTGGACCAGTCCTCGTATAGCCGGGCGAACAGCTCGGGATGGATTGGGTAGGCCGCCTTGATCCGCTCGACGTAAGCTGGTTCGCGGCACTCGGCGGGGAACTCCGCGGCATCCCGCCGGTACATCTCCCCGAAGGCGCGGGCGGTCGCGTCCCTACTCGCGAGCTGATCGGAGTCGATCGGCTTGAACAAGCGCCTGCGGACGATCTCGAAGCCCTCACCGGAACTGGCGGGCCGCCACGGTGACTCGACTCTGCCGACGACGGCATGCAACCGGCGAAGAGCCTCCCGGCCGCCCGGGCCGCCGAGTTCGATGTCTAGCCCGCCTCCGCCTGACCTGCCCGCGTCAGATGAGGCCGGGAGCGAGACCACCAGGAACGCGCCGGGAGTGGCGCGGGCCGCTTCGGTGAGGGCCTGGGCGAAGCTGAGCTGGGTATCGAGCGAGCCGGCCGGAAGCCCGTCAGCGGTGACAAGCTGCCGGGCATACCCGACCCACTCGTCGATCAGGATCAGGCATGGACTGAAGCGTTCCAGGAGAACATCGAGGTTGGCGCCAGGGTTGGTCCCGGTGCGGTCGGCGGCGGCGACCAGGTCATAGCCTTCGCGGCCGCCGAGCTGCCAGGCCAGCTCGCCCCACAAGGTGCTAACCGTGGTGCCGTCGGCCTTGGCTGCAGGCTGGCCCGGGGAGATCTTGTTCCCCACCAAGGCCGCCCGCGCCACCTCAGGCAGGTCGCCCGCAACGCCCGCCTCCGCCAGGAGGCCGCGAAGCTCATCTGGGAACGCGCCGACGGCCGTCCCTGAGAAAAGGTGCCAGAGAGCGATCTGGCTGTGTGTCTTGCCGCCGCCGAACGTAGTCTGCAAATTGACGACTGGCGTGCCTTCAGCGTGGACGAGCCGCCGCACTGCCTCGGTCAGCAGCGCGCGCAGCCCGCCGGTCAGGTACGTTCGGGCGAAGAACTCCGCTGGGTCGGTGTATTCGGGCGTTCCCCGGCCTTGGCTGACCTGGTACAGGTCGGCGGCGAACTCGGCTACGGAGAACCTGCCACGCAGCACGTCCGCGTGCGGGGCGATGACCTCGCGCCACGGCCGGAGCCCGGCTCGCTGGGAAGCCACGAGTACTTCCTGGCGAGTTGTTTCCCGGGCTGTGTCAGCTTCGTACCGAAGCCGCATCAGCTCGTCTTTCGAGCGGCCGACCTCCGGGGCTTCAGCGGCACCGATCACGGCGAGAAGCCTCTCAAGTGAGTCCAGCGCGCGGTAAGTGTCATCGATCGTGAAGGGATGGTTGTGCGCTAGCCGGTTCCGCACGTCACGCAGCTCATAGACGAGATTGCGGTCCGAGCGGGCCAGCTCGTGACGGAAGACCTGGTCCCATGAATCGGCGATCACCTTGAGTTGGAACGCCGGGTCCTGCAGGGAAACCGGCCCTCGCTCCCGCTCTCGCCAGCGTGCTAGCCAGTTCTGGCCGCTGTCCGAGCGGGCCCGCATGACCCGGTCCACATACGAACCGAGCGCGGGCGCCGCCAGTTCGAAGGCTCGCCCGAGCCGTTCACGATTACTCAGAGGCATGAGATCCTGCCGCTCACAACAGCACGTCCTGTATTCCGGTCGCGCGCTTGGAGATCTCCGGCCACGAGATGATCAGCCCGTCGAATGCCAGCGCTTCCCTAGCACGCCGCTTCCGCTCGCAGATGTCGGCGAGCCGGTACGCGAGATCCCGGGCGCCGTCGCGGTTCCCGCCAACCTGGGACAGCAGGCGGGCCGCTGCATCCTCGCCGCCACGATCAAGGCGCTGCAATAGATGCATGGTCACCCCCCAGACCGGAGGCCGGCCGGACGGCTCCCAGTTGTCAGGCAGTTCGTCCGGGCGCACGAGCCGCACCTTGGAAGGCCGCGAGTCGATAATGTCGGCCCGCTTCAGCCCGTCAAAAGATGTGTCGGTGCCGGTGAACAGCACCTCGGCCCGGTCATAAGGGCCCTCACCGAAGCCGTACTCGTCGAACCATTGCACTGCCCAGCGGGTGGCCGTGTCGAACTCGTCCTGCTGCTCTGTGAGAGCCTCACTGCGCACCTGGTTGATCAGTCCGATGGCCGTTCGCACCGACATTGGGTCTCCGGATGGCTCCACTACCTGGGCGAATCTGCTGAAGACTGCTAGGCCGGGTCCGAGCGCAGCTTGCGTCAGGTCAAGAGCAGGCACGGCGGCATCCTGCATCTTGCGGATCGCAGGCGGTAGTTCGGCACGGAGCACCCGGAGGAACCCAGGCCTGTCGGTCATGGCGGCATCGACCCGCCGAGGACGGCACACCATCGCCGTATATGAGGCCAACGAGTTTGTTCCCAGCCCGATCTGGCGACTGCTGTGAGTTGCGTGGACCGGCCAAGTGCCAGCTACGCCAAGCCCTGCAGTCAACAGCGCTTCAATAATCGCGTCCCAAGCGGACGACGTCAGCCCGTCTTCCTCGGCCTCTTCCTGACGGTGGGCATAGATGATGATCATCGGTAGATCGGGCCGTGCCGCTTTACGCAACGCAGTGAACGCTTCGGTGAAGCCATCAACGAAATAACGGCGAGCTACGCTCATGTCGCCGCCATGCCGGTAAGGTGTCGCAATCAGCTCAGCATCCTTGGGGGCTGCGATGGTGCCGAAGAGATCTGGGTGAACGTTTCGCAGAGCGCGTCGCTCCCAGACGTAGAAATAATCCGAGAGATCAGCATAACCAATCTGGCCAAAATATGGCGGATCTGTTGCCACCAGTGCTGTGCGTGCTCGTACAAGGTCCCCAGCCTTGCGCACGTCGCATTGGGCCACATATGCACTTTCTTTACTGGGTGGCAGAGCACGCAACCCAGCAAGGATCGACTCCAGGATGCCCGACCAATTTGCAGCTCGGTCGCAGAATGGATTGAGTTCAGTAAAGTCCCACATCATTGGCAATGCATGTCGACCGAAGGCTGGGATTACTCTGGGCGTACCATTATCGTTACCAATGTACCAGCGAGCTTGCGTCGAATTTGACATGGCCAGCTTGCCAACGCACAAGCCAAGAATCGTTGCGATCGTTGTCGCATATGACGCATCGCCGCCGTCCGCAGTAACCCAATCCGGGACTTGCGCTACGGCGTCGGCGAAAGCGCCCAGCACGTGGAGCTGGCGCGGCGTGTACAGATCTGCCTGGGTCGTAAGGCCGAAGGCCGGCGGCGAGAACCAGCGAGTATAGTTCGGCAGTGCCAATTCCGGAGAGTCATCAGGGACCGTCACATCGGCCGTCTTCCGCTGGTTCTCATCAGCTGGCAAGTAGCGTCGACCTGTGGCCCCATCGACGACGACAGCCAGTAGCTGTATTCCGAGGCGACCTGCCTCCCCCTCGGCTTTCACGTACGCTTCAGGTGTCGGCTCGGGGCAAGAAAGGCACCTGAACGTGGCACCTCTGGGACTGGCTTTGGTCGCGGGTGGCGGCGGACCGTCCCCTTCGCCGATTTCGAACTCAGCGTGCTTGCCGACCGCAACAGGCTTCAGCCAGCGCTTCTCGCTCCTTCTCTTACTCAACCAAGGCGAGGTGTAGAGCGGGATGGTGGCACCGCAGGCCGGGTTAGCGCAGGTGACCGTCCGCGCCCACAAACACGCGATGACGGTGTCACCATTCACAGCTGGGTACAGGTGGCCGACCTGCTGCCACGCTACTTCCCGTACTCGCCGGGCGTAGTGCCGCACGTCGGTGACCAGGCCGTCAAGCGACCCGCCGCTAACAGCGGCGAGTCTGTCCTCCGGCTGTATGGGCGCGCGGCCTCGCACGCGAGGGATGAGCTGGGTGAGCGTTCGGGTGATAAGCACTGCTACCGGGTTGAGGTCACTGCCTACGGCGGGAAGCCCGAGACGCTGCGCTTCGACGAGGGTCGACCCGCCCCCGCAGAACGGATCGAATACGACGGGAAGCTCTCCCGAGGCTCGCAGGACACGACGGACCTCGGCGAGCGTCGAGTCAGTGGCTGGTCCGCCGTCCTCGGGCACCAGCCGTTTGATCAGGTTCACCAGTTCGGCGCGACGGCGGGGCTCGCCGGGGTCATCGACTAGAGCGGCGAATAGCAGCGCTCGCCAGGCTGGAGTGGGCATCGGGGCGAACCATTTGTGCACGTTCTTGATCGTGCCTACCTTGCGGTTCTTGTCCCGGCGGCATGCCTTGCTGATCTCCTCGACCGGCAGGGCCACCTCGATGAGCTTGGTGCGGTAGTCCGTCATGACGGCGGTTGTGCTGCCTTCCAGAGCTGGGACCAGCCGAATGTGCGGCTGGTCTCGGTGAATCCGAGGTCGTCGATCTGACCGCGGAAGGGGTGGTGCAGGTAGCGGACCTCAGTCTGCCCGGTCGGTTCCACCTTGACCAGCACGAGGATCCAACGGTCGGTGTTGAGCCCAGTCAGGAGCTCGTTGCGGGTGACAGTCACTGAGGTCGCGCCGGCGATGCGGCCCTTGACCTCCAGAAAGAGAAGGTGCCCGTCGGGGGTGCGGGAGCGGATGTCGTAACCCGGGTTGACATGGGGCATCTCCTCGGGCTCGCGGCCCAGGGCGCGCTCGGTGAGAAGGACCGCGCCGACAGCGGTCTTGTCTACCCAGACGGTGTCCTCTGCATGAGTGCCCGGGACTGGAGCCTCGGGCGTCTTGAGCATGCCAGCCGACACCACTAGTGCCCCGCCGGCGACGACCGGCGGCAGCGCTTTGAGCTGCTCCTCCTGGTCTAGCTCAGCCATGCGGCGAGTAAGGCGGGCGGCCAAGTCGTCGGCGCGCTGTCGCGCGCGGTCAGGGTTGAGCCGCGGCTGCTTGCCAGCGGCGACCTGTTCATAGAGCTCGACTGCGCGCTGGTCCCAGTACGCGATCTCCTTTGTGAGCCGTTCGTGCACGGCCGCCCGGACCTTGCGGACTCTCTCCTGGGTCCGCATGCGTACCTGGTCGAGGTGAGCTGGCACGGCGGTCTCGATCGCCACATCCATCGCTGCGGACTCCAGATCACTGGATAGCCACGAACCAGCGAGCACCTCGGCCAGTTGCTGCTGCTCGTCGGGGGTGGCGGGCCGGTAATCCAGGTATGGCGCGGCGCCTGCCGCACGGTGCTCGCCTGCAGCCTCTAGCTCGACGAATTCGAACCTGCGCGAAACGATCCGGTGCCCGCCCGCCCGGTCGGGCCGACTGTCGGCGATCGCATGCTCTAGGTAGACGAGCACGCGGGGCTCGGTGCCCGCGTCGTTCTCGTCGACCAAGATCGCCCCTTCCTCCAATAGCCCGCCGCACCGCCGTTGCATCGCCCGCACTACCGCGTCGAGCAGCGGGTGTCCCGGTGCGAGCAGTTCTGCGGGCGGCTTTCCGGCAACCCGGAGCTTGGGCTTGTCGAAGCAGGCTCGTTCGTAGCGCGGCAGGACGTGCCCCGCGGTGCCACCATGGCGGGTGCTGTCCCTCAGATCTGCCGGCACGTGCGTGATCTGGTGGCGGCCGGGCTCTCGTTCGCTGATCCTGCCGCCCAGCATTCGGAATGCCTCAAGGAAGAACGAGCGCATGTAGTGGGGCTGGAGCTTGCGGGCCTGCGCTTCTTCCAGGTCGGCGCGGATGCGGGCGATGTCGGCCTGGTTCAAGATGTCGGCGGTCAGGGCGTGCCGCTCGACTAGGTCCGCGAGCCCGTCGCCGACGCGCTCGTCGATGACTTTGTCGATCTGTGCCCGCACTTCCGGCCGGTCACCGTATCGCACAGCCCGCAGCAGCAGGTCGCGCAGCGGCTGGCCCCGGAACGCCTCACCGAGAATGTCGAAGACCTGGCCGCCAAGCGCCGCTCGCTGCTCGGCCAGCTTGTGCAGCAGGGTCAGGTAGACCTGGCCTTCGCGGGTGTCTTCGGCAACGAGGTTCCACATGTGGCAAACCTCGGTCTGGCCGATCCGGTGGACGCGGCCGAATCGCTGCTCGATCCGGTTGGGATTCCACGGCAGGTCGTAGTTGGCCACCAGATGGGAGCGCTGGAGGTTGATGCCCTCCCCGGCCGCGTCGGTTGCGACCAGCACCAGGCAGTTCGGGTCCTGAGTAAAGGACTCCTGGGCGAGCCGTCGGTCCTCCCGCTTGACGCCGCCGTGAATGGAGGCGACAGCGTCTGACCGGCCCAGCCGGTCCCGGAGCCTTTCGACAAGGTAGTTGAGGGTGTCACGGTGCTCGGTGAAGACGATGAGCTTGCGGCGGCTCCCATCGGGATGCCGCATCTCCGGTGTGTCATCGAGCAACCCGGAGAACTCCGCCCATTTGCGGTCTGTCCCGGCGCGGCGCACCTGCCTGGCCAGCACTTCCAGGTGTTGCAGGGTGCTGATCTCAGCCTCTAGCTCGGCTATCGTGCGCGCCGCACTCGCGCCTTCGACCAGCTCTTCCTCCAGTGCCTCGCGCTCGGCGTCGTCGAGGTCGTCGTAGCTGTCGGGGTCGTCGTCGCGGTCCAGCTCGCTCAGCATGCGAGCCGTGTGGCCTGACCTGGCGGCGGCCTGGCCGCGCGCGCGCTCGCGGAGGTCGTCGCGCTGTCGCTGCAGCCGTTCACGGCGGCGCACCAAAGACCGGTAGATCGCCTCGGGCGAAGACGCGAGCCGACGCTGAAGAACCGTAAGCGCGAAGCCGACCCTGTTCCCGCGACGGCCCTCGCCGACTTCGGCAAGCGCCTGGGCACGGTTCATCTCCTCGACCACATAGGTCGTCACCTGCTGGTACAGCGCCGCTTCCAACTCCGACAGCGGGTACGGCACCGTGTAGGCGAACCGCTCGGGGAACAGCGGCCGGCCGTCGAACCGCAGCAGCCGTTCTTTGATCGCCCGCCGCATCAGGTCGCTCACGTCGACCGGTTGCGCGCCGCCGCGGAACCGCCCCTCGAACCGGTCAGCGTCCAGCAGCGCCATGAACAGCTGGAAGTCCTCCTCCTTGCCCGCGTGCGGCGTCGCTGTCATCAGCAGGAAGTGGCGGCACACGCCGCCGAGCAGCCTGCCCAGCTTGTATCGCTTGGTCTCCTTGACCTCAATGCCAAACCAATGAGCTGCCATGCGGTGCGCCTCGTCGACCACGACCAGATCCCAGTCCGTGCCAGCAAGCCGGGCCTGCAGGTCGTCGTTGCGGGAAAGGTGGTCCAGCCGGGCGAGGAGCATCTCGTGTTCGGCGAACGGATCCTGCGTCCGCGAGGCCTCGATCTGGTCCTTGGTAAGGATGTCGAACCGCAGTCCGAACTTCTCCGCCAGCTCGTCCTGCCACTGCGTGACCAGGCCGCCCGGAGCGACGACAAGACAGCGCCGCAGGTCGCCGCGGAGCATCAGTTCCCTGATATACAAGCCGGCCATGATCGTCTTCCCGGCTCCGGGATCGTCGGCGAGCAGGAACCGCAGGGGCTGGAGCGGCAGCATCCGGCCATAGACCGCCTGGATCTGGTGCGGTAGGGCCTCCAGTTGGGACAGGTGCACCGCCAGCATGGGGTCGAAGAGGTGGGCGAGCTGGATCCGGCGCGCCTCGGAGACCAGCCGGAACAGGTGCCCGTCGCCGCCGAATGCCCACTTTCTGCCGGGTGTGATTTCCAGGGATGCCTCGTCCGCGCGATAGAGCAGCCTCTCATCGACGCGGCCCGCGTGGTCACGGTAGGTGAGCGTCAGCGCCGAGGTTCCGTGCCAGCGGGCAGCCACGACGGTAACCGGCCCGTCGGCAGTTACGCCCTGGACCGTGACGCCCGGCTGCAGGCTCTCAAGCGTGGCCTGAGTCATCATCTGCGCTCTACACCCATGGGTGGGTCGCCGGTTCCTCTTTCCCTGCTCAGCAGCAGCATAACCTCTGCCGCATCTGTTAATGATCAGTTCGGAGCGGCTACTCCTCGTCAGCGCCAGCCCGGCCCGGCTCGGGTTCAGTGCGGTCGGGCGGCTCGAAGAAGCGCCGGTAAACCTGAGATGCCGTTTCGCCCTCGTAGATCATCTTGTCATCCACGACCAGGGCGAAGTAGCGGGTCCATATTGTCCAGATCTCCTGCCACCAGTCGGAATCCGGTGCCAGCTCGGTCACCGGGAGGCCTACACTGCGCGCCTCGGCCGCGCCTACCACGGCCGAGTGCGCGTGCGGATCGGTGATCAGCCTCTCGGCTACCGCTTCGACCAGTGCGTCGACCTCCTCCTTCGAGCGGCGCGGATTGCTTCCGAGGGCCTGGCGGGCGATCTCCGTAGTCTGCCCGAGCGCGGATTTTGCGAACTGATACAGCGTGGCATCGACATTGCCCATGCCCAAGAGCGCCGAGCGCAGGGCGTATGTGCCGGGTCGCTTGTGTACGTCGTTCAGGGCATCATCAACGGCGGCGATCACCTCCTTCGCGCTGACATAGCCCCGTTCCGGTACGAGTACCTGCGGATCGATCGGGCCGAGATCTGATGGCGGCCCCATTACGATCTCATCGGCGCCCAGGGCGAGGATTGTCGCCGCGCTCTTGGCGATGTCTGGCACCACGACGACGAACTTGGCGCAGGATGCCTGGGCCATCCTGGCAAGGCGGATCGCAACCTCACCGTCGCCGCCGGGGGAGCGGAGCAGCAAGTGGAATTCCTTGTTCCGGTCGGCGCCGTGCAGCAACTCAGCAAAGAGTGTGACGCTGTCAGGGTGGATGAGATCAATCATGACCGCCAGCCGGCAGTCATGGTTATCCTGATAGGCCCGAATTAGGCTACGGCGGAGGTACCGAGCTTCGTGCTGGGCCTCGAAGAGCGGGGTGTAGGTTAGCGGCCGCTCTTCCATGTTCCCGGGTGCATGCGAGGAATCCGCGTCACCCGTGCGCCGCGCCTGGATGCTCGGAGCCTCCGGCCCATCTTCCAAGCCTCGAGTGCGACCTTGCGCTGTGCTTCCATGGCGGCCGCCTGATCCTGCTCCTCTTCCCGGCCTTGCTCGGCTGCTGGGGTCGGAAGAGGGTTTTCTTGTTCGGGGGTGACGGTCTTCGGCAAGCGCGTCATGACTGCTCCCCTCGGCTTGCATCTCTGTCATCAACCTAACTCTCGGTTCTGACAACGACTACCTCAGGTACGGGCTGGGACTGTACGCCTCCTTAAGCCTCCGTGCGGCGGATCTGGTTCTTCGGTCTGGCCAGCACAGGCGACACATCGCCCAGGGCATATGCCGAGACCGCGACCGTGGTCTGGATCCACGGTGTCTAGCACGCTCGCCCGGTCAGCCGTGGTGTGCAGCGATGCGGGTTTGCCATGTCGCCTCGTCATCCACTGGCTTGAACGATCCTCACGGCCCGCGGCTGAGCGAGCCGCAGCAGCCGACGGGGTGGAGGAACCCACAGCAGGAGGAAACTGTGGTACGGCGTCTTGCACACATCGACGCTGATCTCGACCATGGCCCCGGTGAGATCCCGCATCTCCATGCCTGACAGTTCAGGGAAATCCAGTGCAGCGACGAACGGGCAGGCGCGGGCGTCCACCAGCCGCGGCCAGGTCGGCGGCCCGAACCGGCAGATCCACGTCTGCGAGGCCATGACTTCCTCGCGCCGCCACCTGGGCGGCTGCTGGTGGAAAGGCGTCGGCTCCAGGACGATCGCGGCAACAGCGCCGGGGTGGGTCTCGGCGTAGCGCCGGATAGCCGCGTGGAAGGACGAGCCGTACCTCGTAGCGAGCCGCCAGATCGCAGCCACGGAGACCTGCAGGTCGGCTGCGTCTCTCGCGAACTGCTGTCGCTGGAACAGCAGCTCGGCAGCGCCCTGGTTGGCTTCCCGCTCGAACAAGCGGCGGGTGGTCGGCGACAGGGTCTCGTGATCGTCGGCGTAGAGGAGGTCTTGCTGGTGGGGCAGGATGTGGTGCGTGGTCTCGTGCAACTTGACGAACCGGCGCTTGCCCTCGTGCTCGATGGCGGGCGAGACATGGATCACGCGGGCCCGCCGGTCCAGGAGCCCCTGAATCTTGTGCCTGGCGCTGCGAAGCAGGGTCCGCAGGTAAGCCGGCGCCTTGCGGATTAGCGACTCGTCCAGCACGTAGTCGGCCGCCTCGCTCAGGCGGCTGGCGCTGACCAGGTCGTCTACCGGGGTGGGGAAGCGGCCGTAGGCGTCGGCTGCGCGCAGCAGCCAGTCGGCCTGCCCGCTGATCTCGTCAGCCGCCTCCAGGTCCTGGAGCATGTCCCGGGATCACCGTCCCCGGCTGCGGTAGGCCTTGAGGAATGCCGCGACCGCATGGGCCTCGTCCTCGGTGAGGCCTTGCGAGTTGAGCGCCTGCTCCAGAACGCCGCCCGGGCGGTTCTCGGCCTCGGGAACGATGTACCCGGCGAGCCGCATCAGGTCTGTATAGGCGACCCCGAGTTCACGTGCGAGACGGTGCAGGATGTGCGGCGACGGCGAAGTAACCTCGCCGCGCTCCAGCTTCATCAGGTAGGCAGGCGAGATGCCGGCCGGCTCGGCGACCGCCTTCAGTGACTTGCCCGAGATCTCCCTGGCGGACCGCAGTGTCGGGCCCAGTTCTGCCCCCTCGCCCATCAGCACCTCCGTTCACCATGGTAGGGCACGTTCACTTCAGTTGACAAGCGGATCCAGCCGGTGTAACTATGGTGTACGCCACTCACCAGAGTGGATGAACCCGCCGGCCGTCGGCAGGCCGGCTGAGCCCAGGGAGGAAACGTGACCGAGCAGGCCACGCAGCGCAAGACCATCACGTATTTCGTCAACGGCGAGGCGCAGACCACCATGCAGGACAAGCTGACCGTCCGGGCGATCCTCACCGATGCCGGATTCACGCCGGCCGAGGAGTACCGCCTGACCCGCGACGAGGGCCACCACGTCTACCACGACTACAACGAGGAAGTCCCCCTGCACGAGAACGAGAAGCTCACGGCCACGTTCCTCGGACCGACTCCGACGTCCTGACCGCCATGACCGACGACGACTTCGCCGCGTTCGTGCGCGGCCTCGGCTTCACGGTCGAGGCCGCGCACGACAGCAACGGCCACCCGTACACTGTGGTCCGCCAAGTCACACTTCCGGCCGGATCACTGGCAGGCCGGACCTGCGACATCGCGCTGGCCAGATGCCAGTCCGTCCCGTACATCGTCGCCCCGGCCATTCACACCAGACCCGCGCTGGTGCCGATGGACATGAACGGGCCGCTCCGAACCCAGGCCAGCCCGCTCGGCCCAGACTGGCAGTACTGGTCTCGCCGGTTCGACCGGCCGCCGGCGCCGCAGCGCGTGTGGGCGCACATCCTGACCATCCTCGGAGAGGTGTGAGCGCCGTGGGTTGCGACGAGAACTATCTACGCGCCAGTGAGCTGTCGGTCGCGATGACCGCAGACCTGGACGCAGAACTTCGCGCCCACTTCCGCCACGATGACCGGCGGCAGGAAGACCTGACGTTCGCGTTCTGGAAGCCGAGCACGGGCACCACACGCCTGACAGCAGTACTGATGGAGCTTGTGCTGCCCGGCGAGGGAGAGCGGATCCTGGATGGCAACGTTGCGTTCACGACGGACTACTTGTCGCGGGTCCTGGCCCTCGTGCCTGACGCCTGCGGCATCGCCCTGCTGCACTCCCACCTCGGACCCGGCTGGCAGGACCTGAGCCGAGACGACGACACTGCCGAGCGCGACCGGCTCGCATCCGCGGTCGCAGGGCGCACCGGGCTGCCACTGGTCGGGCTCACCTGGGGCACCGACCGCACCTGGAGCGCCCGGTTCTGGGGACGCTCCGCGCCGTTCATCTACGAGAGGATCGATGCGGCAACCGTTCGCGTCGTCGGCGCCGAGCAACTGGCCCTGAGCTTTCATCCAGCGCTCCGCCCCGAGCCGGACGAACGTCCATCCCAGCAGGCGACGATCAGCGTGTGGGGCAAGCGCGCCCAGGCTGACATCGCTCGTGTCCGGGTCGGCATCGTCGGCCTGGGCAGCGTCGGCAGCATCGTCGCCGAAGCCCTCTCGCGACTGGGAGTCAGCAACCTCGTCCTCATCGACCACGACCAGGTCGAGGAACGCAACCTCGACCGCACCCTGCACGCCAGCAGCAGGGACGCCCAGAGACACGCACGGAAGGTCACCGTTGCCAAGCGCGCCTCGGCCCGCAGCCACACCGCGGCCGATCTCACCGTGCGTCCCGTGCCGCTTAGCCTGCTCACCCCCCAGGCCGCCGCCGCGGCGCTCGACTGCGACGTCCTGATGTGCTGTGTCGACCGGCCCTGGCCCCGTTGGTTGCTCAACACGATCGCCTACGCTCATCTGATCCCGGTCATCGACGGCGGCATCCTCGCCCGGGTGACGCCGGACGGAAGGCCGCTTCACGTCGACTGGCGGATACACACGATCGGCCCTGGCCGGACCTGCCTGCTCTGCCTGGGTGCCCTTCTCAGAAGTGACGCTGCACTCGACAGAGACGGCCTGCTCGATGATCCGGACTATCTTCGCGGTTTGAGCCCTGAGGAACGCGAGCGATACAACCGCCGTAACGTCTTCCCCTTCAGCCTGTCAGTAGCCGCCCACCAGGCGCTTCACCTGGCCGGGCTGATAGCCGGCAGCCAGCGGATTGCCGGCATCGGCCCTCAGCACTATGCCGCCTATCCTGGCGAGATGACCGCCTCACCTACCGGGCCCTGCGAACCCGATTGCGAGATCGTCGCGCTGACCGCGACCGCCGCCCCCGTACCGACCCGGCCTGCTAGCCGCTGATCAACTGTACGGCTCACTCCGGCCGCCGGCTTGCAGTGAGGGCACGGGCGTGGCGCGTCGCCATCAAAGCCGAGCATCCGGGTGGCTCGATCGCATTCGCCGCACCACGGCGGCCGGGGCGATCGCTGCGTGAGCGGCGGCGGCAGCTCGGCGGGTGAGAGCCGCGCCGCCAGCACCGCGTACGGGTTGCGCACTCCTCTGGTGTTCGTTCCGGTGAAGGCCGCCAGCGCCCGCGGCGTCCAGCCCGCGTTCAGCGCCGTGGTAACGGCGTCGCCGAGCCTCGCCCGCTGGGCGGCGGTCAGCTGCCAGTCAGGACCCAGGGCGGCGAAGAACTCACCCATCGGCCCCTCGTCGCCCAAAGCCTCGGCCGTGTGCAGCGCCTCGCGCGCGGGGGCGGCGGGTTCCCAGGACGGTTTCCAGGACGGTTCGGGTGCAACTGCTGCACCCCGTTCGTGCGCCAGTTGCACCCCGTTGGCGCGCCGGTTGCACCCCGTTCGGGGCTCGGGGTGCAACTGCTGCGCCCCGTTGGGCGGGTTATCCACAGCCTCGCTGCCGGTGGCGACGGGGTGCGGTGATTGCACCCCGTCAGACCGCCCGCCGCCAGCTCCCGACTGCGCGGCCGCGGCGAGCCTGATGCCCAGCCCCGGAACTGATGCTCAAGGACGGCAACGGCGGCCTCGTCCAGGTCGTCGCGGACCAGGCTCAGGTTCAGATCCCAGCCCTGCGGCCGGCGGTCGGCCCGCTTGATCCGGGCCGCGACGACGTCCGGGTCGCACGGCGCGATGATGCCTACGGCCGCCAGCCGGTCCAGGCAGGTGCGCACGGTGCGCTCCGACAGCCCGGTATAGCGGACCAGCGTGGCCACCGACGGGAACGCGCCCGTGCCGTCCGGCCCGGCGTGATTGGCTAGGCCGACGAGCACGAACTTGCACGCGCTGGACGGTCGGCTGCCGCGGTCAGCCGGGACGGGTGCCAAGTTGAGCGCCCAGGAGACCGCCTCGACGCTCACCGGGCACCGCTCCGGATGTAAGCATCAGGGCCAGCGGCGGCGCAGGGCTTTGGCTCAGTTTGTGTCTCATTCACCCCCGTCCGCGGCCGTTCACGGGCGAACGCGGACTCCTTGTCAGCCCAGCTCATGAACACTGGTGACCAGAGGCGGACGGTGTTGCGCAGTCCTCGAAAGCGTGTGCCTGGGTCAGGTGAGCGCCTCTCCACTCGTTTCAGCGATACCGGACGCCCAGATCACGCTCCCCTGCAAGATCGTCTGCGGTAGCGCGTGTCCACTTCGCGTCCTCGGCGGTCCCTTCAGGACTGATGATGACGATCCACCGGTCATCCAGATTCACTCGCGCGAGCTCTAACAGGAGTTGCACGTGGAAGTCTGAGGGCAGCCGGATCCAGTCAGCGGCACGCGGCGGCCGTCCGGGTCCGTGGCCTCGACCATGCCGTCATGACATCGCAGGTGAACGAGCACATCCGCCCTGTAAAGCTCGCCGCCGGAAGACCTGACCCAGACGTTGGTCATTTCAGATCCCATCGACGGTCTCCCTCCATGGCTTGTGGCGGTCTGGGCGTTGACGATACGGGTGGCTCGGGCCGGGTGCCAGCCGTATGCAACGCTGGCGCCTCGCGCACCGGGCGTCCCTTACCCGTCAGTGGTCATCACTACCCGGAAGTACCCCGTGACCGTGGCCCAGCTGATCGGCTCGTCGGCCAGGTCGAACTCGGCTTCGATATCGGCCGCGAGCGAAGCGATCGAGTCATGGTGAATCGCACGGATGTTGAGCGAGAGCAACGGCCCAGGGTCGCCACTGACGGGAACGCGATGATCCCGTCCGGTCCAGCTCGGTTGGCCAGACCGGCGAGCACGACCCTTGCCTGCCTGGACGGCTGGGTAACCCCGGCCACCGGGCGGGGGCCAGGGTGAGTGCCCACGGCATCAGCCTCTACGCTTACTGGCTCGAATACGGAACCAGCCATGGAGAGTCCAAGTCAGCAGGCCGCGCGGTGCCGTGTCTGGCCATCGCGCGAGCCGCTGGTTTGGATGACACGCAGTCCGAGATATCCCCAGAAGACGAAGGCAGCGATCGTTGCGGTGAACAAGCATGTCTCGATCAGAGCCGGGCCCAAGCTGGTGAGGCCCATGAGAGCCAGGGGCCAGTAACGAAGCATCCCGAGCAGGCCGATGAAACCTCCCAGGAGTACGGCGAGGAGACGCCAGATCTGCCTGTCGCGTTCCCGATAGAAGCTGAGTGCCAGTACGCCGCCGGCCAGAACCCCCAGGAAAAGGACTGTCCACACCAGCGTCGAGCCAGGAGCGGCATCAAGTCCCAGGGCGCTGAAATAGCATGCCACCCCGGCTGGCCCTGACGTCGCTATCGCAAGAAGCGTGCGACGGGGCAACCGCACTCGCCGTCGTATGGTCAGCGCGGTCTCGGTTTGGGGATTCAAACGTCTCTGCTGGTCTCTACGTGAGGTCCGCCACCCTTGAGAGGCCAGTACTCCGATGTACCCGAAAAGGACGAATGCTGCCGTCGTGGCGGTCATCGTGATCGTCGTGAGAAGCATGTAGCCCGTGTCCATGCCCGCACCCGTCATCATCGAGTAGCGGAGCGCTCCGAGCGCAACAACGAAGCCACCGAGCAACACCGCGAGAGCCCGCCAGATGAAGTTGTTTCGCTGTCGGTAATGGCCGAGCGCCATCACCCCACCAGCCAGAACCCCCAAGAACAGAATGGCCCATACCAAGGTGGAAACCTCGGTGCCGCCGAGCATCTCGGCACCGTAGTAGCACCCAATGCCGACGGGCGTCGCCGTTCCCAGCGCAAGCAGCGTCCGCCGGAGCGCCAGCATAGGCTCTTCCCGACCCACCGCAGTCCCGGGCGCACGGTTAAGGCGACTCGTGATGCGACGTGCGGAGATAAGCAAGCCTCCGGCATAAGCGGTGCCACGAACGAGGCGAGTAATAGGCCGGGCTCCGGCCTCATCCAAGATGTAGCAGAGTTCCGGGAACCACTCATCCTCATAAATAGTTTGCCGTTGAGCGGGGCTGAGCTGGGCTGCAGCAAGTCGAAGAACAGCGTGCGGAACGAGGTCGAGCCACCCCGCGAGTTCGGCGCGTGCGAGATCGCCAAGCGTGGCGAAGAGGAGGCCGCCGACGAAGGCCAGCGCGAGCCAAACCCACCCGGTCATGACGTGCTCCCCCGGGGTACGAGACGGACCCGGCTGAAGACGGGTGGCCGGTATCGCTCGCTTAGGGCAACGAGTTGATTATGGGCGGCACGGGCAGCAGCACCGTTGATGCGGTAGAAGCGGCGAGGGGGGCGGCCCACGGTGCTTGGGTCGATATCCTCCTTGCCCCCAGTGAGCCATCCGGCCTGCTCCAGCTTCGCGAGGATCGGATAGAGGGTGCCGCTGGGCTGGCCGGTTAGGCGCATCAACTCGAATCCATAGCGTGGCTGCTCTGGACTCTCCAGGAACACCTTGAGGACGGCGGCCATCTTGGGTGTGAGCTCAAGGTCTCGAATCCGATCTTCCATGGAAGGACTGTAGCACAGCTACATAGCCTTAGTAGAAGAGCTACATAGAAGTCGGCCTCATGTCGGCAGCGTGAGTGACGGCGGCGAGCCGAACCGTGCCCAATGCGTGTCCAGAACGGTCCCCTGCCAGCACGTTTCCGCAGGCCAGGGCCAGATGGTGCTACGCCCTCCGGAGCCGTCAGCGTAGTGACGTGCGGGGTCGCCCTGTATTAGGCCATGGCCTGGATGTTCGTGAGGTAGTTCTTCAGGTCCTCGTCGGGGCTTCGGCCAGGCGCCGGGAGGAACATGAGGTGTCCACCGGCTCCGAGGATGTCTGGAGTGAAGCAGAGCAGCAAGCCCGCGCACTGTTTTGGTAGGCGGTCCCAGGCTTCCTCGCTGATCGCAGCGGCGAGTGCCTGCGCGGACTCGATCGTGAGCAGGTTCTCAAGCCTCGAGGTGAGCGAGTAGGCGCGGATCGCGAGAAGGGTGGGCCCGTCGCCGGACGCTAGCTGCCGGGCCTTCTGCCCGGGAAAGTTCCCGTCCGTCAGGATGTTGGACAGGGCAAGCGGGACGGCGGCCGGGTCGAGGAAGATGTCCCTCATGGGCTCGGGTCCTGCTGGTGCAGCTGGTTCGGGTTCAGGCGCGCCGATCAGGCCGCGCCACGGCATAAGTACTGATCTTTGGTACCAGTCGTCGATGTCCTTCTGTGGTGCGTACGCCTCGTTAGCGGCGATCTTGGTTCCGCGCGACTCGATGATCAGGTCGCACGCGGGCGGGCCGCCGTCGCCTTGCATGATGATGGTGACGTCTTCGCGGAACAACTGGAAGGCAAGCAGCAGCTCGAACTGCGCGGAACGGAACTCTGTGACGTGATCTTTCCCCGCGTGACCCTTCGGCGGATAGAGTTTGGCGACGCGGCTCGGCCAGCTACCGCCCACGACCTGTAGATGGTGAAGGGCCACAAGGATGAGCTCTAGGCTGGCGAGTTCCTGCCGGGCTGGTGCTGCTCCGCTGAGTGTGGGATCACCGGCAACCCAGAGCCAGTAAATCAGGGGAGCGGGAGGGTCGGGCCAGGTCGCCGTGACGGATGCGATGATCTTCTGCTGTTCGATTCGCCGCGCGATGTACGGGAAGTCGGAGAGCACCGCGTTGGCCTTGTCGGCGACGTTGGCCGCAGTCGGTGGGGTTGAAGGCATTGGTTCTTCACCTACAGTGGCTACTCCCGCGAGACCGCAGGACCGTTCCACCCTGCCGGACCGTTAGTCCCCACCTATGTCCCCACCAGCTCCTTAACTCTGGTCAAACTATGCCTCTGACCTGGAGCCCCCTTACGGAATCGAACCGTAGACCTTCTCCTTACCAT
>WNFY01003019.1_pt1 | contig 31370 bp, 28 predicted proteins | sample 5400091 | NCBI WGS metagenome assembly WNFY01 (sample SAMN13153364, study PRJNA577476) | soil metagenome | isolation source: 60 cm soil or saprolite under grassland replicate 1 | place: USA:California | collected 2016-06-15 | reverse complement strand
CTTTACGTTTACTTGCATCAACAACTTTAGCGTATAGTGATGTAGTTCTTATTTCTCTGTGTCCTAACAATTTTTGAACGGTGTAAATATCCGTTCCCGCACTTAGTTGCAACGTGGCGAATGTGTGCCGGAAACAATGAAAAGTAATATCTTTTATAATGCCGGCTCTTGCAATCCACAACTGCAAATGAGTGTTTGTATGGTAGGAATATTTCAGCCCTTCAAAAACTTTGTCATTTGGCTTTCTATGTTCACCCAATAAACTATAAGCCTGTTCGGAAACGGGCAATACTTCGGTGCCCTTTGTTTTTTTCTGCCGGAATTGAATAAAGCGGCCCTGTTCCTGAGAACACATTACTTCATTCCACATTAATTTTTCAATATCAGAAAATCTTAATCCTGACAATGCGGAAAATAAAGCAGCGCGTTTTAATACAGGCATTGTGCATGGTGTTTGTGCAAGAGAATTAAGTTCTTTAAGTGTTAAGTATCCGCGCTGCGTTTCAGTTAGCTTAATGCCTGTAATTTTAGCTCTCAAATCAGTTTGAATAAAGTTCTGTTTATAAGCCTCTTTTAGTGCAACTTTGAATTTGCTGAAATAAGTTGCTGCACTGTTTTGTGACAGCTTATACTTGTCACTTTTGTTGCTGTTGGCTGTTAAAAGATATTGCTTAAACTCATTGCAGAAGGTTTCATTAAGTTCTGCAAAACGCAAACGGCCGCCAGTGAATTTTTCAACGTGCTTTAACGTACACAACCAGGTATCATAAGTGTTATCTGAATACTTATCTGAGAGCATGCGGAAAAATTCAACAAAGCATTTTTCGCCTTTTATTTTGGCGGCCTGATGTTCATTATAAAATTTCTTTTCAAGCTCACTATAAATTTCCGGCTTATTAAGTTCGTTATCTCTTTTCTGTCTTATCTTTTCAGCAAGCAATAATGTTTCTTTGTTATGCTGTTTGTCAATTGGTGTATTTGCTTTATCAAACAGATAAAGTCCTAAAAATTTTCTGCGTGTAAGTTCGCCGGTTTCAAAATCAATTATTGCAGGATAGAAGTCAAGATAAAGGCTTTTGCGATCGCCTGAAATGGGTTTGGTTCGTAGTTTTACTTTTGGCATAAAAAAGGTTTTGAGGTACAAATTTTTGTCCCCAAGGTACAAATAAGGTACAAAATAACAATAAATAAACAGGTAACAAAACAAAACAATTATAAACGTAAGAACAGGAAATGCAATGCTGGCAAGGCTTTCATGCGTTTTTATTATAAGTTTTGTATTTCTTTATTTTGTACGTTTCCGTTTCGTGATAAAAGGTAAGGACATTGAATCCATCTTTGAATGACGTATAATAACCACCCAATCTTATTTTCAATTTTGGCGCATTCAAAATATAACCGCCTTCAACAGATTGAATGATTTCACTTGTAAGATTATCCTGTTCTACATCTCTTGTACGTGCGGATATGTATACATTATCAAAATAAGGAGCCCTTGTTAAATAAGCTGCATTTGCATATAAATAATTTCTTCCGTTTATTTTATAAGTAATACCAGCTTTTGCCGCATAATTTGTAAAATCATTTATTGCCGATTTACCAAAGGAGTTCCCGGGAAATAATCCATTTTTTACATGACCAACTCTCCAGAATTTATTCTCTGAAATTTCTGTTGTAACAAAAAAATCTACATGCTGATACTTAAAAACAGTTTGCATCCATGCAGCAGCTTTTGTGATATCAATATCATAATTGTATCCATATTTATCACCAACTTTTAAAATGCGGTTAGGATGATTCAAATCATTTTGTACTGCATAAGGATCATTGGGAAAATCTCTTTCAGCAAACTGGTTAAGATCAACATAAAATTCACCGCCTAACAGATCATTTAGTTGCTGGTAATAATTATTTTTTTGACGCTGATACAAAACACCTGCAGTAAGATCTGCATGATCATCCAAGCGTGAATTAAGTACTGTGTTTAAATTTATTCTTTGCGTATTGGTAACTCTTTCCTGCTCCACATACAAAGAGCGATGACCTGTAATATTGTTTCCTGCAATACCATTGGCATCATTTATCATTGCAATATTATCGCGGTTTACATCGTATAAATTTTGCCAGTTAATTTGTCTTGCTGCTTCATTGTTTTGGAAAAGTTCAGTAACCTGTTTTTTCTGGGAAAGATCTGTTTGATAGCTTGCCAGGTAGCGGTAATAATCAGGCCTTGGATCAGGTGTATTGTACCAGTCTATCGCTGAAACACTTCTTTTACCAAATGAATAACCTGCCGCGGAAATAAGTGTAGTGTTATTATTTATTTTCAAATCATGCGTAAAAATAATTACAGGTTGAAATGTTTTGCCCACACTTGCATTTCTTTTCTTACCATTCTGAAAACCCCAGTAAGGATTATAATAATGTGTTCCTGAAAGATCAATCATTTCCTGTAACGCAGCGCCTTGTCGTCCATTTTCAGTTGGTGCGCCAAATGCCACAATCGAAAACAAATGTTTTTGTCCCAAACGTTTATCTACACCTGCAAAATAACTCCAGCCATTGTAATATGTTCCGGGCACATAACCTTCATCTGCCCAGCGCCTGCTTGCAGAAAAACTAAATGCCCAGCCTTTTTTACTGGTGCCTGTATTGTGTGTTAGCATCCATCGGTGCGTATAATTTCTGTTTGATAAAGCGTAACTGAAACTTGTTTGCCTGCGTTGTTTACTGGCGCGGGAATCTATGCTGGTAGTGCTACTGATATCACCAAAAGAAAATGTATTATACCTCAATCCGAGTGAAACGTCCTTGTTGCGCATTACATCATTTAAACCTCCCCATAACCCAAAAGGTGTAAAACCGTTGTCAATGCTTTGGATAGGAATTCCATTCATAAATACACTAGTTAAATCGCCATCATAACCGCGCATACGAAAACGGACAGGACTAAAATTAAATGCTGCTGCTGCATAGAATGGATCTCTGCCGGCCGTAAGCACTGATGAAATATTTTGTCCATTGGCTTCTGAAAGATCATTCTCATCTAAGGATATAACAGGAAGATTATCTAAAACAATATCTTTTATTTCATCAATGATAGCGGAATCTAATCTTGTGGAATCTTTGTTTTGAGGTGACTGATCTTGAGCAATACAAAATGAAAAGATGAAGTTGACAACTACAATCAATATCAATTTTCGCATAACAGTTTTTTAAGTGCGGTTAAAGCAGTTTAGAGTATAGTTGGTAAATATAAAAATATTTTGTGTTTGTGCAAACAGTTCATTAGAAAAAGCGGAGGTTAAAAGCTCATTAAAGTTTAGAACCGCGCTTACCAGCAGGCAGACCACAAAGTGAGTCCGCAACTTTGCCGGGATTCACATAAAACAACGGATGCCTAATATATTTACTGTAGTTTGTCAACAAAAAAATTATCTTTAATAAAACAAGCAACAACCAATTATAAAATTTCCTGAACTCTTTTATGAAAAAACTTCCTGCTTTATTTCTACTGCTTTTGTTGTATCAGTTTGTCAACGCGCAGCGACAACAATACAAAACAGCCATCATTGCTTTTTATAACTGCGAAAATTTTTACGATACAATTGATAATCCTATTATCAATGATGAAGAATTTACACCGCAGGGTGATAAAAATTACAACAGTAAAATCTATTGGGACAAGGTTGAACATCTTGCTACTGTTTTATCGCAAATGGGGACGGATGTAAATCCCGATGGCCCTGCAATAATTGGTGTGGCAGAAATAGAAAATGATACTGTGCTCAATGATTTGGTACATCATCCGCTGCTGAAAAGCCGTAATTATAAAATTGTTCATTATGATTCAAAAGATATACGTGGCGTGGATGTTGGCTTTTTATATAACCCAAAATATTTTACGGTAGAAACAAGCAAAAAACTTTTTGTGCATTTGCCTGAAGGCGCAAAGGAGGCGATTTTTACAAGAGATGTTTTATGGGTGAAAGGCAAGCTTGATGGGGAAACGGTTTATGTTTTTGTAAATCATTGGCCAAGCCGCAGGGGAGGAGAGGAACGCAGCGCACCGGGCCGTGAAGCTGCAGCACAAGTGGATAAGAATTTTATAGATTCCCTTGAGAAAAAAGATATCAATGCGAAGATAATTGTGATGGGTGATCTGAATGACGATCCAATTAGTCCAAGTGTTACAGAAGTGCTTGCTGCCAAAGGCAGTATTGAAAGTGTAAAGCCCGGTGGTCTCTATAATCCATGGATTGAAATGTACAAAAAGGGTATCGGCACATTGGCTTACCAGGATGCCTGGGGTTTATTTGATCAGATCATGATTAGTTCTGCATGGCTCAATAAAAACCAGGATGGATTTTTTTATTACCGCCAACATATTTTCAACAAGGCATTTATGATAGAACATATCGGAAAATATCGTGGATATCCTATGCGCACCTGGGATGGCAACACTTACCGTGGCGGATACAGTGACCATTTCCCTACTTATCTTATTCTGCTGAAGAAATTATCTTTGGTGAGTAGCCAGTAGACAGTTGGCAGTCTTCAGTTTCCAGTTTGTAGTTTGTAGTTTTTTATTTTCGCATGTTAGATTTCGGATTTTATTGTTTATTGTTTTTGTTTCTTATAATTTGTTTCTTGTTTCTCATATTCATTCATATATGTAACATTTAACGCCTATAAAATAAAAACTTGTTTTGCCGGTTCTGTTTGCCTCCATATAAAAATGTTTGTATTGTAATCTTCCGGCTATATCTAAATTATAATGATTTAGCGATGTGCCGATAAGCGGCGTAAACCTTAAAGTATTTTTACCATTCAAAAATACTATTACACCGCTGTATATTCCCACCATTTTACTCATATCAAGATTTAGCTTGCCATCAAGCTCTATCAGAAACGGATTAAATTCATAGCCAAGTTTAGTGCCGATCGAAAACACTCCGACATGCATTGTTTTAGCTTTTGTGGAAACTGCACCAATGATATTCTGGTTTCCATCAGTGTTTATAATTTGTTCCATTGTTGTTTTTCTAAAGCTCAACCCATCTTCAGCAGCCATGTACCATTGAGCTTTTAAAGAACTGAAAATTGTTATTACAAGCACTGCAGTAAAAAGTGTTTTCATAGCGGTTATACCTTAAATGTTAGCAATACGGTTTTTCGGTAGGCGGATTTATCAAAAAAATGAAAAAGAAATAAGGACGGATAAATTATCCTGTATGCAAAATTGCTGCCCGCTAAAATGATTGCAAATCCGCTTTGTTTGTGATTATATATCCACAATGTTTTAAAAATGCAGTTAAAAAATACACAGCTAATGCAGCGCTAAAGGTTCAGTGGTTTTCAAAAAATACAAAGCGAAAATCTTATCCTAAATTCACCTTAGCCGGTGCTCTTTTTGATTTTAAAAATGGGAATTTTGTATAAGTTACTTATGGCAAAAACAGCAAGCTTCCATTTCCACGAATCTCTGAACGATTTTCTTTTACTTTCTAAAAGAAATGTTTCAATTGTATACAGTTTTAATGATACTCCTGCAATTAAACATGCCATAGAAACTATTGGCGTTCCTCATCCGGAGGTAGACATGATATTGGTAAACGGTGCACCTGTTGATTTTCTTTATCTGTTGCATGATTGTGATGAGGCGGAAGTTTATCCTGCTTCTGCAACAAATGCTTTTCCTGAAGATTGGTCACTTGTAAACAGACATTCCTTATCCGAAAAATTTATTCTTGATGTTCATTTGGGCAAACTAGCTAAAGCGCTTAGGTTATTAGGCTTTGACACCTGTTATAAAAATGATTATGTTGATAAAACCATTGTGCAAATTGCTGAAGCTGAAAAACGGATTGTACTTACGCGCGATGTCAATTTATTAAAACATAAATCTGTTACAATTGGCTATTGGCTTCGTTCACAGTTTGTAGAAGAACAATTAGCAGAAGTAATAAGTCGGTTCAAGCTTAAAACAAAGTTTAAACCTTTTGAAAGATGCGTGGAGTGCAATGGTAAGATTGTAAGTGTTGCCAAGGAAGCTATATTGAATAGATTACTTCCTAAAACTATTCTGTACTATAATCACTTTTTTCAATGCACCTGCTGTAACCGCATTTACTGGAGAGGCTCTCATTATGAGCAGATGCAACAGTTTATTGAAAGAACAGAAAAATTATTTGCGTGAATTCCGTCTCCAGAACCTTCTTTAAATATATTAAAGGCATAAAATAATTTCTTCAAATTTTTTATTACATTAGGAAAACTTAGCTCTAATTATCCTTACCATGTTTAAAAAAACAGACCTTAATCCTGATTATTTTTATAATAATTTTCATTGTGCCAAAAACGATGCTTCAATCATTCATTTACCCCAAAAAGATGTGCTTAACAAGGACGAACCTTATGAAGTAATATATTTCATTAATTCCATTTGCAAAAGAATATGGATGGGATAAATCAAGAAGTCAGTTTTTTATATCAGCATGTAAAAAGTTAGAAACTATGATTAAAAACAATAGTCCGTGAATTTTTAGGGATATAAAAATAAGTAATTACCAAACTGCGGGATGATGCCAATTTGCGCTATCCGTATAATGGTCCACAAAAACCAGGCAAAGGCAGAAAGAAAATACATGATGACAAAGTTAATCTGAAGAAAATAGACAAACGGCGAATTACATTAGTGTGGGAAGATGATGAATGTACTTATTGCACCGGTGTAGTATACAGCATTACACTAAAAATGAAAGTGCGCATAGTATATATAGAAAATAAGAAAACAAAAAAATACTGTGTATTGGCAAGTACAGATACTGCATTGAAAGCAGAAGATATTGTGCAGTATTATCGCCTGCGTTTTCAAATTGAGTTTTTAATACGGGATGCCAAGCAGTATACCGGCTTAGAAGATTGCCAGGCAAGAAGTGAAAATAAACTCTGTTTTCATTTTAACATGGCACTTAGCAGTGTGAGTTTAGCCAAAGCAGTATTTTATCTTTCAGTATCCAAACAAAAACGGGAAGCATTTTCAATGAGAAACATTAAACTGTTATATCACAACAAATTCATTGCCGATACAATTTTTTCAAACTTGGATATTGACCCGAGTTGTAGAAAAATAAAACGCCTATATAACCAATGCTTATATATAGGAACTTTGGCTGCTTAAATTTTTAACGGAGTATTATAAAATTAGAAATACAAGTTAAAGAGTGAATGATAAATCGTTCATTTAAAAACAATTTCAGAATAATTTGAAAGAAGATGGAGAAGTTATAATTGGAAATTTTCATATCGAAAAAAGCAGCATAAACTTGATCCGGAGAGTGTGGTGAAAATTTATATTTCAGCTTAATAGCCTTTATTATGAAAACCGAAAATACACAAAAGGAAATTTTGCTCGTTACTGCTACCACTTTTCCTCAAAAGTTTTGAGCGGGCTAAGGCACATTGCAGCAGGAATACAGCTTACTTTGGAGTGCAACATTTTTACCATTATCAGGTATAAAAACCATTCATCACATTTATCCCTGGATTGATAATTTTTACAGTCAATTCCCGTTATTTTAGGTTATCTCATGTGCATTAATTTTCATTAATGCACCCAGGGCTCCGTTTTTACGGAGCCTTCTTTATTTTTTTACATGGAATGCCTCAAAAATTTTGTGTGTGAACAGGATGAATAAAGGATGTTGTTTACCACAGTAACATAATACCCCAAAGTCCCCTCCCGACTCACTTTACCTTTGCACAGACTTTGTAAAGAAAGATTATCCTTACTCCTAAAGCAAAGCGAAGGAGATATTGCATGGAAGGAAATAAACTCTTATTTTCTGCTATCCTTATGCCTCGGCCTTTCTGTTGCCACCTCTTAATATAGCAGCAAGTAATAAGATAAATATTGCGGCGCCTAAAGTCCACATCCATGGAGAACCCCAAAAGGTTGTATGTTCAGTCTGGGTGCGGGTAGTAACTACTTTTTTAGCTTCCTGTGCAAAGGATGATATAAAAACAAGCATTGAAAGTAAAAGCTATCAGTGTGCTATTTCTAATTTGTTTCATAGGTGTTTTCATAACAAAAGATTTAGATTTAAATATATTATCCAGGATGTAAAAACCATGCGAGGAAGCGTTCTGATAGATAAAGCCGCGCCTAAGCATGCAGGGTTAGCACTTGCTGTTAAGCATACTTGTGTGCAGATAAATTCCTATAGACCATCATTCATTCCAACAAAAACCGGTTAAATAATAGCTGGAAAATATTTTTGAAACAGCATAAAATTTAATCCATCAATGCATATACTGCAAAGGTTGCAAGCCAATGTTCTCCACCATAACTTCCTGAAGCAACATTAGGCAGGCTTGTGTTGAGATGTTTGATGGCGGATTGCAACAATAATTTTTTGCGATTATCTGTTGCCTGCAATTGGGATGCAATTCCCTTCATGCACCAGCTTCTTGAAAAAGATAAACCATCAAGATGAACGATCTGTAAATCGGTTCTGTCACTTACCACAGGCAATTTTGTCAAGTGTTGTAAAGACTCTGCAGAAAAAAAATTATTAAACCATGTACTGAACTCAGTTTTATTTAACACACGTCGCATCAGATCTGCCTCTTCGAGTGATGGCGACAAAAAATCTGTTCCGTCAGGTTCCCAAACTGCAGGGCAATTATTATCTTTTAAATATAACTGTTTGGCAGATCTTATAATGGCCTCTTCAAACTTTTTATTCTTTGCTGTTCTTGCGTAATCAAGTGCAAATACAAGCCCGAATGCGGTATTTTGATGAACACCGGTTCTGTTTGCATAAGATTGTTTAGGCAAAAAATTCATCCACAAACTTATAATGGTATCACATAAAGGCTGCAATGTGTTTTGCCATGCTCTTGCACCGGAATCATTCCATGTAATTAATTCCTGCTGCAGTTTTAATAACCACGCCCAGCCATAAGTGCGCTCAAAACTTTTTGCAAGTGGTAAATCAAAATATTTTATCTCCTGTATAATGTTTGCGTTTGTAATATTTCCTGAAATAATGTTTCTTATTTTTCCGGCTTCCGGCAATAAAGGAAATTCCTTCAATAATTTCACAAGCATCCAATACCCATGCACACTGCTATGCCAGTCGAAGCAACCATAAAATGCAGGATGCAGTTTATATGGAGTTAATAATTGATCACTGTCACTTGAGGAAACGTGGCTGGTTTTATTTGGATATTCCTGTTGTAAACATTTCAGTGGCAAAGATGAAAGGAACGATGCTCCTTCAATTGTTAAATTAAATTGGGTGCTGTCTTTATTCACGCTAAAAAATTGCTGGCTGTATACCTTTATGAAAGAACAAAAGAATAGCAGTAAAAGCAGGTAATTTCTTTTCATATAATTTTTAAGTGGGACAAAAGTATCACTATTCAAATCTTTTTTCCTTTGTGGCAAAGTCTCCGGAGTTGGTACAGTGAATAAAATTAATTTAAATCCCCATAAACTTTTACTTTGTTGATTATTGCTGATAGTTCAGTAAAACATACTTTTTCATATTGTATGATGTGATTTATTACGCAATATTTCTTCTTTTATTTTGATCTGATGTAATTCTAACATGATTGATTAAATTTTATGTTTAAGCAAAGTATTTCAAATTTTATAAAAGCACATGCATATATAATTCTGCTTGTTTTACTGATTATTTTTTATTTATTTAATGGTATTCAATACCTGCGGTGGCAGTCTGTTACTTCTGATGAAGGTGCTTTTTATAATTATGCCAAACGATATCTCGAGGGCAGCCCCGATCGCATTTATCCGGGAAGTGATAACAGTAAAATGCCGGTAATTGTATTGAATACCATACCAAGGGTTGCAGAACAGTTATTACATCCGGGTTTAAAAAGGAGCGACTGGGGTCTTACTGATATTATGCGTGGCCGGTATATCACACTCTTTATTTCCATTTTTACCATTTTGATCGTGTATGCCTGGACAGTACAATTATATGGTAATAAGGCCGGGCTTTTTGCCGCTTTTCTCATGGCCTTTTGTCCCAATAATCTTGCAAATGCGGCGCTTATCACTACAGACAGTTACTCAGTTCTTCTTCTGTTGACCACTATGTATTTTCTGTGGAAGTTTTGCAAGACAGGGAATAAGAAATACTTTATTTTATTTTCTTTGTCTGCGGCAATATCACAACTAATAAAGCAATCCCTTTTTCATTTATATGTGCTCGTGCCTGTTTGTTTATTTATTTATTATTTAGTGAATAAACCTGCAATCAGATTTGGCGTTTTGATTAAATACCTTCTTGTATTTGCTTTAATAAACTGGCTTATTATTAATGCAGGATATTATTTTCACGAAAGCAATTTAACGTTGGGAAATTATCATTTCATAAGCAACCTTTTTCAGAATGTGCAGAGAATTTTTCCTGGCTGGTTGCTGCTTCCTTTTCCAAGGCCGTTTATTGAAGGATTGGACATGACTAAATATTATGACCAGTTAGGCGGAGGTTTTGATGGGTTAAGTTCTTTTGGAAAAGTTACCATTCTTGGCAAATCGGCTACCGGCGGCAGTTTCTGGTATTATTATTTTGTTTCCATATTCTTTAAAACTCCAATCAGTTATCTTATATTATTTGCAGCTTCCCTGATAGCATTAATGCGACACGGTTCACTAAAAAAATTTATTCAGAATGAATTGTTTCTTTTGATTCCTGTGCTGTATTTCCTGGTAGTGTTTAGTTTCTTTTATAAAACACAGTGTGGCATAAGGCATATTATTTTTATTTATCCTTTTTTATTTATTGCCACCGGCGGTCTTATTCCCTTGTTGAAAAATATATTCAGTAAAACGGCTGTTACGGTATTAAGTATTTTTTTAGTGGTAAGTGTATTGCGTTACTGGAAAAATTATTATCCATATACCAATGAATTTATACCGGATAAAAAAATGGCTTACAATTATGTAGGAGCAGGTAACCTGGAATTTCTGCAGGGAAGCTTCTTTCTTAGAGATTACCTCAAAAAACATCCTGATGTAAAACCAGTGACTGAGGAACCGCAAACAGGTACTTTCATAATAAATACTGAAGACTACCTTGATATCTGGAACCGCCACAGCTATGATTGGATAAGCCATATAAAACCTTCCGGTCAAGTAGCTTATAACTGGTTATTAATTACAGTTGAAGAAAATGACCTCCGCAAAAAATAATTGAATAACTCTTGAAAGAATATGGTGAAAAATTCAAAAGGAAATTGAAGCAACACTATGTTCTGAACAACATATCCTCCCGCATAACCTGTGCGTTTTGCAGTGGTGCTTACCTCACAAACATTTGGAGAGATTCTGCTGGAAATGAAAAGAGAATAATAAGATTATAAATAGTCAGCTCACATTTTTGCATTAGCAGGTTTGGTTGGTTTATCAAAATAATTAACACCACGGGTCTTTAATTTTCGACGAAATACTTTATCTCCTGCACTTACATAGAGTATATTAAAATCAGTGCCACCAAAACATAAATTAGATGCTTGGCCACTTGAAGCCGGCACGGGTAATATCGCATTCACACGCCCGAGTTGATCGATTATTTGTATACCCAATCTTGAAGCAACATACACTCGCCCTGCTGTATCACATTTCAAGCCATCAGACCATGCATTATCTTCGGTATCCGGTACATGAAGCCAGCCATAGCGTTGCTTATAGGTCAATGTTCCATCAGCTTTTATTTTATATATCCATACCCAGTGAGAAGCTGATTCTGTAGCATACAATTGTGTTTGATCGGGTGAAAGTGTAATACCATTAGGAAATTTCAATCCATCATCTACTACTATTTTTTCGCCATCGGGGCGTATCAAATAAAGTTTACCTGGTTTTGCAGAACCATCAGGCACCGTAACATAAATGTTTCCATTTTTTGCAACTACCAGGTCATTACCTGCGATACTATCCGCTATTACTGTTTCTTTTTCATTTTGATCATAGCTTAAAATTTGTTTTGTTTCTCCTGCCACTGTATATCTTTTGCCATCAGGACCAAAGCAAGTGCCGCTTGCTTTTTTAGCATCTATATTTAAAGTAATTAGTTTGCCATCCAATCCAACTTTATATGTTTTTGAAGCAGGAATATCCTGGTAATACACTTCACCTTTTTCATCAACTGCCGTTCCTTCCGTGAATTGATATCCCTGACCTACGAGTTCCCAATCTTCAGCCTGAATAAGTAAGTCACTTAAGAATTGATTTTTTGAATTTCCTTTTGCAACAGGTTTTGGCCAATCTTTCCACAACCACCGCATAGCTTCCGGAAAAATAGCTGTACCATGAGTTCCGTTATGACCGCCCTCGCCCCACACATGATTTACTTCATAGCCGGAAAATGTCAACGCTCTTTCCATTGATTCATTTGCTTTAAACCAATCACCACCATAAATATTTAAATCATTCGAGCCGTCCTGTAAAAACACGCGAACTGGTTTGGGTTCATATTTACGAACGAGTATAGGGTAACGATCACCACCACGCAATCCTGTGTAGGTGCCAATTGCACTAAACACTCTTGAAAATTCTTCAGGATGTTCCCATGCTGCAGTGAAGGCGCAAATAGCTCCGCTGCTTGAACCACCGATAGCGCGGTCGTTACCATTTTTTGATAAACGTATGACACGACCATCGCTTGTTTTTTGTTTTTCAACTTCAGGTAAAATTTCAGTAAGGATAAAACGGGCATATGCATCACTTAAGCCATCATATTCAAAACTGCGGTTGAAACGGTCAAGCGCATTGGAGTTACTATCTGCTAATATTTTCCCCGGCGTTACAAACACACCAACGGTGATTGGCATTTCATTTTTGTAAATAAGATTGTCAAATACGGTTGGAGCTTTCCATTGAATACCATCCTGGTTCACATACACACAGGCAGGTTTGTCCGGTTTATATTGAGCAGGTATATACACCCAATATTCCCGCCATGTACCCGGAAATATTTTGGATTGATCAAACGTAAATTTTAATATTTCTCCTTTAGGCACACCGGCATGTTCTACACTGGCGGAATCAACAGGATATGTTTCTGCAGCAGGTTGGGCAAACAAATTGATTTGTGCAAACAAGCACATGAAAAAAAATAATGGTTTCATGATTAATCGTTAATAGCGTGAAAAGTTTATCCCGGATTCAGAAAGGTTATTGAAGTTAAAACCTTGCAGGAAAGTTATCGCTTCTTTTGTTATTGAACCGGATAAATAATATATCCATTTAAAATTTCTCTTCACCTTTTTAGATAATAAAAATATTTCTGCAGGAATTGTTGTTCCTTATGTTGAGTGTTTAGATAATATTTTTCAGGAAATGCTGCACATAGTAGATTATAAAGCAATAATCACTTAAACCTTGATTCTTTACTTAAATGAATGATGATGTTTACTAATTTTATCAGGGACATCATCCCGATTATCCTTAAATGTTCGGGAATAAAAATAAAAAAATATTTGCTCTTATTCAGTCTTAATTATAGCTGATTTTACCAACTATTTTTGTCTATTATGCCTGCGCAAAAATTAATTTACTCATCCTTCCAACTCCATTATTTTTTCAAATAACTGTTCATAAGTTGTATTTGCTGCAGTAATCTTTTGCTGAATGTTTTTATAATCCTTTTCTAATTGCTGAAACTTATTTTTGTCAGCATAATTCTCTGGTTTATTAAGTTGGAATTCAAGATTTGCTTTGTTTGTATTAAGCTGGTTAATGTCTTCTTCTAATTTGCTGAACTGCTTTTGCAAACGTTGCAACTCTCTTTTTTGTTCACTTTCTTTAGTTCTGAGTTCTGGGTTCTGAGTTTTGAATTGAGTTTTTTGTGTTTTAGATTCATTATTTTCTTCCAACTTAGAACTTAGAACGCCGAACTTAGAACTTCGTTCTTTCCACTCCGCATATTCTTCATAATTGCCTTTGAAAACTTTTATTTCATGGTCAATAATTTCCCAGATAGTATTTGCAGTTTTGGAAATAAAATACCGATCATGACTTACCAGTATGATGGTTCCTTCATATTTATTGAGTGCTTCTGTCAATAAATCAACACTGTGTATGTCAAGATGGTTGGTGGGTTCATCCAGCATGAGAAAATTCGCTTTGCTTGCAATTACTTTTGCCAATGCCACTCTTGCTTTTTCACCACCGCTAAGCACTCTTATTTTTTTCTCCACGTCATCACCGCTGAATAAAAAACAACCAAGCAATGAACGTAACTCCAGTTCAGTTTTGCCTGTGCCTGCCGTTTTCATTTCATCCAAGACAGTGTTGTTGATATTAAGTGCGTCAAGTTGGTGTTGTGCATAAAAACTTTCCTCCACATTATGTCCCCATACTCTTTCTCCCTCAAAAGGCTCGGTGCCTGCAATCATCCGTAGCAAAGTAGATTTTCCTTTACCATTGGCACCTATTAACGCTATTTTATCACCGCGGTTTATTTCTGCTTCTGCATTTTCCACAATCGTATTCTCACCGAATTTTTTTGTAGCATGTTTTAATGTTGCAATGATCTTACCCGGTTGTTTATCCACCTGGAAATTGATGCGCAAATTGGGACGTTCAATTTCTGCCTGCTCCACACGATCCAGCTTTTCCAAACGTTTCATTGCACTTTGGGCTGCAGCGGCCTTCGTTGCTTTTGCACGAAATCGTTCAATAAATCTTTCCTGCTGACGGATATATTCACGCTGATTTTCATATGCTCTTTGCTGCAGTTCTATACGTTGTTGTTTTTCTGTTTCATAAAAATCATAATTGCCTGAATAGATATACAACTCTTGTTGATACAACTCAACAATCTTTGTTACCATGCGATTCAAAAAATATTTATCATGGCTTACTATCACAACACTGCCTTTGTAATGCTGTAAATATTTTTCAAGCCATTCAATTGAAGGAAGATCAAGGTGATTGGTAGGCTCATCAAGTAACAACACGTCAGGTTGTTGCAATATCATTTTTGCAAGCAGCACACGCATACGCCAGCCGCCACTAAATTCTTTATAAGGTCTTTGCAGATCGCTGTTTGCAAAACCAAGACCCTGTAATACTTCTTCTGTTTTATGATGAATGGTGTAGCCTCCAAGCGTTTCAAGTTCATGAAGTTTGTCAGAATATTTGTGCAACAATTTTTCATCCGAAGTTTGCTCCAGTTCTTTGCCTAATGTTTCAATAAGCAAAGTGGATTTGCCGGTTCCGTTATAACCAATTAAACCAATGCGTTCACCCGGTTGTATATGCCATGTAGCATCCTGCACAATAACACGGGCGCCAAATTCAAATGTTACATTATTCAATCCTACCAGCATGCGTATAAAAAAATTGCGTGCAAAAGTAAGTAATAGTTGGGAAGTTGATTTGTGGATAGGTTGATTAGTTGATAGGTTGATTAGTTGATAGGTTGAAATGTTTTTATTATTATGCCCCAGCTTTAGTGTTTTATGTCGTCGCTTGTTGTTTTCAACTTGCTGCTTCGTCACGCAAATTGCTCACTTTATCGTTCGGAACTTTATTGAGCAAGTTACAAGCTTTAAGTTTTTGCATTGCAAGCAAAACGGCAGTATAAGAGTGCGCCGCAACGAAAGAAAAATGCAGCCGGGTTCATAATAAAAATACTACTTCTAATATACTTTACTCACCGGCGCATAATCATTTAAAATTTTTATTTGCATTACAGTTGAAATACTGATTGCTCTTTGCTTTATGAGATTTGCATTATCTCCTTCGAATAGCTCATTTACTGAAGAAATAAAGAGCTTGTTCCATTGTTCAAAATGTTTGGTCTTTAAATTAACAACCCTGTGCAGATGCTTATGAAGCTGCATTGGATTGCCGGTATAAGTGCCGGTATAGAATATAGCATTCTCCCAAAAGTCATACATAAGGGGCAAATGTTTTTCCCAGTTAACATGAGCAATATCCGTAAAAATATACCCGATGATGGGATCGGTTTTTATTTTTTCGTAGAAATGATTCACCAGTGTTTCTATATCTGCCCTGTTCTCAATATCGCGTTTCATAATTCTTATTTTACAATCAGCAGTGAAGCATCCTGCAACGCAAGCACAGCATGTGTTTCATTAGCTTTAAATGTAAGCATATCACCTTTTTTCAAATGAAAGGGAGTTTCATTCAGAGTGAAAATAACTTCGCCGTCAAGCACTGTTAAAAAAGCATCTGTTGTTGAATGATGCGGTTTAAGCAATTCTCCCTTTTGCATACGAAGCAGCATTACCTGAAAACGTTCTTCTTTATAAACCTGTTCTGATTTAATTTTTTCAAACGGCGTTCCTCCAAATGTATTTCCTAAATGCATTTTTTTAATAATCAGATTGTTCAAGAGCTTGTTCGAGATTTCCATTCAAACTGCTCAGTAGAATTGTTGTCGCTTGAAGAGTGCCATCCCGAATCGTTCCTCTGGGGACAGGTGCAACAGAAGTTTCATTCTTATTCAATTGTCCGGCTCATAAAAAATCCTCATAAATCTTTTCTCACGAAATTTCTCACAGAGAACCAGCATGGAATTGCTGCCCATAATAATAATGTTGCAACTGCGATTATCATTCCCGTAGCTGTCCCAAAAAAATCCTGAAACACAGCGCCGGTGTAACCCATGAGCGCGGAAATATCCATCTTCAATATAATGAGTATGCGGCTTAAATCAATTGGATTTAACGCAGTAAAGACGAGCATGGGTTTTTCCATCGGGTAATCCTGAAATTGAAAAAGAATAAATAAAACCAACCCATCGAAGATGATAGAAAAATAAAACCACAATAAAATGGCAACACCGATTCCTTTTGCTTTGTCTCTTGTTTTTACAGAAGCAAGCAATGCAATTGAAACAAAAATGACTGATAATAAAATCCCTGTTACAAGCATGGTAATGCCAACAGCATCTGGTTGATATAATAAAATCGGTAAACCTGCGCCAATCAAAAAAGCGAACGACATGGCGGATGATAATCCTATAAATTCACTCACCCATAATGTAGAGCGTTTCAACGGCTGGCTTACCAACAATTCAATAAATTCTGCACTGTTGTAAATATAGATCGTTGAAAAAATAATTGAGACAAGCGGAATAATAATTAGAATAATATTTAGCAGACTTGTTAAACCCTTGCTGCTGTTGTCTTCGAGATTGAACACGCTTAATGATACCAACAGCAAAAACAAAGTGTAAGCGATAATTATTTTGCTGCGCAGTATATCGAGCATTACATATTTTATAATCTTCTTCATTTGTTTTGTTTTTATATGGGGGCTAAAGCCTTTTAAGTGTATGCTTTATTGCCCGCAGCTTAAGCTGCCGGCAATTAATTTAAGAAATATCAAAAGGGGCTTTAGCCCATAACTTCATCTCTGCATTACATGCGCAATAGCTCTTGTTAATTTTTCTTCGCCTGTATCTTTTCGCAACAGTTCAATGCTTTTATGAAACTTCAATTGCCCTTCCTGCAAATACATTACTTCTGTTACAAGATCATCAAGCTCGCTTAAGATATGAGAAGTGATGAGAATGAGTTTACCATTCTTCTTTTCTTCAATAATTTTTTCTTTCAGAATTTCTGAAGAAACAGGATCGAGCCCGGCAGTTGGTTCATCAAGAATTAACACATCTGGATTAAACATGAATGCAAGTGATGCACTAACTTTCTGTCTTGTGCCACCGGATAAAGTTCTCGTGCGCTTGTTCATGATAGTATTCAAGCCAAGTGCATGAATCAAAGTTTCATCAACATGCTTTTGTTTGCGAATGTCTTTCATCATATCGAACACTTGAGCGATGGTCATGTTATCGGGGTAACGACCTATTTGCGGCATATAACCAATATGCGACCTGTATTCCCAATCGTGAATGATATTTTTTCCTGCAAATGTTATAAAGCCGCTATCGGGCACGACCATGCCAAGCAAACATTTTATAAAAGTTGTTTTGCCGCTTCCATTTGGGCCTATCAAAGCAATGCATTCACCTTCATTGCAGTTCACTGAAATGTTTTTTAACACCTGCAGTTTGCTAAAGCTTTTATTTACGTTTGTTGCGATAATCATAATGGTAAAGGTTTCATGAATGGGGCTTCATCTTTTAAATCTTCAGGAATAAGGCTTGGTAAAATTTTTTCTGTTTTATCCAAAACAGTTACAATAAAACTTCTGAAAAGCATCATCATCGTCGGGTTTTGTTCAACCAGCATTGCATACACGCTTACAGGGCGATAAGGCACATCGCCTGTTTTATCCTTATTCAAATCATAACCTTCATACTTGTCCCAGTAATTATGATCAAAATGGTTCAATACAAGTGATCCGTTGGTTGCAACATCAAATGTGTTATTAAAAAAGTTGTTGTACAGAATGTTGTTATCGCTGCAACTGGCTTGCACCCGCATTGCCCACCCATTGCCGTTAAATACATTTTTTTCAACTCGTATGCGAGTGGTGCCCTCCATATAAATGCCCATAGTATTTCGTATAAAATGATTTTGACCGATATAACTATTTGATATTTCTTTAAGCAATATACCGTAAGCAGCGTCGCCCCAGTTTTCTTCAAAGTAATTATTAAACATTTTTACTCCGTGTGAAAACATAACAGCCACTCCTGCACCATTTTTTTTAAATACATTGGATATGTATTCATCGTTATGTGAAAACATAAAATGCAAACCGTAACGAATATTATTTTCGGAAATATTTTTTTGAATAATTGAATTGGTGACAAATTCAAAATAAATTCCATCGCGATGACCGGTAATATAATTGGCTGTAATGTGCATGCTGTCGCACTTCCAGCAATGAATGCCGTTGCCGCTGTTTACTTCTCCTGCATTAGCTTTTAAATGATTATTCAGAATAGTGCAGTTAACGCCGTATTGAGTTAAAATGCCCCAGAATGCATCTTCAATTACGTTGTTTGAAACAACCACATTATGCGCATTATAAATTTTTATTGCGGCAATATCATTCACATCAGAACGACCTGAATACTGCAGCTTAAAACCATCAATCACAACATTGTTTGCTTTAACTAAAATAATTTGATATTGATGTTCGCCATCCAGCACCGGTTGTTGCAAACCTTGTAATACAACTGATTTATCTATTATAATTTCATGTTCTTTATACAAACCTTTTTCAACCAAAATGCTATCACCGTTTTTACAATGCTGTAATGCACTTTTTATTGAAGTGAATGTTTTGTTATTGCCAACAATAAGTGTTGATGCATATAATTTTAAATTGAAACAAATGCACGAAAGCAAAAAGAAAATTATAAAAAGAAAATTTTTCATTTCACATTTTACTTAATCAGTTCGTCCCAATTTAAAGGCATGCCGCCTTTAAACTTATTCATTACTGCAGCAAGACTATCGCGGTTATTGAAAGCTGCGATATTGCCGTTCATAGGACTATGTAATAAATCAGATTTATACAACAACAAATTTTCATCTGCTTTTATTAAATCATGATTGCCGCAAAAATTTACAGCATACATACTTTTTATATCAGCTCCCGCAATATTATTTTCTTTCAAAAAAGATGTGAGGCAATGCATGTCATCAAACTTATACACTTTGCCTTTTGCTGTAATTATCTCGCCGCCAAAATGCGGGTCAGAGATCGTCATTTTACAATAGCCGCACGCTTCTTTTCCAAGCTGAATTGGTTGAGGACCGGATGCACAAGAAGCAAAAAAAACTGACAATACAATAAGCATTGCCGCGACAGTTGAAAAATTTTTTTTCTTTTCTTTTTTTGAAGAAAGCAATTCTATAATCATACATAGCACAAGCAAAGCAGCTGCTGCAATAAAAATCCATCCGCCAATATCTGGAATTGAAAACGCACTGAAGTTTAGTAATTGTTTATAGCCAAGTAAAGGCGGCTGGTATGTCATGCCGGGCACTTGTATCGGCGCTTCGGGATTTAAATTATGTCCATAATTATATTCCCATTTCCAAAAATCAACCATAGAAATAATGCAAAAAACAATGAATAAAATTGTTGTTATATACAGCAGGCTTTTTCTATTGCGAAAAGCGGTAAACATTATGAGCGCGGCAAAAAATATAATGCAATAAGGCAGTACACTAAATTCAATAAAATCTTTTGTATGTAACGTCTTCATGCCGATATAATGATTAAGCCCGTTTATTATATCTACATCGCCGCCTAATTTCCCCGCAAAAATTTTTAATACTAACCCTTCAGGATATTGCGGCGCGATTAACTGTATTTGCCATATCGGAAAAAACAAAACCAACACCATTATCACAGCTGAAAGAATAACAATGGCTCTCACCCACAAATTTAATTTCTTCTGTCTCATTTCTTATTTGTTCTCAGTAATGTTTTATCGGTAACGTCATTGCGAGGAGGAACGACGAAGCAATCTGTATCAGCATAATTTAATTCAAGATTGCTTTGCTATCACCCGCAATGACGAACGCTTAAGCATCTTATTGCACTGTTGTTGTATCCTTGCCTCCCGGCGCGGTATCGCCTGTTCCAAAAGCTAAAGGAACGTTGCTGCCTTTGGGTGAAATGCGGATGTAACCAGACATTTCCTGGTGCAGCGCGCTGCAAAAATCTGTACAGTAAAAAGGAAAAATTCCGACGCGGTCGGGTTCCCATTTTAATGTGCATGTTTCGCCGGGCATGATTAATAATTCGGCGGTGCTAGCAGCTTTTATTGCAAAGCCATGTGGTATATCCCAATCCTGTTCCTGGTTGGTTACGTGAAAATATACTTCATCACCCATCTTCACACCTTCAATATTATCGGGAACAAGATGTGAGCGAATGGCTGTCATATACACATCTACTCTGTTACCATTGCGCACTACTTTTGCATTACTTTCTCCTTTTGTTGCATAAGGATTTTCGTTTTGCATGATGTCGTAAAATTTCTTGCTTTTATCCTTAATTAAACTTGCTTCAATTGCCTGCCCGTAGTGCGGCTCACCAATGGTTGGAAAATCAAGTATCAACTGCATTTTATCGCCGGAGATATCATAGAGCTGTGCACTTTGTGCCAGTTCAGGACCTGTGGGCAGATAACGGTCTTTTGTAATTTTATTATATGCGATTACATATTTCGCATTGGGTTTTCTTGTATCGCCGCCCGGAATTGATAAGTGCCCGATAGAATAATATGTGGGAGCCCTGTCAACAACCTTTAAATCTTTAATATTCCATTTTACAATTTCAGATGAAATAAAGAAAGATGTGTAGGCATTTCCTTTGCCGTCAAACTCTGTATGTAAGGGTCCTAAGCCGGGCTTCTTTACTTCGCCATATAAGACATCTTCATATTTTAATACAGGAATGCTGTCGTAATAACCGTTATATTTTTTATTGTTGATGGCATCAATCATCTTGTGAAAACTAAATACGGGAATTAATGCAGCAAGCTTGCCTGAACCAACAATGTATTCACCGGTTGGGTCAACATCGCAGCCGTGCGGCGATTTTGGACAAGGCATGAAATAGGCGATGCCGGGCAGAGACCTTGTATCAAGCACCGTAACTTCTGTTTCAAAATTAGAAGCGGCAGTATGTGTTTTCTCATCATATACGTTGTGTGCATATTTTACCGCTTGCTTTATACCCTTTCCCTGCTGTAAATATTCTTCTGCTTTTTTCCAGTTGATGGCTAACACAAAATCTTTATCATGCTGCGATGCATTTACTTCAAGCAACGTATGTGCCTGCTCGGTATTATAGCATGAAAAGAAAAACCAACCATGCGAAGGTCCTTTGCCTGCATGGCTCAAATCAAGATTTATGCCCGGTATCAGCAACTGAAAAGCAATTTTCATATTGCCGTTATTTTTATCAACGCTTACAAAACTTATGGTGCCTCTGAAATTCTTTTTATACGAATCAATCGGAACGTCACCGTTCATATTATCCGTAGGCACACTAAAGCGTGTACCGGCAACTACATACTCTGTATTTTCTGTAATAAATGGTGATGAGTGATTGCCTGCACTGTTTGGAAGTTCAAGAATTTCTGCCGTGTTATACGTGGTTAAATCAATACGGGCAATACGTGGTGTGTTGTTGCCATTTGCAAATACCCAGCGCCCGTCAATTTCACCATTTGTTTGCGATGCTTCCACATGATGCAAATCATCCCACGGTATTTGCCCGTGCGATGTGTTGAGCATCGGTTTAGTTTCTTCGCTGTATCCATAGCCATCCTGCGGGTCTGCAGAAAATACGGGAATTACACGCAGTAATCTTCCCGAAGGCAAACCATACACACTTAACTGACCGCTGAAGCCGCCCGAAACAAAGTCGTAAAACTCATCGTATTTACCCGGCGCTACATACGCTTTTTGTGCAGCATCTGCGCTTACTACGCTTGCTGCATTTTTTGGTTTACAGCCGGTGAAGCTTGTAATTGCCGCAATTGCAACTGCTGCCGATAAACCTGTTCTTAAAATTTTCATATTCTTTGTTTTAAAAATATTATTTGTGATGATGCACCATTTTGTCGCACAAGCTTAGTAGAATTATTGCCGTTGAAGTGTGCGACGCAACAACAGTTGAAGTATATACTGTTGCACACTACAAAAAAATTCTTCCTAGAAAAATGATGCATCATATTATTATTATTATTATTGCACTCCGTCATTTTTGCGCATGAACTCAAGAATGTTGCGTGCATCTTCATCCGAGAGATTTTGATTCGGCATTCTTACCAAACATATTTCAAGTTGTGACTGCAGTTCAGGATCTTTTTCGATCATGGCATCAGGGTTAGTAATAAAATTCATGATCCATTCAGGAGCAAATTTTTTGGAAACACCACTCCAACCGGGACCAACAAGTTTCTCTGTAGTTAACTTATGACATGCAGAGCATTTAACATCATAAATTTTTTTTCCTGCATCTGCTTTTGCAGCATCGAGTTTATCACCAATTTCTACATGCTTAAATTTTCCTTCACCGCGTTTTGGATCATAAGATGGATTGCCTGTTGTAGCCGTTGCGCTGCCTTCGTCCTTTTTATCTGCTGCGTTGTTATTTCCGCCGGAACAAGCGTATAACAACGCACCTGCAATAAGCATAACAAATACTTTTTTCATATCTGAATTTTTATGTTTAATTGATGGTGCAAGATTAGAACAGGCAACATTGTTGTTTTATGCGTATAATCATAATGTGCAAAATTTTTTTGCAGCCGCTCAATGATTGAATCAGGAATTTTATAAAACATGATTAAAATCATGTTCCGTCCTGTGGAATATCATAATAACCGGATTTAAGCAGAGATAGCTTTACAGCCATTAATTTAATTACGATTACTTATGATGATTGATATTAACGTTCTTCTTGCATGGGGTGCTACGTTTAAAAAGGTTTCTGCTGAGGAAATAATTTTTAAGGAGGGATCACAATCCAATTTTTATTATCAACTTGTGAGTGGTAAAGTAAGATGGGTAAATATTAATGACGAGGGAAAAGAATTCATCCAGGCTATGATTGAACCAGGTGAATGTTTTGGTGAGTTGCCTTTATTTGACGGAGAACCATTTGCTGCAACAGCAGTCGCAGATGAGGACTCTGTTATAATAAGATTGCATGTCGCAACATTTCATCAGATAATTAAAGAACATTCTGAAATACATACAGCATTTACTAAGTTGCTCACGCAAAGATTGCGTTTCAAATTTCTCATGGCGAAAGAATCAGCTAATAATAATCCTGAATACAGAATATCAGGGCTTATCGGTTATTTGAAAGAAAAGGAAAATAATATTTGTGAAAATAAATGGCAGGTAAAACTTACTCGCCAGCAAATTGCTGATATGACTGGTTTACGTGTGGAAACAGTTATCAGAACAATAAGAAATCTGCACGATAAAGGACATCTGTACATAAATAAAGGGAAAGTTTATTGTTGATTATGATTGCAATCATATTGTTGCAACTCATAGGGTATTTACTTTGTAGCAAATAACGATTAGGATGCAACTATCTGCAAATCGCTGGCTTAAAATTTCTCTGTTCAATTTGTTGGTTGTAGCTTTTATAGGCGTAATACTTCGTTATAAGATTGCTTTTCCATTGCCCTTTGTGAATCAGAAATATTTACTGCACGCCCATTCTCACTTTGCTTTTTCAGGTTGGATTTCCCAGGCTTTAATGACGTTACTTGTTGCTTATCTCCACAGGCACAGTCATCTTTTTGCATTCAAAAAATACAAATGGTTGTTGTACGGAAATCTTGTTGCAGCTTATGGTATGCTGTTTTCATTTCCGTTCCAGGGTTATGCTTTGTTCTCCATTATTTTTTCAACCTTATCCATTTTTATAGCTTACGCTTTTGCTGTTATTTATTGGAAAGACATTAATAAAATAAAGCAAAAAAATATCGGTCATCACTGGATTAAAGCTGCATTATTGTTTAATGCAATTTCTTCAATAGGCGCATTTAGCCTTGCTTTTATGATGGCTAATAAAATTGCAGGCGAGCATTTGTATTTGTGTGCAGTTTATTTTTTTCTGCATTTTCAATATAACGGCTGGTTCTTCTTTGCATGCATTGGTTTGTTTTATTCATGGCTGGCGCAGCAAGGCATACAACATAAACAGCAGAAACTTATATTTTGGCTGTTTGCGCTGGCATGTGTGCCTTCCTATTTTCTTTCAGCATTATGGTTGCCAATTCCTATGTGGGTGTATGTTCTTGTAGTAATGGCAGCGTTTGCGCAGGTAACTGGCTGGATACTAGTAATAAAAAACATCAGGCAGCATTTGAAAATATTCAGCGTAATTGTTAGAGTCGGAAAAATTCTTTGGTGTTTATCAGCTATAGCATTATCTCTAAAATTATTGTTGCAATTAGCTTCAACTGTTCCTTCACTTAGTAAGCTCACATTTGGCTTCCGGCCGATTGTTATCGGTTATCTACATCTTGTATTGCTGGGAGTTATTACACTGTTCATCATAGGATTTGCATATACTAACCATATCATTAATTTAAACAGGCAAACAAAATTTGGCACGGCCGTGTTTACATCGGGCATTATTGTAAATGAGATATTGCTGATGACACAAGGTATTGCTGCAATAAATTATAACAGTGTTCCCTATATTAATGAAATGCTGTTTGGGGCAGCACTCGTTATGTTTAGCGGGTTGTTAATAATTGTATCTGCACAACAAACTGTTCAACATATAGATAAATCATACAATTTTTTTGAAGGATCAGTGTTGTATGATTTTGATCACCGGTAATTATTGTAATTGAATTTTGTAAAAACACTTTTATGAATACTATAGCACAACAAAGTTTAGCCTCTATTGTAAAAGAGAATCACAGGGCAGCAGGGATTTTGGAAAAATATAATGTTGATTTTTGCTGCAAAGGAAAACGAACACTCACAGAAGCATGTACCGAAAAAAATTTACCTGTTGAAGAAATTATCGTCGAGTTAAATAACACGGGGGAAAGAAATATAGAGCAAATGCCTTTTGATGAAATGGATCCTGAACAACTGATCGGTTATATTGTAACGCATCATCATTTTTATGTGAAACAAGCTTTGCCCAATATTTATCAGCGTATTAATAAAGTGGCAACAAAGCATGGTGACAGATTTCCTTATATGATAAAAGTGCTTGAATTATTTACAGCGATATGTGCCGACCTTAACCTTCACATGGAAAAAGAAGAAAGGGTTTTATCTCCCCACATAAAGGAATTATATGCATTGTCAAACCGTCAAGAGCAGCATGCAATTGATGCTAATTTCATTGAACATCCTATTCATGTAATAGAAGCGGAACATGAACATAGTGGTAATATTATGCACGAGATAAGGAGATTGACCAATAACTACACAGCGCCCGATAATGCTTGCACTACATTCAGGGTTTGTCTTGCGGAATTAAAAGAGTTTGAAGAAGACCTTCATCAGCATGTACATCTTGAGAATAATATTCTTTTTCCAGTAATAGATAAAATTGTTTCAAAAAAGACAGTGTAAAATGTGAGTCCAAAGGACGCCCATAAAATTTGAAAGAAGAAAGGAATGAAAGATTTTAAGTTAAGTTGATTCCTTTATCATGATCAATATTTTCCTCTCAAACGTTGGTTCAACATGTATCGGTTTTGAATGGAAATATATTGTTTTGGTTTCACCTGACCTTGTCTGCATTTGAAATTGTTTTTCTTTAACGGAAGTATTTGTTACAATAATATTCCGGATTTCCTTTTTAATGTCCTCTCTTTTCCAGAAAGGATGGTTCAGGTCTGTCAAAGAGTTTCCTTCTTTAAGCGGCGTTTCTATTTCAAACATTTTAATAAATGCGCTGTTTACTTTTATTATTTTCATCAGGCTATCCAAAATAATTAATGCGGCATCTCTTACTGATTCAAATATGCTTTCAATAAAATCCTCTGATTCGCCGATAAATGTTTCTAACTGTTTTTGAGCGTGTATATTTTGGATTACTTTAATTATATAATTTTCTCCTTTATTTGTGTGAATAAAAACTGATTCGCCTGATGTCCATACAGCTAAACCATCTTTATGCACTAAATAATTATCATCACTTGCAGCACCTTTTGATTTTACTTTTTGCAATTCCATCTCAGGTTTACCAGCCTTCTTGTCTTCCTCAGTAAATAGTAAACTAAAATTTTTTTCTACAAGATCCTCATTGCTATAACCAAAAGCTGTAGCGAAGGCATCATTCACTTTTAAAATAAATCCTTCAGGATTCATAATGATTACAGAATTTTGGGTGGCATTATTATAAAATAAATCAAAGAATTCGGATGTGTCCATATGGCAAAAATTAATTTAATCAGTTTTGTACTTTTTAAAAGTAAGGGAATTAAAATTAATATAAAGAATTACATGTTGCTATTAGGCAAAAATTAAAAGCCGCTTTTTAAAATTCTATAGCTTTAGCTCCTAAAAAATATTTCATGAAAAAGAAAGGACTGATTCGTTTAAGTAAAGCTTTACTATTATTAAGCTTTTTATTACAAGGCTCATTTTTATATGCTAATAAAAATGAAACCCGTGAATTTTACCAGCTTACAGTTTATCATTTTAAAGATGCTGCACAGGAAAAAATAATTGACAACTATTTACAAAATGCTTTAATGCCTGCCTTGCATAAAATGAATATTGGTAAGATTGGTGTATTTAAAGCGTTGAGCAATGATACAGCAACCGACAAACTGATTTATGTTTTTTTAACAATTAAATCATTGGATGAAGTAAATAAAATAAATGATAAGCTAAATGCAGATGCAACTTATCAAACTGCGGGCAGTGAATATCTCAATACGGTTTATAATGCAGCTCCCTATACAAGAATGGAAACAATTTTATTACATGCTTTTCCCCTCGCACCAAAAATGAATTTACCACAGTTGCATGCTTCTAGTAAAGACAGAGTTTATGAATTACGCAGTTATGAAAGTGCAACGGAAAAATTGCATGCCAACAAAGTGCAGATGTTTAACCAGGGCGGTGAAATCGATCTTTTTAAACGATTAAACTTTAATGCTATTTTTTATGCGCAGGTAATAGCAGGCTGTAAAATGCCAAATCTTATGTATATGACGAGCTTTGAAAACATGCAGGAAAGAGAGGCACACTGGAAAGCATTTAGCGATGATCCTGCATGGAAAAAATTATCAGCTTTGCCTGAATACCAGAATAATGTTTCGCATATAGATATCGTTTTTTTGCATCCCGCTGATTATTCTGATTTTTAGAAGCCATAACCCTAAAGGGAATTTAATTAAGTCAATAAAGTGGTCACTGTGTTTTTCGGACTACAATCTTTCCAACTCTTTGTGTAATATTATTTGCTTTGCTTCTACTAATAGTATAAAAATTACCAAATGCTTTACAGAAGTTGTACATTGGAACGCCATTGTTTGTGGTAATCAATTACAATATTCAATTCTAAAATTTCAAATCAATATGGTACTTATTATTCTTGGGTTTATTGTGTTTATTGTTGGTATAAGCTTTAATCGTGGCAACGAAATCACAAAACGTTTTGCAAATCCTTTACGCATTATCGGGTTTATCATTATTCTTATTGGCGTAGTAACTTCCTGTATTATACAGATTGAGGCGGGACAGGTAGGCGTTAAAAAATTATTTGGTAAAGTACAGGCCGATGTGCTTTACAGTGGACTTCATTTTATTAATCCATTGGTTGATGTTGTGCGTATGGATGTTAAGACGAAAAACTATACTATGAGCGGCATGCATGACGAAGGTCAGAAAGCAGGTGATGATGCAATTCGTGTTTTAACCGCTGATGGTCTTGAAGTAACAATTGATCTTTCTGTTTTATACCGCGTTGTTCCCAATGATGCGCCTAAATTATTGCGTGAGACCGGTGTGGATTATGAAGATAAAATTGTTCGTCCTTTAACGAGAACAAGAATAAGGGATAATGCAGTTTACTACGAAGCAGTATCACTTTATTCCTCCAAAAGAGATGAATTTCAGCAACGCATTTTTAAAACTATTGAACACGATTTTAATGCAAGAGGATTGTTGTTAGAGCAATTACTGGTGCGTAATATAACACTGCCTCAAAGCGTGAAGACAACTATCGAACAAAAAATAAATGCAGAGCAGGATGCACAAAAGATGCAGTTTGTTTTGCAGAAAGAAAGACAGGAGGCAGAACGCAAAAGAGTAGAGGCACAAGGCATTGCCGACTACCAGCGCATCATCAGCGAAAGCTTGACAGATAAGCAGTTGCAGTACGAAAGCATTAAGGCGCAATTGGCCATCGCTCAATCTGATAATGCCAAAATCATTATAATGGGCAAGGGAAGTGCACCGGTGATTCTTGATGCAAAAGATAATAAGTAGCGGTGAAAGGAATTTGGAATTGGTGTGTAGGCGACAAGTTGAATAGTTGACTTGTCGACTAGTTGAGTATTAAGTAAAATGGCAAACTGCCAACTAATTTCAACTTGGCAAAAACTTATTTTCTGTATTAATTAATTTATTTTGGTCCGCAAGACGCATACGATAGGCATTCATTGCAGTAACACCTAATTTTTTTATCAGCCGATAATTTACTACAACTCCTACAGGTGCACCAATTACAGGTATAAGTTGAGCCATTTTTGCAAGATCAATATAATCCCGGTATTCCTGTTGCATGCTTCTCCAGTCAAACTGGTGAATATCGTCCGGCAATTGCTGGCTTTGTTCTTTCCAGTTGATCATTTTTAAATAAATGTTCCTGCGGTGTTCGTGGCTCGAAAAAGCAAGCTGAAAAATATAAAGTATATATACCCGTTCTTTATAATCATTTGTATAGCAGCCATACAGGGATGCAATTTCAAAAAGCAATTTAAGTTTTAAGCCAAGCAACAAAGGAAAATCTGCCAGACCAAGTAATATGCCGCCTGCACCTGTAATGCCACCTTCTGCAGCAGCAGTTGTTTTATAAAATTTTATTCTTTCATCAATCCTTGTTTCCCTTATTTCAAGAGATGCATCCTGCAAAGGTTTGCTGGTAGTAAGTTCGGCGCCAAACAATACTGCCCGTATCATTTGTTTTATTGTTGTCGTAATAACTTTGTGAACTTTTTCCGGAATAATGCTGTTCATTTTATCCTGCATACGCTTCGCCATTTTATTAACCAGCGAAGGTTTACGCAGCATTGCTTTCCGCCACGCTTTTAATTCGTGCATTACCTTTTCTTCATAATTCATCGTTGATGTTTTTCAGCAGCAAAGTTACGTTTTCAGTCTTCAGTCACTGGTTATCAGTTTGCACTTGCAGTTTCCGGTTTCCCAGGAAAAAATTAACATGGTTATGAAAAGGGTCTCCATTGATAATGGTAAAATCAAGTCTTCTTGTTTTTTGTTCTGCATTTATCCATGATATCATTTTATCATGATACGATTTATATTGTGTATCAGGTTACCCACAATGTCCATCCGAAGCAACAGCAAAACGCAATCGTATTTTATTTCGTAAAGGAAGATTAAAATTATTATTGGTAAATGATTGCAATGAATTACCTGCACCAATTATAAAGTGCTTTTTAATGTTAATTCCAAAAAATCTCTTCGTGGAAATGACATAGCAGTATACATTTATTGCTATAAGTAAGTCTTCAGTTGCCAATTAGCAGCCTTCGGTTTACAGTTTGTAACATTTAGCAAACTTTCAAAATTCGAATGACTCAATAATGAACAGAACATAAAAGTGAGTGACACAACGGAAGCTTAATAGTGTCCCTCTAAGCGGGCTGAGGTTTCGCCAATTACAACTGTCAATTCATAGCTTCGTAAAAAATTAAAAGCTCTTTACAGTAAGACCTTTTTACTACATGAATCAAAGAATTCATTTAATAGTGTGGTTCTGCACGGCGCCTTGAGTTTCCAATTGATCGTTAGAGATCTTATAGAAGAGTAAACTTGAAAGCCGGCAGGCAAAGAGCTTTTGATCTTAAAACGAAAAACTATGAGTAAAAAAACATCAAAAAAACCGAAAAGCAAAAACATTATTGAAATGCAGTTAGTAAATCCGAATGCTGCAGGTCAGGACTTTGGTGCGTTATCGCAAAACCCTTGTGCAGGATTGCAGCCGCTTTATATTAAGAATGCAGAAATCAATGGAATTAATGAATATTAAGCTGCATACGGTTATCAGCGATATTACAGGTCAAACAGGAATAGCCATTGTTGAAGCTATCATTGCGGGGGAAAGGAAAGCAGAAAATTTTTTGCCTTTTGTGGGTAAGGGAATCAAAGCAAGCCATGATACTATTGTTAAATCCCTGCAAGGAAATTGGAGAGAAGAACATTTGTTTACATTAGCCGAAAGCTATCAGTTCTACAAATTTTATAAAGAACGCATAGCAAACTGCGATAAACAAATAGAAATCCAATTACAGCATTATGAAGCCAGTCGCAATGAAGGTGTAATAGAGACATCCGCTGCCAAAAAAGAAGCGGAAAAAGCTTTAGTTAAAAAGCCAGCCAAAACAAAAAAGAAAAAAGACAAAAATCACCCCCGCTTTGATGTAAGAGGTTATTTGGAGAGAATACATGGAGTTGATGTATTGGCAATTTATGGTTTAAGTGAAACGGGCGGATTAGATATATTAGCAGAAACGGGAACAGATTTGAGCAAATGGCCAAGCGAAGGGCATTTTAAATCCTGGTTAAATCTGGCTTGTAACAACAAAATATCTGGTGGCAAACTTATCAGTAGTCATCTGATGAAAAAGAAACCGAATCTTGCTAGCCAGGCATTTAGAAATGCAGCCAATGCCGTA
>WNFY01000662.1_pt1 | contig 31383 bp, 26 predicted proteins | sample 5400091 | NCBI WGS metagenome assembly WNFY01 (sample SAMN13153364, study PRJNA577476) | soil metagenome | isolation source: 60 cm soil or saprolite under grassland replicate 1 | place: USA:California | collected 2016-06-15 | reverse complement strand
ACGCCGCCTCGCCCTCCTCGGCGAAGATGGCCGGGATGGGCTTCCCGGCCCGGCGGACGACCTCCGCGTCGGTCGAGACGACGCGTCGCCCGAGGAGCCGCCCGAGGTGCGCGGCCACCGACGACTTGCCCGAGCCCATCATCCCCGTCAGGGCGAGGAGCTCAGCGGATCCGAGCCGCATACGCCTCGACGGCCTTCTCGACGTCGCCCACGGTGTCACCGCCGAACTTCTCCAGGAACGCGTCGGCGAGCGTCCACGCCACCGCCGCCTCCCCCACCACCGCCGCCGCCGGCACCGCGCACACGTCGCTCCGCTCGTACTTGGCGGTGGTCTCCTCGCGCGTCGCGATGTCGACGGTGGGGAGGCCCTTCGTCATGGTCGGGATGGGCTTCATGTAGCCGCGCACGACGAGCGGCGCGCCGTTCGTGACGCCCGCCTCGAGGCCGCCGGCTCGGTTCGTGTCGCGGAAGAAGCCCTTCTTCGCGTCGTAGTGGATCGCGTCGTGGAAGGCGTCGCCGCGCAGCTCCACGTGCGTGCCCTCGCCGATCTCGGCGGCGCGGATGGCGGGGATGCCGCAGAGCGCGGCGGCGAGCCGCGCGTCGAGCCGGCGATCGTGGTGGACGTAGCTCCCGAGCCCGGGCGGGAGCCCGGTGGCGTAGACCTCGAAGGACCCGCCGATGGAGCCGCCGCGCGCCTTCTCGGCGTCGATGAGGGCGCGCCACTCCGCGGCCAGCGCCGGATCGTCCACCCCCATGTCGGAGGCGAGGATGGCCGCGAGCTGCGCGTCGTTGGGCGGGAGCCCCACCTTCTTCTCGCGCTCGCCGATGGCGACCACGCGGCTCGTGACGCGCGCGCCGAAGCGCCCGAGGAGCTGCCGCGCGAGCGATCCCAGCGCCACCAGCGCCGCCGTGCTGCGGGCGCTCGCGCGCTCGAGGGCGTCGCGCGCGTCGTCGAAGCCGTACTTCATGACGCCCGCCAGGTCGGCGTGGCCGGGGCGCACCTGCGTGAACTTGCGGCCGCCGCGCGCGTAGGGCGAGACGAGCTCCTTCCAGCTCTCGTGGTCCTTGTTCCACACCACGAGCGCGATGGGCGAGCCGAGCGTCACGCCGCCGCGCAGCCCGGAGAGGAACTGCGCCTCGTCCTTCTCGATCTTCTGGCGGCCGCCGCGGCCGTAGCCCTTCTGGCGCCGCTCCAGCTCCCGGTTCACCATCGCGAAGTCGATGGCGAGGCCGGCCGGGAAGCCCTCGGCGATGGCGGAGAGCGCCGGGCCGTGCGACTCGCCGGCGGTGAGGTAGCGGAGGGTCATGGCGTGTGCGGGGCGGCGCGCAGCGCGGCGGCCATGGCCGCCTCGGGCGCGGGCTGCCCCGTCCAGAGGGTGAAGGCGAGCGCGCCCTGGCGCACCAGGATCTGCTCGCCGGTGACGATGGTGGCGCCGTCGGCGAGCGCCTTGCGCGTGAAGCCGGTGTCGCCGTAGACGAAGTCGACCGCGATCTGGCCGCGCCGGAAACGGACCGGCGGCAGGCCGTCGTCCTTGCCTCCGAGCCCGATCGGCGTGGCGTTCACGACCACGTCCGCGAACTCCGTGAGCGGCGCCGCCTCCTCCCACGCGATCGGCCGCGCCGACGGTCCGTCGGGGAAGCCGGCCCGCATCCTCCGGCACAGCTCGGCGGCGGCGCCGTCGCGGCGCGCTGCCACCGTCAGCTCCGCGCCGGCGTCGAGGAGCGCCCAGGCGCCGGCCAGCGCGGCGCCGCCGGCCCCGAGGAGGAGCGCGCGCGCGCCGCGCCGGAGCCCGGCGGCCGCGATGAGATCGCGGCAGGCCGGGGCGTCCGTGTTGAGCCCCTCCCAGCCGTCCGGGATGCGGCGAAGCGTGTTCGCGGCGCCGCACAGCGAGGCGGTCCCGTCGAGCCGATGGCACAGCTCCGCGGCCCGCTGCTTGTGCGGGACCGTCACGTTGAGGCCGTGGAACCCGAGCGCATGCGCGCCGCGCAGGGCCTCCGAGATCCGCTCGGGCGCGACCGGCAGCGGCACGTACACCGCGTCGATGCCGAGCGCCGCGAAGGCGGCGTTCTGCATGGCGGGCGACAGGCTGTGGCCGACGGGGTGGCCGACGACGCCGTAGAGCTGGGTGCGGCCCGAGATCACGCGGAGCCCCCCGCGAGCCGATCGAGGATGCCGAAGAAGGAGGGGAAGCTCGTCGCGACGCAGGCGACGTCGTCGAGCCGGACCTCGCCGCCCGACATGAACAGCTGCGCGATCGCCATGCTCATGGCGACGCGGTGATCGAGGCGGGTGCGGACCGAGACGGAGCGGAGCGGCGTCGGACCGTCGATGGCGCAGCCGTCCTCGAAGAGCTCGATCTTCGCGCCGGCCGCCGCGAGGGCCTCGCCCATGGCGGCGAGCCGGTCCGACTCCTTCACCCGCAGCTCCTTGGCGTCGCGGATGACGGTCCGGCCCTCCGCCTGCGTGGCGAGGACCATCAGCACCGGGAGCTCGTCGATGAGGCGCGGGACGAGCGCGCCCTCGATGGTCGTGCCGTGGAGGGGGGCCGAGGTGACGGTCACGTCGCCGCGCGGCTCGCCGTCGTCCACCCGGTTCGAGACACGCAGGCGCGCGCCCATCGCCTCGAGCACCTCCACGGCGCCGGTGCGCGACGGGTTGAGGCCCACGTTGCGCGCCGTCACCTCCGAGCCCGCGAGCCCGGCCCCGGCGCACAGGAAGAAGGCGGCCGACGAGATGTCGCCGGGCACCTCGACGGTGCCGCCACGCGGGCGCCCCGGCGCGACCGTGACGGACAGCCCGTCCACCTTCAGGCTCACGCCCATCCCGCGCAGCATGCGCTCGGTGTGGTCCCGCGACTGCGCAGGCTCGACGACGGTCGTCTCGCCGTCGGCGAAGAGGCCGGCGAGGAGGAGCGCGCTCTTGACCTGCGCGCTCGCCACCTCGAGCACGTGCCGCGTGCCGCGCAGCGGGCCCCCGCGGATGACGACCGGCGGCACGCGGTCGCCGTCGCGCGCGTGCAGGACCGCGCCCATCCGGCGCAACGGCTCGAGGACGCGGCGGACCGGTCGCCGCCTGAGCGACGCGTCGCCGGTGAGCACCGAGAGGCCGGGCACCGCGGAGAGCACGCCGCACAGGAGGCGGAGGCTCGTGCCGGAGTTGCCGCAGTCGACGACGTCGCCGGGCTCCGAGAGCCGCTCCGGCGGCTCGACCACCACGAACGCGCCCTCGTCGCGGACGACCGCGCCGAGCGCCTCGACCGCCTTGCGCGTCGCGCCCACGTCCTCCGCCTCGAGGAGCCCGCGCACCTTCGAGGGCGACGTGGCGAGCGCCGAGAAGAGGAGCGCGCGGTGCGAGACGGACTTGTCACCCGGCACCTCGAAGGCGCCGCGGAGGGGTCCCTGGCGGGAGCAGAGGACGGGTCCCTTCATCGGGCGGTGGCCTCCGGAACGGGGTAGAGCGCCTCGCGGGCCGCGCGCGCCTCCTCCAGCGCGCCGCGCGCCGCGTCGGGCGAGGCGGCGACGGCGCCGAGCACGCGGGCGAGGTGCGACGCGAGCCGCTCGGCGGCCTCGGGGAGCCGCGCGTTCCGGCGCGCCACCTCGCCCTGGATGTCGAAGGGGAACTGCGCGAGGCGCGTCATGTCCTTGAGGCCCGGGCCGGCGAGCTTCACCGCCAGGGGCCCCGCCTCGCGCGCCGACACCGCGAGCGCGCTCGCGAGGAGGTAGGGCAGGTGCGAGACCATCGCCACCGCGGCGTCGTGCTCGGCGGCGCGGCAGCGCACCACCTCGGCCCCGAGCGCCGCGTGCAGGGCCGCCACCCGCTCGACCGCGGAGGCCGGCGCGTCCACGCACACCGCGACGGTGCCGCCCCGCCAGCGATCGGCGCGCGCCCCGGCGTACCCGCCGTGCCCGCCGAACATCGGATGCGCGCCGACGAACGCGACGCCGGGCCGGACGTCGGTCGCCGCGCGCGCCACGACGCGCTCCTTCGCGCCGCCCACGTCGGAGAGCACCGCGCCGTCCGCGAGGAGCAGCGACACCGGCCCGAGGAGCGCCTCGATGGCGGCGATCGGCGTGCACAGCACGGTGAGCTCGCACGCGGCGAGCCCCGGCCCCGGCTCCGCGAGGGCCACGTCGGCCACCCCGTCGCGCAGCGCCGCCGCCCGCACGTCGCCGCGCGGCTCGACCGCGACCACGCGCACGGCGCGGTCCACCGCCTTGACGGCGCGCGCGAGCGAGGCGCCCATGAGCCCGAGGCCCACGACGCCGAGCTGCCTCGGGAACCCCGTGGTCACACCGACCGCCCGACCGCCTTCGCCACCGCGGAGACGCGCTCCATGAGCTCGGCGAGCATCTTCGGCGTGAGCGACTGCGGGCCGTCCGAGAGGGCGCGCTCCGGGTGCGGGTGGCACTCGATGATGAGGCCGTCGGCGCCGGCGGCGACGGCCGCGAGCGCCATCGGCAGCACGAGCGAGCGCTTGCCGGTGCCGTGCGACGGGTCCACCACCACCGGCAGGTGCGAGAGCTCCTTCAGGACCGGGATCGCCGAGAGGTCGAGGGTGTTGCGCGTCGCCTTCTCGTAGGTCCGGATGCCGCGCTCGCACAGGATGACGTTCGGGTTGCCGCTCGCGAGGACGTACTCCGCCGCCATGAGCAGCTCCTCGATCGTGCCCGAGAGCGCGCGCTTCAGGAGGACCGGCTTCCCCGCGCGGCCGCAGGCCTGGAGGAGGTTGTAGTTCTGCATGTTGCGCGCGCCGATCTGCAGCACGTCGGCCCACTCCTCGACGAGCGGCACCGCCTCGGGAGTCATCACCTCGGTGACGACGGGCATGCCCGTCTGTTCGCGGCCGCGGGCGAGCATCCGGAGCCCCTCCTCGCCAAGCCCCTGGAACGAGTACGGGCTCGAGCGCGGCTTGAACGCACCGCCGCGCAGCATGCGCGCGCCGGCCTCGCGGGCCGCGAGCGCCACCTCCGTCACCTGCTCCTGGCTCTCGACGGCGCACGGCCCCGCCATCACGACGACGCGCTCGCCGGCGCCGATGCGCACCGCGCCGGCGCCCTTGCCGGCCGTGACGACGGTGGGCGCCGGGTGGAAGTCGAGCGAGGCGAGCTTGTAGGGCTTGAGGACCCGCAGCACCTCCGCGACGCCGGCCAGGCCCTCGAACTCGCTCGCGTCGGCCACCTTCCGGTCGTCGCCGATGACGCCGATGATGGTGCGCTCCTCGCCCCGTGACAGGTTCGCGCGGAAGTCCAGCTCCTTGATGCGCGCGAGGACGCCCTCGACGTCCGCCTCCGAGACACCCTTCTTCATGACGACGATCACGGTCGAGACTCCTACTTGTGCAGGTCGGGGCGGAGCGCCTTCGCTCCGCGCAGGTAGACGTGCTTGGCGTCGCCGGGCGCGCCCGAGTCGACGTGGACGAGGACGCGCACCGCGCGCGGCAACGAGCCCGGGACCGGGATCTCGCGCGAACAGATCATCGGAACGCGATCCCACCCGCCCTTCACCCGCGCCGCGCGCGCCGGGAAGTCGGCGTCGAGGTCGTGCGAGACGGTGAAGATCGCCCAGACGATCTCGTCCTGGGTCAGCCCGTTCGCGTCCGTGATGGCGCGGCAGAGCTCGGCCACGCCGTCCTCCATCGCGTCGACGCTGTTCGCGTCGATCTGGGTCGCACCTCGGATACCGCGCATCGGGAGCTCGTCACTATAGGTTGCCGTGGGAGTCGCGTCCACCTGCCGCACGCCTGGCGGCCCGGGCGGGAGGCGCGCGGGGGCGCGCCCGGTCCATCACCCGGGCGGCCACTGGAACGTGCGTCCCGCGAGCACGTGGAGGTGCACGTGGAAGACGAGCTGGTGCGCGTCCTTGTTGACGTTCACCACCGCGCGCCACCCGCGGTCGGCGAAGCCGCGCTCCTTCGCGAGCTGGGCGGCCGTCCGGAGGAGCTTCCCGAGGGTGCGCTCGTCCTCGGGGGCGGCGTCGTTCAGCGTCGCGATGTGCTTCCTCGGGATGACGAGCAGGTGCTGCGGCGCCTGCGGGTCGATGTCGGCGAAGGCGAGCGTGTCCTCGTCCTCGTGGAGGATCTTCGCCGGTATCTCCTTCGCGGCGATCTTGCAGAAGAGGCAGTCGGCCATCGCAGGTCTCCTTCGGTCAGAAGAGGCGCGTGGAGTCGAGGAGCAGCGTGACCGGCCCCTCGTTCACGAGCTCCACCTCCATGTGGGCGCGGAAGACGCCGGTCGCGACGGTGAGCCCCTTCTCTCGCAGGTAGGCGCAGAAGCGCTCGTAGAGCGCGTTCGCTGCCTCGGGAGCCGCCGCGCCGCTGAACCCCGGGCGGTTCCCCTTGCGCGAGTCGCCGAGGAGCGTGAACTGCGAGACGACGAGCACGCCCCCGCCCACCTCGGCCACGGCGCGGTTCATCATGCCGGCGTCGTCCTCGAAGATGCGCAGCGCCGCGATCTTGTCGGCGAGGTAGCGCGCGGCCTCGTCGCCGTCGCCCTCCGCGACGCCGAGGAGCACCGCCAGGCCGCGGCCGATGGCGCCGACGACCTGCCCGTCGACCCGCACCTCGGCGCGCGTGACGCGCTGCACGACTGCTCGCATCGGGTGGGTGATCGCACGGGCGCGGCGCGGCGGCAACCGGAACCCGGCGCGCCTTCCCAATTGGGGACGCGGCGAGGGCGGCTCGGCTCGATGACAGTGCCCGGGGCCCGTGCTAGACCGCCCCCACCCCCCATGCTCCTCCTCCGCGACGCGCAGAAGGCCGACCAGAAGGCTCTCCGGACGCTCGCCGCCGAGCTCAACTCGGTGAACCTGCCAGCCGACGACCGGGCGCTCGCCGAGATCATCGACACCTCGTGCCGGAGCTTCGCGGGCCGCATCCGCGATCCGCTGGAGCGCTCGTACGTCTTCGTGCTGGAGGAGCCGCGCTCGGGCCGGATCCTCGGCACGTCGATGATCATCGCGCAGCACGGGACGCGGGAGTCGCCCTGCACCTTCTTCGACGTCTCGGAGCGGGAGCACTACTCCTCGACCATCGACCGCCACTTCCGCCACAAGGTCCTCTCCATCGGCTACCACTTCGAAGGACCGACGGAGATCGGCGGCCTCGTCGTGCACCCGGAGGATCGCGGCGGCGAGGCGCGGCCCGGGAAGCAGCTCGCCTACGTGCGCTTCCTCTACCTCGCCATGCACCGCGATCGCTTCCGCCAGACCGTGCTGGCGGAGCTGATGCCGCCCCTCCTCGCCGACGGCAAGAGCCTCTTCTGGGAATCGTGCGGGAAGCGCTTCACCGGCCTCGAGTACCAGGAGGCCGACAAGAAGAGCCGGCAGAACAAGGAGTTCATCCAGCAGCTCTTCCCGCCTGGCGACATCTACGCGACGCTCTTCCCCCCGCGCGTCCAGAAGCTGCTCGGCGCCGTCGCGCCCGAGACGCAGGGGGTGCAGCACCTGCTCGAGCAGATCGGCTTCCGCTTCGTCGGCCGCATCGACCCGTTCGACGGGGGGCCGCACTACGAGGCGCGGTCGGAGGACGTGACGTTGGTGCGCGCCTACCGCCGGCTGCGCGTCGCCGAGCGCGACCTCGCGCCGCGAGAGCACGAGCCGTTGAAGCTCGTTGGCGTCGAGCGCCCGGACGCGAAGATCCGCTTCCGCGCCGTGCGCGCCGCTGTGCGCGTGGACGGCGACGACGCGCTCCTGCCGCGCGAGACGAAGGAGCTGCTCGAGGTCTCGCCGGGGGACCGGGTGCACGTCGTTCCGTTCGAGCTCTGACTCGCCTTTCGCCGTTTCTCGTGCTCGCAAACGCAGTTCTCGGCGAGTCAGAGCGATTTCCGGTCGAGCTGCGCTTTCGCGTAGCTCGACCTTAGCTGGGGGGAGCGAGCGCAGCTCCCCCCAGACCCCCCACCGCGGCGGTCGAAAAGGGCGAAACGGGAGTCTGATCGCTGCTCAAGCTCACTTCCACACCCGCCTGTCGTCCACGCGCTTCGCGCCCTCCGCGATGGTGCCCGCCGGCACGAACCGGGTCTCTCCACGCACCTTCACTGCCTCGCGCAGCGCGTCGGCGAGGCGAGCCGCGAGCGCGGCCTCGTCGACGCCCGCTGCCCCGAGCTCGACGTCGTACTCGAGGTGGTCCTGGTGCTGGTCGCGCGTCACGACCGCCTGGAAGCGCACCACCTCGGGGAAGCGCTGCATGACGGCCGCGATCTCGGCGCCGCGCACGAACATGCCCTTCACCTTCACCGCGTCGCCGATCCGCCCCATGAGGCCGGCGAGCTTGGGCGCGGTGCGGCCGCAGGGGCACGCGGCGGGGGGCGCGAGCGCGGCGATGTCGCCGGTGGCGAAGCGGAGGAGCGGGTACGCAGGGTCGAAGAGCGTCGCCACCACCTCGCCCGGCTGGCCGGGCGCCGCGGCCCGGCCCGTCTCGAGATCGAGCACCTCGACGATGCACTCCGGGTGGAGATGCCAGCCGCCCTTCTCCGGGCACTCGTAGGCGAGGCAGCCCAGGTCGGCGGTGCCGTAGCCCTGCAGGACGCGAACGCCGAAGTCGCCCTCCAGCTCGGCGCGGAGCGACTCCGGGAGCATCTCCGCGGCGACGAAGGCCGCGTCCACCGCGAGCGGCGTCCCGAGCTCGCGCGCCTTCGTGAGGAGCGTGTAGAGGAAGCTCGGCGTGCCGAGGTAGGCGGTCGCGCCGGTGTGCGCCGCCACTTGAATCTGAAGTCCCGTCTGCCCGACGCCGGCTGGGATGACCACGCACCCCAGGCTCCGCGCGGCGGCGTCGAGCATCCACCCGAACGGCGTCAGGTGGTACGAGGCGGTGTTCTGGACGATCTCGCCGGCGCGGAAGCCGGCCGCGGCGAGCGCGTGCCGGAACCGCCAGAAGTCCTCGCTCATGCCCTGCGGATCGAAGATCGGCCCCGGCGACATGAAGATGCGCGCCAGGCGCTCCACCGGCACCCCCAGCAGCCCGCCGAACGGCGGCTCCTCGGCCTGGAGCCCGGGGAGCGCGTCCTTGCGCGTCACCGGCAGCCGCTCCAGCGCGTCGAGCGCGCGCACGTCGCCCGGCGCGACGCCGGCCGCCTCGAGGGCGCGCCGGAGCCGTGGCGCGTGCGCGTGGGCGTGGGCTACCGCGGCGCGGAGCCGCGCGCCGAGGCGGGCGTGCCGCGACTCGTGCGGCTCGCATTCCAGCGAGGGGTCGAGGATCGCGCTCGGACGCAGGGTCGGCATGGCTTCCCCGGTGGCGCGGCGCCGCTACGACAGCCAGCGCTTGCGCCGCTTGTAGAACTTGAGGTTGCGATAGCTCTTCTTCTCGCCGGCGGCGCCGCCCGACAGGTAGAACTCCTTCACGTCGTCGTTCGCGGCGAGCTTCTGCGGCTCCCCGTCGAGCACGATGCGGCCGCCCTCCATGATGTACCCGTAGTGCGCGATGGAGAGCGCCAGGCTCGCGTTCTGCTCGACGAGGAGCAGCGTCGTCTTCTCCTCCTCGTTGATGCGCTTCAGGATGCGGAAGATCTCGTGGACGAGCAGCGGCGCGAGCCCGAGCGACGGCTCGTCGAGGAGGATGAGCTTGGGACGCGCCATGAGGGCGCGGCTGATGGCGAGCATCTGCTGCTCGCCGCCCGAGAGGTAGCCGGCGAGCTTCTTCCGTCGCTCCTTCAAGCGCGGGAAGTAGTCGAAGCAGAGCGCGTGGTCCCGGGCGAGGCCCGCCCGATCCCGGCGCGTGTAGCCGCCCATCATGATGTTCTCGTCGACGGTGAGGTCCTCGAAGACGCGCCGGCCCTCCATCACCTGGAAGATGCCGCGCCGGACGATGAGCTCGGGGGGGAGCCGGTCGATGCGCTCCCCCTCGAGCTCGATGCCGCCGTCCGTCACCTCGCCGTCCTCGGCGTGGAGGAGCCCCGAGATCGCCTTCAGCGTCGTGCTCTTCCCGGCGCCGTTCGAGCCGAGCAGCGCGACGATCTGGCCGCTCTGGACCTCGAGCGAGAGGCCCTTCAGCACCAGGATGACGTCGTCGTAGACGACCTCGACGTTCTTGAGCTTCAGCATCGGTGGGCCCCGGGGCGGGAGGTCGTCGGGCGGCGGCGCGCGCCCGCTACAGCCCGAGCCACTCCTTCTTGCGCGGCATCTCGAACTCCGCGACCTTGACGAGCTTGCCGCCCTGGACCTGGTAGATGGGCGTCTTCGTGGTGGGGCGGTGGTCGGTCGCCGTGTAGGTGATCTTCTCCGTGAGCCCGCCCAGGTCGAAGTCCTTGAACGTCTCGACCGCCTTGCGGATGCCCTCGCCGTTGAGCTGGCCCGCCTTGTCGGCGCGCTTGAGCGCCTCCGACCAGACGAGGAAGGTGGCCCAGCCGCGCACGTACATCGCGTCGTGCGTGTCCTGCGGGTGGTTCTTCATGTGGAAGTCGACGAGCCGCTTCATGCCGGGCACGTCGGTGCCGAAGGGGACGTGCGGCACGACGCCGGTGACGCCCTCGGCCACGTCGCCCGCCACCTTGGGGAGCTGCTCGCTGAAGCCGTAGGGGTTCGAGCCGAACTTCGTGGCGAGCCCGAGCTTCTTCGCGTCGCGCAGCACGACGGAGACGCCGGTGGTGGTGACGTTGATGTACGCGTAGTCGGCGCCCTTCTGCTTCATGTTGAGGAGCTGGCTCGTCGCGTCCTGGAAGCCGCCGGGCAGGATCTCCTCGTCCACGAGGTCGATCCCGCTCTCCTTGGCGAAGCGGCGGCCCGCCTCGATGGGCGCCTTCCCGTAGGCGTTGTCGCCGTAGTAGAAGGCGACCTTGGGGTTGCGCCCCTTGTCCTTCCAGTCCTGCTTCACCCACGACAGCCACGCGCGGAGCTGGTCGGAGTAGCTCGGCGCCGCGAAGAAGTTGTAGGGGGTCTTGGCGGGATCGGTGAGGTGCCCCGAGAACGAAGCCGAGAAGTACGGGATCTTGTCCCGGTTCACGAAGTCCTTCAGCGCCTCGGTGTCGCCCGTGCCCCAGCCGCTGATCATGACGACCTTCTCGTCGTTGACCATCCGCTTGTAGGCGGAGACGGCCTCCGGGATCTTGTAGCCGTAGTCGACGTCCACGAGCCGGACGGGCTTGCCGTTCACGCCGCCGTTCTCGTTCAGCCACTGCACGCCGTCGCGGACGCCCTGCGCGAAGGGCTTGCCGACGTCGGAGGTGATGCCGGTGAGGTCGAAGATGCCGCCCACCTTGATCTCCGAGCCGGCGGCCTTCTGGGCCCCGGCCATGGCGGGTGCGAGGAGCGCCGCGGCGAGCGCCGCGAGGGATGCGCTGCGGGGGAGTGAGCCGATCATGAGGTCCTCCTTGCGAGGGGAGCTGCCGCTACGGCTTCAGTACGAGAACGGGTAGAGCTTCCAGTAGGACTTGATGGTGTGCCAGCGCGCCGCGAGCCCGTCGGGCTCGAAGACGAGGAAGAGCACGATGATGAGGCCGAAGAGGCCCATCTTGAGAGACGCGAAGAGCTGGATGAGGTGCGGGTAGCTGCCGGAGAGCGCGCCGGTGGCGAGGCGCAGCACCTCGGGGAGGAGCGTGATGAAGACGGCGCCGAAGATCGAGCCGAGCACGCTCCCGAGCCCGCCGATGATGATCATGCCGAGCTGGTCGATGGCGAGGCTGATGGGGAAGTTCTCGGGGCTGATGATGCGCGCCTGGTACGCGAGCAGCGAGCCCGCCACCCCGACGTAGAACGACGAGACGGCGAAGCTGAGCAGCTTGTACTTGAACACCCGTACGCCCATGACCTCGGCGGAGATGTCCTGGTCGCGGATGGCGACGAAGGCCTTCCCCACCCTGGTGCGGAAGAGGTTCTTCGCGAACAGGACGAGGAGCACCGTGACAGGCAGGACGAGGTAGTAGAGCCCGGTGTCCGAGTCGAGCTCGAGCGGCCCCGCCTTCGCGGCCGGCACCGAGGTGCCGTTCACGCCGCCCGTCAAGGAGTCCCAGTGGACGGCGGTGAACTCGACGATGAAGTGCGCGGCGAGCGTCGCCATCGCGAGGTAGAGCCCCTTCAGCCTGAGCGACGGGATCCCGAACACCATCCCGGCGCCCGCGGTGACGAGGCCGGCCAGGGGGATGACCAGCGGGAAGGGCAGGCCCGCCTTCGCGAGCGCGGCCGTCGCGTAGGCGCCGACCGCGAGGAACGCGGCGTTGCCGAGGGAGATCTGCCCGGTGAAGCCGGTGAGGATGTTGAGGCCGAGCGCGGCCACCACCGCGATGGCGGCGCGCGTGAGGATGTCGAGCCAGTACGCGCTCGCGAAGACCGGCACGGTGAGCAGCGCGGCGACGAACGCGATGGTCGCGCCGCGCCCCACGTTCGAGTCGAAGATGGCCATGTCGGCTGCGTAGCTCGTCCTGAAGTCGCCGCAGCGCATTGGCTGGCCCCCGCTACACGCGTTCGATCTTGACCTTCCCGAACAGTCCGTACGGCTTCACCATCAGGATGAGGACGAGCGCGACGAAGGGCGCGACCTCCTTCACGCCGCCCCCGAAGAGCGGATCGAGGTAGCCGCCGGACAGGTTCTCGAGGACGCCGATGGCGAGGCCGCCCACGATGGCCCCCAGCACGCTGTCGAGGCCGCCCAGGATCGCGACCGGCACCACCTTGAGGCCCATGAAGGCGAGCGAGCCGTCGACGCCGCCGCGCACCGCCCCGAGCAGGATCCCGCCCACGGCCGACACGACCGCGGCGATGCTCCAGGAGAGCGCGAAGATGCGCTTCACCGAGATGCCCATCGAGAGCGCCGTCTGCTGCGAGAACGCGACCGCGCGCATCGCCACGCCGGCGCGCGTGTACTTGAAGAAGATCGAGAAGAGGACGAGCAGCACCGCGACGCAGGCGACGCTCCAGAGATACCCGAGCGACACGGGGAACGGTCCGAGGTGGACGGGCTCGGTGGGGAAGACCTGGGGGAAGGGACGCGTGTCCGTGCCCCAGATGCCCTGCACGATGGCCTTGAGGATGGAGGAGAGCCCGAGGGTCAGCATGATGACCGAGATGACGGGCTCGCCGATCATGGGGCGCAGCACGGCGCGCTCGAGGAAGAGCCCCAGCACGACCGAGAAGCCGAGCGTGAGGAGGAACGCGGCCGCGAATGGCACCGGCGCGCTCGTCATGATGGCGAGGCACACGTAGGCGCCCAGCATGAGGAACTCGCCCTGCGCGAAGTTCAGGATGGAGGACGACTTGTAGATGATGACGAAGCCGAGCGCGACGAGGGCGTAGATGCTCCCCACCACGAGGCCGTTCATGACGAGCTGGAGGAGGAACATCAGGCCACCTTCCGCTCCGGCTCGAGGTGGCGGACCGGGAGTCGCGCCTGGATGCGCGCGGTCTTGCCGTCCTGAAAGCGGATGGTGGTGTCGATGTCGACCGCGTCGCGCTCGCCGTAGACCGCCGCGATGACGTCGCGATAGCGCTCCTCGACCACGCCGCGGCGCACCTTGCGGGTGCGGGTGAGCTCCTCGTCGTCCGCGTCGAGCTCCTTGTAGAGGAGCACGAACTTCCGGAGGCGGGCGGCCGCGGGCAGCGTCTCGTTCACCCGCGCCACCTCCTTCTCGAGGAGGTCGTACACCTCGCGCTTCGAGGAGAGGTCGGTGTAGGTCGTGTACGAGATGCGCCTCCCCTCGGCCCACTTCCCCACGATCCCCATGTCGATGCAGACGAGGGCCGCGAGGTAGGGCCGGTCCTTCCCGCCGATGACGACCGCCTCCTTGACGTAGGGCGAGAACTTGAGGCGGTTCTCGATGAACTGCGGCGAGTACTGCGTGCCGTCGGCGAGCCGCATCACGTCCTTCACGCGGTCGATGACGACGAGCTGCCCGTCCTCGGTGAGGTAGCCGGCGTCGCCGGAGTGGAGCCAGCCGTCGCGCACCACCTCGGCTGTGGCGGCGTCGTTCTTGTAGTAGCCGAGGAAGACGGATGGGCTGCGCGACAGGATCTCGCCCGACTCCGAGATGCGGACGTCCGTGCCGGGGATGGGCTTACCCACCGTGTGGAACTGGATGTCGCCGTCGCGGTGGATGCAGGAGATGCCCGCGATCTCGGTCTGCCCGTAGATCTGCTTGAGCGGCACGCCCATGGCGTGGAAGAACCGGAAGACGTCCGGCCCGAGGGCGGCGCCGCCGGTGGAGGCGGTGCGGATGCGCGTGAGGCCGAGCCGGTCCTTCAGCGCGCGCAGGAGCAGCAGGTGCGCGGCCGCGTGGAGGAGGCGCCACCCGAGCGGCACCGGCTTCTTCGCGAAGCGGAGGTCGGCCACGCGCTCGCCCAGCGGCATGAGGCGCTGGTACATGAAGCGCTTGAACGGGCTCGTGTCCATGATGCGCACCTGCACCGAGGAGGTGAGGCCCTCCCAGATGCGCGGCGGCGCGAACATGACGTGGGGCCCGATCTCGCGGATGTTCTCCATCACCGTCTCGGGCTTCTCCGGGAAGTTCACGGTGAAGCCGATGGCGAGCGCGGAGGAGAGCGACATCATCTGCTCGCCGATCCAGGCGAGCGGCAGGAACGAGACGAACTCGTCGCGCTCACGCTTCTCGTCCACCTCGTGGAGCGCGAGCGCCATCGCGAGCAGGTTCGTGAACGACAGCATGGCGCCCTTGGGGAAGCCGGTCGTGCCCGAGGTGTAGGAGATGATGGCGAGGTCGTCGGCGCTTCCGGCCGCCACCGACTCCTCGAAGCGCCGCGGCTCGGCCGCCTCGAGCGCGCGCCCCCGCTCCCGCACCGCCTCGAAGGAGACGAGCGCCGGGTGGCGGTAACCGCGGAGCCCGCGCGGATCGGTGTAGACGACGTGCCGCACCTTGGGCAGCCGGTCGATCATGTCGAGCAGCTTGTCGACCTGCTCCTGGTCCTCCGCGACCACGATGCTCGCGTCGCAGTGGTCGATGACGTACGCGACCTCGGTCAGGTTCGAGTCCTGGTAGAGCCCCACCGACGCGCCGCCCGCCGCCTGCGCGGCGAGCTCGGCGATGACCCACTCCGGCCGGTTGTCGCCGATGATGGCGACCTTGTCGCCGCGGCGCAGCCCCAGCGCGACGAGCCCGAGCGACAGCTCGCGCACCGCGTCCAGGTACTGCTGCCAGGACAGCGGCTGCCAGATCCCGAGCTCCTTCTCGCGCAGCGCCGTGCGCGCGCCGAAGCGCCTGGCGTTCCGCACGAGCAGCTTCGGGAACGTGTCGTCGCCGCCGAGCAGGTGGAGCGCGCTCACGCCTCGCTCCGGTCGAAGGGGCCGGCGTGCTCGCCCAGGTAGGCGCGCTGGACCGCCTTCATCTGGCGCACCGCCTCGGGCACGCCGTCCGCGATCTTCTCGCCGAAGTCGAGGACGGTGACGCGGCTCGACAGGTCCATCACCACCCCCATGTCGTGCTCGATCATGACGACGGTCGTGCCTCGCTCCTCGCTCACGTCCACGATGAAGCGCGCCATGTCCTCCTTCTCCTCGGCGTTCATCCCGGCCATGGGCTCGTCGAGGAGGAGGAGCTTCGGCGCGAGCGCCAGCGCGCGCGCCAGCTCGACGCGCTTCTGCAGACCATAGGAGAGCGTCCCCACCACCTTCTTCCGCACGGCCTGGATCTCGAGGAAGTCGATGATGTCCTCGACGACCTCGCGGTGCGCGATCTCCTCGCGCTGGCCCCGGCCCCAGTACGCGCCCCCGGCGAGGACGCCCGCCCTCTCGTGCACGTGGCGGCCGATGAGGACGTTGTCGAGCACCGTCATGCCCTTGAAGAGCGCGATGTTCTGGAACGTGCGCGCGATCCCGAGGCGGGCGCGCGCGGCCGGCGAGCGCGCCGTGACGTCCTCGCCCTCGAAGACGATCTGGCCGCGCTGCGGGCGGTACACGCCGCTGACGCAGTTCAGCATGCTGGTCTTGCCCGCGCCGTTCGGGCCGATGATGGCGTGGATCGAGCCCGGCTCCACCGCGAAGCTCACGTCGGCGAGCGCGGTGACGCCGCGGAAATGCAACATGACGTGCCGCACGTCGAGCAGAGCCATCGGGCTCCCATCTCCGGTCGCGAGGGCCGGGCGAGATGCGACGTTCCGGGAAGCGGACCGAGCTTACGGGGGTGCCACGGACCCCGCAAGTGGTGCCCCGCGCGGGCATCTCGACGAGTGAAGCCAGGCGGACGCGCGCTCCTCTCGACGCGCCGCGCCATGGCCTACCGAGGTGAAGGCGCTCTTCGCGGGGCGGCTCGGGACCGTGCCGCCGCCGGCATGACCTGCCGCTGGCGGAAGCAGCCGGCGAGGTGGTCGTTCACGAGGCCGGCCGACTGCATGAAGGCGTAGCAGGTGGTCGGGCCGACGAAGGCGAACCCGCGCGCGCGGAGCGCCTTCGAGAAGGCGCGGCTCTCCTCCGTCTGGGCCGGCACCTCCGAGAGCTCGCGCGGGCGGTTCACGATGGGTGCTCCGCCCACGAAGCTCCAGGCGAAGCGCGCGAGCCCGCCGGCCTCGTCGCGGAGGCGCAAGGTCGCGCGCGCGCTCGCGACGGCGCCCTCGATCTTGCCGCGGTGGCGGACGATCCCCGCGTCCGCGAGGAGCCTCTCGACGCGCGCCGCGCCGAAGCGCGCCACGCGCTCCGGGTCGAAGCCGTCGAAGGCGCGCCGGAACGCCTCGCGCTTGCGCAGGATCGTGATCCAGGCCAGGCCGGCCTGGAATCCCTCCAGGACGAGCAGCTCGAAGAGCGCGCGCTCGTCGCGGAGCGGCACGCCCCACTCTGCGTCGTGGTAGGCGACGTAGAGGGGATCCGTGCCCGCCCAGGGGCAGCGGGTGCGAGCGCGCGGCATCGAAGCGCTCCTACGCGACGAGCACCGTGCCGACGCTGCCGGGCTCGAGCACCGCCCGGCGCAGCTCGCCCGCGGCGAGCTTGCCCACGATGACGACCGACCTCGCTCCGCCGGCGAGCACGCCGAAGCTCTCGTCGAGCTTCGGGATCATGCCGCCGGAGATGGAGCCGTCCGCGACGCCGCGCTCGAACTCCGCGCGCGTCATCCGCGGCACGCGGCTCGCCGGGTCCTTCACGTCGCGCAGCACGCCGGGCGTGGAGGTGACGAGGACGAGCGCGTCGGCCCGGAGCGCGCCGGCGAGCTGGCTCGCCACCGTGTCCCCGTTGATGTTGAGGGCCTGGCCCTCTGCGCTCATGCCGAGGCAGGCCAGCACCGGGACGTAGCGGCGCTCCCACAGGTCGCCGAGCAGGGCCAGGTTGAAGCCGGTCACGTCGCCGACGAGCCCGAGGTCCACCGGATCGGGGCCCGCGCCGGTGAGCACGCGCGGCGGACGGCGCCGCGCCTGCAGGACGTGGCCGCTCGCGCCGTGGAGGCCGACCGGCATGACGCCGTTCGCGAGGAGGCGCGCGCAGCAGTCCACGTTCACCTGGCCCGCCACGATGTACTTCATCACCTCGAGCGTCGCCTCGTCGGTGGCGCGCTTGCCCGCGATGATGCGCGGCTCCTGCCCGAGCCTCTTCTGGAGCGCCGACGCCTGCGGCCCGCCGCCGTGCACGATCGCCACGCGGTGCCACGCCTCGACGAGCTCGCGCACGTCCCTCGCGATGGCGTCCATCTCGGGCGAGGCCACCACCTCGCCACCGACCTTCACGACCACGTTCATCATGGCGGCCACGGTCCCGGATCCTCGAGCGACGCCTTCTCCGGCAGCCCGAGCATGAGGTTCATGTTCTGGATGGCCTGCCCGGCGCCACCCTTGACGAGGTTGTCCGTCGCGCCGAAGAGCGCGGCGGTGCGGCGGCCCTTCACGGGCGCTCCCACGGCGACGCCCACCTCGGCGCGGTTCGAGCCGGAGACGGCGGCCACCTCGGGGAGGCGCTTCCGCGGGACGCGCACGAACGGCTCCCCAGCGTAGGTCTCCTCGTAGAGCCGCCGCACGCGCTCCTCCGTCCAGGCGTCGGGCAGCTCGACGAAGGCGGTCGCGAGGATGCCGCGCGCGAGCGGCGCCGAGACCGGCACGAAGCGCAGCTCGAGCTCGCGCGCCCCGGCCTGCGCGAGCGTCTCGGCGATCTCCGGGAGGTGCTGGTGCTCGAGCGGCTTGTAGGTGCGCAGGTTGTTCGCGCGCACGGGGTGGTGCGTGCCCGCCGACGGCGCCGCCCCCGAGCCGGAGCTCCCGGTGATGCCCTGCACGTGCACGACGCCCTCGAGCAGCCCCGCCCTCGCGAGCGGGAGGAGCGCGAGCTCGATCGTCGTCGCGAAGCAGCCCGGCGAGGCGACGAGCCGCGCGGCGCGGATGCGCTCGCGGAAGAGCTCCGGGAGGCCGTAGACGAACTCGGGGAACAGCTCCGGGTGCGGGTGCGGCTGCCCGTAGTAGCGCTCGTACGCGGCGGCGTCCTTCAAGCGGAAGTCGCCGCTCATGTCGACGACCTTGGCCTTCGCCGCCACGAGCTCCGGCATCTTCCGCGATGACACCCTGTGCGGCAGCGCGAGCAGCACGACGTCCATGCCCTCGGCGGCCTCGCCGGGACCGACGTCCTCGAACACGAGCCCGGTCGCGCCCTCGAGCGACGGGTGCGCCGTCCCCAGGGGCTCGCCGACGAAGTCCACCGACGCGACCCGGGCGAGCGTCACCTCGGGATGCACGAGGAGGCGCCGGATCAGCTCGGCCCCGCCGTATCCGGACCCGCCGATGACCGCGGCCCTGTAGCGCTTGCCCGCCGCCATGATTCGACCTTATACCGCGTGCCGCGCCGCGCGCGCGGCGCACTTCTGTATCGCGGCAGGGGCCCCCACGCATGTTCATGGAGCGCGTCGAGATCGGGCTGTCGTGGCTGGCGGGGCAGCGCTTCGCCATGCAGCGCTTCCTCGAGCGCCTCGTGCGCCAGGCGTCGTTCACGCAGGACCCGCACGGCGTGAACGCCGTCGTGGCGATGCTCGACCAGGAGCTGACCCGCATCGGGCTCTGGACGGAGCGCATCCGCTCGCAGCGCTTCGGCGACCACCTCTACTTCGAGAGCGCGGCGAAGCGCGACTGCGCCTTCCTCATCGGCCACACCGACACGGTCTTCCCGCGGGGCGCGTTCGACGCCTTCGAGCTGCGCGGCGAGCTCGCGCGCGGCCCCGGCGTCTTCGACATGAAGGGCGGGCTGGTGGTCGGCCTCTTCGCGCTCGAGGCGCTCGCCCGCGCCGCGCTCCTCCGGCACGTCCCCGTGCGCGGGATGTACGTGTCCGACGAGGAGGTCGGCTCGCCCGACTCGCAGCCCCACCTCATGGCGAGGGCGGCCGGGTCGGCGTGCGCGCTCGGGCTCGAGTCGGGCCGCGCGGGCGACGCCATCGTGACGCAGCGGAAGGGCGTCGCGGCCGTGCAGGCGATCGCGACCGGCGTCGCCGCCCACGCCGGCAACGAGCACGAGCGCGGCCGCAGCGCGGTGTGGGCGCTCGCGCGCTTCGTGGACCGCGCGCAGGCGCTCACCGACTACGGCCGCGGCGTCACCGTGAACGTCGGCGTGTTCCAGGGCGGCACGACGAAGAACACCGTCCCCGCGCAGGCGCGCGCCGAGGTGGACCTGCGCTACGTGACGGCGGAGGACGGCGACGCGCTCTACCGCGCCCTCCAGGCCGCGGCGGCGGACGCTGCGGTGGAGGGCACGCGCGTCGAGCTCGTGAAGACCGCCTGGCGCGCGCCCATGACGCGCACGGCGGCGTCGGCGGCCATCGCGGACGAGTACGGGCGGTGCCAGCAGGAGAGCGGGCTCGGCTCCGGCGAGGCGCCGCTCTCGGGCGGCGGCTCCGACGCCTGCACGACGAGCGGCATGGGGATCCCCAGCATCGACGGCCTGGGGCCGCGCGGCTCCGGGTTCCACACGACGGAGGAGCGCGTCGACCTCTCCTCGATGGTGCCCAAGGCGACCGCGCTCGCGCGGTTCCTGGGCCGCCGCGCCTTGTAGCTCTAGCGCGCGCTCCAGCAGGTGAGGACCGCGCGCCCCGCCTCGGCTCGGCTCACGCGGTCGCCCTCGCCGAAGCGCGCGACGGTGAAGCGCGGGCCCTCCGCGGGTGCCTGCTCGAAAGACGGATCGACGGGGACCCAGCGCCCCGCCGCGAGGACCTCGACCCACTCGTGCCAGACGTAGGCGCGCCCGTCGAACGCGACGCCGACCGCGTGGCGGGCGCGGAGACCGGCGCGCTCCACCACGCCCACGTAGCGGGAGGAGCGTTCGCGGCAGCTCGTGCCGTTCGGGTACGAGCGCGGCACCTCCGCCGGCGCGGGAGGAGGTGGCGGATCGAGGGCGACGCCGCAGAAACGGCGGGCGCCGGCGGCGAGCGGGACCTCGACCCCGAACAGGCGCGGCGCGCGCACCGGCAGCGCGGCGGCGCCGTCGGCGACGAAGCGCGCGCGCTGGGCGGGGAGCAGCACCTCCACCGGCAGCTCGCCGGCCCGGGCGCGGAACCGGATCGGCTCGTCGAGGACCTGTCCCTCGAGCCAGGCGCCGTCGCGGCGCGCACACGCCTCGCCCTCGCGCCCGCTCTCCTCGTCGCGGACGCGCACGCAGCGGCGCTCGCCGTCCAGGGTGCGCGACAGCACGAGCTCGGCGAGGCTCGCGGGCACCGGGCCCTCGCCGGCGTGCTGCCGGGGGCGCACGCGGCCGTCGGCGCGCGCGCGGGCGACCACCAGGAGGGCGCGCCCATCGGGGCGGACGCGCGCCGCGATCTCGCGGCCGGCCGTGCCTCCTCCTGCTTCGACCGGCAGGCGCAGCTCGCTCCTCCACTCGACGTCGCACGTCGCGGCGCCGCACGCCTCGCGGAGGAGCGCCCACCCGACGTGCTCGCCCGCGAGCTCGACGCGGTAGCGCGCCTCCGCGCTCGGCGGCAGGAGGGGGGCCGCGACGGAGAGCGCGAGCGCGAGCGCGACGGTCACCGCGGCCTCCGGCGGCGCGCGAGCGCGCGGGCCGCGAGCACGGCCGCGGCGAGGCCCATCGCCATCCAGACGACGTGCGTGTAGCGCGCGAGGAGCTCGGCCAGCTCGGTGGCGTTCCTCGCCACGAGGGCACCCGTGCCGAGGAGGACCGCGTTCCAGGCCGCCGCCGAGATCCCGCCGAGGAGGAGCACCTTGCGCAGCGGGATGCGCGTCGCGCCGGCTGCGACGAAGAGGAAGGCGCGAATGCCGGGCAGGAAGCGGTTCGCGACGAGGAGGAGCCCGCCCCAGCGCCGGTACGCCGCCTCGAAGCGCGCCAGCCGAGCCGAGTCGAGGGGCCCGCGCAGGGCGCCGCGCCCCTCGACCGCAAGCGCGAGCGCGCTCCCCACGCGCCAGTCGAGCCAGGCGCCAGCCACCGCGCCTGCGGTCACGGCCGTGAAGGCGGCGGGCCAGGAGAGCTCGCCCTGCACCACGTACCACGCCCCGAGGAGCACGATCGTGTCGCCCGGGAAGGGCGGGAACACGTACTCGACGAACGTCGCCCCGAAGAGCACCGCCGGCGCGAAGGGGCCGGTGCGCGCGACGACGCCCTCGAGCAGCGTGGTGAGGCGTTCGACGGGGCCCACGTGGCCCCGATGTTACCTCACCGCGACGCTAGGGCCGCGCGCCAGAGATCATGAGCCGGTGCTGGGGCGCGCGGCACGCGGGTGGGGGTTCGGGGGTTCGGGGGAGGCCGCGCGTCGCGGGTGCGCTTCCTTGTCCCTGCCCGACCGCGCTGCTAACGTCCGCGCCCGCCGATGCCTCGTCCCCGTGCCCTCCCCCGCTGGCTCCCGTACGCGCTCGCGGCGCTCTGGCTGGCGGTCGGCTGGGCGAACCTGGTGCGCGGCGCCGGGCACCCGGGCGTCGAGTACCGGCCGTGGGCCTTCGACCACCACAGCTACTCGGACCTCCTCGCCATGGCCGGGGACCGCTACTTCGGCGGCGGGCGGCCGCTCCCTTACCTCGAGGACCGGATCGAGTACCCGCCGCTCCTCGGTCTCGCCCTCTGGCTGCCCTCGTTCGCGCCAGGCGGCCCGGCCGCCTACTTCACGGTTGGTTACGGGTTCCTCGCCGCCTGCGGCCTCGGGTGCGTCGCGCTCCTCGGGCGGCTCCCGGGCGCGAGCGTCCTCTGGCTCGCCGCCACCCCGGCCCTCGCCTACTACGGCGGGCTCAACTGGGATCTCTTCCCCATCCTCCTCCTCCTCGCGGCGGTGCTCGCCTTCGAGCGGAGCCGGCCCGCGGCGGCGGGCGTCCTCACCGGGCTGGGCGTCGCGGCGAAGCTCTGGCCCATCTCGCTCGTGCCCGCGGCGCTCGGCGCGCTGGTGCGCCGGCGCGAGAGCGCCGCGCTCGGGCGAGGGGCGGCGGCGGCCGTCGCCGCCTTCGCGGCGGTGAACGTGCCCGTCGCGCTCACCGCCCCGAGCGCGTGGCGATGGTTCTGGGAGCTCAACGCGGGGCGCGGCGCCGAGAACTCGATCTGGGAGCTCCTCAGGCGCTCGCCGCGCCTCGCGCCGCTCGTCTTCGACGCGGCCTTCCTCAACGCCTCGACCGCGGCGCTGCTGGCCGCGGCGGCCGCCTTCGCCGGCTGGGCCGCGTTCCGCGCCGGCCCGGCGACCTCCCTGCGCGCCGTGCGGCTCGGCACGGCCTTCGTCATCCTGGCCTGGATCGGGACGAGCAAGGTGTGGAGCCCCCAGTACGCCCTGTGGGCCTTCGCGGCGGGCGCGCTCGCGGCCGCGCCGGGATGGCTCTTCGCCCTCCACGCCGTCCTCGCGCCGCTCGACTACCACATCGCCTTCGAGACGCGCGCCTCGCGCGGGCTCATCCACTACTTCGACGCGCTCTACACGGCCGAGGAGGTGGTGCGCTTCGCGGGCTACGTCCTGCTCGCGGCCTGGATCGGGCGGCAGCTCTGGCGCGCCGCGCACGGCGCGGCGGCGGAAGACCGGGCTCGCGCCGCGGCATGATCGCGCCCGCCCCGCGCCGCCAGCGGCTCTCCAGCGCCGCGACCTACCTCGCGGCCGCGGTCGCCGTGGTCGCCTTCCACGCCCGCGCCGCCGCCCCGGGGCAGGCCTTCGTCGGTCACGACCTGCGAAACTTCTTCTTCGCCGTGCGCGAGGCGACGGCCGCGGCGCTGCGCGCGGGCCACCTCCCCGGCTGGCAGCGCGGCATCTTCCTCGGCTATCCCCTGCTCGGCGATCCCCAGGCCGCGGTCCTCGACCCAGGCACCTGGCTCACGCTGCCGTGGGACGCACCGCGCGCGCTCACGCTCTCGGCGCTCCTGCACCTCTGCGTCGCCGCCTGGGGGATGGTCTTCTGGCTGCGGCTGCGCGGCCTCTCTCCCCTCGAGGCGCTCCTCGGCGCGGTGCTCTTCGCGCTGGGCGCGAAGGAGACGGTGCACCTCCAGCACTGGAACTTCGCCGCCTCGACGGCGTGGTGGCCGTGGATGCTGGCGGGGCTCGACGGATTCGCCGCGCGCGGGAAGGGGCGGTACCTCGTCCTCACGGCGGCCGCGGCCGCGCTCTCCTGGCTCGGCGGCGCGGCGCAGATGGCCTACTTCGGCACGCTGGTCGCGGGCGCGTACGCGCTCCACCTCGCGCCACGCCTCTGGCGCCGCCGCAAGCTCGACGCGCTCTTCGCGCTCGCCGCGGCCCCGCTCGGCCTCGCCCTCGCGGCGCCGATCGTGCTGCCCGTCATGGAGCTGGCCCGGCTCGGTCCGCGCGGCGCGGGCGTCACCTACCGCTTCGCGACGAGCTGGAAGTGGCCGGATCGCTTCGGCCTCGCGCTCTTCCTCCTCCCGAGGGCGTACGGCGGACAGTGGTACATCGAGGAGATGAACCTGTGGGAGGCGACCGGGTACCTCGGCATCCTCCCGCTCGCGCTCCTGGCCGCGGCGCCACTCCGCCGCCGCGGGCTCTGGCTCTTCCTCGCCCTCGGCGCGGTCGGGATCTGGCTCTCGTTCGGCGAGGACGCCTGGCTCGGGCTGCACCACCTCCTCTACCGCTTCCTCCCCGGGTACGGCTCGTTCCGGAACCCGACGCGCTCGCTCATGGTGACCTCCTTCGCGAGCGCGCTCCTCGCGGCCGAGGGGCTCCACGCGCTGCGCGAGGAGGGCGCCTTCGCGCGCCGCTGGATGCGCGCGGGGCTCGTGCTCGCCGGGGTCGCCGCCCTCGCGCCCAACCTGACGCGCTTCGCGTCGTTCTCGCTCGACCGCGACGCCGCGCGGGCGGGGGCGGCGACGACGGTCGCGCTCGCGCTCGCGGGGCTGGCGTGGCTCGCCTCGGGGCGCCGGCTCGCCCGCGCGCCTCGCTGGGCGCTGGCGTGGGCGCTCGCGCCCATCGCGCTCGTCGCGGTGGACCTCGACCTCGCGTTCGGCGACATGAACCCGGTCGGCCCCGGCGCCGCGGAGACGCCCGCGCTGGCGGACCTCGCGCCGCTCGTGCCCGCGCCGCCGTCGCCGCGCCGCGTCGCCGTGATCGCGAACTGGGGCCGCACCGCCAACGCGCCCCTGCGGAACGGCTGGGAGGGCGTGGCGGGGTACGGCCCGACGGTCATCCAGCGCGTCCGCTCGCTCCTCGAGGCGACGCCCACCGGACGCCTCGTGCCGGGCTCGCCCGTCGCGAGCGACACGAACTTCCCGCGCCCGTGCCCCACCTCGGCGCTCTGGCCGCTCCTCTCCGCGCCGCTGGTGGTCGCCGACGACCCGCTGCCGCTCGCGAAGCTCGCCGACGTGCGGCGCGAGTGGGAGAAGCCGACGGCGGCCTACCGCGCCGAGGCGCTGCCGCGCGTCTTCTTCACCCCGGCGTGGACGAGCGCGCCCGACGAGGCGGTCGCGGACCCCCTCGTCGTCGCGGCGCGGGGCGACCGCGCGGTCCTCTCGCCGGACGCGCCGCTCGCGGCGTTCCCGCCTCCCGGCGCGCCCGCCGCGCCCATCGCCGCCGAGGAGGTGGAGGTGGAGGGCGGCGAGCTCACCGCGACCCTGACGGCGCCGCGGGCGGGGATCGCCGTCGTGCTCGACCCGTGGTTCCCGGGCTGGACCGCGACGGTCGACCGCGCGCCGGCGCCGATCGCGCGCGCCGACTTCGCCTTCATGGCCGTCCCGGTGAGCGAGGGGCGGCACGCGCTGCGCCTCCGCTACCGGCCGACGCAGCTCGCGAGAGGGGTCGTCGTGGCGGCGCTGACGGCAGCGATGCTCCTCGCGGCCCTCGCGTGGCGACGGCGAACGGCCGGCGCACTCGCTAGTACCGGTAGTGATCGGGCTTGAATGGCCCGTTCGGCGGGACGCCGAGGTAGCCGGCCTGCTTCTTCGACAGCTTCGTCAGCTTCGCGCCGAGCTGGCCGAGGTGGAGCCGCGCGACCTTCTCGTCGAGCTGCTTCGGCAGCACGTAGACCTTCCGCTCGTACCGCTCGCGGTGCGTGGCGAGCTCGATCTGAGCGAGCGTCTGGTTGGTGAAGCTGTTCGACATGACGAAGCTCGGGTGGCCCGTCGCGCAGCCCAGGTTGAGGAGGCGGCCCTCGGCCAGGATGAGCACGCGGTGGCCGTCCGGGAACACCCAGGCGTCGTACTGCGGCTTGATGTTGACGCGCGTGACGCCGGGGAGCTTCTTCAGGCCGGCCATGTCGATCTCGTTGTCGAAGTGGCCGATGTTCCCGACGACGGCGCAGTCCTTCATCTTCTTCATGTGCTCGACGGTGATGATGTCGACGTTGCCGGTGGCGGTGACGAAGAGGTCGGCCGTCGCGACCACGTCCTCGAGCCGCACGACCTGGTACCCCTCCATCGCGGCCTGCAGCGCGTTGATGGGGTCGATCTCGGTCACGAGCACGCGCGCGCCCTGGCCGCGCAGCGACTGGGCGCACCCCTTGCCGACGTCGCCGTACCCGCAGACGACCGCGACCTTGCCGCCGAGCATCACGTCCGTCGCGCGCATGATCCCGTCCACGAGCGAGTGGCGGCAGCCATACAGGTTGTCGAACTTCGACTTCGTCACCGAGTCGTTCACGTTGATGGCGGGGAAGAGGAGCGTCCCGGCCCGCTGCATCTCGTACAGCCGGTGGACGCCGGTGGTGGTCTCCTCGGTGACGCCCTTGCACTCCGCGGCGACGCGCGTCCAGCGGCGGGGGTCCTTCTTCAGCTCACGGGCGAGCACCGCCAGGATGACGCCGTACTCCTCCGAGTCGGCGCTCGCGGGCGACGGGACCTTGCCCGCGGCCTCGAGCTCGACGCCCTTGTGCAGGAGCAGCGTCGCGTCGCCGCCGTCGTCGACGATCTGCGTCGGCCCCTTGCCGTCGCCGAAGTCGAGCGCGCGCTCGGTGCAGTCCCAGTACTCCTCCAGCGTCTCGCCCTTCCAGGCGAAGACCGGGACGCCGCGCGGGTCGGCGGGCGTGCCGTCCTTGCCGACCGCGACGGCGGCGGCGGCGTGGTCCTGGGTCGAGAAGATGTTGCACGACGCCCAGCGCACCTCGGCGCCGAGCTCGCGCAGCGTCTCGACGAGGACGGCCGTCTGGATGGTCATGTGGAGCGAGCCGGTGATGCGCTGGCCCGCCAGCGGCTGCTTCGCCGCGTACTCCTTCCGGACCGCCATGAGGCCGGGCATCTCCTTCTCGGCGAGGTCGATCTCCTTGCGGCCCCACTCGGCCAGGGAGAGGTCCTTCACCCTGTGCTCGAGGCGGCCGGGAGCGCCCTTCCTCGCGCGTGCTGCGGCGCGTGCTGCGGCGCGTGCTGCGGCGCGTGCTGCGGCGCGTGCTGCGGCGCGTGCTGCGGGGGCGCGGGCGGTGCTGGAAGCCATCGTTCTCGTCTCCTTGCGTGTGGTGGGGAGGTCGTGGTCGGGTGAGGGGTCGGCAATCTAGGCGAGCGCGGACGGCGCGGCCCGCACCGCTCGGGCGACGAGGAGGGCAGGCCCCCGCGCGCCCGGTTCGGGCGGCAGGGTCTCGCAGCGGGGCGGGTCGAACCCGGCGCGCGCGAGCAGCCCCGCCAGCGCGGGAGGGTCGAACCCGAGGCTCGCCTGTCCCATCCGGCGGCGGAAGTCGTCGTCGTCGTGGCGGACGAGGTCCGCGACCGCGAGGACGCCGCCCGGCCGCAGGATGCGCGCCGCCTCGGAGAGGACGCGCTCGGGGTCGGGCACGTACGTGAGCGCGAGGACGAGCAGCGCGGCGTCGCACGACGCGCCCTCGAGGGGCAGCAGCTCGAGATCGGCGCGGTGCAGCTCCACGTTCGCGAGCCCCTCGACGCGCCGCCGCGCCGCCTTCAGCATGGCGGCCGAGCGGTCCACCGCCACGACCCGTCGAACGTGGCGCGCGAGGCGGGCGGTGAGATCGCCCGTCCCGCAGCCGAGGTCCGCCACCACGAGGTCGCGCGGCACGAGCGCGAGCAGCGCCTCTCCGGCGAAGGCGGCGCCGTAGAGCTCGCTGCGCAGCTTCTCCCACTCGCCGGCGGCGCCCGCGAAGAAGGCGTCGGCGTCCTCCCGCCTCGTCGCGAGCCTGCGCGCGAGGCGGAGCGCGTCCTGCTCGAGCGTGGCCCAGCCCTCCGTCTCCGCCCGCGCCACCCTCCACAGGCGGCGCGCCGCGGGCTCGAGGCCCTCGTCCATCCGGTAGAGGTGGGCGGTGCCGTCGCGGCGCGCGGCGAGCCAGCCCTCCTCCGAGAGCACCTTGAGGTGGCGGCTCACGGTGGACTGGGGGAGCCTGAGCACGTCGCACAGCTCCACGACGCCGAGCTCGTGGCGGTCGAGCAGCGTGAGCAGCCGCAGCCGCGTGGCGTCGGCCAGGCTGCCGAGCACGCCGAGCAGCCCCGCCACGCCCGGCCGCCGAGGCGAGCGCCGCCCGCCCTGCCCGCCGCGCACGGCGGCCCGTGTGCTTAATCGCTCCATCCGGATGGATGGATACATCGCGAGGGCGCCTGCGTCAACCGCGACTAATAGTCCATCGACCAGATGAGGCTCGCGCCGCCGGTGTTGGCGTCCCCGTAGCGCACCTCGAAGTTCCACCGCGGCGAGATCTGGTACTCGACGCGCGCTTCGTTCGTGTTCTCGCCCTGCTCCGGCTGCGCGTTGAAGCGGCGCGTGTAGCCGACGTAGATCTTGTCCGTCACGTACTTTCCGGCCCGGAGCTGGGTCGGGTCGAGCGACACCATGTCGACCGGCAGCTTGTCCGCGATGAGGTCCTTGAAGGCCTGCTGCGAGACGGCGCCCAGCGCAGCGTAACCCGCCTCCTGGGCCGGCGGCCTGTCCACCCCGCCCGTCCCCGCCTTGAGCTCGGTGTGGCCCGTCGCGAGGAGGAGCGCGATCTGCGACTCGTCCATGGCCGGCTCGCTCGTGAGCTTCACCTCCGGCTTGTCCAGTGTCCCGCCCACCGCGACCGTCACCTTGGCGGCGGGGTTGTCGTACAGCGCCTGGACCTCGAGCGTGGCCTCGCCCAGCTCGCTCCCGGTGAAGTGCACGCGCCCGCGCTTCACGTCGAAGATGCGGCCGCCGATGGGCTCGACCTGCCCGCGCAGCGTCTCGACGTCGCCCGTGAGCGCCGTCTCGCCCTCCTCGTACTCCGCCGTCACGTCGGCCTTCAGCTCGACGTCGACGCGCGGGGTGTCGCTCCTCACGACGAAGCGGCCCGGGACGAGGAGGTGCACCGTCGCGTGATATGGGCGCCTCGCGCCATCCGTCGGCAGGGCCGCGGCCACGACCGGCTTCTTCCGGAAGGACCGGATCACGATGTCGTCGCGCCTGTCGAGCGGCTGGATCTTGCGCGGCGTGCGATCGGGCAGCTTCACCCTCGCCGACGGGATGGTGAGGTCGGCCGTGAGCGCCTGCGCCGACGCCTTGCCGCTCACTTGCGCGTGAACGTCGACCGTCGCGACCTCCTGTCCGGCGCGCGCGACGACGAGGCTCGAGGTGGTGAGCTCGGCGGTGAGGTCGGCCTCGCCGCGCGAGAGGCCCCTCGCCTCCGCCTTGAAGTCGAGCTTGCCGCCGCCCCGGCGTGCCCGGAGGTGATCGACGCGGAAGACGTCGTCGGAGAGGGAAGCCTGGAGCGCGATCTCCGTCCAGTCGCCGAGCTCGGCGATGGCGAGCCTGCCGCCCGCCATGGCCACTGTGCCGCGCGGGATCGGCCGCGCGAGCGGCCCCGAGGCCACGAGGTCGACGCCGATCTTGCCCGACGCGGAGCGGACGAGGCCGGGCGCGATCGCGGGCAGGAAGCCCAGGTCGAGCTCGCTCGCGACGAGCTTCGCGCGCGCCGGAGCGCGCCCGAGGTCCCCGCGCCGGAGCGCCGGGAGCCCGAGGTCCGCGTCGGCGTCGAGCGCGCCGTCGAGCGTACCGCCAGCCGCGACCGCGAGGTGGAGGTCGGCATGGAGCGCGCGCCCCGCCGAGCGCGCCTTCACGGCGAGATCGCCGAGCGGGTGCCCCTCGATCTCGAGGCGGCGCCCGGTCAGGTCGACGTCGATGCGGGGCGCGGCGAGGGTGCCCGCCACCTCGGCGCGGCCGGCGAGCTCGCCCGCGAGGAGGACGGGCGCCCCGGCCCGGCGCAGGTCGGCGTGCGGGATGTCGAGCCGGACCGCGAGCGGCGCCGCCTCGCGCCGGCCGGGCGCGCCGAGCCGCTCCACCGGGAGCGCGAGCGTGCCCGAGAGGCGCGCCACCTCCTCCCCCTCGATCGCGAGCTTCGCCTGCAGCTCCGTCGCGCCGTCGCGCGCCGCGAGGGCGACCTCCGCGGCGACGCGCCGGTAGCCCGCGACGGCGCCGTCGGCGAGCGTGGCGGTGACCCTCCCGCGCGGTGCCCGCAGCGTGCCGCCGACCTCCGCGCGCACGTCGGCCCTGCCGCGCAGGTCGGCGGGGACGCCCTGGCGTCCGGCGACGGTGGCGAGGTCGAGGCCCGGCACCGCGGCCGCGGCGGTCAGCCGCGCGTCGGCGAGCCCGCGCGCGACGGCGGCCGGATCGCGCAGGAGCTCCGACAGCGCGAGCGGCATCGCCGCCTCGACGTCGAGCGCCCGGGCGCCGGCGTGATCGAGGGCGGCGGTGAGCTTCGCCTCGTCGCCGTCGTCCTGGAGCCGGAGTCGGAGCGCGAGACCGTCGAGCTCGCCGTAGCGGGCGCCCTCGAGCGCCGCCGTGGCCTCGAGCGTCGGGGCGCCGACCGTCCCGCCGGCGGACACCTCGAGGGAGGCGAGCGCCTCCAGCGGACCGGGCGGCTCGACGGCCGCGAGCCGGAGCGCCTCCCTGACCGGAAAGCCGCTCACCGTCACCTTGGCGGCGAGCGGCGCCGCCGCGCCGGCGCGCGCGAGGAGGGTGGGGAGGTCGGCCCGGACCTCCAGCTCGCCCCCGGCCGCGCGACGCGCGCCGAGCTCCACGCGGGCACGCCGCGCCGCGCCGTCATAGCGGAGGTCCGCCGCGGCGGAGAGGCCCTGCATGCCCATCACCGCGGCCTCGGCGAGCTCGACCCGGCCCGACAGCTCCGGCGCGGAGAGCGCGCCCTTCGCCGTGAGGTGGGCGGTCGCGCGACCACCGAGGCCGAGGCTCGCCGGGAGGAGCGCCCTCGGGAGGAGACCGAGGTCGAGCGCCTCCACGTCCGCGGTCGCCTCCACGGCTCGCCGTCGGCCGCGCCCGGTGATCCCGCCCGAGAGCGCGACGCGCTGCGCGCCGGCGGCGAGCACGAAGCGGTCGACGGAAGGTCCGTCGAGCCTCACCGTCGCGGGCCCTTGCAGCTCGAACCGGTCGCCGGGCCAGGCGAGCGTGAGCGCCGACAGCGCGACGGCCCTCCCGTCCTCCGAGAGCGAGGCGGCCGCGCGCACCGCGAGGGCGTCGGGGCCGAGCTCCGGGACGGCGCCGGTGACGCTCACCTCCGCCGCGCGGCCCTCCACGCGCCCGGCGAGGCGGAGCGCGCGCGCGTCGAGCCCACCGGCGAGGAGCCGCGCGACCGTGCCCTCCACGGTAGCCCGCGGCGCGGAGAGCGGGCCCGCGACCCTCCCGGCGAGCGCGATGCCGCTGCCCGAGACGCCCGCGAGGGCCAGCGCCGGCGACTGCACGCGTACGCTGGCGGCGGGCGCCGCGTCCGTCCCCGACAGCTCGGCCTCCACGTGGCCGCTCCCGGCGAGGGCCGGCAGCGGCTGGCCGAGCAGCGCCTCGAGGTTCCTCCGCAGCGCCGCGAGATCCGTGCCCTCCACCGCCGCGTGGCCGGCGACCTCGCCGCCGCGACGCCACCGCCCCGCCGCGCGCACCGCGCCGCCGGGGAGGCTCGCCTCGAGCCGCGTCACCTCCACGAGCCCGCGATCGGCGCTCGCGCGGAGCTCGGCGCGCTCGACGTGGCCGGCGCGGAGCCGGGATGCGGCCAGCGACGCCGTCACGGCTCCGCGCAGCGTGGCGAGGTCCGTCCCCGCCACGTGGCCTCGCGCCTCGAGCGAGAGGGAGGTCGCCGGCGCGCCCCGCAGCACGCGCGCGAGATCGAGGCGCGCGAGCCGCACGTCGGCGCCGGCCGCGAGCCCTGCCGGAGGCAGCCGCAGCGCGCCCGCGGCCTCGGCGCTGCCACCGCCT
>WNFY01001883.1_pt1 | contig 31430 bp, 25 predicted proteins | sample 5400091 | NCBI WGS metagenome assembly WNFY01 (sample SAMN13153364, study PRJNA577476) | soil metagenome | isolation source: 60 cm soil or saprolite under grassland replicate 1 | place: USA:California | collected 2016-06-15 | reverse complement strand
CTTTTGCAACTGTTCAGCCTGGGCGGCCAGCGTTTGGTCGTTTATTTCACCGTACAGGACCTTCAATTTCGCCATGTTCGGGCCTCTTTGTCCCACCCAAACGTTAGCAACCGGCGGGCATCTTGAGAACGTAACCGAAGACCACGCCCGACCGGGACTCAGAAAACTCCGGCTGCGGACGACTGATTTCACCCAGTGAGGAAGACCCATGTTTATGCGACATCAAGACTTCGGGAAGTCCAACAACTACTGGATCTTCGGTGGTGTTGATATGAATACAAGGGGGACCCGCGGGCCAGATACCCGAGGGTGAAAGCAAGATTCCAGCTATGAGAATTTGCGGCTGATGGTACATTATTGCGGGAAAGGAACTTAGGGGATGCGTAGGCTCACTTCGCTGGCGGGTTTAGTTTGTCTATTTTCTGCTGCAAGCTTTGCCCAGGACTCACAGACCGCTTATTGTGACTTCACCGATGGCGGCGAGGTCAGTATGCGGTACAACCCGGCGGTAAAAGATGACCCCAGAAATGGGCGCATATGGTCGCCGGGGATCACGCTTTTTGTCCAGGTTCCGCTTACGTTAGGCGGCAGAGAGATTCCGCTGGGTGCATATACCGTGCTCATGATCCCGGACAAAAAAAGTTGGACGTTAATCGTTAGCAAAAACGTGACATCGGGAGCGCAATATAACTCGGCCGAAGACGTCGCGCGAGCGCCCATGGAGATCGGCGAAATTCCCGAAGCAACCAAGCAGTTGCAACTGGCGTTTGCCCATATGAGCGCAAAGCAATGCAGCCTTCGTGTGTACTATCAGAAAACCGGGGCGTTTGTGGATTTTCTGGAAAAGTGATCAACGATTTCAGATTTCAGATTTCAGATTTCAGATTGCAGATTTTCAGATCGCGGGGCCGAAGAAAGACTGAGTAAAATCAAAAATCAGCAATCCAAAATCCGCAATCTGATATCTCGTCAGAGCTGACGGATGCAGCCGCTTTAATATCTCCCTTGATCGATTCCACAATTTCGCATTACAAAATCGTCCGCGAGCTGGGCAGCGGAGGAATGGGCGTCGTCTATGAGGCCGAAGACCTCACCCTAGGCCGCCGCGTCGCGCTCAAGTTTCTGCCGCGCGACATGGCCGTCAACGCGCAGTCGCTCGAGCGCTTTCGCATGGAGGCCCGCACGGCCTCAGCGATCAATCACGAGAATATTTGCACCATTTACGAAATCGGAGAGCATGAAGACCGCCCGTTTATTGCCATGGAGCTGCTCGAAGGCGAATCGCTCTCCGCTCGTTTGCTGGCGCGTCCATTCACCAACGACCAACTTCTCGACGTCGCCATTCAGGTTGCCGACGCGCTGGACGCCGCCCACCGCAAAGGCATCATCCATCGCGATATCAAACCGGCAAATATTTTTATCACCAGCCGCGGACGCGCCAAGGTGCTTGATTTCGGACTGGCCAAGCTCGCCAAAGAGCACGAGCAAGTAGCCGTTGCAACCGGCGCAACCCTCGACAATCCTATGCTCACGAGCCCCGGTGCCACGGTCGGAACGGTGGCCTACATGTCTCCCGAGCAGGCGCGCGGCGAAGAGGTGGACGCGCGCACCGACTTGTTCAGCTTCGGCGCGGTGCTTTACCAGATGACGACGGGACGGCTGCCCTTCGATGGTCCGACCTCAGCGGTCATTTTCCACGCGATCCTCGAAAAGAATCCTCCGTCCCCTACAGATCTGAATCCCATGTTGCCTCCGCAACTCGGCGAAGTCATCCTGAAATGCCTGGAGAAGGATCGCGACCTGCGCTGCCAGACTGCCGCCGAACTTCGCGCAGACTTGAAGCGTATTAAACGAGCATCCAGTTCGTCTGGAAAACTTACCAGTGCCTCTGCTGCGCAGGCACAAATACCCCCGGCGCGGCCAAGCGGTGCGGCGGACCTGCCGAGCGCAGTTGTGGCGCATCAGCAACGACGCGTGCATCGCCGGATCATTTTGAGCATTGTTGCCTCGGCGCTAGTGACGGGAGGTTTCGTACTTTACGAATTTCTCAACCCTTCGAAGCCTTCCATCAATCCGCTGAACATGCGGATTTCGAAGTTGACCGAGAACGGTGGCGCGATTGCCGGCGCCATCTCTCCTGACGGCCGCTACGCCGCGTACATCAAGCGTGGCGAGCAGCAGAGCCTTTGGGTCAAGCAAATTGCGACTGGAAGTGAAGCTCAAGTTGTTCCGCCGGGCGCAGGATGGTTTGGAAATCGCCACCCGACTTTTACCCCGGACGGCAACTATATCTATTACGAACACACTGACCCGACAGACGAAGGTGGCGATCTCGTCCTCTACTCTGTACCCAGCCTTGGAGGAGCGCCGCAGCGCATTCTTGATGACGTGGATACGCCCGTAGCATTTTCGCCGGCCGGCAGGCAGTTGGTTTTCGGCCACTTCGACGCAGGCCACGGCAACAAACCGCAACTCGTCGTAGCCAACAGCGACGGTACCAACCGCCACGTGATCGCGGAGCGCGAGGCGCTGGCGGTAGGTGGTTCATTTCTGTCCTGGTCTTCCGACGGTAAGTTTATTGCCGCAGCCCAGTATCAACTCACCAAAGACGGCCTCAGTTCCGTGCTGATCTTCACCCCGAACGGTGCGCTGGTGAAGTCGTTCCCCTATTCCTTTCTTGTTGATGGGGTAGCGTGGCTGCCTGATTCGAGCGGTTTTTTCTTGCAGGTCCGCGCGGGCGAAATGAACCTGCGTCCGCAAATTAAATTTCAGCCATATCCCTCTGGGCCACTGCAGAACGTCACCAACGACTTGAACGAGTACCACACCATCACCGTCACAGCCGACGGCAAAGCGCTCGTCACCGTTCAAGAGCAAGAATCGTCGGCGGTGTACATCGGGAGCGTGCCAGCGAAGCTGCCAGCAGAAATCAAGCTCAACCCGACCCCTTTAACGCAGGGGCAGGCCGACGGCGGCTGGCTGCACTGGAGCAGCGAAGGAAAAATCTACTACCAGGACAATGCGCTGCACAGTTTTCGAATGAATCCCGACGGGAGCTCGCGCGTACAAGTCCCAGACCGCGAAAGCGTGGGTCTATATCCAATTTCTTGCGGTCCTGATGCTCTGATTTTTGCGATGTTCCGCGACAATACTCTGAATCTCTTTCGCCAAAATCTTGCCAACGGTGAACTGAAGCAACTGACTTTTGAACGCGATGCGGAGGGCCCGGCTTGCACCAAGGATGGAAAATTTGTTTATTACATTGATTATTTCGGGCCGGATCTGAAGCGGGTCTCATCCGCAGGAAGTCAACCGGAGACCGTCGTACAGGGCGTTGCCGGTGGCGCTTCCTTATCTCCCGATAACAAGCGGCTAGCCTTTCTTCAGGCTGCGGAGCACAAGAACACGATTATGGTTCAGGATTTGGATGGCGGAAACAAAATCTCTCTTTCTACCATCGGAACAACGCATTCTCCGGGATGGGCGCCGGACGGGCGTGCTCTGATTCTTGCTAAAGCGACGGGCGCTGGCTCGAACCTCTTCTACCAGCCTCTTGATGGTAGCAAGCCGACGCAACTCACTCACTTCGATACCGAACCGATGGGAATTGCTGATTACTCTTTCTCTCCTGATGGCAAGCAGATCGCGATCACCCGAGGCCGCGTGAACGACTCGGACCTGGTGATGTTCAGCAACTTCCGCTGACGGGGCTCGTGTGGGTCGGACGCTCTTGTCCGACAGCTTTGTGATTCATCCCAAGTATTGGCAAAGAGCTGCGTTGAGCTTCGGCTTACGGGAAATCAACATCGAGCGCATAAATGTCCTGGGTGCTGACGTCACGGACGAAAAGCCGCGAATCGTCGGCAGCCATGCCGCTCCATGCGCCAAAGGCTCCGAAGTAGCGGCGCAGACTGTTGAGCCTGAACAGGTCTTCGACGCGGTGTTCCCCGAGCTTGATGCGGCGGCATTTGGGATTGCTGCCAAAGTTGTCCCAGTAAAAATATTGGCCGTTCGCCGACCACTGCCCATAATCGAAGTTGTCGTTCTCGGTGGACCACTCCGACCATTTTTGACTATGGAAGTCATACAACATCAGTTTTCTTGAGGCTTCGACGCCGACCGCCGAAAGATGGCGTCCGTCAGGAGACCATCGCGGTGAATACAGGCCCTTCGAATCCGGAATAGGGGACACCTTACGAGTCTTGAGGTCCACTACGTATAGCTGGGCATTCGTGGTGTCCATGTTTGACAGGCGACCGAAAGCCAGTTGAGTTCCATCTGCGGACCAGGTCACGTCCATCTCGGCGGTGTTTTCTGGAAGCAATTCTTGTGGAGGGCCTCCTTGTGCGGAAACTAGGAAAATCTTCCAGGGCTTTCCGTAGTCGGCAGCGTGGTATGCAATCTGCGTCCCATCTGGTGACCAACGAGGAAGGGCAGCAGCAGCGGGCGCGAGTTGCAGCCGGTCACTTCCGTCAACCCGGCTGCGCCACAAGGCCAGGTCGGGAACGCTAACGTACGTGATCCATTTGCCATCGCGCGAGAAGTCTACGTCGGTGGCGGAAATACCCTGGAGGAAAGGGACAAACTGTTTGCTTGCGGAGTCGTAACGGACAAGCTCAGCGCGCGGCTGGACGCCCTGCACGAACAGCTTATGGCCCGCAACATCGGGTGTAGGCCAAAGGTACTGGACAGGGCCGGTAGTGAGCTGGACAGGCGTGCTAGATGCCTTCCAGAAAATACCAGTTGATTCCGCGAGAGCAAAGATATTGCTTTGCGTACCGCCTGCATTGTCGGCCGCCGTTCCGTCGAATACATAGTAGCGACCGTCTTCTGTCCATCGGCCGCAGCATTCGTTCGAAGGATTATGCCATCCGGCGAACAGCTGGTGGAGATTGGACCCATCATTGCGAACTTCCCATAGCGAATTAGTGTTCGCCTTGGTCTGAAGGGAAAAACGAATCCGTTTTCCGTCTGGAGAAAAGCGTGGCGCGAACGGAGTGCCCGTAACAGACACAAGAAGGTGCGGCGCAGCGCCATCAGCTTTGGCAAGGTAAAGAGCAGAACCCTTAGGGAAAACCAACTGTTGTCCGTCCCGGAACCAGGACCCTCCGCCGCCAAGAATGTCACCGAGCCGGCGGGGAGAACCGGCCGGGACGGGGACACTCCAGAGGGGCGTTTCGCCGCTGCCGGATTCCTCTGCGGTCCCGACCAATATCTGTGAATGGTCAGCCGAGATCTCGTAAATCACCATGTTTCTAACCGGCGCGGGGATCACGGAAGTTTCCCCTCCGCTGGCCGAAACCTGGGCAAGCACCACTCCCTCGGGCCTGAACTGAGTGACATAAACTCGCGACCCATCAGTAAGCATGTTGCCCATGCCGTAGCCATCATGAGTAATCTGCATGATGCGCGTGACTTTGGGCACACTAGGCGGCAGGACGGACCAGAGGAGAGTCGCAATTACCAGTACCGCGATAAAAACCGCCAGCCAGAGCCAACGAGGCTTCCCGGCCCTAGTTTGAGCGGCACCCGCAATGCTCATTTTCCCTGAAGTCGTATCACGCTTCAGACGTTTTAAGTCGGCGCGTAATTCGGCGGCGCTTTGGTAGCGGACGTCTCTGTCTTTTTCAAGCGCTGTGTTGATGATGCGATCGAGTTCAGCAGAAATGTCGGGATTGAACCGGATCGGTGGCGCTGGCGTCTTGTTGAGAATCGAGTCGAAGAGCGCTGCCGTGGTGTCTCCGCGAAAAGGAAGCGTACCGGTAGCCATTTCGTACAAGACGGCGCCAAAAGAAAAGAGATCAGTGCGGGCGTCGAGTTCCTTGCCCAGTGCTTGCTCCGGCGACATATAGGCGACCGTACCCAGGGTGCTTCCGGGGCTGGTCAGGTGTTCTTCCGTGACCGTCGGCGCGGAGCTGGCTTTTTCTGGCACAAGGGGACTCATCTTCGCCAAGCCGAAGTCGAGGATCTTGGCGTGGCCGCGATCCGTGATGAAGAGATTCGCCGGCTTGATGTCGCGGTGAACAATGCCCTTAGTGTGGGCGGCATCGAGAGCGTCGGCGACTTCGATGCTGAAGTCGAAGCAGGCGCTCCGTTTCCATAAGCTTGCCGAGGGTGGCCTCGCGGAGTGTCTTTCCCTCCAGAAGCTCCATAACGATAAATGGACGTCCTTGTTCCTCCCCAATGTCGTGAATGGTGCAGATATTCGGATGATTCAGTGCTGAGGCAGAGCGCGCCTCTCGGCGAAAGCGCTCGAAGGCCTGCTGGTTATGCGCGACATCGTCGGGAAGAAACTTAAGCGCAACGAAGCGCCCGAGCTGAGTGTCTTCGGCTTTGTACACCACACCCATCCCGCCGCCCCCCAGCTTGCCTAGGACGCGGTAATGAGAAACGGTTTGCCCAACAATCGAATGTGGATCAGACACTGCCGCATATTAGCAGGGAAAAAACAGCTTCGAGGACGAACCGCAAGTAGGATGCCGATTGCGGCACGCGCCCTTACTCGGTCTGCATCGCCTCAATCAGTTGAAATAGCTGCTTGTCATCGGTGACTTCAACAAAAGGCCGCGAGGGGTTGCGGCTGCTGACAACGTAGATCGTAGGCGTGTGCTGAATTCCAACCTTCTGGCCCAGAGCCTTATCGGCATTGACCAGGGCGGCTAGCTTGCCTTGCGGGTCCACCACGAATGGCAGATCCACTTTGTGGTCGGTAGCGAATTTCTGCGCGAAACTCTGCAGGTTGTCGGGCGTGATCTCGGGCTGGTGTTGAAACATGTAGTCCCGAAAATCATTGCCGAGATCTTTCCCCTGCGTGTCGAAGTATCGCGCAAGCACGGCGGCGTTAAACGACCAGTTGTGCATGGGCAGCGGAAAGTCCCGGCGCACGAGGGGAATGTTATGGGCCTTTGCCGCCTGCTCTTCAAGTGGCGCGTCGGTGCGGCACTTGGGGCATTGCAAATCTTGGAAAACAACCAGCGCCACAGTAGCGCCCTTCGGCGGACGCAGCAAAGATGGGTCTTGGGCGAAGATCAACGAGCTGAACAGGAACACAGCCAGGCAATAAAGAAGTGCATTCTTCATATGAGTTATTCGATGCAAACGAAACGTAACTATGTTACCCCGAATCGCCACGCAGGCACGAGTCCGCGCGACAATTCATCGCGGGAGTCACAACAACCGCAGCTGCCTTTTCTCCAAAGAAAGCAACTTTTCTTTTATCGGCAGCCCTCCACCATAGCCAGCAAGCTTCCCATTCGAACCAATGACGCGATGGCAAGGGATGATAATAGGAATTGGATTCGATCCGTTGGCTAGGCCGACCGCTCGCGATGCGTTCGGGTTTCCGATGCGGCGGGCGAGTTCGCCGTAGGAGATGGTTTTGCCATACGGGATGTTGCACAGCTCTTTCCAGACGTGTTGCTGGAAGGGCGTGCCATCGGGCGCGAGAGGCAAATCGAAATCTTCTAGCTCTCCACCAAAATAAGCGTGGAGCTGACGGATGGCCTCACGCAGGGCGGAAGAATCCTCCTGCCAATCTGCTTGCGGCTTCGTCGCCTTACCATTCTTAGGGAAGTTGATCTCGCGCAACCCGGTTTCGTTGGCCGAAAGGAGTAGCGTGCCAATGGACGATTTGAGATGTGAGTAATAGACCGTCATGACTAAATCACTGCCGCCTGTTCGCGGCGGCGGGCCTGAATTTCGATGTAGACGTTTACCAGTGAGACAGCGGCTGGGGTCACGCCGGGAATGCGTGACGCATGGCCCAGCGTACGCGGCCGGATCTTGACCAGCGTTTCCTGCATTTCACGCGATAGACCACTAACAGATTTGTAGTCAAACCATTCAGGGATGTGGCGCTGCTCGGCCTTCTTCAGCCGCTCGATAGCGCGTTCCTGCTGCTGCAGATAGCCCTCGTATTTGATTTCCGTTTCGATGGACTTGAGCTCGTTACGGACAGCGGAAGGAATTCGAGGAGGGTACGAGTTCACTCGTGCCGCTTCGTGGTTAGTCGATTCCCCGGCTGTAGCCGCCGAAGTGAAAAAGTCGGGGATGAGCTTGCGGAGAATGGGAACAAGATGTTCAATCGTGACCTCCGGCCGCTTTAGAAGCTGGGCAAGGGGCTGGCTCAAAGCTGAGGAAAGCTCGGCCTGTTTGAGCTCCGGGACTGAAGTCGCGACGTCACTCTCGTTCGTTTGGGGAGCTTTTGCCGACGACCAACGACCAACAACCGACGACGCCTCTTCTGCCTGAGTGCTGAATGCTGAGTGCTGAATGCTCTGCAGCATCGAAGTCGTAAGCCTGGCACTTGTTAGCAGCTCCTTTAACCTCCCCTGTCGTTCTTGCTTCGCCTGAAAGTCGCGCCATGCCTCGTCCGAAATCAATCCCACGCGCCGGCCATGCGGAGTTAGTCTGCGGTCGGCATTGTCAATGCGCAAATGCAGGCGGAATTCCGCGCGCGAGGTAAACATGCGGTACGGCTCGTTCGTTCCTTTCGAGATCAGATCATCAATTAGGATCGCGGTATAAGCCTCGGTGCGGTCGAGAATCAGCGGCGGTTCGTTCTTTACTTTGAGTCCCGCGTTGATTCCTGCCATTAGGCCCTGGCACGCGGCTTCTTCATATCCCGAGGTGCCGTTAATTTGTCCGGCGAGAAACAGGCCAGCGATCTGCTTGGTCTCGAGCGTGCGCTCCAGTTCTGTGGGATCGATGGCGTCGTACTCGATGGCATAACCGGGTCGCAGCATTTCCACGGTTTCCAGCCCAGGGACGGACTTCAAAATTGCCAACTGCACCTCAACCGGCAGGGACGTGCTCATTCCATTGACATAAATCTCGTGCGTGTTCAAGCCCTCCGGCTCGAGGAACAACTGGTGCGTGGTCTTGTCGGGGAACTTGACGATCTTGTCTTCGATCGAAGGGCAATATCGCGGGCCGATGGATTGAATCTGCCCGCTGTACATCGGCGAGCGGTGGACGTTCTCGCGGATGATGCGATGAGTTTCGGGCGTGGTCCAGGCGATGTAGCAGGGGACTTGCGAGTCGTGATGCACGACACGCTTGGTGCGAAAGCTGAATGGCGTGGGATCGGGATCGCCCGGCTGGATTTGGAATTTCGACCAGTCAATCGTTCGGCCGTCCAGGCGAGGTGGAGTTCCGGTTTTGAGACGGCATCCGCGCAGGCCCAGCTTCTTTAGGGATTCGCCGAGGAGCACCGCTGCAGGTTCGCCCGAGCGTCCCGCAGGATACTGCTGCTCGCCGCAATGGATTAGGCCATTCAAGAAAGTTCCGGTAGTAATGATGACCACTTGCGCGCCAACCGTGCGGCCGTCGCGAAGACGGATGCCAAGAATGCGGCGGTCCGCGTGAAGTTCATCGGTCGAATCCTCTGAAACTGGGGTGCCCCGTCCTTCCCCGTTTGTTGGGGAGGGCGGGGCCTTTGACGTTTCGGACGACGAACGACCAACGACCGACGACGGTTCTTCAGGCTGACGGCCGTTTTCCAAAATTAAATCCGCCACCTCTGCCTGCTTGATTTTCAGATTGGGCTGTGATTCCAGCACTTCGCGCATTTTCAGCCGATAGGCCTGCTTGTCACATTGCGCGCGCGGTGACCAAACAGCAGGACCTCGCGACGTGTTCAGCAATCGGAACTGGATTCCGACCGCATCTGTGATCTCGCCCATGATTCCGCCGAGTGCGTCCACTTCACGCACCAGATGTCCCTTAGCAATTCCCCCAACGGCTGGGTTACACGACATCTGCGCGATGAGATCAACATTTAGCGTGTACAAAGCCGTTTTCAGGCCCATGCGGGCGCAGGCGACGGCGGCTTCACAGCCGGCGTGTCCGGCTCCCACTACCACAATGTCGAATTGCTCGGTGAACTGCATCTACTTCTATTTTACAGGCCCGTGTGGGTCGGACACTCTTGTCCGACAAATGCGTGCAGATTTCACCATTCCGATTATCCGTCACGAGTGAAAACAGCATGCAAGCCTAAAGCATGCAGATTCAAAGACGTCGGACAAGAGTGCCCGACCCACTCCGTCAGCGGTGAACGTCTGTAAATTCCGCTTCCTGCCACTTTCCTGACGGGAAGTACAACTGGCTAGCACCGGCCTCATGGTTGTTAACGCCCGATTCGTAGCCAACGGTCGAATTGCGCCAATAGTCGAAGCCGACTTGCAGCAATGCGCCGCCCGCGATTCGTGCGCTGACCGTCACCGTACAGCCTTCAAGATGACCAGCCGGAATGGCCGCGCGCGGCGATGCAACCCAGAAGTGCCAGACTAGGTCCGGCTTGCTCCCGACTCGCAGAATCACAGATCGCATCTCTTCCTTCTGAGGGGTGCCCCCTCTCGCCTCTTTTGCGAGCGGTGGGTGTATCCGAGAACTCCAACGGCATGGGATCGTGCCTATCGGTGCCGAACCAGGGATAGCGGTGGTAAAGTCCACCGCGCACAGTCCCTGCATGGCTATTTAAAACAACATCCTTGCCGTCAAGCCGGCAGGTCAGCTTCGTGTGCGAATCTCGACCTGGGCTCTCTCATATCCGACAACGCGCGTGTCGGCGATGGCGATCCCCCAAAGCATGGCAGAGGTGAAATCTACTGGCTTAGGGACAGAGTTAACGTAGCCTGATTTATAGCGGACTTCGGGCGGAATTCGATCGCTCTGCGCGACGGCAATGACGCACAATAGAACCAAACTCAGGCAGCGCACAGGCGGAAATCGTAACAAAGCAGCCACGGATTCTAAAGCAAAAAGCAGCCACGGATTTGCACGGATTTCCACGGATTCAAAGTCCGCTGCGGTCGCAGATAAGCTCGAATAGACTTTGCTTTTTGATCCGTTGAAATCCGTGCAGATCCGTGGCTGGCTTTTTCTTAGTTGTTGCGATCACAGGATTGTTCCCCGTATATTGATCTCGCACGGAGGAACGATGACTTCCAAAGATTTCTTTGACCAACTGGACGCGCGAATCGCCAAATATGATCTGCTCACCCATCCTTTTTATAAGGCTTGGTTGGAGGGTACGCTGACGCGCGAAGACGTGCGACGGTACGGCCGAGATTATTTCCATCATGTAGCAGCATTCCCCGCATATTTGGAGGAATTCGGAGCCCGCGTAGAGGACGGACAACTTCGCCGAGCGGTCCAAATCAATCGTGAGGACGAACTGGGTGCTGATGGAGCGCCATCACATTCCGAGCTTTGGCTTGACTTCGTGGAGGGCATGGGCGGTGAACGCAATGCAGCGGGGCATGTGCCAGTAGCCGAAATCACGCAGTTGATGGAATCGTTTCATTCGGTCGCGCGGGAGGCCGCTGCAGAGGAAGCCCTGGCGGCTTTCTACGCTTATGAGTCGCAGGTGCCGCGGGTTGCTGCGGAAAAGGCCCGAGGGCTGCGTGACATGTACCACGCGGACGAAAAGACTCGCGAGTACTTCACCGTGCACACGACCGCGGACGTGTATCATTCGCGCATTTCTTGCTACGTCTCTCGTCGTCTCTGTCGCCGGGAATGTTGCCGGCCCCTCTGTAAAAGCTCGATCTGCGCAGCCAATCAGGTAGCCTATTTCCTGCCTGTTAAAATCAGTACTTGCCCTCTCTCCCAATGGATTCCCAGCACATCCGCAACTTCGCAATCGTGGCCCACATTGACCACGGCAAGTCCACGTTGGCCGACCGGCTGTTGGAGTTGACGGGATCGCTGACTGCACGCGAGATGCAGGCGCAGGTGCTCGACTCGATGGACCTGGAGCGGGAGCGAGGCATCACCATCAAGGCCCATGCCGTGCGTATGATGTATGTCGCGCGGGACGGGCAGACGTATCAGCTCAATCTGATTGATACTCCCGGCCACGTGGATTTTTCTTACGAAGTCTCGCGGTCGCTGGCGGCGTGTGAAGGTGCGCTGCTCGTGGTCGACGCTTCGCAAGGTGTCGAAGCCCAGACGCTGGCGAATTCGTATCTGGCGATCAATCATGGGCTCGAGATTATTCCTGTCATAAACAAGATTGACCTGCCGAGCGCCGATATTCCTCGCACCAAAGAAATGATTGAAGGCGCGGTCGGGCTGGATGCGACTGACGCGCTGCTCATCAGCGCTAAGACTGGCGAAGGCGTGCCCGATGTGCTCGAAGCGATAGTCAAGCGCACTCATCCGCCGAAGGGAGATCCCGATCATCAACTGCAGGCGCTGCTCTTTGACTCCTGGTTTGACGCATATCGCGGCGTGATCGTGCTGGTGCGCGTCTTTGAAGGCACGCTGCGCAAGGGACAAAAAATTCGTCTCTGGTCGAATGGCCGTGTATTCGATGTGGAGGCGCTAGGGGTGCTTACGCCCAAGCCCGTCGAAATTGGTGAACTCCGTGCCGGCGAAGTCGGGTTCCTGATCGCCAACATCAAGAACGTTGCCGACACGAAGATCGGCGACACCGTCGTTGATGACGCCAATCCCGCGCTCGAGCCGCTGCCCGGCTTTGAGGACATCAAGCCGATGGTCTTCGCCGGCCTCTACACCGTGGATGCGCATGAGCACACGCAACTTCGCGAGGCGCTGGACAAACTTCGTCTCAATGATTCTTCATTTTTCTTTGAACCGGAAAGCTCTGTAGCGCTCGGCTTCGGCTTTCGCTGCGGCTTTCTCGGACTGCTGCACATGGAAATTATTCAGGAGCGCCTGGAGCGCGAGTTCAATCTCGAGCTCATCACCACCGCTCCCGGCGTGCGTTACAAGATCACGAAGACTGACGGCGAGCACATTGAGGTGGACAATCCTTTTCGTTGGCCGGATCCCAGCGAGATCGCCAAAGTGGAAGAGCCGGTGATTCTAGCGACCATTCTCACCAACGAAGAATATGTCGGCGGCATTCTGGCGCTAGTCGAAGAAAAACGCGGCAAGCAGAAAAGTTTCGAATACGTGACCTCGAATCGCGTCATGCTGCAATACGAGCTGCCGCTAAATGAAATCGTGCTCGATTTTTATGACCGGCTGAAGTCGGTCTCTCGCGGATACGCCTCGCTCGACTACCACCTTGCGGGATCCTGGGAGTCGCCCATGGTCAAGCTCGACATCCTGGTCGCGGGCGATCCGGTGGATGCGCTCTCGATCATTGTGCATCGTGATTTTGCCTACGAGCGCGGCAAGGCGCTGGTTTCGAAAATGCGTGAGCTAATTCCTCGGCAAATGTTCGAGGTCCCAATTCAGGCCTCGATCGGCGCAAAGATCATCGCCCGCGAGACGGTCCACGCGATGCGCAAGAACGTCCTCGCCAAATGCTACGGCGGCGACATCAGTCGCAAACGCAAGCTGCTCGAAAAACAGAAGGAAGGCAAGAAGCGCATGAAGCGCATCGGTCGCGTAGATATTCCGCAAGAGGCGTTTTTGGCGGTCTTGAAAGTGGGCGAGGGGGGCTGATCCCCGCCGGCTGTAGGGCAGAACGCGTGCAAAACGCCTGAGTGTTTTCATGCGCCCCGAGTCGTCAACATTTATTCAGTCAGCAGTCACATGAACGGCGATCCTCCGGCTGGAATTCTCACTTCTGAGCCGACGATTCGTGAGTCGGCTTCAAGTCGCTGGTTGCAAAGACGCCGGTTCCAAACTAACTAATCACTAGCCGCTAACCACTAACCCTTCGGCCAGAGCCAGCCGAACGTGCCTGCTGTGAGCAGTGCATAAATCAGGCCGTCCAAAACATGCTTGAACGTGACGCCCCAGGTTTCGCCTTTCCAAATCGCGTTTTGAATCAATGCCAGTGAATATCCAGCGAAAGCAATTATGCCTGCGAGGTGAAAAATCTTCCTATACTCAGTTCCCGGCACTTGCGTAGCGCCAGTTACGCAGGCAGTGAAGATTCCGACCACTATGCAATAGAGAAACCACTGCGCAAGGAATTTCCCCATCCCCGGAGCGCCGCTTGGCCTAATAGTGATGAAACCAACTGGGCCACGCTTAAACTTCTCCTGCACCTCGGGCGATTTCATTTCCTTCATCTTGCAGTAGGGAAATACGTAAACCCGGCCGGGCGTTACACCGACACTGCGCAGCGTGTCAGTGACTTTATCTTCGTCCGGAAGTTTGCGGTAGTCGCTTTTGTGAATTGGAAGCACCATGTGGATGATCGAGCTGGCGACAAAAACGATGACAGCCGAAAGCAGAATAGGCAACCACAACGCAGTGATGGAGACCATCGTTCCTCCTTGTTAGATTGGCGTTAGCACGGCTGGGCCGCAGAAGACCCGCCAAAGCCTATGCCGGACAAGAGGCGAAGTCAACTCAAACGCGGGTCTGGCGGCTGCGTTTCTCCTTCGAGTCTTTCTTTCGCCCAAAGGGCAGTTTCGGAAATTGTGGCATCAGGATCGTGCGAGGCGCGCTCGGCCACCGGAAGCAAGTTTCGATCGCCGCTGTTCCCGATGGCGATCAGCGCGTTTCTGCGTAGGCCGTGTCGTTTGGTGCGCTTGACCGGAGAGCCGCGAAATTTCTCGCGAAATTCTTCTTCGCTGATTTCTGCCAACCAGGCCAAAGCAGGATTAACCAGGCCTTCACGCGCCTCAAACTCTGGCTTTTCGGAGGCTGGAGCCTTGCGGTTCCAGGGGCACACGTCCTGGCAGATGTCGCAGCCGAACACTTGTTGTCCGATGCCCTCGCGAAATTCTTCAGGGATAGCGCGGCGCTTCTCAATGGTCAGATAGGAAATGCATTTGTTGGAGTCGAGTTCGTACGGTGCGACCAGCGCTTGCGTCGGACAAGCTTCGATGCATCGCGTGCATGTGCCGCAGCGGTCAGCTGCAGGCGAATCCGGGGACAACTCAATTGAAGTGATGATCACCGCCAGAAACAGCCACGAGCCCAGCTTCTGGTTGATCACGCACGCGTTCTTGCCTATCCAGCCAACTCCTGCATAGCGCGCATAGACGCGTTCCACCAATGGACCGGTATCCACATAAAAGCGAGCTTCGATTGGAGCATCTCTTCCACAAAGCTCCTTGAGTTTCGCTTCGACTTCACGCACTCGCCTCAGAACAGAATCGTGATAGTCCTCGCGGCCCCAGGCGTAGCGCGAAATCCACCCTCTGCAGGAATTGTTAACCGCTGTCGAATAAGGCTGGGCGGTGTTGTAGTTCACGGCGCAGACAATTACGCTTCGTGCCCACGGAAACACGGGCCGCAGCGACGCGCGTCGCAAGTTGCCTTGATCGTTGCGAGACTCAAGATATTTCATCTCTCCTGCGCGGCCAGCGGAAATCCATTCAGGAAATCGCGCAAGTTCAGGAAAATCACTGACGGCCGCGATGCCAGCGAGTTCAAATCCGGCGTCGAGAGCGGCCTTCTTTATCGAGTCTTCGATCCGGTTCGGCATGAGTACTGCGCGCATAAATAGATTGTAGTCGGGTTGGAAAAAGCTTTTAACCGCAGAGATCGCAGAGGACGCAGAGAAAAAGCAGCCACGGATTTACACGGATTTACACGGATTTTTCAGGATTGTTTTTTGGAAGTTGATCGCGTAAGTTCGCCGGCTGAACCGTTGAAGAAGCACATCAGCAATACAGCAATGTTGCTTTACGAGCTTTGCGTCCTTCGCGGTTAAAGGCTGTTGATTTACTTAGGTTCATCTTTGGCTTTCTCCGCGGCGTCTGCGATCTCTGCGGTTTAACGCTTTTGCCTTTTTCGCTTTCCCGAATCAGGAAAAGATTCCACAGACCGCGGTTGCAATTCTGTCTAGCCGAGCTTACATTGGCTGGCACAGAGTCACGCACCTCCCCCTGCGCGTTCTCCGAATTCGTTCCTCAAAGGAGAAGCTGTATGCCGCAACTTGATCCGGTTCAAATATCCATCGTCAACGCCAGCACCGTATTAGCGGACTCGGAAATCGAGCCCGTAATTGAAGCCTTGCAGCAACAAGTTACAAAGGACTTTCGTCCGGCTTGGGGTATTGATGCAGAATTGTCATTCGTGCCCAGCGGGGAGCAGGCGCCCGCAGAGACCTGGTGGCTTACCATTCTCGATGATGCAGACCAGGCCGGCGCTTTGGGATATCACGATCTAACGCCTGCAGGTTTGCCAATGGGCAAAGTCTTTGCCGGAACTGACCTGAAGTACGGATACACCTGGTCGGTGACGGCAAGCCATGAATTGTTGGAGATGCTTGCTGATCCCAACATCAACCTCACTGTGTTGGTGCAGAGCAGCGACACGGCGGGCAGGCTGTACGCATACGAAGTCTGCGATACGTGTGAGGCTGAAGAGAACGGCTATGAGATAGATGGCGTGTTGCTTTCGGACTTCGTCTTCCCATCGTGGTTCGAAGACTTTCGCGCTGAGGGCTCGACGCAGTTCGATCAGACCGACAAGATCAAATCGCCATTCGAGCTTTTGGCCGGAGGTTACATTGGCGTGTTCGATGTGAACTCAGGCAGCGGATGGCATCAGGTCACTGCAGAGAAGAGGCCAACCAACACGCTTTTACGTGGAAACGTTGGCAGCAGGCGAGAGCGTCGCGCAGTGCCACGCGACCAGTGGCTGCAAACGCTTTCGCATCGGCAGATTACAACCCGGAAAGAACAGTATCTGCGAAGGGTTGGCGAAATCCAGAAACGACGCGCAGCAGCTTAGATGTGTGCTGATCCATGGGAAATGCCCCACTTCTCGAAGATCGCGAGAAGTGGGGCACCCCTCAGTCTTTAGATGTCATCCCGAGCGAAGCTCGGAATGACATTGCGAAAAGGGACGTTTTCGTGGGGAGAAATCTGGCGTTAAACGCCCAGCTTCTTAACTTCCTCGTTGTAGTACTTGCGGTACAGGATGTCCCACTCCTGGCTGCCTTCGAGGATGGTGCGTTTTTGGCTTTCGATTTTCTGGCGGGCCGACTGGTCGATCCTTGCTTCCTGGTTCAAAAGATCTTCCAGCACCTTGCGGACTTCCAATCGAATGGTGTTGCGGTCTTCCACAAAATCCAGTTCGTCTATTGAGGCCAGCGCGTCGGTGACAACGTGCGCAACTTTGTTGACCTTGTCGCGGCTCAGTCTCATAGCACCGCCTTATATTTCCGCACCAACTCGTTCTTCACCTTGCGGAACATTTCCTGATAGTTGGCGCCGCTGTTGCGCATTTCGTCGGAGTAGGCCTCAAGAATTACTCGCACTTCGTCATTGATGCGGTCCTCGAGCCCCAGCTCCTCCAGCATGGCGACGTGGACTTTTTCTGTAACTAGTGGCAGGGACTTGGTTTCGATGAATTCTGAAGCGGCCAGTCTTTTCACGGTCTCGCGGGCCAGATAGCCCACATATTCTTTCGAAAGCAGCATGTCGGTTGGGAGGTTGGAGCGAAAAATTAGTTTAGCACAGGGAAACAGCGATCAACTGTCAGCTCTCTGCCGTGGGAAAGATCTCATTGCTTTAGGTTGGTGCTCAAGGAAACGGACCGATGGCTGAGGGCTGACGGCTGATGACCAATAGGCATACAATGCTTGATTGAACATGGCTCTTCCCGACGATCTCGCGACCCTAAAAGACGACATGGTGGCCTTCACCGAAGGGCATGGCATGCGGCGCTTTCCCGGCTATGTGGACCACGAGGAAGTGCAGACCGTCATGTGGAAGGCTGGAGACGACGCAGACAGCTGGAAGGACTTCGTGGAACTGGCCAAGACTTCGGGATCGCCTTTTCTGACCATGGATTCGTGGCACCTAGAGAAAGAAGAGCTGGAAGGCATGATTCAGCGCCTGAGCAACGCCGAATTCACCAGCGACGAAGACCTTGAAGATGCCCGCTGGCTGCGCACTTATCTCGGCAAGACCGGCTTCGTGCAACTCGGTTTTGCTTTTCAAGGCGTGATGATGCTGTACGAAGCTTCCACCGAGTGGTACGACCACTACCAGCGCCTTGTGGAAGTTTCCGAAGATTTCGGCGGTCTCGCCATTGACGACTCCGGGACTGACGACGAACCCTAGCCGTGCGCTGGAACCTCAGACAATCTCAAACAGAAAGCGTGCAGGCTTTTGCTGCGCAGCTTTCTTCCCTGCCGGTCTGCGCCAAAAATCCGGCATCCAGCGAGACGCTTGCACGACTATTGGTCTCACGCGGCATTGAAGACGCCGAGGCTGCATCAACCTTTCTCGTTCCCTCTCTCGCCCATCTGCATTCCCCATATTTGATGACTGGCATGAAGTCGGCGGTGGATCGCCTGGACGCTGCAATCGAGCGCAAAGAAGGAATCCTGGTTTATGGCGACTATGACGTGGACGGCACCACCGCCGTCGTAATTCTCAAGACGGCAATTGAACTGTGCGGCGGCACGGCGGATTTCCACGTACCACACCGCATTCGCGAAGGCTATGACTTGCGCGGCGACGTGATTGAGCGAGCTGCCGCGGCCGGCATTCGACTGGTAATCAGCGTGGATGCCGGTACTCGCGCCTTTGCGGCGGCAGATAGCGCCCGGCGAGCTGGAGTTGACCTCATCATCACCGACCATCACTTGCCAGGGGCAGATGGTTTGCCACACGCGTTCGCTGTGGTCAATCCCAATCAGCCGGGATGCGATTATCCGTGCAAGTCACTGTGCGGAGCAGGAATTGCGTTCAAAGTGGCGCAAGCGCTGATGGAGCGACGGCTACCGCATCGCGACCAGTCGCAGCTTCTGGTCTCGTTCATGAAAATTGCGGCGATTGCGACCATCGCCGATTCTGTCCCGCTCTTAGGAGAGAATCGCGTCATCGCCAGCCTGGGACTGAATGCGCTGCGTAAGGCCGTGAATCCAGGATTGAAGGCGTTGCTCAAAGTCGCGCAACTCGGCGGCAAGGGATTGACCTCGGGCGAAGTCGCGTTCCGCATCGCTCCGCGGATCAACGCCGCGGGTCGCATGGATGTGGCTAGAGATGTGATCGAACTCTTCAGTACCAAAGACCCGGAGCAGGCGCGCGAGATTGCCGCTCGTCTCGACAAACTGAACAGCGATCGGCAAGAAGAAGAGCGCCGAATTCTAGAGGCGATCGAACAACGCCTCGCCGAAGATGCCACGTTGCGCGATTCGTACTGCATAGTGATTGATGGCGACGGCTGGCACCGCGGCGTGATCGGCATCACTGCGACGCGAGTCGTGGAACGCTACGGCCGTCCGACGCTGATCGTTTCGCGCGATGGCGAAGACGCGCATGGATCCGGAAGGTCTATTCCCGCGTTTCATCTTCTGAATGCGCTCGAGAGTTGCGCGAGTTTGTTTAGCCGATTTGGCGGGCATGCCTATGCGGTGGGATTTTCATTGCCCTCGGGGAGTCTTTCCGATCTTCGGGTGCAGTTGGATACTTATGCTCGGACCCGCCTATGTCTCGCGGATTTTGAGCCGGCACTGAACATAGATGCTGAGCTTTCTCTGGACGCAATCACTCCCGACTTGTTTGAAACTCTGCGAAAGTTGGAGCCGTTCGGCGCGGGCAATCCGGAGCCCGTCTTTTGTTCGATGGCGCGACTTTCTGCTCCGGTGAAAGTCCTCAAGGAAAAGCATGTTCGCCTGAAACTGACGCCCGGGTCCAACGGGGCCGCGAATGGATGGCGCCGCGCGCTGGTGCACAACGCTGTCGGATGGCGTTTGGCAGAGCGAGCGACTGAGGCGAAGCTGCTGGCAGGCGATCTGCTGGATGTTGCCTTCACCCTCGATCACAATGAGCACGCCGAGTTTGGCGGAATCGAACTCTCGCTGCGCGATTTCAAGGTCAAAGCGGGTGTAACAGCAAACAGCGCAGCTGGAGGAATGAGCGGCACAAGCTAAGTCCTCCGAATTAGTTTTGGGGAGGGCACGGCTTCAGCCGTGCCGTTGGCTACCTCAATTTAGAGAAGCGAGCTTAGGCTCGAAAAGAAGTTCCACTCAAATAATTCCCCAGCGGCTTCAAATTGGGAGACGAGCCTCGCTTTATGTGGACTTGCGCATTTTTAGCTCGGCACGTGCCTCATCCGCCAGGGGCCCGTGGTCAGCAGCAAGTTCCTGCAACAGTTCTACTGCGACCGGAGACTGGTGTTTGCAGAGCGTGTTGAGAGCGGCACGTCGAAGTTTGCCGTCGAGTTCTTCGCGATGAAATAGCCGCGCCAGGGCATGCAGAGCGTCATCGTCATCAATTGTCGCCAAAACCTGAAGCGCCTTTCTGGCGCTAGCCAAGTTGCCATTTCCTACACTGATAAATTCTTCGAGGCCGGCAACAGTCTTCACGTGGCGCAGGAACATCAGCTCATCAAGGGCTTCGTCCACCACACTGGGCGCAAACTTCGACAGCGAAGCCGCCAGCACCGGCGCTGCACGTACCGTCCGGCTAGTGATCAGGGCTTTGAGTGCGGCCTGCTGCACACGAGCGTCCCCGTGCTCAAGCGCCGGAGTGATGTGATCGGCCAGATCGTGGTCCTTCAATTCCGCCAGCACTCCGCAAATATTCCTCACCACATACCAGCGGTCGTCTGTCATGTACTTGTAGGCGATCTGGACGCTGGCCGGTCCAAGCTGGCCAACGAGCCGAACCAACGCCAAACGGTTCCGCGCATCCCGTTCCTCAACTAAGTGATTGAATACCGCCACTATGCTCTCTGGAGCGCCGAATCGCAGCAGTGAACTCGCAGTCTTGCTCCATGCGGAATCGCCACGCTGCTGCAGGAACAGCTCAATGATGCGCTCGATCGCCGCTGCCGGAAGAAGACGCCTCAGGCCCACTTCACAGCACTTCTTATGTTTCTCAGGGTCCCGCTTTAGGGACTTTTCCAGTGCAGCGCCGATAGCCTGCACGGCTTGAAAACCTTCAAATGCCGATACGGCCTGTGAAAGTACAGTGAGAGCGCTAGCCACCTGAACATGGGTGAACTCTGAAAAGTCGTCGCGGAGCAAAACTCGCGTCAGGCGCTCGCCGGTCTTGGAAGCGAAACCTGACTGCGCCAGAGGAACACTTCGAATCAGGTCGGGAGCGCGGCCCATTTCCACCGCGTCAATTTGCGCGTTGGGTTCATCCAGGAAGTCGAAGTAATGTCCCGCCAGCGCGGTGGCCCGCTCAACCTCCCGCTGCGCGATGAGCTCTTTTAAGAGATCGGTCAAGCGCCGAAACTCGGCTGCCGAGTAGTGTTTGATCTCCATCAGCCGGGTATATTTCTTTGCCGGATGGAGCGCGCTCCAGTGCAGCTCTTCGCGGATTCTTTCCTGCATATGGGCCGGGACAGCAAAATCTTGAATGAACTGTGCCAGCTTTTGCGCCAGCCGGTCCGCCATGTGCGTCGCCTGCAAGCTGCGCGCCAGCACGCGGACCACATCTTCTTCGATCAGCAGCTTTTGCGAACTGCCTTCCGCAGACTTAAGTTTCGTGCCGGCGATTTGCAAGGCCGTGTCCGCGATGTATTCCGTGGCCAATTGCTCCGGAGGCAGACTCTTCAACTCCTGCTGGCGCTCGACCGGAAAATGCGCCAGGACTTTGTCCACTCCCATATTGCGGAGGATGCGTGCCAGCGAGGTGTAAGATTTTTGCGGGTTGCCCTCCTCCTCGAGTAGAGAGCGCTGTACTGATTGCTCCACAAGATCCATGAAAGTGCTCGGTGCTCCACCGCGACGCAGCCCGGGGCCGTGGCCATAACCGCTGCCGCCACCGCTGCCTGCAAATCCACCGCACACGTCTTCCTCGCCTTCCGGCGAGCGTCCTCTCGAAATCAGGTTTCGATTGCGCCTTTGCTCGGTGCCGGCTCCTGTGGAAGCTTCCCCATCACCATTCCCGCCAGACGTGTGAGACCCTCCCTTTGAACCCGTCGCAGTTGCTGAAGTCGTTCCCGGTTCAACATCGCCGTGTGCAACCGTCTCACCCTCCTTGAGTACAACTAGTTGAGGGACTCCAACCGGTACGCCATATCCCGAACCGTCTACTCCCTGGGTGGCAAACTCTGCGAGGACCTCGCCTCGCGTGGATGGATCAAAGCAAGCCGACTCCAGTAAAGCATCGATTGAATCCAGAAAATCGCGGCCAGTCTGTTCTTCCGCCATCTGCTTGGAAAGAATGTAGGACTCGGAGTCGGTCTCAATAATTGTGTCACCGTGCTCGTCCTTCTTCTGGTTCTTAGCAGCGGGTAAAATCCGCGCACCTTCGACCTCATTCTGATCCAGGAAGCTCAGCAGGCCGCCGATCTCATCAATGGTCTTACAGGGGGCCGAGAGCAGGCTGACCACCTTCTTGTAGCGACCCAAGGTCAGGCCCGGCTCGAATGTGACTGCGGCAATTCCACGTTTCAGGAATTCCGTCTCCAGCGCGCGCAAGGTTGTGTCTGTGGTGAGCACATTGTTGAGCATCACCTGGTTGTCTATGAATCCGAAGGTGAATTGCCCAGATTCTTTGAGCAGATTGTTAAGCAGCAGGAAGCTCTGCTGTATGGGGCGTTCGACGCTCTTATGCTCGACCGTGAACATCACGGCGGTCTTCAGCGTCATTTGCAGAGCGCGGGCAAACCGCAGTCCGAGCGCCTTGATCTGCTTGTTATCCGCCATGGGGAAATCCTTGCTTAAACAAATTGGCGCTCGCCACCACGCAAACGTAGCCTTTGCCAGTATGGAAGGACGGGGGTGGGTAACGCAACGTAACCATAGTTTGCCCCCTTGTTTCTTATGAAGATGGCGGGCTGGGAACCAGAATTCTGGCGGGAGTGTCAATATCGGAGTGATAACCGACGAGGGAATCGCCTCGCCATCGCGATGGTGCCAGGATCGCAGCGGCCCGAATGGCAACCAACTCGGTTGCACTTTGCATCGCACGAATATTCATACTCAACGTTCTTCTGTTATCCACCGAGGAGGTGCGACATGCGCAGCTGCCGTTGGGGTATTTTTTTCTTTGTAACTTTTGTGGTGCTGAGCCAGGCGCAGCAGAAACCTGAGTCATCCAAACCAGCTAAGCCAAACCCCCAATCGTCGGCCAACAACGACTCCACACGTCTGCCCGTCAAACGGGTGGTGCTTTACAAGAATGGAGTCGGCTACTTCGAGCACTCTGCGTTGCTGCGTGGAAACCAAGAACTGGCCATTGATTTCACTACCGCCCAACTCAACGACGTTCTCAAGTCGCTGACTGTGGTTGATCTCGGCGAAGGCCGCATTTCAGGCGTGCGCTACAACTCCATCGCTCCCCTTGACGAAAGGCTCAAAGCATTGCGTTTGCCTTTCGGCGAGCAGGTCACCCGCTCAGATTTTCTTTCTGCTTTACGTGGCGCTAGAGTCGAAGTTCACAGCAAGGGCGAGAATACGGTTGGCCGTTTGCTCAGCGTTGAGCAAGAGGATCGCACCAACGACTCAGGCGCGACTTACCACGTCACTCTGTTTTCGGTTGTCACCGATTCTGGTGAGATGCGCAATTTTGAGCTAGGCCCTGCCGTTTCTGTGCGCCTGGCGGAACACGACTTGACCGAGGAAGTCGGCCGCTACTTGAACTTGGTTGGCTCGTCCCGCGCCCGTGATCTTCGCCGCATGACGATTTCAGCCAGCGGTACCAGCGAGCGCAACGTTTTCGTCAGCTACATTAGCGAGGTGCCGGTGTGGAAGAGCACCTATCGAATCATCCTGCCGCAGAAACCCGGCGAGAAGCCTCTACTCCAGGGTTGGGCAATCGTTGACAACACCATTGGCGAAGATTGGAAAGACGTGCAGTTATCTCTCATCGCGGGTGCGCCGCAATCTTTTATTCAGGACATCTCGCAGCCGCTCTATGCGCGCCGGCCGGTGATTGCCCTACCACAATCGTCCATGCTGACGCCGCAGACACAAGAGGCGACAATGAAGGAGGAAGAGGCTCCCCCGCCGGCGATCGCGGCGGGAGTAGTCGGAGGTGTTCCAGGTGGAATTGGTTCCGGTATCGGGGGTCCCGTTGGCGCAGGCGCAGGGCGAGATGCGCTGCTCAACGTACCGAACCATGGCTTGACCATGTACGAACAAATGGGAAGGGCCTCAAAGACAGATCGGTTCACCGGGGACAACACGAAGAAGTGGCTCAACGAAGATGTTCGATACGCTCAAGCCGCCAAGCTCGAACCCGCCGCCGAAAGCAAAGGCCTCGGCGACTACTTCGAATACAACCTTAAGCAGAACATCACAATCGGCAAGAACCAGTCCGCGCTCGTTCCAATTCTGCAGTCTCGAATCGAAGCTGAGAAAGTTACGCTATGGTCTGCGAATGGCAATCAGCCCCCATTGCGCGCGCTTTGGATCAAGAACACCAGCGGCCAGACCTTGGACTCCGGAACATTCAACATTATTGATGCGGATACCTTTGCGGGCGAGGGACTGATCGCCACCGTCCATCCTGACGAACGCCGCTTGCTTTCCTATGCTGCCGATACCGCTGTGCGGGTCACTTCGCAAACCGAAGCGAAAGACCAGCCGGTCAGCCGCATTCGTATTTCCAAAGGGATTCTCTTCGTTTCGCGGGAACAGCGCAGCAAAGTGAAATACACCATTCACAATGCGGACACAATGCAGCGCCAGGTTGTAATCGAACATCCTGTCCGCGACGGCTGGAAGCTAGTGGATGGCAGCAAGCCCGAAGAAACAGCGGCATCCCATTATCGCTTCCGCGTCGCCGTTGACCCCGCGGAGAGTAACGAGCTATCCGTCGAAGAAGTTCATCCCGCGGAAACCAAGTCTCAGCTCACCGATATAACGGACAATCAATTTCAGTATTTTTCTGTGCAGAACCGGATCACGCCGGCGCTCGACGCTGCCTTCCGCCGCGTGCTTGATCAGAAAAATCAAGTCACTCACTTGGAATCGGAAATCCAGAGTCGCGGAGAAGAGCTCAACGGCATTAACAAAGACCAAGGGCGCATCCGGGAAAACATGAAGGCCCTCAAAGGCAGCGCCGAAGAAAAAGCTCTGCTCGTGCGTTACACCAAACAGCTCGATTCACAAGAAGACAGATTATCCAAGCTGAACACGGAAATCGCCGAGTTGCACAACAAGCAAACCGCAGAGCAGCAGAAGCTGGATGAAATCGTGCAGCAGGTCACGTTGGACGAGAGCTTCTGAAAGCTGCCGGATTTCGTCTGGGGCTTTGGACTCTTGAGGTGCTGGCTTTACAACACCTGGCCTCCTGTTTATGATTCTCCGCTCATGACCAACGGAGCCATCTATTGCAACCGTTGTGGGTCACAGAATTCCGCTCTCGCCAAATTCTGCGCGAATTGCGGCACACCATTTTCCAGTGAAGCGCAGCCGCCACCGCCTCCGGCCACAGCTCCCGAGGTTTCGCCCCGGCCGCAGAGTCCAGCCTGGCAACCCCCAGCAGCAACCTATCCAGCGGTCGGTTCTGCCCTCCGGTATGGAGGATTCTGGATCCGGTTTGTGGCGGTCGTGATTGACGGCATTGTGGTGGGTGTCGTCGTATGGCCGGTGGCGCTAATAATGACCGTGGCCATTGGACTTGCCGGCCACAGCGTCAGCATGCCTGGGATTGGCATCAATCTGGTTTCAGTGGTTGTGCGGTTGGCTTTCAGCGCTCTCGCGAAGTGGATTTATGAAGCTTCCATGGAAAGCTCTTCTCGGCAGGCGACGGTCGGCAAAATGGCACTCGGGCTCAAAGTCACTGACCTGGAAGGAAGGCGCATCTCGTTTGCCCGTGCCAGCGGGCGCCACTTTGCCAAGTACGTTTCGGGAATGATCCTCCTGATCGGCTATATCATGGCCGGATTTACCGAGCGCAAACAGGCTCTGCACGACATGATCGCTGGGACGTTAGTCGTGCGCAGTCAATAGTCCCGCAAAACCAAAAGCTCTTAACCGCAAAGTTCGCAGAGGTCGCAAAGCAAACCATAGCAATGCTTTTCTTTGCGTTCTTCGCGATCTTTGAGGTTAAAAGGGTTTCCTTCGCTGCGGTTAGAATCTCTCGGTGACATTTTTCCTCGGAATTGACGGCGGCGGCACCAAAACCCGTTGTCTGATTGGTGACGAAAACTCGGTATTAGGAACAGGCACTTCTACTAGCTGCAAAGTTCAGCGAGTGGGCGAGGCCTGTGCGCGGGATTCTCTCAGTGCAGCCATTCACGAGGCTTGCGTGCAACCGGGAATCTCGCCCCGCCAGATCACGCGCACTTGTGCTGGCATCACTGGTAGCGGCAGGATCGAAATTGCAAATGTGATGCGGGATTTGTTATCGAGCATTGTTGGGGGCGAAATCGAAATCATCGCCGACGTCGAGATTGCGTTCGAAGATGCGTTTGGCTCCGGGCCGGGCTTGATCGTCATCGCGGGAACGGGTTCGATTGCGTACGGAAGGAATGCGGAGGGACAAACCGCCCGCGCCGGAGGCTGGGGGCACGCGATTTCGGATGAAGGTTCGGGATACTGGATTGGCCGGGAGGCAGTCCGTCTCACGCTGCGGCAGCATGACAACGAGAACAAGCCGGTGTTGCTGAAGGACCTCATGCAAGTGATTGGAGCTGAGGGCTTCGACGATTTCATTCTTCGCGTGAATACGGACCCGCAGCCCGACTACGCAGCGATGTTTCCTGCAATTGTGGCGGCCGCCGATCGTGGCGACGCACTCGCAAAGAGAGTTTTGCACAGTGCGGCCGATGAGCTAGCAGAGCTTGCAAAAGCTGTAATCCGACTTCTCTACCAGGACCTGAATCGGGTTGTCATTGCTATCCATGGGGGTGTGCTGACAAACGGGGTGCTAGTACGCGAGACTGTAATGCGCGAGCTAAAGACGAAGTATCAGCAGATTAGTTTCTTATCACCTGCAATCGAACCGGCACGCGGGGCTTTGAACCGAGCCAGGAGAGAGTTTCTTGCTGAATTCAAGGCGCCCGGTGTCTAAGGATTAGTGTTTTGTTGTGCCTGCTGAGGCTAACATGAACCGTTTTTCGTTGGCTAGACCCGTTCTTGGGTGCGTCGTTGTACTGTCTGCTTATGCGAACGCACAATCGAGCTTCCGCGAAGAATTAGACGCGGGAGTTCGGGCGTATAAGGAATTGAAATATGACGAAGCCATTCGCCACTTTCAGAATGCTACGGCCTTGGAGCCGGAGGATGCAGCAGCGCACTCAAACCTCGCGAGCACACTTACTGCCGAATATATTCCCGGGGTCGAGGAACCTGATAACGTCCGCTTAGCCGAAACCGCGATTATTGAATACAAGAAAGTCTTTGAACTCAATCCGAAATCAGAGGACTCATTGAAGGGTGCAGCCTATCTGTATTTGCAGATGAAAAAATTCCGGAATGCGAAATCCTTCTATCAGCGAGCGGCTGAGCTCGTTCCCGACGATCCGGAAAACTACTATTCGATCGGAGTAATCAATTGGACTCAGGCCTTCACGCCTCGTATGAAACTGCGGGACAAACTTGGGCTTAAGCCTGAAGAACCTCTTCCCATTCTCTACGCAGGCTGTTGGGAGTTGAAAGAATCGAACGCGCCAATCGTCGAGGAAGGCATAGCTGCGCTCGCAAAGGCAATTGATCTACAGCCTGAGTACGACGATGCGATGGCGTATATGAACTTACTCTATCGAGAGCGAGCGGAAATTCAATGTGGCGACTCAGCGGCACGCGCCGCCGATCTAGAGGCTGCCGACCACTGGGTGGACCTTACGTTGAGTTCCAAGCAGGCGAAGGCTGAGAAGTCTCGCAGAGCGCAGAGTGGTACAGCCAAAGATAAACAATAATTTCTTACTTTTGAAAATGCTGCAGGATTGCTTCCGCCTGATTTTTCGTCACTACTGCTGACAGTGCCGCAACATCTGCCTGCTTCACCGCCTGCAGGCTTCCAAAGTGTTCTAACAGCCTGCGTGTAGTGCGCTCACCAACACCTGGAATTTCGCGCAATTCTGTTGCGCGGTCGCGAATCTGGCGGCGCTTGCGGTGGAAAGTCACGGCAAAGCGATGAGCTTCGTCGCGGATAAGCTGGACCAGATGCAGCACTGGGTTGTGATGATCGAGAACCACTGGCTCGCTCTCCTGCCCACAGACGTAAATAATCTCTTCGCGCTTAGCAATGGAAGCGAGCGGCTGATTAATGACCTGTAACGATGCGAGTGCGTCAGCGGCTGCATGCAGCTGTCCGAGCCCTCCGTCTATGAGGATCAGGCTGGGCATCTGCTTTTTTTGATCGAGCAGCTTTTCGTCCTGAATGCGCTTGTAGCGGCGCGTCACCACCTCGCGCATAGATGCAAAGTCGTCCACGCCATTTACCGAGCGAATGATGAATTTGCGATAGTCCGACTTTTTCATCTTGCCCTCTTCCCAGACCACCATCGAGGCGACGGTCTCTGCGCCTTGAATGTGCGAGATATCGAAGCACTCAATCCGATGCGGAGGCTCAGGCAAAACGAGTGCGTCTTGCAAGGCTTCTTGAATGGCTTTGGCGTTCGGCTTCATCACGCGGAAGCGCTGGTCGTAAAGTTGCTTCGCGTTGTTCGCCGCAAGATCGATGAGTGATCGCTTGTCGCCACGTGAGGGGACGGTGATGTGAACCCGTGTGGGTCGGCCGCCCTCGCCCGCCAGTTGTTCCGAGAGCAGTTCTTCCAGCATCTCGCGATCTTCGAAATCCACCGGAACGTAAACGTTGCGTGGAACATACGGCTGGCCGATGTAGAGCTGCTTGAGAAGGGAAGAGAAAAATTCCGCTGGATCAAACTCCGATAATGTGGGGACAGTCGCCCTCGGCTGTCCGGTTGAGCGAAGCTCGACATCGTGTCCAGCAAAGTTCTGTTCCGCCGGGCGGGTGGGGGCACCCGCCCCTACGTGGCTTGGGGTTGTTTCAAATTCTGGCAGATCCTCCCAAAAGAACTCACGCCGATCCAGCACCCTTCCGCCGCGCATGTGAAACAGATTCACGGCGAGCATTCCGTTCTCAAAGTGATATCCGAAAACGTCAGCGTCATCACCCTCGGCAGCCGCAATCCGCTGCTTCTCGTGCAATTGTTCCACGGTTGAAATCAAGTCTCGATATTTGGCCGCGCGCTCAAATTCCTGGGCCTCGACAGAGCGCGCCATACGCCCGTGAAGGGACTTGGCAAGATCGCCATGACGGCCATCAAGGAACAGCTTCACATCACGCACCGCCTCCTGGTAAATTTCAGGCGTGGTCAGACCTTCGACGCAGGGGCCGAGGCAGCGTCCGATGTAGTACTGCAAGCACGGACGCGGATGATAGCGGTTCAGGTCCACATTGCAGGAGGGGACCAGAAAGCTGCGATGAATCAAGTCCACAATCCTGTAGGCCAGATTGGCGGGAAAGTACGGGCCATAGTAAGCGCTCCCATCCTTGCGCAGCCTCCGGGTGACGTAAACGCGCGGGAATCGCTCGCCCAAGGTCAGCTTCACATAGGGATATGTTTTATCGTCCCGGAGCAGGATGTTGAAGCGAGGCTTCCTCTGCTTGATAAGGTGGTTTTCGAGAGCCAGGGCCTCTTTATTGTTGGCTACAACGATGTAGTCAACTTCCACTGCTTCCCGAAGCAGAGTTCCGGTCTTGGCATCCTCCACGCGTCCCTCATGGAAATAGGAGCTGACCCGATGGCGCAGGCTCTTAGCTTTGCCTACGTAGATCACCTCACCCTCTGCGTTCTTGTAGAGGTACACACCGGGCGAGGCGGGAATTGACCGGATTTTCGCCTGAAGATCCATTCGAATGGCGTGGAGGCACGGGAGTCCTCGCCGTGCGCAGCTTGCTTCAATTTTATTAGATCGTCACGATAAGCATTTGGTCCTGGGCTGCACGGGCGAGGACGCCCGTGTCTCCACAAGTCTGCTCCGGAGCCGGGCTCGGACAACAGTGCCAGCTACACCATCGCGACCGCAGTCTGCGGAATTGCTTAAATCGTATAAATTTTCCTCGATTCTTGCAGCTTCCATGCATCGCGAAAAACCGCGAAGCCATCCAAGCCTTGTCCGATGAGCAACTTACGGTGTTCGTTTCAGTGGGTTCGGGTTGGCACATCTCGTGCTCAATCAGCGAGTGGCTGAACAAGCCGCCCGTACAAGCACACGGGAGTTGGAACCAGGTTTTTTGATCCAACACGCCCCAGCGTGGTGGATCCCAGGCACAGAATTCATAAGTTACTGTTGCCAGGTTTTAGAAATTCAAGCGAGGAAGGAGTCCTCCACACATGAATCGCGCTTCTTTAGTCATTGCACTGGCAGCAAGCATGGCGGCGATGGTCGGCTGCGCCAGCAAGAACTATGTTCGCCAACAGACCACGCCGATTATCAACAAGACCAACGAACTCGACGACTTGACCGCTCAGAACAGCAAAGCGATCAAGGACGTTGACGCCCGCGCCCAGGCTGGCATTACCGATGTGAACACGCGCGCGGCAGCCGCCGACCAGAAGGCACAGACCGCTGGCCAGCAAGCTGCGCAGGCACAGACGTCGGCCGACAACGCAGTTCACAGGGTTGATGTGCTGACCGATGCTGTGACCAATTTGGACAACTACAAAATCGTCACTGAAGCTGCCGTTCACTTTGGCTTCGACAGGGACTTTCTGACCAAGCAAGCCAAGGAAGACCTCGACAAGCTTGCCGAGACGGTGCCCAACACCAAGGGCTACATCATCACGGTAGAGGGCGGGACCGACTCGGTGGGGCCGGCGGACTACAACTACGGCTTGAGCGAGCGCCGTGCCAGCTCCGTGATTCAGTACCTCGGCTCAAAATACAACATTCCGGCCCACAAGATTTACGTGATCGGGCTGGGCAAGGATAAACCGGTCGAAGAAAACAAGACCCGCGAAGGCCGCGCAGCCAACCGCCGCGTGAATGTGCGCCTGATGACAAACACTACGGGCGCAGCTCCGCAGCAGCCGAGCGCGAACCCGGCTCCGCCCTCGATGTAAAGAGTTTTCCCTCCTCCCCGGAGGACTTCGCCAACAGGCCGTTCCACGAAAGTGGGGCGGCCTTTTTTTTAGGTTTTAGGTTTTAGGTTTTAGGCTTTAGGCTAGCGGCCCCTGGCTTCAGGCTTTTAGTTGTGGGCCAACGCACCCAACATCAGCCCTCGCTGAGTTAGCCCCAGGACGTAAGTCCTGGGTGGCGCCCGTCAGAGTTCGAGTCCCGTACGGACGGCACAAAGTCCGGATGCGGATCAAAGGAAAGCTTAAAATAGAAATCATGGTTTCTCGCTTTCCGAACATCATTCTCATCGGGGTCTGCCTTTGCGTGACTCCCGCCATTCGCGCTCAACAGGACGATCCTTCCCCCGGATCCTCCGCAAAAGAGGACCAGTCTGAGTCGAGCGCCCGGGCCTCCGAGATGAGTTCCAGCAAGGACACTCGCATTGACCTTAGCCCTCCCGCCAACGACCAGAAGAACCATCCCATGAGTGGCTCTGCGGTTTCCGATGCCGAGGATGCCGCCTCTGACGTGCAGGAGCTACATCCCTGGGACCCGCACAAGGCGGCCAAGGACATCGAGGTGGGCGATTTCTACTTCA